>ERZ772807.144-NODE-144-length-46690-cov-11.081269_pt1 | contig 46690 bp, 39 predicted proteins | sample MGYA00511472_ERZ772807 | MGnify/ENA primary metagenome ERZ772807 (study PRJEB29015, sample SAMEA2737947) | human oral metagenome | biome: human oral; feature: human-associated habitat; material: dental | place: China | collected 2039 ... | reverse complement strand
GCACGGCGAAAAAAGGGGGGCTCCCCCCGATTCCGTGCGGCCCAACCACATAAAACAACAACCCGATAAGGCCATATACCCTCCTCTTGCTTCGGCTGATTGTGCAAACCGGTACGAAGTGCGCACAAGGACCCTTCCATACTACGCAGCTCTAGCTCGCGCGCAACGCCGCATTGCGGGCGTCTTTCACTTTCCCGGAATTCCTAAGATTGCGTTTTGGGTCTGCCGCCTTCGGCCGAGGCCCTGCAAGTCCGCCCGATCGCCCACAAGCAAGTAGACTTGACGACGGAGAGCCTTCGCCTGCTGGTTCTGTCAGCGTGGGAACTCCGTTTTGAGCACACGGGTGCCATTGCACCGGGGCGTCAACAGAGAGGAGTTCCTTTTTCGGTTTCACTCATTGTCTCAGATAAAGGATGAGATTGATGGAGATTTATTTCGATATATCGAAATGTGAAGATGCAATGTCGAAATGCGCTTTTAGTCTCCATTTCGTGGATGGTTTTCTCTAGAATTTTCACAGAAAAATGGAACATAGCATGCCTAAATCATCAGTGATTTCCCCTCGTGGGCGCATTGACACTCGTGTTGTGGCTTTTATGCGTGTGGCAGTGAGTCTGTCCACCGGAGCTATACTTGTGTCGGTCGTTCACTATATAGCTGGTGGCAGTGGGTGGATGTTTTCTCTACTTGCCATGCTGTTCGCAGGGTGTGCGAGTTTCTTTGAGATATGGTATGGCGGAATGGCGGCGAGAAGGGAAGAGCGCACTATGCGACGCCGATTGCTCCAAGCGGTTTTCGCTTCGAGTTCTTCTCGGGATGATGAATCTTCGGAATTCTCATCCGGCAATCTAGTCGCACTTCATACCGATAACGTGGAACGAGTTGCGGAATACAGGCAAGCATACTTTGGTTCAGCAATGGCAGCGATAATTATACCTTTTATCGTGCTTTTCTACGTTTCAATTTCTATTGATCTTTTACTGGGAATAACAATAATATTGTTATGTTTCCTAATACCGATATTCCTTTTCCTTTTCATGAAGTTTTTCCGTAAAACTTCGGCGCATTCACGTCGCGAACGCGCCGCGCTGGCCGATCGCTATCTGGATGCGATACGAAATCTGGAAACGATTCGCCTTTTCGGCGCCGGAGCGCGAATTGAGGCCCAGTTACGCGAACAGGGAGAACGCAATCGCGGTGCGGTTATGCGGCTCCTCGCAGGAAACCAATTGGTCATCGTCGTCGTGGACGGGCTTTTCTCACTCGTTCTCATCTGCTGCACCGCTGCGTTGACGATCGCTCGGTTCCGCGCAGGAGCCATCGATCTGCCGGACGCTCTGACAACGATGTTCCTAACGGTGCTCCTCATAGAACCTCTCACCCAGGTGGCTGGATTCTTCTACGTCGGCATGGGCGGACTGGCTTCACAGAAGGCGATTGCAGCCTATCTGGCGTCTCGGGGATCTATCGCATCGCATGGGGGGCTGCCGTCTGGAAGCCGCGAAGGTTCCATTGTCGTCGACAGTCTGAGTTTCGACTATGGGCGGGGAGCCGTTTTTACGAATGTCGGACTGACTGTCCGCCAAGGAACCAAAGCTGCCATAATTGGTCGGTCTGGTGCCGGGAAGACCACTCTTCTGGAAGTCATCAACGGGACTCTGCCAGTCCAGACGGGGAGCGTGAGGATCGCGGGGCGGTCTATCGAAGGCCTTTCACCGGTCCAGACGAGGAGCCTGACGGCGAAGGTCTCTCAGCGCACATGGCTTTTCACTGGGAGCATCGCAGACAACCTTCGTGTCGCGAAGCCCGAGGCCACCGACGACGAAATGTGGCAAGCGCTCCGTCGTGCATATGTCGCCGACGAATTCGCCGCCATCGGACTCCACGCCGACATCGGCGAGCAGGGCGGCCTCATATCGGGAGGGCAGGCACAACGGATCTCCCTCGCCCGCGCTTTTCTCTCCGGCCGAAAGATCCTGCTTCTGGACGAACCCACGTCACAGGTCGATATCGAATCCGAAGCCCGGATCATCGAGGCCATCGAATCCTTGGGGAGCGAGTGGACGCTTCTCGTGGTCACACATGGCCGTGCGATTTTGCGGGTTGTCGATGAAATCTGGCGTTTATCGGACGGTGTCCTGGAGAGAGGAGACCGGCCGTGAGTGAACCGTCTTTGCGAGAGCTTTCCAAGTGGCTGACCTCTGCCACGCATCCCGTCCACGGCTTCCTCTATGTCTCGACATTCTTCAGGATTCTCAGCCTCAGCCTCGATATCTTGCTCTTCGGGCTCGCAGCTGGCGGGGTGGCATTGATCACCCTCGGTGGGGGAGACGCAGGCAACCTTCTCGTCTGGTTGATCCTCATCGCGGTCCTCAAGGCGATCTGCTACTACGGGGAACAGCTAACCGGCCATTACGTTGCTTTCAAAGCCCTCGAGCTCCTCAGAACGAAGGCTTTCGCGCAGCTGTGGCCGAAAGCCCCGGCGATCGTCAATCAAAGCAGGTCGGGCGACGTATTGGCCAGTTTGACACGCGACGTAGATCGCATCGAAGTCGTTTACGCCCATACTTTCGCACCACTCGTCTCGGCCATCGTCGTACCTCCGGCTTTCCTCCTAGGAGCGGGCGTGCTCGTGGGATGGTCAGTTGTCATCATCCCCGCCATATGCGTGATGTTGGGTCTATTCATCGTCCCCTTCATCGGATTGCGACGCTCGATGCTCGCTACTCGCCGCACACTTCGATTGCGGCGCGAACTCACTCATCATGTCACGGATTCCATATTCGGAACGGAGGAGGTGGTCGGATACGGACGTGTGGATGAGCGTCTGGCCGAGATGGACCGTATCGGGTCGAGAATCGCCGAATCCGCGTGTGTGGCCAGGGCGGGCAACGCGATACGGCGAGCGAGCAACACCGTATTGAGCCTGGCAGCTGTTATCGGCGCAGTGTACGGCGCTAGGCAGGCGAGTCTGTCCATTCCGTTGACTGCGGCACTCGCAGCTGGGACTCTTCGCCTTTTCGAAGGGCCGCGAGGCATTGAGGACGCTGCGGGCTATCTCGATCATTCCCTGGCGGCTGCACGGCGTCTGTGGAATATCAGTACGAGTCCGGAGATCGTCGAAGACGGACAGGAGGTCTATGCGCCGTCGTGTCCGCCTTCTATTGAGTTCGCCGGGGTCTCCTACGCCTATCCGACGGGAGCCTTCTCCTTGAAAGGCGTCAGTTTCACGGTTGCCGCCGGAGAGCACATCGCGATTGTCGGGCCTTCCGGATCGGGGAAGAGCACGGCCGTCTCCATGCTTCTCCGATACGACAATCCGACTGCGGGCCAGATCCTAGTCGACGACATGCCGATTCAACGGTATACCGTCGATTCCCTTCGCCACGCGGTAGTCCTCGTCTCTCAAAGATGCCAACTCCTCAATGCCAGCATTCGGGAGAATGTGAATCTCGGTGTCCCCGAAGCCGGGGAAGAGGAGATCTGGGAGGTTCTGGAAACAGTCTGCCTGGCGGATGAGGTCCGCAGCATGCCGAAATCCTTGGATACTTCGGTGGGGCAGTCTGGTTCGAGACTGTCGGGAGGGCAAGCCCAGCGCCTGTGTCTAGCGCGCGCTCTACTCATGCGGCCGCGGGTGCTCGTGCTCGACGAGTTCGCGGCCAACCTCAATCGCAGACTCGAGGATTCAATACGTCGCAATCTGGCTAAGAAGATTCCCGGAGTCACCGTCATTGAGATAACTCACCGCCTTGAGAGTGCGAGAGCGGCAGATCGTGTGCTCCTCATGGATCGCGGAATGCTGGTCGCTTCTGGAAGTCCCGTCGGAATCGAAGAATCGGATGGGATGCTCGCCGACTTCTTCCACCGGAACGTCTAGTTTCCCGACTCGGGGTTCCCCAAACTCGATCACAATAGTAAAGTTGGGGAAGCCTAACCGAATTCCGCCGAGGATCGAACACGGTGAGGATCACGTGGGTCAAGCGCTGTTCACATAATGAAAACCTAAGTAGAGGCCGGCCGGGGTGCGGCGTATGCTTGCACCCTGGGAGGTTCTATGCCACGACTACGATCCGCGACATCGACAACCGGAAGGAACATGGCCGGCGCGCGTGCGCTGTGGCGCGCCACCGGAATGACTTCGCAGGATTTCGGCAAACCCATTATCGCGGTGGCCAACTCTTACACGGGTTTCGTCCCAGGCCATGTTCATTTAAAGGATATGGGTGCTTTGGTGTGCGATGCGATAGCGGAATACGGCGGAATCGGTCGGGAATTCAATACTATTGCTGTAGATGACGGCATAGCCATGGGGCATTCGGGAATGCTCTATTCTCTCCCTTCGAGAGAGATAATTGCAGATAGCGTGGAATACATGGTTAATGCACACACGGCTGATGCGCTTGTGTGCATTTCCAATTGCGATAAAATCACTCCTGGAATGCTCATGGCGGCGCTTCGCCTCGATATACCGACTATCTTCGTCTCAGGCGGTCCCATGGAGTCGGGCAATGCTGTTGACGGCGTCATCGAGCATCGCACCGACTTGATTGACGCCATCGCCCTATCAGCTAACGATGACGTCTCCGACGATCAATTGGGGCTCGTAGAATCGAACGCTTGCCCGACATGCGGATCTTGCTCGGGGATGTTCACCGCCAATTCGATGAATTGCTTAACCGAGGCGCTCGGCCTTTCGCTTCCCGGCAATGGATCGACGCTGGCAACAGCCACACGTCGCAGGGACCTCTTCGTCGAAGCCGGACACCGCATCGTCGATCTTGCCCGCCGTTACTACTCGGCCGATGATGAATCGGTTCTTCCCCGCTCAATAGCGACTAGAGATGCCTTTCTGAACGCAATGTCCATGGATATTGCCATGGGAGGCTCGACTAATACGATTTTGCACACTTTGGCTGCCGCACAGGAGGGGCAAATCGACTTCACCATGCGAGATATCGACGAGTTGTCTCGACACGTGCCCTGCCTGGCGAAACTCGCTCCGAACTCAGATCGATTCCATATCGAGGACTTTCACAGAGCCGGTGGGATTCCAGCGCTTCTCGGCGAGCTGTACCGCGCGAAACTGCTGCAGGACACCGTCCATTCCGTGCACTCTTCGGACTTGAAATCGTGGCTTGAGGAGTGGGATATCCGGAACCCCAGTGCCAGTGAGGTTGCAAGGGATCGTTTTCTCGCGGCTCCCGGCCGGGTGCGGACGACGCGTCCCTTTTCGCAGGATTCACGCTGGGATGGCCCTGACAAAGATTCGATCGATGGATGCATCCGCGACGTCGGACACGCATACACTGCAGACGGCGGTCTTGCGATCCTTTTTGGAAATCTGGCTGAAGACGGCGCAGTGGTCAAAACCGCGGGTGTAGATGAGTCGTTGTTTCATTTCGAAGGCCCTGCCCGCGTCGTCGAATCTCAAGAGGCTGCTATCGAACTGATCCTCTCCAAACAGGTCGTTCCCGGCGATATCGTCGTCATCCAATACGAAGGGCCGCGGGGAGGCCCGGGAATGCAGGAGATGCTCTATCCGACGACCTTTCTCAAAGGTCTAGGGCTGGGCAAAGCGTGCGGGCTCATCACCGACGGACGTTTTTCAGGTGGCACATCGGGCCTGTCGATCGGGCACATATCGCCGGAGGCTGCCTCCGGCGGAGCCATAGGCCTTGTACGGGAGAGGGACAGGATCGTCATCGACATTCCATCCCGCACCATCAGCCTGGCCATAGACGATGCGGAGCTCGACCGCCGTCGGAAGGAGAGAGGTCCGCTCCCCTGGAGACCGGTGTCACGGGTCCGTGAAGTCTCTAAGGCGTTACAGGCCTATGCATCCATGGCCGCTTCAGCGGACAAGGGTGCCGTGCGTATCGTCAGGGAGTGACCCAAAGAGAGAGCATGGGACTCCAGCCCCAGACTCATACATGTCACCTGCGTCATACTTACAGTGGCAGTTTCTCTTTGGTCGATTATGTATCGGTGGCCGTACACGAAGGAGGATTCTAATGACCACCGTCATGGAATATTTGGATGAATATCCAGTAATGTTCATGTTTCTCCTTATGGGTTTGGGAATGCTTTTGGGGCGTATAAAAATAGGAGGAATAGGATTGGAGGCAGCTGCTGTTCTTTTCCTCGCTATTGGAGTATCCGCATTGGGTGCGCATCTTGGAATACGCGTCACTATTGATGAAGAACTTGGAACTGTTGGTCTGGCGATTTTCGCTTTTGCTATTGGTAATAGTGCGGGAAAGAGCTTTTTTCGTTCACTTAAACAAGCTAGTGGACCTATTGCCATGATGATATCAGTTTTCATTGTTGCGGCGGGTGTTGCTTATGTCTTAGGACGATATGTATTTCACATGGATGGAGCCCTTATTGCGGGGACCTTCTCGGGAGGCATAACGAATACACCCGCTTTGGCGGCTGCGGGTGAGGCCTCTGGCAATGAGCCACTGGCAACGGTTGGGTACGCGGTGGCATATCTTTTCGGTGTGGTTGGAATGATAGGAGCGGCCTATTTCGCTCTGCGGAAAGCTGATGACGATCCAGATGAGCCTACCCCCGTCACTCATTTCAATGTGCGAGTCGAAAGAGACGACTGCCCGACGATAGCTCAAGTTTCCGCCGAACTCGGCGGCCCCATCGAGATTTCGCGTTTGCGGCGAGGCGAAACCGGGCCGATTTGGATACCTCACGAGGACGACGTACTGGAGAAGGACGACCTCGCTACGGTTGTAGGCACGTTGGAGAATGTCAATGACGCTCTTCACCATCTCGGCCACCGGTCAAGTCATTCGCTTCGCTCAGACCGCCGTTTTTTGGATTTTCGGCGCATCACTCTGTCGACTCCGGCTCTCGTGGGTAAGACGATCGCCGAACTGGACGAGATTCTAGATGAGCGGTGGAACGCGAAAATTTCGCGTGTCAGGCGCGCCGACGCCGACATGCTCGCGATCCCCGACCTCGTGGTGGAGATGGGAGACCGTCTCCGCGTCGTCGGACCGACGATGAAACTACGGGAAATCTCAAAATGGCTCGGCGACTCCGCCAAGGGAATGACCGATATCAACCCCGTGTCTCTCGGCATAGGCCTTGCCCTCGGATACTTCCTCGGTGAGATCGACATCCCACTTCCCGGCGGCGCCCACTTCGCTTTGGGGTACGCCGCAGGGATCCTGATCGTCGGCCTCATCATGGGCAAGATCGGACGAATCGGTTCGCTGGTGACGGTGCTTCCGAACACCGCCGATTCGGTTCTTGCAGAATTGGGCTTGCTCATGTTCCTCGCTCGAGCTGGCACGAAGGCCGGCGCCCAGATTCTCAACGCTTTCTCCTCTGGCGACTGGTGGAAGATTCTCATACTGGGCGCATTGGTCACGCTCGTTGTCGCCATCGGGCTGTATGCGACTATGCGTAAGATCTTCAAAATGGGCGGGACAAAGCTGTCCGGCCTTCTGGGCGGCGCTCAGACGCAGCCTGCGGTCCTCGCTTTCGCAAACGGCCGCACAAATGCCGACCCACGTGTCGCGCTCGGGTACGCACTCGTATACCCCGTTGCAATGATCGTTAAGATCCTCCTTGCCCACGTTTTGGGCTCCTTCTAAGGATCCCGCTGGCCAAGCGGCCTCCGTCCTAACTCATGAGCCAATTGCGGTCGGTGACCATACGTGACAGCGCCAACCCGACGCCGATGGCGGTGATAGCCAGGCACAGCGTCACGATTTCCGGGATCGCGGCGTTGACTTGGAGCCCGTCATTGAGCGCTGACAGTGCGCGGTAGAGCGGGACGCCGGGGATCATCACGACAACGGCCGGAACGGAAAGCGTCACCCTCGAATACTTCGTCCACTTGGCGCCCAGAGCGGCGAGAAGCCCCGCTAGGAACGCCGCCAGTCCGATGGCCGACATCCGTCCGAGCCCGGCGTCCTGGGCGGTGAGTCGGAGAACGTTGATGACCGTGCCGATGACGGCTGCGATGAAGCTTGCGCGCTGGGGAGCGTTGAAGAGCATGGCGAAGCCGTAGGCTGCGACGAAGCTCGCGAGAATGCGCCCGAGTAGTAGGAGCCAGGTGTTCAGGTGGTACCCGTCAGCGGACGGGTTGACGTTCCAGTTGAGAAGTCCCGTCACCGCCCATACGGAGGCCGCCGTCGAGATCAGAAGCATGACGACGTACACGCCCCGCGCGATTCCAGCGATATAGTCCTGTCGGATGAGATCGAGTATCGAGGTGACGAGAGGGAAGCCGGGGACGAGGAAAAGCACCGAGGAGACGACTCCGGACTGGTGGGAGGCGTCGACGATATCGGCTATTTGGAAGACCGACACGATTCCCATGTAGAGGCTTGTGGCGACGAATCCGCACGCCATCCACACGGCGAAGTGATTCATGTGGCGGCGCAACAGCGTCTTGCGGGTCGCCTGGCCTGCCAGAGCAGCGAAGAAGACGACCAGGCACTCGACCCAGCCACCCTGGTTGAGGAATGCGAAGCCTGCGCATGCTACGCCCGAAGCGAGGGCGGATACGGGCATGGAGTACAGAGGGTCTTTGTTCGCGAAAGCGTCAAGCATGTCGTCGGCGTCTTCGACCAACATCTTCCCGGGAAGGTTGTGGACGAAGTCATTGAGGTCGTCTATGCGTTCGGCGTTGATTCCCATGACCCGCTGCTCAACGAGTTCCGTCCGGAACGTCCCGCCGGCGAAGGCGGTGGCGGTGATTTCAGTGTAGGTGACTTGGATGGAGATCTTGTCGATGCCCACTGCATGTGCAATCCGGTCCATGCCGTCTTTGACTCGGAAAGCCGAAGCGCCGGCGGACAACAGCATCTCGCCGAGTCTCATCACGACGCGCAACTGGTCGGCAAGGCGATCGAGGGCGGCAACGTGGTGGTCGTCAGTTTGCTTCACCGTTCCACCTTAGGGCGTGCGGGACTGGGACGGCCGGGAGGCTCGGGCGGCAGCGACTCAAACCACAGTGATAAGCAATTCACTGATTTGTCGAGGGGGCCGAAAGTCCGAGGTGTACAGGTGTCCTCGAATCGCGACCGGGTCGATCGACCTCCCGGTGGGGCGATATGCGCCGCCGGCCTTCTCCGGTGCGTGTCCGAGGACTGGCGGAAGGCGGGAGCGGGAGGGAGAGTGCCGGGAAAGTCCGTTTCGACAATCAAGTGGCTCGCATTGCGAGATCGTGATTCAAATAGTGAGACAAACTCCGACTGGCTTGGCATCTGGCCGGTTCTGCGGCTATGGTCAACCTGTGAGAACTCTTCTGGTACGTAACTGACGCGCTGCACAAGCCGTTGGCGACGTGCCGCGCGCCCCTCGTTCGAGGGGTTTTTTCATGCCTGCCGAAGCACGGCCCCTGGCCTGCGATGCCCGGTGTGCCGCCACAACGAAGGAGGAAGAGATGGCAAAACGGCAAACGCCGACCGACTCGTCGACAGGCGCAGATGAACAGGCCGCCACCCCGCGAGTGATTCGCGAGAAGTCAACGGGGGCGCGGTCGATCATACGCGCGCTCGAGGAGCTCGGCGTCGAGGTCGTCTTCGGCATGCCGGGAGGTGCGATCCTCCCGACGTATGATCCGATCTTCCACGCTAAGCTCCGGCATATCCTGGTGCGCCACGAGCAGGGGGCGGGACATGCCGCCGAAGGATACGCGCTGGCCACCGGCCGGGTCGGCGTTTGCATCGTGACGTCGGGTCCGGGTGCGACGAACCTCGTCACCTCGCTCCTGGACGCGCACATGGATTCAGTCCCGATAGTAGCGATCACCGGCCAGGTCGGCGCTGCCGCCATCGGCACGGACGCCTTTCAGGAAGCGGACATCGTGGGCATAACGATGCCGGTGACGAAACACTCCTTCCTCGTCACGAGTGCAGAGGAGATTCCTTCTCGCATCGCCGAGGCGTTTTACTTGGCTTCGACGGGTCGTCCCGGGCCGGTTTTGGTCGACGTCACGAAATCCGCCCAGGTCGAGGAGGCGGACTTCGTGTGGCCGCCCGTACTTGATCTGCCCGGGTACCGTCCTGTGACTAAACCGAACGCACGGCAAATCCGGGAAGCCGCACGACTCATCGCGACGTCGTCGCGTCCGGTGCTGTATGCGGGAGGCGGGGCGATGCGCGCGGGAGTGTCCCGTGACCTCGTCGAACTCGTCGATTTGTCCAACGCGCCGATTGTCACGACTCTGACGGCGCGTGGCGTGGTGCCCGACTCACATCCGAACAACCTCGGGATGCCCGGTATGCACGGAACGGTTCCCGCTGTGGCCGCCCTCCAGAAGTCCGACCTCATCGTGGCTTTGGGGGCGCGTTTCGACGATCGCGTGACGGGAAAGGTCTCCGATTTCGCTCCCAATGCCAAAGTCATTCACATTGACATCGACCCGGCGGAGATCTCGAAAAACCGCCTGGTGGACGTCCCGATCGTCGGGGATCTCAAAGATGCCACGTCGGATCTCGTCGCCGAATTGCGCGAAGCCCACCGTCAATACGGTGTGCCCGATCTGGAGGAGTGGTGGAAGACGCTGGCCGGTTTGCGAGAGAGGTACCCAGCTGGGTGGGAGGAGGTCGACGACGGCCTGCTCGAGCCGCAGCATGTCATTTCCCGTCTGGCGAAAACCGTCGGGTCTGACAACACCATCTACGTTACCGGCGTCGGCCAGCATCAGATGTGGGCGAATCAGTTCCTGAACTTCGAACACCCACGACAGTGGCTGAGCTCGGGAGGCGCGGGGACTATGGGATTCGGAGTCCCGGCTGCCATGGGAGCCAAAGTCGGACAACCCGACAAAACAGTCTGGGTGATCGACGGGGACGGCTCCTTCCAAATGACTAACCAGGAACTGGCCACTTGCTGCCTCGAGGGGATCGATATCAAGATCTGCATCATCAACAATTCCTCGCTGGGCATGGTCCGCCAATGGCAGTCGCTTTTCTATGGCGAACGCTATTCGCATACGGATCTCAATACAGGTCATGGAACGCGCCGCATACCTGACTTCGTCAAGCTAGCCCAGGCTTACGGCTGCGAAGCATGGCGCGTCGAAGAGGGCGACGACATCGACGCCGCCTTTGAAAAAGCAATGGAGATCAACGACCGTCCGGTGCTGTTGGAGTTCGTCACCTCTCCGGACTCCGAAGTATGGCCTATGGTTCCCGCCGGGGTGTCAAATGACGACATCGTTTACGCTCGTTCCGTTCGTCCCACGACCGATCCGTTCGCGGCCTGAAAGGAAGGAAAAAGATGAACACACGTCACACGCTCTCCGTTCTGGTCGAAAATAAGCCGGGCGTTCTTACGCGTGTTGCCGCTCTATTCGCTCGACGCGCCTTCAACATACACTCGCTCGCTGTTGGGGAGACCGAAGACCCCCAGCTTTCGCGCATCACCGTCGTGGTCGATGCCGCCGAACGCCCGCTCGAACAGGTTACCAAGCAATTGAACAAGCTCGTCAATGTGCTTAAAATCGTCGAGCTCGAACCTGAGTCGACGGTTGAACGGCAGTTGCTCCTAGTCAAGGTGTCGGCCAGTGATTCCACTCGCGCCAATGTCCTCCAGGTCGTCGATCTCTTCAGGGCGCATGTCGTGGACGTCGTTCCCGACACTGTGACGATCGAGGCAACCGGTTCGGAATCCAAGGTCCGGGCATTCCTGTCGGCCCTCGAACCGTATGGAATTCGTGAAATCGTCCAATCCGGAGCGGTGGCGATCGGACGCGGTTCGCGTTCGCTCTCCGAACGTGTCTCTGCCGAATTGTCGCTTCTGCGCGCATAATTGATTAGCGAAAGCGCTGGGCGGCTGACTGGTCCGGGACGCGCGGCACCGTCCGGAAACGGCTGGTGCGCCTAAACTCCATAACCGAAAAATTAAGGAGAAAAACGTGGCAAAAATCTTCTATGATGACGATGCAGACCTTTCCGTCATTCAATCTAAGAGAGTAGCCATAGTTGGGTATGGTTCACAAGGTCATGCCCATGCAATGAATTTACGCGATTCAGGAGTAAATGTAATTATTGGATTGCGTGAAGGCTCAAAATCTATTGACAAGGCTAAAGAGCAAGGTTTTGAGGTGGCGAAAGTAGGCGACGCGGTTCGCGAAGCGGATGTCGTCATGGTCCTCGCCCCTGATCAGTCTCAGCGATCGATCTGGGCCAATGACATCGAGCCGAATCTCAAGTCCGATGCCGCTGTGTTCTTCGCCCACGGATTCAATGTCCATTTTGGTTATATCGCACCGGATTCCGGTCATGACGTCTGCATGGTGGCCCCCAAGGGCCCCGGGCACACGGTTCGACGTCAGTACGAAGAAGGACGAGGCGTTCCCGTCCTCGTGTGCGTCGAGCAGGATGCCTCAGGGCATGCATGGGAGTTGGCTTTGTCTTACGCCAAGGCAATCGGCGGCACCCGAGCGGGCGCAATCAAGACAACGTTCCGGGAGGAAACGGAAACGGACCTGTTCGGCGAACAGACTGTTCTGTGCGGAGGGATTTCGCAGCTCATACAGTACGGTTTCGAAACGCTCGTCGAAGCCGGATACCAGCCTGAAATGGCTTACTTCGAGGTCTGCCATGAGCTCAAGCTCATAGTCGATCTCATCAATGAGGGCGGCCTGACCAAACAGCGATGGTCATGTTCTGACACAGCTGAATACGGCGACTACATTTCCGGCCCCCGAGTGATCACCCCAGATGTCAAAGACCATATGAAGGAAGTGCTGGGCGATATACAGAACGGTTCCTTCGCTAAACGCTTCATCGACGATCAGGATGCCGGTGCGCCTGAATTCCTGGCCCTTCGGGCCGAGGGTCAAGACCACCCCGTCGAGAAGACAGGGCAGGAGATCCGCAGGATGTTCGCCTGGAACGCGTCGGTGGACTCCGACTACGTTGACGGCGAAGCGGCTCGCTGACCAGCTCTCGATCGACACCCGAAGGAAGTACAGGTAAACTTCTGGCCTACTAGGCGGTTTCGGGTGCCCAGGTGTCCCGGGCACCCGAAACCGTCGGCGTGCGAACTTCCAAAATTTTACGACAGTTTCGTCATCAAATTCGCTATGTGCCTTCAAATGTCAGTGTTCACAACAGTTTTCCGATTTCGACATTGCGACATGTCGGTGGAACGGACGCCGGCGCCCGCCTACAGTTGGACCGTTGGAACAAAGGCATGCGGAGGGAGAGCGCAATGGCCGATGTCGTGGTCGTCTACAATACCGTCACCGGGTTCGCGCAGACATACGGAGAGTGGATTGCCGAAGATCTGGGAGCGCGTCTGTATCCGTGGTCGCAAGCCAAGGGAATCGACCTGTCAGGAGCCGATCTGGTTGTCTACGGCGCTGGCGTGCGCATGAGCAGGATTCGAGGATTCCATGAATTCCGCAGAAAAATCAAGCGGGAGAACCTCATGGGGAAAGTCGTCGTCTGGGCCAATGGCGGTACGCCGGTCCACCCTCAACGTGACTGGAGAGTCCCCGCTGGAACTTTTACGAAGAAAGAACTCGCCAGTGGATGCTATCCCTTCTTCTATTTCCAAGGCGGTGTTCGCTATGAAGGACTCAGCTTTCCGGAAAAAACCTTGCTCAAAATCTTCTCCAAGCGGATTCAGAGATACCGACATCGCGGAGAGTGGGTAGTCCAAGTGGCGGACAACATTGCGCACGGATATGACCACACCTCACGTGCTGCGATCATTCCACTTGTGAACAAGGCCCGAGAGATGCTAGGCGAGTAGTGCCTGTCTCTTTCTTTCGTGGAGAGGATATGATTCTCCTATGAAGTTTCTATTACGTGAGCATAGAAAATGGGGTTGGAAGAAGCGAATCGTGATTACCTTGGGAGTTATCGTCACTTCGGGCTTATTCGCTGTGGGTGGGATTAACATATATGTCACTGTGACGACCAATGATCGTGTCGTTTCGGATGTCGGCGGCATTCGTGCTGAGAAACTTGACTGCATACTTGTTCTTGGAGCGTTGGTACGCTCGGATGGAACGCCTTCGCATATGCTCCGAAAGCGGCTGGAAAAGAGTCTGGAATTGTACAAGCAGAAAGTTGCGCCGAAAATCCTTGTATCCGGAGACAATTCTAGTGTTCACTATAACGAGACACATGTCATGCGGAAATGGTTGGAAAAGCATGAAGTTCCTAAAGAGGATATTTTCGAAGACCACGCGGGATTTTCAACTTATGAATCAATGTATCGTGCAAGTGCCATCTTTAAAGCACATTCAATAGTCGTTGTGACGCAAAGATACCATTTAGCGCGTTCTATTTATATAGGTCGTGAGCTTGGTCTGGATGTCTGGGGCATTGCTTCGGGAGGGAATAACTACTCACAGCAATTCAAGCGTGATGTTCGCGAGTGGATTGCGAGAACTAAGGATTTCGTTCAAGTCGTTATTAAGCCGAAACCAAAGTACTTGGGTCCAGTCATTCCGATAGATGGCAACGGAACCATCGAAAATCGTTAATTATTTGTCATTAATTACCATTAACTTCTTTGTATTTCATTGCAAATCCCGGAATTCTAATCCAATATATTTATATTATTTAAGTATAAATGAAATCCATAATTTTAGGAAGATCTCGTTTAGCTTGTTGAAGGCCCTCCTCGTATGCTGCTTGAACGCTAACGGCTTTTCGTTCTCCGTTCGAGATGGGCATCTCGTCAGGATAGTAGAGATAAGCCCGTCCTTCGGCTTCGAGGCTCTCCAAACGATCAAGAGAGTCATTGTACTTTTTCGGTCGATTGAGAAGAGCCTCGGCTACGGCAGGATGCTTTCGAAAGATTCCCTTATAAATCGCCGGTGGGATTTTCGACGGGGATTTCCTATATCCACGCTTACGCGTCATAACGACAACGAAACGTTCATATCCGTCGGCTTCCGCGGCGTCAATCGCAAAACCCCCTGTGTCTCCGATGGCTCCGTCCAGGTAGGCCACGCCGTTCAGCCCCACTGGCGGCATGATGATCGGCATTGAGGAGGAAGCTTGACAGTACGTGACGAGTTCTTCCTGCGTGGAGATGTCCTCTCGGCCCCAGTAGACGGTTTGTCCCGTTTCGCAGTTGAACGAGCCGATTTTGAACTGCGTGGCGCTTGCGTTGAAAGTGTCCCAGTCGAAGGGAAGGAGTTCGCCGGGACCAGAGGTGTGCTGGTAAATGTACTCGGAGTTGAAGTAGCCCCTGCCGCGAACAAAGCTGATCGGGCCGCCTAGATTCGGATCCTTGGCGAGTTCGACGAAAGCTGCACGTGCCCTCCACGCGTCGCGGGAGACGAAGTTGCATGTGTGGGTCGCCCCGGCGGAGATCCCGCCGACCCATGGGAAGTCGATACCAGCGTCAATCATTTCGGCGACCAGTGCGGCCGTATATGTGCCACGCATTCCGCCACCCTCGAATATCAATGCGGTTCGTGTGCTCATAAATTCCAAGGATATCTCGGATGCTATGCCAGCGGGGCGACCCTTTCCCCGAGCGAAATCGGCCCAGGCGGATAGCGTCGGCTGACCGATCCGTCACAGACCACGGCATATAAATTAGGTGCAATCTCGACATTCTTACACAGCGAAATTTTCGAAAGTCGCATTGACTCGCTATATTATGAATAATAACATAAATTATGTGATGTTACATTACAATAAATGACTAATCATTTTCTATTTTTTATTAAAATTCAATGATGGAATTTTCTATTAAGGACATACTCGTGACCTCAGGAAGAACTGGGCGGCGTGTCCGCTGTTGAGTGAGAAACGTTAAGGTGAGTTCCTCTCCTGTCACCGGGAGCAAATCAAAGCTGAGCACAGCGAGTAGGGTGTGCATTATCTGATAATTGAGCAAATTTGTCAATCTTGTCATCCGACTCATGTGCTGCCGCACCCATTTTCGTCAGTCAAGATGACGGCAACAAATTTACCGTCCCTACCTGTCATCGGGTAGTAGACTAGTTGAAATTCGAGAGTCTATTTCCACGGAATGATGTCGACCGACATGCTTAACGACATGTCTAACACGTTATTGCAAATTTTTGGTCATAAATTGTCAGAATTAATCAGAAGGTTATATGTAGAAGAATAATGATAAAATAATTGAATGTAATGATTATTATTATGCATAGCTAAGTAAATGACATATTGCAAAATAGACGATTGAAGCATTCGCATTATTGCAAATTAATAATCTGGATAAAAATATATGAAAAAGTTACAAAAAATGATTTGATAGTTGTATTTTTGTTGAAAGTAAAAATATTAATAATAAAATATTGTAATTGAATTATTACATTTTATTTACTTTTTGTCATTAACTGATATAATTAACGCTACCATGTCGCCGGACATAATTTATATATTTGTAATAATTATTACTTCACTATGTTAGAATAATATATGTAAAACGTTAATTATGACGATGAAATTGATTTGGACTCGTCATGCTCGGTACGGTCGGGGTGGGGGTGGTCATGGGTTACATCCGTGAGGCGAGGAAGTGGAAGCCTTTGAGTAGGAGGTTGGCGACTGCTCCGATGATGGTGCCCAGTAATGGGCAGGGATACGGTGTACATGACCGCGCAGGCGCCGAGCAGGACGAGGATCATTCCGGTTTTGCGGTTGCCTTTGCCTAGCCAGCGCCACAGGCCGATCAGGATGGCGATGGCGCCGAGGACGCGGATGATCCCGCCGGCGTTGACGGCGGCGATGATCGAGGGCAGGTCTTGGAAGACGTTGTGCATGGGGCTCTCCCTTCTCGCGGGTGGGGGCGGGCGCGGCTGCGACTCGCTCGGATAGTGTGCGGACAGCCCCGGGCCGGCGTCGTGGCCCGCCCGGCGGGCGCTTGCCGGGAGGTTGTCAAGGACTGGCTGGAGCGGCTGTGGTCGGGCAGGTCGGGGCCCGGCGGGTGGTGGCGACCATGACCGCTGAGCGCCACAACTGCTCGGCCAGGGCGGGGTGGGCGCGCAGCAGGTCGACGATCTCGGTCTTCTCCCGATCGGACAGGTCCCGGCCGCGGAAGGGGGCGAACAGGGCGTCGGTGGCCGCGTCGTCCTGGCCGGCCTCCCACCGGCGAGCGGCGGCCAGCACTCCGCCGGGGCAGGCGTCCATGGTCCGGCGCAGCCCGGTGGCGGTCCGGCGGGGGATGGTCTGAGGGGCGATCGCGCCGGGGAATTGGGCCTGCCAATAGTGCTCGGTCAGGGCGCGCCGGCCGCGGATCGCCTCGGGCGGCTCGAAGCGCTCGTCGGCTCGCCGGTCGGCCTGGGCGGCCCACTGCTCCTCGGCGCCGGGACAAGACGGGGTCTGACGGTCGGTCAGATCCTCGTAAGAGTGGCAAGCGGCCACGCCGGTGCGGCGGATGTCCATGGCAGTGCCGGCCCGGCGGGCGTGGACTTGGGCGAGCTGGTCGTGTTCGGCCTCGCTCAGCGGCCGGCCCAGCCGGGTCTGGGCGTCGCGGGCGGCCGCGGCGTAGGCGGCCCAGGCGCGCATGAGGTGCGAGTTGCCGCGGCTCATGCGGGTGTGCAGGCTGTCGGTGCGCATGTGGTGGACGTGCCGGGCCCAGGAGCCGTCGATGATCCGGGAAACCTCGCCGGCGGTGATGGCGGGATGGTCGGGGTCGGCGGCTGTGGCGCGTTCGTAGACGAACTCGAAGGTATTGGCCTCAAACTCCTCGGCCAGGTCGCGCCGGTCGGCCACGTAGGCCAGGGTGGCGATGCGCCGGGCGCCGGCGGCCCGGATCCGGTCCAGGACATAGGCCACGTCGGCCTCCTCGGCCAGGTCGAGTCGCACCCCGGCCGGCCCGGTCCGGCCGGTTCGGTCCCATCGGCCGTCGGGGGTGCGTGGCTGGGTCAGGTAGGCGGTACCGCTCATTACAGACTCCTTGACGACGACAGTGGTCGCCCGGACAGTGTGCGGACGGGCCAGCCGGCTCAGGCGGAGGGTGGTGGGAGGCCGATGGCGGCGTAGTCCTCGTCCATGCCGGGCCGGCTTAGGCGGGGGGGTGGTGTCAGGCCGTCTATGGCCGGGGCGAACAGGTCGGGGGCGTAGTCGGGGTGGATGTCGTAGACGGTGAAGATCTGGGTGTCCCGGCCGGGCAGAAAGGGTTCGACGAGTCGCTGGTCGTGGGTGGTCTGGCCGTGGCGGACCGCGTCGGGCCGGCCCAGGCCTGTAGCTCGCTGATCCTGCTGGCGGGCAGGCCGTGGTCGTAGGCGGCGCCGGGCACGAGCGTGGCCCAGGCCAGGCGGACGGCCAGGTTTCGGCGTTTGCCCGCGGTGGGGGCCGACTCGACGCGCCGGCTGAGTTCTTCCACGGCCGGCTCGACGCACCCGGCGTCAAGCCCGGCGTCGAGCCCGGGCGCGGGCGCGGGGGTGTGCTGGTCAAGGGAAACGGGAACGTGGGAGCCGTGCCCGGCGGACGCGTCATCGATGTTGCCGATGCTGACTATTATCTCAGTTGGTCGCGGAGCCAGGACGTGGGCACCCACACGAACTGTCCGATCATGATGGCCGGCACCTGACCCGCATCGATCGCCTTGGCCAGCTTTCGCGGATCGATCCCCAGAAACTGGGCGGCTTCGGTCCGCGTCACGGCCAGACGCCCGATAGGTTTAATATCAACTATATAATTTATGTCCCGATATTGCGCGGAGCCGTCCCAAGGCCATGACCAACAGGACGAAACAAGGGTACAATCCATACACGATTTTCCTGTCAAGGCCGGATTTACGGGGGAATCCGACAAATTCCGTTCGCCCTCCGCGTTAGCGAGGGCGAACGCAGGGTTCGAGGCGATGGCGCCGTGTTATGGCTGGAGATCCCCGCATACGCGGGGAGCACGAGGACAAGCGCTACGCCGACTGGGACCGCGCCGGATCATCCCCGCATACGCGGGGAGCACGGGCCCACCGCCTGCTGAAACCCAGCGGCGTCTGCATCATCCCCGCATACGCGGGGAGCACGACGTCTTCGCCGACCAGGTGGCGCAGACCAAAGGATCATCCCCGCATACGCGGGGAGCACTCGTCATGGTCACTCACACCTTTTACTATATCCGGATCATCCCCGCATACGCGGGGAGCACACGCTCGGGAACATCAAACTCGGCGAGTACACGGGATCATCCCCGCATACGCGGGGAGCACCAGCGGCGCCAGCGACGACGGGAGGCCGGTGCGGGATCATCCCCGCATACGCGGGGAGCACAATGTCGGGGTTGGCGATCTTGATCGCCTGGTAGGATCATCCCCGCATACGCGGGGAGCACGCTGATTCCCTGCAGCCGGGCGACATCGTCTTCGGATCATCCCCGCATACGCGGGGAGCACTTGATTAACTGGGCGGCGTGGATCGTCACTGCGGGATCATCCCCGCATACGCGGGGAGCACTGCCCGTGTGACCGAACAGCGGGCGCTGATCGGGGATCATCCCCGCATACGCGGGGAGCACCATGATGCGCGAGCTCTTCGACCCTGACGGGCCTGGATCATCCCCGCATACGCGGGGAGCACGATCTTCGCCCACGTCTCATCGGTCAGACGGCCGGATCATCCCCGCATACGCGGGGAGCACTGGATTACAGCTAATAGACACAGCATTATACATGGATCATCCCCGCATACGCGGGGAGCACGCTTCGACGGCGAATCTTGCCGCAGTGCGGAGAGGATCATCCCCGCATACGCGGGGAGCACGGAAATGGGAGATTCGTCTCAGATTCGGCATGAGGATCATCCCCGCATACGCGGGGAGCACTCGGTGCCGCTCGCGCCGCCGCGGGCGTTCCCGGGATCATCCCCGCATACGCGGGGAGCACCCCCGAGCGAGTCGGACAAGTGGGACGAGTTCCGGATCATCCCCGCATACGCGGGGAGCACTTCCTGGCTCGGCTCGGTCGGGTCCTGAAAATTCAGGTTGGATCATCCCCGCATACGCGGGGAGCACCCGTTGCTGACGCCAGGCTTCAGGGACGGGATGGGATCATCCCCGCATACGCGGGGAGCACTCACTCGCGCGGGGCGGCTTCGGCCGCCCCGCTGGATCATCCCCGCATACGCGGGGAGCACGAAAATCGCCCAGAAGGGGAGGGGCATGGCGGCGGATCATCCCCGCATACGCGGGGAGCACGACGTGGACTCGCTGGACGACGTCGATTTTTGGGGATCATCCCCGCATACGCGGGGAGCACGCTGGGCCGGGAGTTTGGCGAATTCGCTGGGCAGGATCATCCCCGCATACGCGGGGAGCACTCGCGAGCGAGATGGAGGTCTAATGGCAGCCGATGGATCATCCCCGCATACGCGGGGAGCACACATTCTTCGTCCTCCCCCCGTTTCGGCCCGTGGGATCATCCCCGCATACGCGGGGAGCACCGGTACGTGGAGATGACCCTCCACAAGAACGGAGGATCATCCCCGCATACGCGGGGAGCACATCACCAACGACGCCGCGTGGGACCAGACGAAGGGATCATCCCCGCATACGCGGGGAGCACCATTAGACCTCCATCTCGCTCGCGACGTCGAGGGGATCATCCCCGCATACGCGGGGAGCACTCGTGGCCGGTGGACGTCGGCGGGGCTGAGGGCGGATCATCCCCGCATACGCGGGGAGCACCGACTTTCTCGGCGATGCTCTCGCCCCCGTTGGGGATCATCCCCGCATACGCGGGGAGCACGCGACACGCCGTGCTGCGAAATTCGACTTTTCGGGATCATCCCCGCATACGCGGGGAGCACTTCCTTTCTTTTTTTCGTGACGCGAGGCTGCTGGGATCATCCCCGCATACGCGGGGAGCACCGAAATCGACAGAATCAGACACGATAGCCTTCCGGATCATCCCCGCATACGCGGGGAGCACTCGGTACGGCATTCGAGCAGCGTATCGTTGAGCGGATCATCCCCGCATACGCGGGGAGCACCCGAAGTCTCCGAGCGGGTTCGCGGGCGCCGGCGGATCATCCCCGCATACGCGGGGAGCACGAGACGGGCTATCGCCTAGTCGGGTGGTCCCGGGGATCATCCCCGCATACGCGGGGAGCACGCCAGTCCGCCGAGTGGGGGCAGCAAAAAGCGCGGATCATCCCCGCATACGCGGGGAGCACGTTGAGTAGCCCGTAGGCGCGGGGGCCGAACCAGGATCATCCCCGCATACGCGGGGAGCACGCCGAGAGGCAGTTCGCGAGGCCATTCTTCGACGGATCATCCCCGCATACGCGGGGAGCACGACGTCGTGCCGGTGGTGGCGTAGTCGCCCTCCGGATCATCCCCGCATACGCGGGGAGCACCTTTCCGAGCCTGGCTTCGACGTCGGCCAGGCGGGATCATCCCCGCATACGCGGGGAGCACCGGCGACATCCGATTTGCCACGCTCGCCAGCAAGGATCATCCCCGCATACGCGGGGAGCACGAGGCCGCGGCGGCGGACGCCGCGCCCGAGCAGGGATCATCCCCGCATACGCGGGGAGCACTCAAATCGTCCCGTAAAGGCTGTTTTCCCGGTCGGATCATCCCCGCATACGCGGGGAGCACGTCGAATAGAAACCTTCGAAGATGTCGGCTTCCGGATCATCCCCGCATACGCGGGGAGCACGCCATCTGGTAGAGGGGCGTCCCCGCGAGGGTCGGATCATCCCCGCATACGCGGGGAGCACGCCGTCGGAATCCGTCCACTCATCCAGGGACAGGGATCATCCCCGCATACGCGGGGAGCACTGCTGACGTCATCATTTTCCGCAGCATTGCGGCGGATCATCCCCGCATACGCGGGGAGCACGACGTCTACGACATGGTGACCGCGCGGGGCCGCGGATCATCCCCGCATACGCGGGGAGCACTTAATGAAGTACGGGTTCGTGATCGAGGCGGCGGGATCATCCCCGCATACGCGGGGAGCACGCCAGTCCGCCGAGTGGGGGCAGCAAAAAGCGCGGATCATCCCCGCATACGCGGGGAGCACGGGCTCGAAGCGGCGGCCTGCTCAGGCGGCAGGGGATCATCCCCGCATACGCGGGGAGCACGGCGCGACGCCGAGGAAGCCCTGGATCGTGATGGGATCATCCCCGCATACGCGGGGAGCACGCTGGCTTTGTGGTGAAACTCACCATTGCCGGGCGGATCATCCCCGCATACGCGGGGAGCACGACAGTTGGCCGGAGACGGCGACGAGATCACCCGGATCATCCCCGCATACGCGGGGAGCACGAGTCAAGGGCGGGGAGAGTGATGTGAGACACAGGATCATCCCCGCATACGCGGGGAGCACCCCCGCAGCTGTTCGACGGTCGCCGTCAGTTTGGGATCATCCCCGCATACGCGGGGAGCACGCTGTGATTTTTATCACATCCCTTCAGGGTGTCGGATCATCCCCGCATACGCGGGGAGCACAGAAAGCCCCCTCCCGAGGGAGGGGGCCGGTAGGGATCATCCCCGCATACGCGGGGAGCACGAGAACACAATGTACTGCTCTCCACGCGACTCGGGATCATCCCCGCATACGCGGGGAGCACCTTCACCACCTCGTATGGACCGTTTTCGTAGAGGGATCATCCCCGCATACGCGGGGAGCACTCCACGGTGCCGATCGCTTTGATGGCGACGGCCGGATCATCCCCGCATACGCGGGGAGCACGCGGAGGCGGACGGCGCCAGGTTGGAGGCCGAGGGATCATCCCCGCATACGCGGGGAGCACGGCGACTATAACGGCGACATGCGCAAAATCGACGGATCATCCCCGCATACGCGGGGAGCACCGGCCCCGGGGTTTTCGATCCGCCCCGGGGCCGGGATCATCCCCGCATACGCGGGGAGCACCCGGTGCCATTATGTGGGGCCGCCAGCAGACATGGATCATCCCCGCATACGCGGGGAGCACAACGGACTGGTAGTTTTCAGTCTCGATCCGCATGGATCATCCCCGCATACGCGGGGAGCACACAAATGGGATGAATTCCTTCTTATGTCGAGGCGGATCATCCCCGCATACGCGGGGAGCACTATCATTGGCCCAGATAGGCACACAGTCACGGCGGATCATCCCCGCATACGCGGGGAGCACTGAGGGCGGTGCATCTGCCGACGAGGGCGCCGGGGATCATCCCCGCATACGCGGGGAGCACTGGCGAACCCTCAGAATGCTCGCCATGGCGAGAGGATCATCCCCGCATACGCGGGGAGCACTCCCCAAATGTTCGTTGATGCGATCCGGGGCATGGATCATCCCCGCATACGCGGGGAGCACCGACTGTCCGGCCTCTACACGGGCGACGGCCAGGGATCATCCCCGCATACGCGGGGAGCACCTTGGCGCGACGCGTTCGATAGAGCGAAATTTGGGATCATCCCCGCATACGCGGGGAGCACTCACTTTACCCGTCGATCATGGCGGGCGAGCGCGGATCATCCCCGCATACGCGGGGAGCACCTGGGTGGCCGCCTGTCAGGCCCTCAGAATCGAGGATCATCCCCGCATACGCGGGGAGCACACATTGTGTTCTCTGTGACGAGTTTGACTTCGCGGATCATCCCCGCATACGCGGGGAGCACGGCTCGACGGCCAATATGAGAGGGTTCCGCGTGGGATCATCCCCGCATACGCGGGGAGCACTCAGGGATTCGGGATCGACGTCGGCAACCGACGGGATCATCCCCGCATACGCGGGGAGCACCAACCTGCAGAAGCTCGCCGTTGCTGACGCCGGGGGATCATCCCCGCATACGCGGGGAGCACGACTCCGATTTCTTCGTCGTCGCCGACACCCTCGGATCATCCCCGCATACGCGGGGAGCACCTTACTCGGTACCTGCCGAAGGAAGCCGACATCGGATCATCCCCGCATACGCGGGGAGCACGTGGCGATGGCGACCCTGTTGAAGTCTTCGCCGGGATCATCCCCGCATACGCGGGGAGCACGACGCTGAACCTGCCGCCTGAGCAGGCCGCCGCGGATCATCCCCGCATACGCGGGGAGCACCGGCGTCTGTTTCGTCAGCGATTTCTCACCAGCGGATCATCCCCGCATACGCGGGGAGCACCGGTCGCCGAACTGCCCAACCTCGCCCAAAACCGGATCATCCCCGCATACGCGGGGAGCACTTCTAGACGACGTTTACAGTATAGTCGCCATAGGGATCATCCCCGCATACGCGGGGAGCACGCAATATCCATCGTCATCGATGTGGGCGACTGGGGATCATCCCCGCATACGCGGGGAGCACTTCTCCCCCATTTGCACCCGAGAAAAGTCCAGCGGATCATCCCCGCATACGCGGGGAGCACGCCGTCGACGTCGGGCCAGATTGGCGGCGACGCGGATCATCCCCGCATACGCGGGGAGCACGCGGCGGCGGGGGTGCCGTCGGCGACGGCGTGCGGATCATCCCCGCATACGCGGGGAGCACGTCTGCGCGTTGCGCGCGTCCGTGTTGATATTGGGATCATCCCCGCATACGCGGGGAGCACGCGGCCCTGGACGTCGAGGGGCTGGCGGCGCTCGGATCATCCCCGCATACGCGGGGAGCACTTGCGGAGGACTGATAGATGCCCGTACCCAATAGGATCATCCCCGCATACGCGGGGAGCACACTATATGGTGTGGAAAACCGAGCGGTACAATCGGATCATCCCCGCATACGCGGGGAGCACTGCCTCCCTCCGTTTCGACCTGTGTTGGGATTGGGATCATCCCCGCATACGCGGGGAGCACGACTTCGACCTAGACGCGATCGTCGATGACATGGGATCATCCCCGCATACGCGGGGAGCACGTCCCGGCGCTGGATCCTTGCTGCTGGGGCGCGGGATCATCCCCGCATACGCGGGGAGCACGAATCGCCGCCTCCGTCGACTATCGTGACCGTCGGATCATCCCCGCATACGCGGGGAGCACTAGTTGGGGAGATAGTATGTGGCCCAGTTGATGGGATCATCCCCGCATACGCGGGGAGCACCCCTGGCCCTGCGCGATCAGGTGCGCGCTGGATGGATCATCCCCGCATACGCGGGGAGCACCTGCACGTAGGCCTCCAGGTCTTCCGCCATTTGGGATCATCCCCGCATACGCGGGGAGCACTCGGCGCGCAACTGCGCGACTGTTTTATTGACGGGGATCATCCCCGCATACGCGGGGAGCACTGCCACCGGTCGAGGCTAGCGCCGCCGATTTGGGGATCATCCCCGCATACGCGGGGAGCACTTGTTCTCGCGGGAGGCCATCCACCATACGAGCGGATCATCCCCGCATACGCGGGGAGCACAACCCCCACCTAGACACTGCTAAAGGCAGTGGGGGATCATCCCCGCATACGCGGGGAGCACGAGGCCGAGTTCACCGGCGTCGGCGGCCCGGCCGGATCATCCCCGCATACGCGGGGAGCACAGCGACTTCGCCAGGGCTTGGCTGTAGGGGTACGGATCATCCCCGCATACGCGGGGAGCACGGTGCAGGCCTCCGTCACGCAGGCGCCGGGGGCGGATCATCCCCGCATACGCGGGGAGCACCCACACAATAATCATAGTGTCTCCTAGCGGTAGGGATCATCCCCGCATACGCGGGGAGCACCCAGCCCGACGGCACCTACACCACCGAGATAACGGATCATCCCCGCATACGCGGGGAGCACTTTATCTTGAACATCACGCTTCTTTCACGAGCTGGGATCATCCCCGCATACGCGGGGAGCACCTCGAATGCCGCACCGAAGCCATAGACAACAGCGGATCATCCCCGCATACGCGGGGAGCACGTGAAAGCTTTCGGCAACGCCGGGAAGATCTTGGGATCATCCCCGCATACGCGGGGAGCACCCCAGCAACACCAGTGACGCGCAGTCGGAGGCGGGATCATCCCCGCATACGCGGGGAGCACGTCGGCGACGGCGCTGCGGAGGGTCGGCCAGGCGGATCATCCCCGCATACGCGGGGAGCACTTACGAGCCAGTTTCGAGGGATCCGCCGGGTCCGGATCATCCCCGCATACGCGGGGAGCACCAGCGCCCTCAGGTCCTCCACGAAGCTCTTTGCGGATCATCCCCGCATACGCGGGGAGCACCCGAAATACCTCCAACTCATCGTCTCACCTCCCGGATCATCCCCGCATACGCGGGGAGCACTGTGGAGTTCTCGCTTGAGCCAGTCCCTGGCCGCGGATCATCCCCGCATACGCGGGGAGCACGAGCTCGATCAGGTCGCTGGGATCGTAGAGGCCGGATCATCCCCGCATACGCGGGGAGCACACGCCGTGCGGGCCAAATACCTGTAGACGGTCAGGGATCATCCCCGCATACGCGGGGAGCACCGACGGCCACGCCGAGGGGTAGTTGTAGTAGAGGGATCATCCCCGCATACGCGGGGAGCACGCTTGGAAATCCCTGCAATACCAAGGATCGCCGCCGTGATTATACCAGTTTTCCTTTACCCGTCACCCACCCCTCAGGAGGAGGCGGATCGTAGTATGGTTTTGCTAACATTGTCCTGAAAGGGGTACGGAGATGCTGTCCACTGGTTCACGCCGAGCATGGGCCAAATCGGGGTACGACCCGGAGCGGCGATGTTGGTCGCCGCTCTGGCTTCATCTTTTGGACACGGCAGGCGTCGCTCGGCTTTTGGCGAGGAATTGGCTTACGCCGACGATTTCGAATCTGATTCAAGCCGAGTTCGCCGAATCCGAATCTGGATTAACTCCAGATGATGAGTTCGTCTTACTCGCCTCCTGGATCGCAGGCGTTCATGACATAGGCAAAGCCACTCCCGCTTTCAGTTCCCAGGTCCCCTATTTGGACGATCGCATGCGCGAAGGCGGCCTTGATCATACTCCCATTGATCCTGAAGAACGCCGCAGAGTCCCTCACGCGCTTGCTGGCCAGTTGGTTCTTGAACGATGGCTTAAGGAACTGGGCTGGGGTATCTCGACGGCGCGGGCTTTGGCGTCGATAGTCGGCGCTCACCATGGAATCCCGGCGCTGGAAGGCCATCTAAATGATGCTCGGGGCCGTGAACCTCTACTAGGAGACTATGCGTGGCAAACTGTTCACGCTGAACTTCTCGATCTCGTGGCAGAACGTACCGGCGCTAAGGACAATTTGCAATTTTGGGCGCATAAATCAGAGTCCAAGTCGTGGTCTCAACCTTTTTTAGTTGAATTATCAGGTCTGGTTATTCTAGCTGATTGGCTGGCGTCCTCTGAAACATATTTTCCTCTTCTATCCATTGACGATGACGGCATGTCTCTTTTCGATTGCGACGTGCATGAAAGGCGCGTCGAAACGGGCTGGTCCCGCGTGGAGTTGCCTTCCCCATGGCATCCCTGTGATGTCGGAGAAAACGCCGACTTTTTGTTGAACGCTCGATTCGACCTGCCTGACGGCACTTCGGCGACGGCCGCTCAGCGCATTGCCGTCAAGAAAGCCAGGGAAATGGGCCTGCCCGGGATGCTCATCGTCCAAGAGACCACCGGGTCGGGCAAAACCGAGGCCGCGCTTATGTCTGCCGAGATCATGGCGGCGCGTACTGGACGGTCTGGGGTATTGTTCGCGCTGCCGACTCAGGCGACCACCGACGCCATGTTCTCTCGTGAATTGGATTGGCTGAGCAAAATCGAATCTTCCTATCGTGCGAACGGGGCTGCCTCGACTTTCGCAATCCAGCTTCAACATGGCCGGGCCCGTCTGAACGAAGAAGCGGGTAGGTTGCGAAAGAAGGGGTATGAGATTCGAGATCGACTCCTCGGCAGTTTGGGGGAAGCTCAAGAGAACCCGGAGAAACACAAACCGTCTCATCCATACGACATCGGACGAGACGAAGACAGTTCACAAATCGGTGAACAGCCTCATAGATCCACGCAAAATGTTAATGGAGTGCAGAGAGACCTGGCAATCATGGCTTGGTTCACAGGTCGTAAGAAATCTATGCTTTCCGATTTCGTTGTGACTACTGTCGACCATGTTCTTTTCTCGTCCATGCGCGCTCCGCATCTTGCTTTGCGACATCTCGGCCTTAGCAGGAAGATAGTGGTCGTTGACGAAGTGCACTCATACTCCACCTATATGAACAATTATCTGGAACGCGCTCTCACCTGGTTGGCATCCTACGGGGTACCGGTGATTTTGCTTTCCGCAACGCTTTCGGAGGCACGTTGCGCAAGCTTCGCCGACGCCTACCGCCGCGGCTTGCGGCTCATGGCCGGAGAGAAAGTGCCGAAGAAACCGTCACCGAATGCTGTCAGCATGCCTTTCCCTTCCCTGGCCACTGTCAGCCGGGATGGTATGGAAGTGACGCACGTTGAGGCGACCGGTCGCAGCAGCCGGGTACGCATTGAGCGTTTGGGCAAAGATGACAGTCTCACGGCGCTTTTGGGAAATGCGTTGGCCGACGGCGGCTGCGCCCTCGTCGTCCGGAACACTGTGCGCCGGGCACAAGAAACCTACGAGCAGTTGCGGGAGGTCTTCGGTGAGGACGTGAGTCTCAACCACGCCCGTTTCACCATTTCCGATCGTCTCGCCAGGGACGCCGATCTTCTTCGCCGTTTCGGATCGCCGCGACGGCGGCCAAAGCGTCCTCATCGGGCGATCGTCGTGGCCACTCAGGTGGTCGAGCAGTCTCTCGACGTCGACTTCGATCTGCTCATCACCGATCTCGCTCCCATCGACTTGATCCTCCAGCGGATGGGACGCCTGCACCGTCATCGACGAACCCGGCCGAAAGGCTTAAGCCACCCCGTGTGCTATATCGATTGGCTGCCGAGCGCTTCGAATCCCGATCCTCGAGTGGAGCCCGGGGCTGAGACGATCTATGGAGAACACGACATGCTCCTCACCGCCGCGGCCTTGAACGGGGTGCTTGCGGACGACGCCTTGGTCGCGGTCCCCGACGACGTCCGCGAGCTTGTCGAAGCGGTTTACGGGGATGGAGTTGAAGTCCCCGCGCCGTGGGCCGAGGCCCTCGAACAAGCACGGGAAAAGGCCCGTAAGAAGAAGCGCGACAGTACGAAAGCTTCGAAGGCTTTTCTGCTGAATGAACCTGTCATGCGGAGGAAGAACGCATCACTTGTCGGCTGGCTGCAAACGATCGCCGATGACTCCGAAGAAGGCAAAGCCCAAGTCCGCGATGGAGAAGATTCCTTGGAGGTCATCCTCCTCGAGCGACGGTATACAGGAGGACAGGAGGAATTGTGCACTCTTTCCAGTGCGCTGGGAGCTTCCTCCTCCATAATCCCCGTCGATCGGATACCCGATCGGAGCGTTGTGCGTGCGATGGCGATGTCTGAGGTCAGGCTTCCTCCCCGATTCACGAATTCAAGTATGATTGACAGAGTTCTCGACGAACTCGAAGAGAGTTGTTTCGTTCCCGCCTGGCAGGCCTGCCCTGATCTGCGCGGCCGACTCTTCCTTCCACTCACCGACGGACGCGCTCAACTGGCCGGCGTAACCGTTGAGTACACTTCTACAACCGGCCTTATGGAAGTAAATGAAAATGACACAGAGCTTCAATCTGCTTGACGAGCCCTGGATTCGCGTGACCTGGCTCGATGGGGAACCCGGTGAAGTCTCTCTCCTGACCGCATTTCGAGACGCCGTCCGAATCTCGGGAATTCACGGCGAAATCGCGAGTCAGGATATGGCGCTCCTACGGCTTCTGCTAGCCATTGCACACCGAGCCACCGGTGGTCCTGAAGACCTGGACGACTGGAGGGCCTACTGGGCGAATCCGGAGAAGCTCGGAGCCGATGCCGGCGACTACCTCGAACGATATCGCGATCGTTTCGATCTGCGCGATCCTGAGGCACCCTTCTTTCAAGTTGCCGGAATCCACGCCAAATCGGGAAAGATCTCGGACCTAGAGTCACTGATCGCGGACGTTCCCAACGGAGAGCCTTTCTTCACGACGCGGATCGGCCCCGGGCTCGACCGCATGGGGTGGGCGGAGGCCGCCCGCTGGCTCGTTCATGTGCACGCCTTCGACCCCTCGGGAATTCGATCGGGCGCGGTCGGCGACCCCAGGGTCAAAGGCGGAAAAGTATACCCCATCGGTCCGGGGTGGACCGGCCAGATCGGCGTCGTGGCCGTCGAAGGGAAGAATCTGGCTGAGACGATCCTGCTCAATACGGTAGTCACCGAGAGCCTTGCCGATCTTGCCGAAGTCGAACACGAAGCCGACCTACCGCCATGGGAGAAGAAGCCTGATGGCCCAGCGGGTTCCATGGACCTCGAACCGATCGGACCCGTCTCATGCTACACGTGGCAGACTCGCCGCGCCTTGCTTCACGGAGACGAAAAGGGCGTTACGGGGCTGTTCCTCGGCAACGGCGACAAAGCGACGCCACAGAATCGCTATCTCGTGGAGCCCATGAGTGCATGGCGATATTCGGAGCCTCAAACTAAAAAATTCAAAGAGATCGTTTTCATGCCGCGTAAACATGACAAAGATCGTGCCATGTGGAGGGGGTTATCCAGCCTCATCCCTCAACTCATTCCGAAGTTAAAGATCAAGGGCAAAGGAGAATTCACCCGATATAGAATTCCAGGAGTCATTTCTTTTTACGAAAAGCTTCTCGCACAAGAGATCGTCTCCCACCGAGGCGTCATTCCGGTTCACGCCGTCGGCATTGAGTACGGGGCTCAAGAGGCAGTGGTCAGCGAGCACTTCGACGATGTCCTCAACCTTCCAGCTGGTTTGTTGGCGCCGGACAATAAGCGGCTTGTGACGCTTGTCCGTGATGCGATGGAGAAGACGGAGGAAGTCGCCAAAGTGGTGCGGCAACTGGGCGGTGACCTCATTCGCGCCCGAGGGGGCGATTCCGAACACATATCCTCCGCCAGGGAGAAAGCCGGAGTCGCCTTCTATTTGGCCATTGACGAGGGGTTCCCTCGGTGGCTGGCATCCTTGGACGGCATCGAGCCCGAGACGGCCCGAGGCGATTGGCGGAACCGGCTTTGGAGCGAGGCGCGCAGGCAGAAGGAGAACTTGGTGGATTCGGCTCCTCCGGCAGCCTATGCCGGGCGCGGTGAAGGGAGGAGTCGCGTCGATGTCGGCCTCGCGATGAAATGGTTCGACACCGCACTAAACAGAGTTCTTCCTAAATCTATCCTTTCCAAACAAACGAAAGAGAAAGATCAATAATGAACACAGTAGATGAAATAATAAAAGATGAAAAGTATTTATATAAGAAAAAACGACGTAATTTAAGTTCGATAGGGAATAAGGTGAATTCTGACATCTTATGTTTACAGAAAAGGTATCTTTCCGAGGATTCTCGGAAACATGCTCGGGCCCGGGCGGACTTGGCCAACCTGCGTCGCGGCCTTACCGCGGGTCCCGGCGAGCGTGTGGAGATCTGGGATCTCACTCAGGTGGACGTTTCCGACAATGCGCCGGACGAGCCCACACGTGAGGAGTTCGCAGTGCACGTCGCAATGACTCTCTACGCGGCCCATCAACAATCCCGAACCAAGCCTATGCATCGACCAGGGGAGGGGCTCGGACATGCGGCCCACAGCGTCGTAGGGTACGGCGAAGATGAAAACCCATCGGCTCGTGCCCGTTTCGATGCTCTGGTAATGTCCTCGACTCCGAGGGAATTGCGTCGTCATCTTCGATCGTTCGTTTCGCTGTTGCGCGCCAAGGAAATACCCTTGGACTATGGCATGCTGGTCGACGACATCGTTTGCTTCCAGCGTCCTGGAGGGGCGAAGGCGGTGCGACGGCATTGGTCACGCCAGTACTACGATTTTTCTTCGACAGATGGCGAGTCCAGCGAGACCGATTCCACAGCAGAAGACATCTGCTCGGAAAACTCACTACACAACAGTTTGACAAATACAAAGGAATAAAATAATGAATACATATGTTGACATTCACATTGTTCAAGATCTTCCGCCCAGCTGTGTCAACAGAGACGATTCTGGCTCCCCTAAGTCAGCCATCTACGGGGGTGTACAGCGTTTACGCATATCCAGCCAATCATGGAAGCGTGCGACCCGTCATGACTTCACCGATTATTTGGATGCCTCCGAGCTGGGCACACGCACCAAGCGGGTGGTCGAGGTTCTCGCGAAAGAGATCGCCAGGCAGGCAGAAGACCTCTCCGACCAGGCCCGGAAATTGGCGGAGCAAGTCTTCCAAGCCACCAAGATCAAGCTCGTCGATTCACGGGCGAAGAATGGGGAAGAGTCCCTTAAGTCTCAGGAATCCGGTTATCTGATCTTCCTCTCGCACAGACAGATCGCCATGCTCGCGGAATTGGCCATAGCCAGTAACCGTTCGGGCAAGGCGCTCGACAAGAAAGCCGTCAAGGCGATTTTCAAGTCCGGCAATTCCATCGACGTCGCCCTCTTCGGCAGGATGGTCGCCGACGACGCCGATCTCAACGTCGATGCCGCATGCCAGGTCGCCCACGCCATCTCCACCCACGCCGCCGAAAACGAATTCGATTTCTACACCGCCGTGGATGACGAGAAAGCCCGATCCGAGGAGAAGGAAGACGCAGGGGCGGGAATGATGGGCACCGTTGAATTCTCATCGGCGACGATTTATCGATACGCAACGATAAATATAGGTATGCTTTTGGAGAATTTAGGAAATAATGAGGCGACGTTGCGTGCTTTGACTGCTTTTATTAAAAGCTTCATTAGATCTATGCCGACAGGTAAGCAGAATACATTCGCCAACCGCACGCTGCCAGAAACCGTCGTCATTCACATCCGTGAGGATCAACCGGTCTCGTTCGTCGGCGCTTTCGAGAAGCCCATTGCCCAAGATCTCACTGAAGGCTATGTCACGCGGTCGGTTAGACAGCTGGCCGACCACGAGAGAAAGCTCGAAGAGACATATGGATTCAAGCCTCTGCACGGATTCGCTGTGAGCATGGAGAGCCCCGAAGCCGTCGAATCGCTAGGCGAACGCATCTCCTTCGCCGATTTGGACGGCAGAGTGCGCGAGGTCGTCGCTCGCCGCTTGCCCGGCGCGGAGTCCGAGTGATGACCGTCCTGCTTCTGCGCCTGGCAGGTCCCCTGCAGGCCTGGGGCGTCAAATCGAAATTCTCCATTCGCGCCACCGAATTGGCGCCGACCAAGAGCGGCATCCTCGGAATGCTGGCGGCGGCTGTCGGCCGACGCCGAACCGACCCCGTCGAGGACTTGCTGACTCTGCGTTTCGGAGTGCGCAAAGACCAGCCGGGTACGGTCATCTGCGATTTCCACACTGCTCATACGCTGGACGGGAAGAAGTCGATGCCGCTGTCTGACCGGTACTACCTGTCCGACGCCGTCTTCTTGGCCGGAATCGGAGGGGAGAGATCGATGCTCGAGACGCTCGATCGAGCGGTGCGCTATCCGGCGTTTCCGCTTTATCTCGGACGGCGATCGTGTCCGCCTGCGCTTCCGGTGTCTCTGGGATTGCGTGAGGCACCGTTGCTTGAGGCCCTGAAAGAGGAGCCTTGGCTGGCTTCGGAGCGGTTTCAACGTCGTAACGGCTGGGATTTCCATGCGGAGATCCTCATCGACAAGGAAGCCGTGCGGGACGGAGAGCATTCCGATGACGTGCGCGGAAGCCGGGACGTGCCCCTTTCCTTCGACCCTCGACATCGCGAGTACTCCTTCCGCGACATCGAACGTCATAGGATTTGCCTGGGCGGTATGCGCGGGGTCGATCACCACGATCCGATGGCCGAACTGGAAGATTGACGAGGTGACCGATGCACTTGACGAAAATCGAACTCGACCTGCACAGAAGATTTGCTCGAAAACTCCTGAGCTCGCCCCAGGTTATGCACGCTGTCGTGATGAAAGCGTGCCAGCCCGGCGGCGAATCGGGGCAGTCAGATGCCACTGACGGCTTTCCCCCTGGGCGCGTGCTGTGGCGCGTGGATTCGGGGAGCTTTGGCGTGTCCCTGTACATCCTCTCCCCGAGACCCCCGGAACTGACACAGCTGGAATCCGAGGCAGGCCTCAGCGACACGGCCCGCACATTGGACTATGAGGGGTTCCTCGACAAGCTGTCGAACGGCCAGCACTGGGCATTCCGTTTGTCGGCCAATCCCATTCACTCGGTTCCTGGTAAGCCCGGTACTCGCGGTAAAAGATACGGACACGTCACTGTCGAGCACCAAAGGAAGTGGCTTCTCGAGAGGACCGGCAAATACGGGTTCTCGATTGCGGGCGCCGATGCCGAGCGTGACGGGACGGCAGAAGACTCCGATGGCTCTTCCCCGCTGGACGCTTCCTCTGTGCTGATCGTCCGAAGGGACAGACCCGTCTTCTATCGCAACCGTCGCGATGGGCAGCGTCGGGACAGAGTGACCATCAGCCGAGTCGTATACGAAGGCGTGCTCCGTATCGACGACGCCGAGCCGTTCAAGAGAATGCTCGTCGGCGGACTGGGGCCCTCGAAAGCGTATGGCTGTGGTCTCATGACCCTGGCCCGGCCCAAGCGATCCTGAAGGTGCGTAACTTCGATGGCGCGCCTGCTTCCCGTCCCTGTGACTGCGCTTCCCAGAGCCGCGGACCGTATGTCCTTCCTGTACCTCGAGCACTGCGTCGTCCATCGCGAGGACGGTGCGTTGACGGCGCGCAACGAACAGGGGATGATGCGCGTTCCCGCGGCGTCCCTGCTCGCTGTCTTCTTAGGGCCGGGGACATCCATAAGCCACCAGGCTATGATGCTGCTCGGAGAGTGCGGCACCACCGCTGTGTGGGTGGGCGAACGCGGGGTGCGCTACTACGCCCATGGACGCTCTCTGGCCACGTCGACCCGGCTGCTGGTCGAACAAGCCGCTCGTGTCTCTTCGCCCCAGAAGCGTTTGGGTGTGGCACGCCAAATGTACCTCATGCGTTTCGCGGGCGAGGACGTGACCGGACTCACCATGCAGCAACTGCGTGGCAGAGAGGGCGCGAGAGTCCGAGCCGTATACCGTGAGAATTCCCGCCGTACCGGAGTGCCATGGCAGAGGCGCGAATACCAGCCGGACGACTTCGACTCGTCAGACCCCGTCAACCAGGCTCTGTCCGCCGCGCACGCCGCGCTGTATGGCGTCGTTCACGCCGTCATCGTCTCACTGGGGTGCTCGCCGGGGCTGGGTTTCGTCCACACCGGCCATGAGAGGTCTTTCGTCTACGACATGGCCGATCTGTACAAAGCCGATGTGACCATACCCGTGGCCTTCGACGTGATCAGTGAGGGCATGGAGGACATAACCGGAACGACGCGACGGCGCGTCCGCGACAGGGTGTTCGAATTCAAAGTCATCGAACGCTGCGTGCGCGACATCCAAAGACTCCTGGAAGTCGATGAGTCGGAGGACCTGAGCGTCAACGTCGTCTCTCTGTGGGACTATCAACGCAAAATCGTCGCTGGAGGGACCAATCACGCCTTCGCCATGGAGGCCTCCGAGGGAGGGGATCCCCCGTGGTAGTCATCGTCCTGTCGGCGGCACCCGCAGGACTGCGCGGGGCCCTCACACGATGGATGCTCGAGGTGTCCGCAGGGGTGTACGTCGGGCACCTCTCCACGCGGGTGCGAGAGCAGGTCTGGGAATTGATCCAGGCCAACATCGGGCAGGGAAGGGCGTTGCTCGTCTACCCGGTCAAGTCCGAACAGAGATTCGCAATCCTGTCTCTCGGCCATGAACGCATTCCCGTCGATGTCGAAGGGCTTTTGGTCATGCAGGCTCCATCTGTTCCCTCCGCAGGAGTGGAAAGGCTTCCCGGAGCGGTGCCGCCTCCGAAGGAATCCTGGTCGATCGCCGCTCGCCGGCGCCGTTATCGGAACTCCGCTGAGAGGGCGCTCCGGCGAGACTGACCTCCGGGGACGAGACAGACAGCCGTGAACGATGGTCGGCCGATCCGAGGTTTGATCTCCGGGCCTGAGACAGATACAGGACCGTTGCATTCACACTCCCTGCCTTGGATTGTCGACGTAGGACGGGTACCGGTTCCCCTGTGGACCATTACCCGTCATCCGATGGTTAATTTTCCGTCGAGCCGGTGTCAGAATTGGACCAGCAAATCGGATCACAGTACATATAGCGAACGCGAAGGAGAATCGAGACATGCCCCAACGTTCCGATGTGTCCCGTCATCGGGACAGCTCTTCAGGGATTTGGTCGGATGAAACCGCTTATTGGCGAGGAATGACGTACAGTCCCTCTTCCTCCGAAGGAGGTGGGGATTCGCGGCGAGCCGATGCCGTCCATGAGAGGGCTTCCAAACCGGAGCCTCGGGAGTCTCGGCTTTCGCCGTCCGCCGGTTCTCGGGACGATGCCAGGATTGCCGCCTCCTGGTATTCAGGGGCATCGACGTATCGCGCTGCCAACGCATACCCCGCTCCAGCCAGGCCTATCGACACCGTGTCGGCCGGTTATCCTGCATCACGGCAGTCTGAATATGATATACGGCATACTTCTCGACGTCGCTCTCACGCGAGTGGTCAGCGCATAGCGCAGGTCTCCACGCATCCGCGTACCCTTTGGCCGGCGCGAAGACGCGAGTTCCTCATGAGGCCGGGCGGAATCCTTATGCTGGCCACGGCAATCGCCTCAACTCTGGCCTTAGGATGGCTGGCCATCTTCCTCGGGCAGTCCTGAGCCGATCTCTTCTTCTCACTCCTCGCCGGTGGATCTACTGCGGAGCGGTGTTGTATTTGTGGCAAGGCGGTTGTGCAGAGATAGAATGCCAGTGCTGTCGCAACATACACTATACTGTAAGGAGAGTTGCACATGGTCAGGCGCTTCAATCCGCCGCCCAATTGGCCGGCTCCGCCCGAAGGATGGGTTCCCGACCCGTCGTGGCGACCGGACCCCGCCTGGGGGCCGGCTCCGGAGGGATGGAATTTCTGGCTTGACGACGAGGATAAGCGGCATTTGCAGGCTGCCGAGTCCGGAAATGCCGCATCGTCCGACGAGACGGTCTTCTCCGCCTCGAGAGCAGCCGAAGTCTTCTCGTCCTACTCGGCCTATTTCAATGAACAGCCGCCCGACGGGCTGTCAGACGCCGAGCATGGTCAGTCGTGGAATGCCGGTAGTCCTGGAGGGTATCCGGTCGGCGACGTTCCCGGTCCGATCGGCGCGAATCCAAGGCCTGTTGGAGAAACCGGTACTCTCGGACCAGCGATTGACGGCACTGCACCGTCGGCCCCCTCGGCGGCGATGCCGCAGTACCAGGCCATGCCCCAATACCAGGCTATGCCGGCGTCGGCCGCTCTTCCGCCGGTGCTCGGCGGGCAACCCTTCGCGGATGCGGGATCGGGGCAGTCGGATCAGAGGCCTAAGAAAAAAGGCTTCTTTACAAGGCCGATAGGCGTGATCCTCATCCTTCTCATCGTCACAGGGCTTATTGTCGGGGGATTTTTCGCGGTCAAGAGTCTTTTGGACGATAAGAACGATGAGTCCCTAGGAATGAATATCACTCATGAAATGAAATATGTGGAAAACTATATTGACTAACGCAGTTCAATTTTATTGAAAGGATTTATTTTATATATTGTACATTACGTTTAAATGTTTAAAGTCGATTCACGATACTGTATTTAAATATTTAATAATATAACACGACAAAACACTTAGTATGTATTGAATAATCTTTTCGTTTTCTTTTGCATTCGACGAAAATGACCAAATGCCGAGACGACAGTCACGGGTTTCCGGTACTCGCTATCATGGAATCCATGACTCGCACCATCGACATCGCGGTGATTCCGGGTGACGGCATCGGTCCTGAAGTCGTCCGCGAGGCTTGTAAAGTCTTAGAGTCTGCTGTAGCATTATGCGACACAATCGGAAATGAAAGATTACATATTCAGTTTACCCGCTACGAACTTGGCACTGAACGCTACCACAGGACGGGCGAGATCCTCCCTGACGCCGAGCTCGAAGAGATCAAGCGACATGACGCAATCCTCCTCGGAGCGGTAGGCGATCCGTCAGTTCCCTCCGGACTGTTGGAAAGAGGTCTGCTCCTCAAACTCCGCTTCGCCTTGGACCACTATGTCAATCTCAGACCCAGCAGGCACTATCCGGGTGTTCCGACTCCGCTCGCAGCCCCCGGCGCGATCGACTTCCTCGTCGTGAGAGAGGGGACCGAAGGGTTGTACTGCGGCAACGGGGGGGTCATGCGGCAGGGAACTCCTCACGAAGTCGCCACAGAGGTTTCCGTCAACACCGCTTACGGAGTGGAACGAGTGGTCCGCTACGCTTTTTCGAAAGCCGTGTCACGTTCTCGCAAAAAGCTGACATACGTTCACAAACACAACGTCCTTGTCAATGCGGGAGGCTTGTGGCGAAGGATCGTCCAAGAAGTGGGCGCCGAATACCCCGATGTCGCGGTCGACTATCTCCACGTGGACGCCGCCACGATATTCCTGCTCACCGATCCCGGACGATTCGACGTGCTTGTAACCGACAACCTTTTCGGTGACATTCTCACCGACGAAGCCGGCGCAGTGACGGGCGGCATCGGCCTGGCGGCCTCGGGCAATATCAATCCCGAAGGCTCCTACCCGTCGATGTTCGAGCCTGTCCACGGGTCGGCTCCGGACATCGCCGGACGGCATAAGGCCGATCCCACCGCGGCGATATCCTCCGCGGCTTTGCTTCTCGACCATTTGGGGCATCCCGGCCCCGCACGTGCCATCGAGACAGCAATCGAGGCCGATATGGCGGTGCGGGCGGAGGCAGCGGCTTCAGGAAACCCTCTTGTGCGTTCAACTCCGCAGATAGGCGACGACATCGCAGCCCGTCTCCGAGGCTGACTACCCGACCGGGAAGCAGGCGGTCTTCAACCCTTGGGCGGGCGATGCCTCGGCACGTCCTCCGGCTACAATCGGTCTATCGTCAAGAAAGAAAAGAAGTGACACAATGACGTATACGAATCTAGAACTCGCCTCCATGGGAAAGGTTCCACTCGCCGACGAATTGCTCGGCTCCTGGGAAATCGTTCCCAATCCGCATTCGACGAGCCAGGCAGAGCGCAGCGCGGCTCTCGTCGATCTCGGCTTCGGCAAACGGTTCTCCGACCACATGGCCCATGCGACATGGACTGCCGAGCGGGGATGGCATGATTTTAGGATCGAACCGTACGAAGCTATTGCCATGAGTCCGGCTGGCGCGGTTCTCCATTACGGGCAAGAGGTCTTCGAAGGTCTGAAGGCCTATCGGCACGCCGACGGCTCCATCTGGACGTTCCGGCCCACCTACAACGCAGCGCGACTCAACCATTCGAGCCGCCGCCTGGCCATTCCCGAGTTCGAGCATGAAGCCTTCATCGGATCGATCGTCAATCTCGTCCGTCAGGACGCCGCATGGGTGCCCGATGCGCCGGGGTCGTCCCTCTACCTCCGTCCCTTCATATTCGCATCCGAAGCCTTTCTGGGTGTGCGGGCCTCGCATCGCTACGAATACATGGTCGTCGCCTCCCCATCCGGAGCCTATTTCGCGAATGGATTCCAGCCCATCGACGTGTGGGTCGAACGGGAGTTCCACCGTGCCGGAACGGGAGGCATGGGCGACGCCAAGACCGGCGGCAACTATGCATCCTCGTTGCTGCCGAAGACGGTCGCTCACGACGCGGGGTATGACGAAGTCATGTTCCTCGACGCGACGATGGGGACCGATATCGACGAACTCGGCGGCATGAACGTCTTCGTGGTCATGTCGGATGGATCGATCCGCACGCCTCGGTTGACGGGCAACATCCTCGCGGGATGCACCCGTTCCTCCATCCTTCAGCTCTTGCGGGACGAAGGACGCGACGTCAGGGAGGAGACTCTGCCCATTGCGGACGTTCTAGCGGGAATCGACAGCGGTGCGGTGACCGAGATGTTCGCATGCGGGACTGCCGCCGTCGTCACATCCATCGGGTCGCTTTCGAGTCGGGATTTCCACGTCGATCTTCCGGGACACGAAACGACCAAAGCGATATACGACCACTTGACGGGTATTCAGCTCGGAACGGTTGAAGACACGCACGGTTGGCTGTACCGCTTGGCATGAGGCGGCCTCGGATACGCAGAGGAACCTGTGGATTCGGGCAGCCGGGCTTCGATCGGTTCCCGCCTTTGCCGGTGGCATCGCCGCGTTCGGAAGGTTGCGGCCGGTCTTGCCGGGAGGCTCACTGCGCCGTCTTGAGCTGGGATGACGGTCGAGACGAGCTCATGGCGGTCGCAGCTGTTCCGGCTTGACACCGGAGCTCGCGGAGTGAGGAGTGCCCAGAGGAGAATCGTGGGAGTTCGCGCATACGCCGACGCACTTGGCCGCGGCGATGGCGAACTCGCTGCGGGAGCGGAGCATCGTGCGCGAAGGGGAATGCCGAGGAACTGAGAACCCCTGAGGGCCTCAGGGGAGTCTCGGGACTCAGCGCTGGTTGGAGTTATCCGAGCTTCTTGGAGCCGGAGCGGTCAGCGTTCTTGGTGCGAGGCGGCGATGGCAACGACGTGCGCAGACGCCGGCGCCTTGGGGGCCGGACCCGGCAGAACGACGAGGCTATGGTCGGCGCGCTAGACGTCCTTCACAGGGCGTCCTTCACAGGAGGCCGTGCGGCGCCGTCGGACCCGGAGGTTTATCGCGTAGATGTCCGAAGGAATGGGCGAGGGCCGAACACCGCCGTGCCCACTCGCACCTGGGTGGAGCCCTCCTTGACGGCTATCTCCATGTCGTTCGTCATGCCCATCGACAATTCTGTGCAAGAACTCACCCCGGCCGCCCTAATGGCGTCGCACAGCTCGCGCACGCGCGCATGCGAAGCTGCGACAGCCGTGACGTCATCCGTATTCGCGCCGATGAGCATGAGCCCCGTCAGACGTAGATTGGGCAGCTCTGCGATCTCCCCCGCCAAGTCCACGACCGCCTCCGGCGGGGCTCCATACTGGGATTCCGATCCGGCGGAGTTGACCTGGATCATGACATCGAAACGACCGACCGGATCCCCCCACCGGTCGCATTCGCCCGACGAGATGCGCCCCTCCTGAATGCGGTTGAGACGAGAAGCCAGCTCGAAGGAGTCGACCGTCTCCACGCAATCGGCCGCGCGCAGCGCCTTGCCGGCCTTGTTGGCCTGGACGTGGCCGATCACGTGCACTCGGTGGGACGGCGCCCCCGAGGATCTCAATTCGGACTCACTCTGTGTGAGCTGTTGGATGTAGTTGTGGCCGATCCTGGACGCACCGGCTCGCAGCGCCGCTGCCACGCGTTCCGGCTCTTGGAACTTCGCGGCCAAGAGAATGGCGACGGCGTCCTCGGCACGCCCCGAGGCGATCGAAGCGGCCGCCACGCTCTCGCGAATTCGAGTGAAGCGCGTGGCGATCTCGGTCACATCCGGGCGGAGCACTCCGTCGAAGCTGGTTTCCTGCCCCGACCAGTTGACGCCGTTCGTCTCGACTCGTCCGCGCTGTGCCATTCCCTTCGGGTTGTCTGGTTCGTTGCTCATCTCGACCTCGTATGCCGGCAGTGACAATTGCAGTGTAGCCGCGTCAGGTCAACTCCAGAGTTTCCCGACGCGAACGACCCGCAGACGCACCGCGCCCGCCTCGTCGCATTCGTCGAGGTCCACGAAAGCGTGGAAACCCCAGTCGCCGTCGCCTACGCCGTCATCGAAGACCTGTGTGACGACCCATAGGCGGCCGGGTTCTCTTCCGTCCATGAGCGCTTCCGCCACGTCGCCGGGAACGCCCACTTCGATGAGATCGGCCGCTTCGGCCCGTTCCCGGATACGGAAGACATCCGCTCCACGCGCCTGGGAGCCGATGCCGATCGCCTCGTATTCGTCGTAAAACGGATCGGTCGCTTCAAGCCAGGCCTCGCCGTCCCAGGTCGGCCCCTGCGGGTAAGCGGTGCCGTCCGGTGCTGTTCCCGGAGACCACGATGGGTCGCCGTCCAGACGGTCGAGGGTCTCGCCGTCCTCGAACTGGACGGCTTCGACGCGCCGGAAGGCCTCGTTGCGGACCGCGACCTTGAAAGCATGCCGGTTGCGGGTCACAGCCGCCGTGCCGTCTTCTGCGACGCCGTAGGCGACTTCGTCGCATCCGGCCTCCGCGTCCGCAGCGGGGCCTTCGGCTTGCTGGGCCGTGGCTCTCCCCTCCGCGAGGGCCTCCCATTCGTCGATCAACGAGGAATCGACGGAACGGATGAGTGAGCCGAGCCAGACCGTGATGTCGTCGACTTCGTCTGTGCGCGCCTCGAGGGGAACTGTCTGCCGGAGCGCCTTGTAGACGTCGGTGAGATAGCGCAGCAGGACCCCCTCGCTGCGGGCGAGGTCGAGACGCGAGACGAACTCGGAGAAAGTCTCCGCATGTTCGATCATCTCTCGCACGATGGACTTCGCAGTGAGCTCGTAGTCGTCGACCCAGGGATTCGTCTGCCGGTAGACGTGCAGCGCCCCGTGCAACAGTTCGCCGAGAGGCTGAGGCCACGTGATCCGGTCGGCCTCGGCCATTCGCTCCTCATACCCGATCCCTGCGGCCTTCATCTTCCCGATGGCCTCGCCGCGGGCCTGCCGTTCCTGTGCATAGAGGACCTGCATGGGATTCTCCTGGACGGATTCGACGACGCTGACGACGTCCAGCGCGTAGTCCTGCGATTCGCGGTCCAACAGATCGAGCCCCGCCAGCGCGAAGGGCGCGAGCGGCGAGTTGAGCGCGAAGTCGCCGGGGACTTCGCGGGCGAACGCAATGGCGGACTCTCCCGGGTGAGCGTCCTGCCACCGACGGTCGTGATGGACGAGGATGCCCGCGGACCGAAGGGTCTCGTATATCTCCACCGCCTTGCGAAGGAGCGGATTGGACGGTGTGGCGGGCTCGTGGTTGTCGGTCAGGAGGCGGATGGCGGCTGCGACGGCGTCGCCCGGCCTCTGAAGGACGTTGAGAAGCATCGCATGGCTCACCCGCATGTGCGAGACCAACGTCTCCGGCTGGGCTCTCTGAAGATGCGCGAAGGTCTTGTCCGACCACAGCACGACGCCCTCGGGCGCCTTCTTCTTGACGATCTTCTTCAGTTTCTTCGGGTCATTCGCGGCCTTCTCGAGGGCCTTCGCGTTTTCGATCTCGTACTCGGGCGCCTGAACGATGACGTCGCCTCGGGTGTCGAAACCGGCGCGTCCCGCGCGCCCCGCGATCTGGTGGAATTCCCGGGCGGACAGATGCCGCGAGCGCGCGCCGTCGAATTTCGACAGGGAGGTGAGGAGTACCGTGCGGATCGGCACGTTGATGCCGACGCCCAGTGTGTCCGTTCCGCAGACGACCTGTAGGAGCCCCATCTGGGTGAGTCGTTCGACGAGCCGTCGATAGCGGGGGAGGAGCCCTGCGTGGTGCACGCCGATTCCGGCGCGCAGGAGTTTGGAGAGGGTCTTGCCGAATCCGGGGCCGAATCGGAAGTCGCCGATCGCCGCCGCGATCTTATTCCTCTGCTCTTTCGCGAGGAGATTGATCGGCAGGAGCGCCTGGGCCTGGGCCACCGCTTCGCGTTGGGAGAAGTGGACGACGTAGACGGGTGCCCGGTGTGTGTGGACGAGTTCGTTGACGACTTCGCCCAGAGGCTCGCGTGAGTAGGAGAAGTTCAAGGGGACGGGGCGTTCGGCGTCGTCGACGGTGGTCACGCTGCGGCCGGTGCGGCGCTTCATGTCCTCGGCGAGGAATGCCGTGTCGCCGAGGGTTGCGGAGAGGAGTACATGCTGGGTCGAGGTGAGTTCGAGAAGCGGTACCTGCCACGCCCAGCCGCGCTGGGGATCGCCGTAGAAGTGGAACTCGTCGGCGACGAGGACGCCGATGTCGGCGTCCTCGCCCTGGCGCAACGCCATGTTCGCGACGATTTCCGCCGTCGCGCAGACGATGGGCGCCGATGCGTTGATCGATGTGTCGCCGGTGATCATTCCGACATTGTGCGCTCCGAAGGTCGCGATGAGTTCGAAGAACTTCTCCGAGACGAGCGCTTTGAGCGGGGCCGTGTAATAGGCGGTGCGGCCTTCCGCCAGTGCGGTGAAGATCGCCGCCAGGGCCACCATCGACTTGCCCGAGCCCGTGGGAGTGGAGACTATGAGATGCTCGCCTTCGACGGCGGCGAGGAGGGCTTCTTCCTGATGAGGGTAGAGAGGTCGACCGGTCGATTCGGCCCAGGAGACGAATTCCTCATAGATCGCTTCATCCGGTGGAGTCAGGCCGTGTGCGTCCTCGATGCGGTCGAGGGCGGCGTTCAGAGGCGAGGGAGCGGTGGAAGCCTCAGCGGGCACGGAGGAAGTCACTCAACAAGGGTGCCACATCCGTGGGGTCACGCGTTGCCGGCGTCGGCGAGGCGAGGGACGCCGTGCTGGTCCGCAACGATCGCGAAGCCCGCCGAGGACGGCGATCCGGGGTCCCCGTCGTGCTCGTCATTCCCTGTGCGTGAAGGCACATCCGGGGCCGACGGCTCCGACTTGCACGGAGGCGTCGACGGCGGTAAGCTCAATGCGTTCGCATCGCTAGCTCAATTGGTAGAGCAACTGACTCTTAATCAGTGAGTTCGGGGTTCGAGTCCCTGATGGCGCACAAATTGATTTTTACCCCCGTTAGGTCATGTGGCCAGCGGGGTTTCTTTTTGCCATTATATATTTTCACCCCCGTTTCTGGCAATATACAGGGGTTTATCCCACAGCACTGCTCAGACATAATGGGGGTGGGATAACCGACTGCTACTTCCCCCTACACTATCGGACAAGTGCCGAACAAAAATGCGGCATCGTCGTCACCCTAACCGCAAAGGTCACGCACCGTTCTCACCCGGCGCGCGGGCCAGCGACATGCACCTTATGGGATGCCAGGAACTCCTCATGCCCCTAATCGGTGATTGTTATCCTCCACTATGCTGGAGCTCATGCGTGCATTAGTAATTGTTGATGTTCAGAATGATTTTTGTCCCGGCGGCGCCTTGGGGGTTGCCGGCGGAACGGCGGTGGCTGAGGGCATTGCCGAATGGGTGAAGGCGAAGGATTATCCGGTGGTGGTGACGACCCAGGATTGGCATATTGATCCGGGTGCGCATTTTAATGCCGAGCCGGATTTTCGGGATTCGTGGCCGGTGCATTGTGTCGCGGGGTCAGCCGGCGCCGAGTTGCATTCGGCGTTGGCGGATGTGCCGGTGACCGCAGCGTTTTTCAAGGGGCAACATTCGGCCGCATATTCGGGTTTCGAGGGGGCAACCAATGATGGTGTTGGGTTGGCCGACTGGTTGCGGGCGCATGATGTGGACATCATTGATGTGGTGGGGATTGCCACGGATTATTGTGTGCGGGCCACGGTGTTGGATGCGCTGCGTGAGGGTTTTGAGGTGCGGGTGCTCACCGATTTGGTGGCGGCTGTGGCCGACGAGACCGGTGAGGCCGCGCTGCAAGAAATGGTGGGCGCTGGGGCCCAGTTGGCGTAACGGAAGGGCTAACTATCGCGGGCGACAAGTAGTTGGCGGAGTTCTTTGAGCTCTTTACGACGCTTCGCCGAGCGCGCCATGGTCAATACCACGAGGCCAACCACGACGGCGCTCACGCCCGCTACAATTTTTTGGATTTCTGGGTCTTGTAGCTTGGCGACCATCACTGTTTTGACGTCTCCGGCGACGTTGGTGGGCTTGGCGCGATCGATAATTTCGTCTAGCGTTTGGGCCAGATTGCGGCGATTGCGGTCGATATCGCGCTGAATATCATTAATATTGCGTGCCACGGAAAAACTCCCTGTTGGTCATTTGTGTATTTCTTTCTCCTACACCTTAGCCAAAAACTCAGGAAATGTGGACAAACAGGTAGAGTTAGGCGCATGAGTGAAAATATGCGTCTGAAACCTGGCGCTGTTGCCCCGGCGTTTAGCCTCCCGAATGATGCGGGTGAGACCACGTCATTGGCTGATTATGCAGGTGAGCGGGTGATCGTTTATTTTTATCCCAAGGCGAACACTCCTGGCTGCACAAAGGAGGCGTGTGATTTTCGGGATTCGTTGGCGCAGTTGAATGATGCGGGGGTTGCGGTGGTGGGGATTTCGCCGGACCCGCCGGAACGGCTTGCGAAGTTTCGGAAGGATCATGGGTTGACGTTCCCGTTGCTTTCTGACGTCGACAAGGCGGTGATGCGGTCGTATGGCGCATTTGGGGAGAAAAAGAATTACGGTAAAGTAGTGCAGGGTGTTATCCGGTCCACTTTTGTGGTGGGGGCTGATGGCATGATTGAAAAGGCGCTATATAACGTGCGTGCCACTGGCCATGTGGCGCGGGTATTAAGGGAGCTTGGTTTTAGCTAGTCTGGTGATGGGCGGTGATGACTTGGATCTGAATGCGGCGGAGAAGATTCTTCAACCTCGCCGGCGGCCGGCGCAGCAACGATCCCGGGCGAAGTATTCCCGCATACTCGCAGCCGCCCGGAGCGTGCTTGTTGATATGGGGTTTGAGTCGTTTACGTTCGACGAGGTGGCGAAGCGGGCCGAGGTACCCATTGGCACGTTGTACCAGTTTTTTGCCAATAAATATGTGCTGATTTGCGAGTTGGATCGGGAGGACACCGCCGACACGGTGGCCGAGTTGCAGAGGTTTGCCGACCAGGTTCCGGCCCTGCAATGGCCGGATATTCTTGATGAGTTGATCGACCATTTGGCCGACATGTGGCGAGCGGATCCTTCCCGGCGGGCGGTGTCAGGCAGGACGGTGACGATGGTCTTGCCCTCGAACTCAGGGCGCCTGGCCAGTTCGCTGGCGGCGGCCAGAGCGGCGCCCGA
>ERZ772807.142-NODE-142-length-46985-cov-11.837844_pt1 | contig 46985 bp, 40 predicted proteins | sample MGYA00511472_ERZ772807 | MGnify/ENA primary metagenome ERZ772807 (study PRJEB29015, sample SAMEA2737947) | human oral metagenome | biome: human oral; feature: human-associated habitat; material: dental | place: China | collected 2039 ... | reverse complement strand
CGATTGCGGCGGAAATCAATTTCCCCACCGAAGGCCTGAACCGTGCGGTGTCCGGCGTGTTCGCGGAAGATGGCAACGGCGGCGTTTGGGTGCTGCACCGAGGCAAAATCCGCGGCGGTAAGGAATTGTTTTTCCGCCATTTCGGCGGCGAAACGCTGACGGCGGACGACGGCGGCAAAGAAGAAACGTTTGCCCTGGTCGGACGGCTGGACGATGCGGATTTCGCGGTCAAACTGGCGGCGTTTGTGAAGGAAATCCTGCGGATTAAGGCGGCGGCCAAAGCATGCGGATAATCGGAATCCGGCTTAAAAAATCAATGTAAAAAAGCTGTATTTTTGGAGAGATGACAGAAGAATCAATCCGTCTTTTATCAATGCCGTCTTAAGCAAAACAGTATGTTTTTGCCAAAATCCCATATCAATTTTGATGCAGGCATCGTTCTTCCTGCATCAAATGTACCCCTATCTTGATAGAGGCCGTCTGAAAAATAGTAGCCGCAATATTTTCAGACGGCCTGCCGTATTTTGATATGGCTTTTCCGGCCTTGTTTGTTCACCGCGTTTTAAAACAGCCGAAGTAAGGACGGTTTGTCTGCCGCCGGTGCTTCGGCTAGAATGCCCGTCCGCACCCGTTCCGATATTTCTAAGAAAAACACCATGTCCGCACCATCCAATCATTATGCCGTCCCTTTGCTGGTGGTCGGCTGCGTCGTCTTCGGCCTCGGCAGCCTGATTGTCAAATTCGTCCCCGTCGGCGCTTATGCCATCGCGTGGTGGCGGCTGCTGATTTCGGGCTTGGTCTTTTGGTTTCTGGCACGGCGTTTCGGCCAGAAACTGCCGCGCAGCAAAACCTCCCTTGCCTACGCCCTGCTCTCGGGTGCCGCACTCGGCATCGATTTGGCTTTGTGGCACGAAAGCATTTATAGCGTCGGCCCGGGCATTTCCACCCTGCTCAACAGTTTGCAGATTTTTTTCCTTGCCGCCATCGGCTTTTTCCTGTTTGACGAGAGGCTGAACAAGCTGCAAATCTTCAGCCTGATTATGGCTGTCGGCGGCGTGGCGATGATTGCATTCCCCGAGTTCGGCCATAACGGCAATGCGGTTTGGGGTTTTGTCAGCGGTATTATTTCGGGCGGGATGCTGGCGTTGTCGATGACGTTTATCCGCAAAACGCATCAGGCCGAACCGACCGCGCTGTTTCCCATGATGCTGCTGGTCAGCATCGGCGGCGTATTGGCGTTGCTGTTGCCGACTTTGGTTTTCGACTGGGGCCGGCTGTATCCCACAACGGCGCGCGACATCGGGCTGGTTTTGGTTTACGGTGCGGTCATGCAGTGTTTCGCCTGGGGGTTGATTGCCTACGCCATACCGCTGTTGTCGTTGTCGCTGACCGGCCTTCTGCTGCTGAGCGAACCCGTTGCCGCCTTGCTAATCGATTATTTCTGGCTGGACAAACCGATTAACGCCGTACAATGGGGCGGTGCCGCGCTGACCTTGCTGGCGATTTACTTAGGTTCGCTGAAAACAAAGGCGCATTGAGCCGCCGAATCTCCCTATCCGGCCTGCCTTTCGTGTAGAATCACGCCCTTATCCCACAGGCCGTCTGAAAACCGATGAATAAGTTTGCCCAAGCCCTTTCCGCCGCACTCGACCTCTGCGTCGCCACCAAAGAAATCAGCGTTTCCGGCCGCCCCGTCGGCTTTATGTACCGCGAAGAACCGGTTTTCGACAACGACAGCGGCTGGCGTTTTTTCAGCGGCGACGAAAGCGACGGCTACACCGACAATCCCGATAACTTCACCGTGTGCGGCATCGGAGAAATCACCGCATCCAACCCCGACATCCTGCCGCTGCTTCAGGAAAAGGCAGGCGCGTGGGAGTGGACGGAAGAAGGATTTCAAGCCGTCGGCGACTGGCAGCCGAAAGAATAAAACCGTTTTTTCAGACGGCCTCGGGCCGTCTGAACGTATTTGAACGCACGCCGCAGCGCGTCAAACGGAACATCCGCCCCGCCGTATTCGGCCGGGGGTATCAACCCGAAAGGAAATCATCATGAACATCATAGAACCGAACCTGAACGGCGAGCATCTGCGTATCGGCATCGTCCAAGCGCGCTTTACCAACGAAGTGGGCTCGGCCATGCTCAAAGCCGCCGTAGAAAAACTCCACGAACTGGGCGTGAAGGACGACAACATCACCGTAACCACCGTACCCGGCGCATTGGAAGTACCGCTGGTGCTGCAATCGATGGCCGGCACGCAACGCTTTGACGCACTGATTGCCATCGGTTGCGTTATCCGCGGCGAAACCTATCATTTCGAATTGGTCTCAAACGAATCGGCCGCCGGCATCACCCGTATGACCCTGGATTACAGCATCCCCGTCGCCAATGCCATCCTGACCACCGAAAACGACGAACAGGCACATGCCCGCATCGTTGAAAAAGCGCAGGATGCCGCTGTCGTGGCCGTGGAATGCGGCAATTTGATCAACTTCTTCCTCGGCGAACAAGAAGACTGAGGCCGTCTGAAAGGAACCCGATATGAAAACCAGCCCCCGCCGCCGCGCCCGAGAATTTACCGTCCAAGCCCTCTATCAGGCAGCCTTGAACCACGCCTCCGCACCCGAAGTGGCGAAAAACATCCGCGAAGCCGCCGACTTCAAACGTGCAGATGCCGATTTATTCACCGCCCTGTTTTTCGGCGCGCACGGCAACAGCGCGGAATACATGCAAATCATCCGCCCCCTGCTCGACCGCGATGAAAAAGACATCAACCCGATTGAGCGCGGCATCCTGCTGATGGCCTGCCACGAACTGAGTGCGATGCCCGAAACGCCGTATCCGGTCATCATCAACGAAGCCATCGAAGTCACCAAAACCTTCGGCGGCACCGACAGCCACAAATTCATCAACGGCATTTTGGACAAACTGTCGGTACAACTGCGTCCGAACGATCCGAAACGCACGCCATAAACAAAACGGCATCCGCATATAGAAACAGGCCGTCTGAAAACACCCGCTTTCGCAGCGGCATTTTCAGACGGCCTGTTTTAATCGAACGGCTTAACGGGATCGTTTGTAAAGCGCCATATTCTGCTCGGCCGCATCCTGCGCCAAATCACGGTTTTGGCGGTAAATGTCTTTGTATTTTTCCTGAATCTGTGCGTCTGTCAGACCTTTGCCCTGCTCTTTGATTTGGATATTGAACAATTCGATGTCGGTCTCAAATTTTTTAATCCACAAATCGCGCAGTCCGACTACATCCTGATTTTTTACCTGCAAGGTTTTCAATTTTTCTACCGCATCACGGTAGAGATTGATATTGCTTTGGTAAATTTCGACAGCCAGTTTGTTTTTCTGCGCCTCGTCTTTGGACTTGCCGAATTCGGCAACCTTCTGCCTCATTTCGTCGGAATCCAGATAAGTAGAACTCTGTACGCCGATTTCTTCGATTGCTTTCAACAACACCAAGGCATCGGCTTTGAACGCCGAATCTTCGTTGTTGTTGCCTGCTGCGGGAACGGGGGCATAAGTCTCGCTTGCGGCAGCGGCTTCGGGAGCTGCCGAAGAAGCGGAAACAGCTGAAGAAGCAACAGGTTGGGCATCGGATGCGGCAGGCTTGGCGCCGTTTTCCGGCTGACAAGCAGTCAGAGCCAGTGCAGACAATAAGGCGGTAAAGCGTAGGGTTTGTTTCATTGTTTTGCTTCCAATTCAAACAGATAAAAAATAAAAATGGAAATTTAAACTGCGGGGGTTTTCAGACGGCCTATTCTTCGTTGCCGTTTTCCACCCGCACACTGTGGTCAATCAGGCCGGGCTGCACAAAGGCTGCCGCGCCCGACGATTTGCTGGCCGACAGGCGTTGCAGATAGTTCTCATCAATGTCGCCGGTCAGATAGAGGCCGCTGAAGCAGGAATCGTCGAAAGCTTCGATTTTTGGATTCATCTTGCGGATAACGGCTTTCAATTCGTCCAAATTCTGAAACACGCAGCCGTCGGCACTGATTTCCGCCGCAACTTCGGCCGCCGTGCGTCCGTTGGCAATCAGCTCTTCCCGGGTCGGCATATCGATGCCGTAAACATTCGGGTAGCGCACTTCCGGCGCGGCGGAGGCAAAAAACACTTTTTCCGCGCCGGAGGCTTTTGCCATTTCGACGATTTCCCGGCTGGTGGTTCCGCGCACAATGGAGTCGTCCACCAACAGGATGTTTTTGCCTTTAAACTCGCTGTCCATCGGATTCAGCTTCTGCCGTACGGATTTTTTACGCGTCGCCTGTCCGGGCATGATGAAGGTGCGGCCGATGTAGCGGTTTTTGATGAACCCTTCGCGATACGGTTTGCCCAAATATGCAGCCAGCTCCATCGCGCTGGGGCGGCTGGTATCGGGAATCGGCATCACGACGTCGATTTGGCTCAAGTCCAACTCCCTTTTGACTTTTTCCGCCAGTTTAACCCCCATATTGACGCGTGCCTGATAAACGGACACGCCGTCGATAACAGAATCTGGGCGGGCAAAATAAACATATTCGAACAGGCAGGGTGCAAGTTTGCTTTGACGGGCGCATTGGCGGCTGTACAGTTTGCCGTCAAGGGTGATAAATACGGCCTCGCCCGGCGCGATGTCGCGCTCCAACTCGAAAGCCAGGCTGTTGAAAACGACGGATTCGGAAGCCACTCCCCAATCGGTTTCGCCTTTATCGTTGGTTTGTTTGCCCAACACCAGCGGACGGATGCCGTACGGGTCGCGGAAGGCCAACAAGCCGTAGCCCGCAATCAAGGCCACCACGCCGTACGCGCCGCGCACCCGGCGATGCAGTTCGCCGACAGCATTGAAAATATGGTCGATTTCCAACCTGTGGCCGTCTGAAGCGGCGATTTCGCGGTGCAGTTCATGCGCCAAAACGTTCAGCAGCACTTCGGAATCGGAACCGGTATTCACATGGCGCAGGTGTTTGTTGCACACGCTTTGATACAGCTCGTCGGTATTGGTCAGGTTGCCGTTGTGCGCCAGCACGATGCCGAACGGGGAGCTGACATAAAACGGCTGCGCCTCGGCCGCGCTGCCCGCATTGCCCGCCGTCGGATAGCGGACATGGCCGATGCCGACAGAACCGGTCAAATCGCGCATATTACGGGTGCGGAACACTTCGCGCACCATGCCCTTTCCTTTGTGCATATGGAAAGTGGAACCTTCCAATGTGGCAATACCGGCCGCATCCTGTCCCCTGTGCTGCAACATTTGCAGACCATCATACAGCAACTGGTTTACCGGTTCGTGTGCCACAAGGCCGAAAACACCACACATTGAATTCTCCCCCAACAGTTAAAACGACGGATAGCTGACTTTTTTCGCCAGATATTCCGGTAAGTACGGCACGGCCACCGAAGCCGCTCCTTCAAAAAATGGCGAACTGTAGGCATTCTGCCATTCATCGCTCTTTGGCAAATCGGTAAAAGCGCAAACCAAAACGGCCAGCGTGACCACGGCAAAACCGCGCAGCAGGCCGAACACCGCGCCGAGAAAACGGTTCACGCCCCCCAAACCGATTGCCTTGATTGCACCGGTCAGCAGGGAGCGTAAAAAAAACAGCAGCAGCAAAGCGGCGGCAAACCCCGCAATAAAGCCCGCTACGGCCGCCAAAGCAGACGGCCGGATAAAGCTGAAAACCGTCTCGGCCAAAGGCTGGGCCGCCATTTTGGCCGCAATCAGACTCAGCACCCAGCTGACCAAAGACAACACTTCTCCAACCAGGCCGCGCATCATGGCCAGCACCACGGAGAGGCCGATGGCACATAAAGCAAATATATCGAATAAGGTCATTTCATTATCAAGGGGCAGCCATTATGGTGGCCGTCTGAAAAATCCTGCTTCGGGCAAAATACGTCAGGCCGTCTGAAAATACCGTATGCAGCACTTTTCAGACGGCCTTTTCAGGCTATTTACCCAAAATCACCACGCCGTCGACACCTTGCAGGCGGATTTTCGCCAAAGCATTCTGTGCCGCGTCCTGGCTGCTGAAGCTACCGGTGCGTACGCGGTAGACCTTGCCTTTGGCTGTGTCTACTTCGTTGATGGAGGCACTGTATCCGGCATCTGCCAAGCGTTGCTGGACTTTTTTGGCCTGCGCCTGCGAATTATAAGCACCTGCCTGTATTATCGCACGCCGGCCTTTCTGGTTATTCAATATTTCTTTCGGATCAGCCTTGGCGGGCTTGGATTTGTTTTCCAATGCCTGCTGGGCTTTGTTGCCGGCGGTTTTTTTGGCGTCGTCGCGTTTTTTCTGTTCGGCCAACCGCTTATCTTCTTCGGCCTTTTTCGCTTCGGCCTGTTTGCGCTCTTCCAAACGTTTTTTCCGCTCGGCCAAACGTTTTTCTTCTTCCGCTACTTTTGCTTCAGCCTGTTTGAGTTCTTCCAGCCGTTTCTTGCGTTCAGCCAGGCGTTTTTCTTCATCCGCTATTTTCGCTTCGGTCTGTTTGCGTTCTTCCAAACGTTTTTTCCGCTCGGCCAGACGTTTTTCGTCGGCGGCTTTTTTCGCGTCGTCGCGTTTTTTCTGTTCGGCCAGACGCTTCTCTTCTTCAGCCTTTTTCGCTTCGGCCTGTTTGCGTTCTTCCAGTCGTTTTTTCTGCTCGGCCAGGCGTTTTTCTTCCTCAGCCTTTTTCATTTCAGCCTGTTTACGTTCTTCCAAACGCTTTTTCTGTTCGGCCAGACGCTTCTCTTCTTCGGCCTTTTTCATTTCGGCCTGTTTGCGTTCTTCCAAACGCTTTTTCTGTTCGGCTAGACGTTTTTCTTCCTCCGCCTTTTTCATTTCGGCCTGCTTGCGTTCTTCACGCTGTTGTTTCAATTCGGCCAGGCGTTCTTCTTCTTTCAAACGCTTTTCTTCCGCGCGCTGTTTCGCTTCCAGCCTTTTTTGTTCTTTAGCCTGTCTTTCGGCGAGGCGTTTTTCCTCGGCTTCCTGTTTTTGTTTGGCCAAGCGGGCTTCTTCTTCCCGTTTGGCGCGTTCGGCCACTGCCTCTTCTGCCGCCAAACGATCGGCTTCGGCTTTCCGTTCCGCTATTTCCCTGGCTTTTTCTTCAGCCTGGCGTTTGGCCTCGGCTGCTTTTTGCGCTGCTTTGCGCTCGGCTTTTTCCGCTGCCTGTTTGTTGCTGTTGTTGATGGTTATGGCGGGAAGCGGCTGCCGGTCGTAATCATTGTTGGGTTCGGCTTTTTTTACCACGGTGTGCACGTTGCCGTCGTCGCCTTGCGCTTCTACTGTTTCCTGGCCTTCCTTCAATTCATATACGGGCGGCACTTCCTTGGCCTTTTCAGACGGCATCTCGAAGGTGTCGTTGGCGGCTTCATCCTGAGCCGAACCGCCGCCGGCAAGCAGCGGATTTTCCAATTCGTCTTGTCTGGTTTTGCCATCCGCAGGCTCGATTGGCTTGGGGGTCAATATTTCGGGCTGCCCGCCGTCTTTATTGATGCTGATGTTCTGGGCAGCATTGCCGCCCTCGTCGCCGCCGTTTACCGCGACGCCGAATACGATGCCCGCCACCAGCACCATGGCCGAAGCCCCTACCAGGCGGCGGCGGTTTTTCCGTTTTAATTGCTCGTATTCGTTCATCGAATCCAATCGTTTGTCTGCCATTTCGAACCTTGTCTGTCTTACCCGGCGGCGTGGTGTCCGGTAGGTTTGTCTTGATGTTCCATCACTTCCGCTACGGTATGGAAGGAACCGAAGGCCACAATTCTATCATTTTCCGTACTGTCGGCAAAAGCGGCGTGATACGCCGAGGCAATGTCGCCGAACATTCGGATATTGGAGATTCCGTGCGCTTCCAGTTTGGCCTGCAGCGCGGCCGCATCCATGCCCCGCGGCAGATGGAGCGGGGCGACGTACCAAACGTCGAACTGGTCTTTCACGATTTCCAATACGCCGTCTATGTCTTTGTCGGCCAACATGCTGAATACGGCCGTCCGTTTTTGCGCGAAAGGCAAGCCGATGAGGCTTTGGCGCATGGCGCGGGCGGCGTGCGGGTTGTGGCCGACATCCCAGACGGTCAGCGGCCGTCCGGGCAGCACTTGGAAGCGGCCGGGGTTTTCCGCCGACAGCAGGCCGCGTTTGATTGCCCCCACGTCAATCGGCAGGCGGTCGCCCAGGCATTCGACAACGGCCAGGGCGACTGAGGCATTGCCCAATTGATAGCCGCCGCGCAAGGCCGGCATGGGCAGGGCGTTGCGGTTGCGTTTGAGGCTGTCTGAAAAAAGCGTGCCGTGTTCGGGATGGAAACGGAACGACCATTGTTGGTTTTCCAATTTGCCGAAACTGAAATCGCGTTTGGCCAGCAGCAGCTGCGCGCCGATGTCGGCGGCATGTGCGGCCAGCGACTGCGGCGGCGGATTTTGCCCGCAGACGGCCGGTTTGCCCGCGCGGAAAATCCCGGCCTTTTCAAAACCGACCTGTTCGACCGTATCGCCCAAAAACGCCTGATGATCCAAATCAATGCTGGTTACCGCCGCGACGTCGCCGTCAAATACGTTTACCGCATCCAAACGCCCACCGAGGCCGACTTCCAATATCATCACGTCCACACGTTCACGTAGGAAAATATCCACTGCGGCCAAGGTATTGAACTCGAAATAAGTCAGCGAAATATCGCCGCGCGCCGCTTCGATGCGCTCGAATGAGGCGGTTATGGCTTCGTCCGGCACAGGCACGCCGTTTACGGCAATCCGTTCGTTATAGCGCAAAAGGTGCGGGCTGGTCAGCGTGCCGGTTTTGAAACCGGCCTCTTTGTAGATATGGGTCAGGAAGGCGCAGACCGAACCTTTGCCGTTGGTGCCGCCCACCACGATGACGGGGCATTCCGGCTGCAATGCCATCCTCCGGCGCACTTCGCCGACGCGTTCCAAACCCATGTTGATTACGCCGTTGCTGTGTGCCGTTTCCAGATGGGAAAGCCATTCGCCAAGAGATTTCATTTATTTGCCTTCTGTTTGCTGTTTGATATAGGAGGCCGTCTGAAAACCTGTTTTTGCGTCGCACGGCGGCTTTCAGACGGCCTCAATTCCTTAACCGGCGGATTTGGCCAATTCGGCACGCATCTGCCCGATAACCGCTTTGTAATCGGGCTGTCCGAAAATCGCCGATCCTGCCACGAAGGTATCCGCTCCGGCAGCCGCCACTTCGGCAATATTGCCGACTTTGATGCCGCCGTCCACCTCCAAAGCAATCCGCCTGCCCGCAACCGCCTGATATTCGTCCAATAAAGCGCGGGTACGGCGGATTTTCTCCAAAGTATGCGGAATAAAGCCCTGCCCGCCGAATCCCGGATTGACCGACATCAGCAGCACCATATCCAAACGGTCGAGCACGTTTTCCAAAACCGACACCGAAGTCGCCGGATTCAACACCAACCCGGCCTGACAGCCGTGTTCTCGAATCAGGCTCAAACTGCGGTCCACATGGCGGCTGGCTTCGGGATGGAAGGTAATGATGTCCGCCCCCGCTTTGGCAAAGGCAACAATCAAATCGTCCACCGGCTCCACCATCAGGTGAACGTCTACCGGCACCGAAGCATAAGGTTTCAGCGCGGCGCACACCATGGGGCCGAAAGTCAGATTGGGTACATAATGATTGTCCATCACATCGAAATGAATCAAATCCGCCCCGGCCTCGACAACATTGCCGACTTCCTCGCCCAATCTGGCAAAATCGGCAGATAAAATGCTGGGGGCAATACGGAATTTCTGCATAGCGGCTTCCTTTTCCTGAAATGGCGCACAACCGGTTCGTTCTTTTTGCCTGACGGGCCGCTGCGTATCAACGGCCGTCTGCATTTTCATTCAACATAAAATTTTTTGAAATTGTATTTTCACAACAAAAAACGGCGCGGCAAACCGTTAAAACCGGCAGAGCGCATAATATTTAATCAATCGTTATTTGTTTTACCCAAGTTTACGGCTATTATACCGTGTTTGACACGTCGTCCCCGTATATTTCCGCCTTAATTTTCGAAGCCCGAACAGAAGATAAGAAGGTCATACCGTGCTTACTCCATCCGAACGCCGAATCTTGGGTATCCTCGCCGTCAGCGCGCCCTTAAGCTGCCTGTCCCTCCCCGCTTCGGCCCTGACCATTCAGGATTTTCATCCGAACTGCGACATCCGCCAACTGAACCTGAGCCGCGATCAATACGAATCCTTGCGCGGCCTGCGCGGCGAATACAAGCAGGCTGTGGAAAAGCTGAACCTGCAAAACAGGGGAAGCGAACGCCCGCTTCGGGACAACCTGCTGCGCGTATTGTCCAATCCGCACTTTGATGAAAGGCAGGCTCAGCGTTATGTCAGCGAACGGTACGGCTACGGCCTGCAATTCGCGGTGGACGAATTGTCCGTTCAGCATAAATTTTATCATTCGCTGACACCCGCCCAGCAGCGGATTTGGCTGCAAAAGTGCCTGTATTGAACCGCCGCAAAAAATATCAAACCCGACCGGTTGCCGCACCAACGGCATCATGGTCGGGTTTGTTGCATTCAGGCAAACGCCATTGTTTCAGACGGCCTGAAAACATGATTCGGGCCGTCTGAAATCCCTGCCCTATTCCGCCTCCTCAAAGCCCGTTACCTGCAGCCCGAAACCGTTCAAGCCATTCATCGAGGAAGGCTTGCCCATCACTCGCATTTTCTGCACGCCCAGTCCGGCCAGAATCTGCGCACCGATGCCGTAGGTTTTCCTGTCCCATTTCTTCACTTGGAAACTGTTTTTCGGCAGGGTGCGCTCCAGCAGTGCGGAACCGTCCTCCGTGCGGTGCAGCAGGATGGCCACCCCGCTTTCGGCCTGACTGAGGTGCGACAGTGCCGTAGGCAGCGGCCAAGAATGGTTGGGGTCGATTTGCAGGAAGTCCATCGCGCTGAACGGCTCGTGCACGCGCACCAGCGTTTCCCTATCGGCGGAAATTTCGCCTTTCACCAATGCCAGATGGGTTTCGCCCGACAGCTTGTCCACATAAACGTGCTGGCGGAACTCGCCCCAAGGCGTATGAACCAGCGTATCGCCCATCTCCTCCAACAGGCTTTCCGTGCGGCTGCGGTATTCGATTAAGTCGGCAATCGTGCCGATTTTGATGCCGTGTTCTTCGGCAAACTTCATCAGTTCGGGCATACGCGCCATGGTGCCGTCGTCGTTGATGATTTCGCAGATGACGGCGGCAGGAATCAGACCGTTCATTTGTGCCAGGTCAACGCCGGCTTCTGTGTGTCCGGCGCGGACGAGTACGCCGCCTTTTTGGGCGCGCAGTGGGAAGATGTGGCCGGGTTGGACGATGTCTTCTGGTTTGGCGGATGGGGAAACGGCGGTTTGAATGGTCAGGGCGCGGTCGGCGGCGGAAATGCCGGTGGTAATGCCGTGGGCGGCTTCGATGGAGACGGTAAAGTTGGTGCCGTATTGCGCGCCGTTTTTCTGGGTCATCATGGGCAGGCCGAGTTTTTCGACCATTTCACCATCCATTGGCAGGCAGACCAGGCCGCGTGCGTTTTTGATCATGAAGTTGATGGCTTCGGGGGTGACGAATTGGGCGGCCATCAGCAAGTCGCCTTCGTTTTCGCGGTCTTCGGCATCGGTGATGATGACCATTTTGCCGGCTTTGATGTCTGCTAGGATTTCGGGGATGGTGGAGATGTGGGACATGGTATTTCTTTCTTGGCTGATGGTGGGGGTGTGGCGGTCTTGGTGGTCTTGATCCAGCCACATGTCAGGCATATTGGCTGCCTGCTCGATTTTTCGGGCTTTTTTCTCGCCGAAAGATTTGTTTTTCAGCAGTGCGGACAGCTCGCCTTGGTTGATGGCGATGGCTTGGGCAAACTTGGTCTGCTGGCCGTTGTGGTGTTGTGTTATCCATTGCCGCAGGTTGTGGCGGCGCAGGTTGGTGGTATTCATGATGAGATGAAATTGAATTGTGTGTAATGGATTGTAGTCTTGTCTTTACCAAAAGGCAAACTTTGTTTATTGGGATTTTTTTATTACTTTTTGGTAATAAGTTTTAATGTTTCAGACGGCCTGGGTATGGCTTGAAATTGACGGTTTTGGGAGAATATGGGGAATGTTTTGATGATTGTTTTAACGGGGGATGTTTGAAATGAAAATGCTTGGGCGCGGATTGGTCGTGCTGGTGTTGTGTGCGCTGACGGCTGCGGGCGGCTGGTTTTATGCCCTGCATGGTCAGAACGAAGAACATCAGGTTTTGTCCCGTGAGGGGGTTTTGATGCAGATTAAGCAGATGAACCGCTTGGAAAGTACGGCATTTTATATCGATACGATTATCCGTACGGAGAAAAAAGGGGATTGGCGCAGGCTGTGGCAGGATTCGCAAAGCGGTATTTTTATTGTGCGCGGTAAGGTGTTGGCCGGTTTGGATTTGGACAAGTTGGGCGCGGACAATGTCAATATTGTGGACGATAAGGTAATTATCAGTCTGCCGGCGGTGGAAATCTTGAGCGTGGATTTGGAAAATATCGAAGTGTACGATATTCAGACCGGCTCGTTTAATTTGCTGCCTATGGATAAGTCTGTATTTAAGACGGTGCAGGAAGAGGCGAAACGGCAGGTATTGCAAAGCGCGTGTAAGGCTGAGATTTTGGAACATGCCAACCGTCAGGCGCAAACGCAGTTGGAAAACCTGTTTGCATTGACACAGACAAAAGTATCGGTGTATCCGGCTGCGGTAGGGAAGTGCGGTTAAATAGATTGCTTGAAAAGATAAGGCCGTCTGAAAAATTTTCAGACGGCCTTTGTTTCATTAAGCCATTAACTGCGTCGTAAAACGGCGGTATTGATGTATTTTTGAATACCGGTGGCAATGGCTTGGGCGCATTGTTGGCGGAAGGATTCGCTGCCGAGCAGCTGCTCTTCGGTAGGGTTGGAGAGAAAGGCGGTTTCCACCAAAATGGACGGAACATCCGGCGCGCGGAGTACAGCGAAGTTGGCTTCGTCAACGCGGCCTTTGTGCAACTGGTTGAGTTTGCCTAATTCGGTCAAGACGGAATGGCCGAGCTTGCGGCTGTCTCGCAGGGTCGCAGTTTGGGTCATGTCCAAAATTGTGTTGTCGACGTTGCGGTTGCCGCTGGTTTGTACGCCGCCGATGGCATCGGCATTGTTTTGGGTTTGGGCAAGGAATTTTGCCGCCGAGCTGGTCGCACCTTTGGTATTGAGCATATATACGCCGGTACCGCGAGCGGACGGGCTGGTAAAGGCATCGGCGTGGATGGATACGAATACGTCGGCATTGCGCGCACGGCCTTTGGCAACGCGTACGCCCAATGGGATAAAGATGTCTTCGTTGCGCGTCATGAATACGTTGTAACCCAAGGCTTCGAGGCGTTTTTTGGTTTCGCGTGCAATGGAGAGTACAACGTTTTTTTCTTTGAGGCCGCTCGGGCCGATTGCGCCGGGGTCTTCGCCACCGTGACCGGGGTCAATCATAATCACGGGACGGCGGTTGCCGCCGCTGCCGCGATTGTTTTTAGGGGCAGGGGTGTCGTATGCGATATTGGTATTTTGACGTTGTTTGGGAACATTGCCGTTGAGCAAGGCCATCATCGGGTCGTTGGCATCTGCGCCGTGCGGATAAAGGTCGATAACCAAGCGGTTTCTGAAGTTGCCGACGGGAGCGAGCGCAAAGACTTGCGGATGGGAGCTTTGTTTGAGGTCGATGACGATACGCACGGTGTTGGGCGTATTTTGACCGGCGCGAATGCTGCGGATAAAAGGGTCGTTAGACAGCACTTTGCTGGAAATGCCTTGCAGGACGCTGTTGATTTCCGCTCCTTGAATATCCACGACCAACCGGCTGGGGTTGTCCAACATAAAATGTTGGTATTTTATCGAGTGGTTGCTCTCAAGGGTGACGCGGGTGTAGGCGTTCGCCGGCCAAATGCGGACGGCAAGGAATTGCGCAGGAGAGGCCGGTTTGGCCAATGCGGCACCAACGGGCGTGAGGGTGAGAAATAGTCCTGTGCCTTGACGGAGAATGTGTCTTCTAGTTAATTTGACCATGATTCTAAACTTTTTCGGCCTTGGTTTGTGTGGGCGGAAAAGGTGCAGGTTCTGCCCTTATCGGTGTACGTCAATATAATGGTAATGTCTGCCGGAGGTGTGAATTCCCCACCTTGCTGCGGCCATTCGATGAGGCAGACGCTGTCGGGCGCAAACAATTCGTCCAAACCGGCATCTTCCCATTCCTCGGGCATGGTAAAGCGGTAGAGGTCGAAATGGTGGAGGGTGAATGTATCCAGCGGATAAGATTCGACAATGGTGTAAGTCGGGCTTTTGACTGCGCCCGTATGTCCCAGTCCGCGCAAAATCCCGCGTGTCAGCGTGGTTTTGCCTGCACCCAGCCCACCTTCAAGATAGATGGTCAGCGGAGCGGAAAGCTGTTTGCTCCATTCTTCACCCAGTTTCAGGGTTGCTTCTTCATCGGGCAGAAAACGGGTGTACAGTCCGTTTGAGTGCATGGAATAGGCCTTGTCGTTCAAAAGGCTTAATTATGATGGAATTGGCGGCGTTTGCAAACCTGATAGACGATAAAGTTAGATAAAGATAGTGTTGAGGCTGTCTGAAAACGGAATTCAGACGGCCTTTAATGTTAAAATGAAAATATCCCTCACAAAATTGCGAGACAGCTTATGCCTTTATCTATAGACGAACAATTATTGCCGCACCGCAACGCCATCGACAGCATCGATGCGGAAATCCTCCGTTTGCTCAACGAGCGCGCCGGTCATGCGCATGCTATCGGCGAATTGAAAGGGACAGGCGCGGTGTACCGTCCTGAACGGGAAGTGGCCGTTTTGCGCCGGATTCAGGATTTGAACCGCGGCCCTTTGCCGGACGAATCGGTTACTCGGCTGTTTCGCGAGATTATGAGCGAATGTTTGGCAGTAGAGCGTCCGCTGACGATTGCCTATTTGGGCCCGAAGGGAACATTCACCCAGCAAGCCGCCATCAAACATTTCGGCCATGCCGCACACACTATGGCGTGTACCACCATCGACAACTGCTTCAAACAAGTTGAAACGCGCCAAGCCGATTATTTGGTGGCGCCGGTAGAAAACTCGACCGAAGGCTCGGTGGGACGCACTTTGGACTTGTTAGCAGTAACTGCGTTGAAAGCCTGCGGCGAAGTGGTTGTCCGTATCCATCACAATCTGTTGCGTAAAGACAGCCACGAAATCGGCGGCATTACCAAAGTTTTCGCCCATGCCCAAGCCTTGGCGCAATGCAACGACTGGCTCGGTCGCAACCTGCCCAATGCGGAACGTATCGCCGTAGCCAGCAATGCCGAAGCAGCGCGTCTGGTTGCCGAGTCTGACAGCCCGAATGTGGCCGCCATTGCCGGACGTATCGCCGCGGAAATTTATCAGTTGAGCTTTGCTGCCGAGTGTATCGAAGACGAGCCAAACAACACCACGCGCTTCTTGGTGATGGGTCATCAAGAAACCGGCCGCAGCGGCAACGACAAAACCTCTTTGGTCGTATCTGCGCCCAACCGTGCCGGTGCCGTTACTTCCTTGTTGCAACCCTTCACCGAGTTGGGCATTTCCATGACCAAATTTGAAAGCCGCCCAAGCAAATCGGTTTTGTGGGAATACCTGTTCTTCATCGATATCGAAGGCCATCAAAGCGATGAAAATGTCCAAAAAGCCTTGCAGCTTTTGGGCGAACGCGCTTCCTTCGTGAAAGTTGTCGGCTCTTATTCGACCGTTGTTTTGTAAGGATTATTGGGTATAAAAGGCCGTCTGAAAATATTCAGACGGCCTTTTATCGTTTTATCGATTAGCGTTCGCTTAACGCTTGTTTCATACGCGTAATTGGTTTGATCAGGTATTGGAAGATGGTTTTTTCACCGGTTTTGATGTCCACCGTTGCAACCATGCCCGGAATAATCGGCATAGGTTTGCCGTTTTTGTCTTTCAGGGAGTTGTTTTCAGTTTGGACGAGAACACGGTAATAGACTTGGTTCGGGTCAAGTTTCAAGTCGTTGGCACGGTTTTGCATGGAGTTGCTGACGGTATCGGCGCCGACGAGGGTAACTTTGCCTTCCAAACCACCGTAGATGGAGTAGTCATAGGCACTGACTTTAACCAATGCAGGTTGGCCTGCGCGGATAAAGGCGATGTCTTGCGGACGGATATAGGCTTCGACCAGCAGTTTGTCGTCAACGGGGATGATTTGCATGATGTCTTCGCCTGCATTCACAACGCCGCCGATGGTGGTGACTTTTATGCCTTTGACGATGCCGCGCATAGGCGCACGGATTTGCGAGCGTTCAACCGGATCGGCACGCATGGCAACGTTTTCTTTGGATTGCGCCAGCTCGGATTCGGCTTGCAAGAGTTCGTTGTTGGCATCGGCTTTGTAGCGGTTGCGGCGTTCGGAGATTTGGGTGGCCAAGTCTGCGGAATCGCGGCGCATTCTTAAAAGTTCGACTTCGGAAACCACGCCTTCGGCAACCATTGGTGCGGTAATGGCGATTTCGCGGTCAAGCGCGGCCTTGCTTTGGGAGAGGCCGCTGACGGCATCGGTCATGGCTTGACGGCGTGCTTTGTAGGCGGCAATTTCGCGACGGCGAAGCTCAGGGCCCACGCTGTCAGGGAAGGAGAGCTTGATGCCGTAGGCTTCGGCTTTAAGACGGGCAATAGTGGCTTCGAGGTTTTCGACTTTGGCTTCGCTTTCTCGTAAAACGGCAGAGCTGCGCGTGTCGTCGAGTTTCATCAGAATCTGATCTTTCTCGACCATGTCGCCTTCTTTAACCATGATTTCGGTTACGATGCCGGGGTCGAGGCTTTGGATTACTTGCTCACGACTGCTGGGAATGATATTGCCGTTGCCGCGGGTCACTTCTTCGACAGGGCTGTTGTATGCCCAGACGACGAAGACAATCAGGAAAAGGAAGAATAGGATGATGACCCAAAATTGGCCGCTGTGTTTTTCTTTTTGAAGGGCGGCATTGAGGTCGTTGATGAGGTGTAGGTCTTTGGATTTGACGTTGTTTTCGCGGCTCATAATCGTGTATCTTTATTGTGTTTGGTGGATTTTAACCATTAGGGCAGGCCGTCTGAAAGGGTAAGTAGGTTTCAGACGGCCTTTTGCTTTATTGTGCTGCCGATTGAGGGGCGGCGGCAGCTTGTTGTTGCTGCTGTTTGACTGCAGCAGCTTGTTGCTGTTGTTGTTTGACGTTGGCTGCTTTGGCCTGTTCGTTTTGCATGAGTTTTTGCAATACCAGATCACGCGGGCCGTCCATCACGACTTTGCCATTGTCCATCACAATGATTCGGTTGACGATTTGCAGCACTTGCGGACGGTGGGTCACCAAAAGCATGGTGCGGTTGCGGCCCCATTGGGCAATGGCATTGAGCGCCATACGCTCAGTGGCTTGATCCAGGCTGGTGGTCGGCTCGTCCAGCAAGACGACTCTCGGGTTGCGCAAGGTCATGCGCGCCAGGGCGATGATTTGTTTTTGACCGCCGGATAAGCCCAAACCGTCTTCACCCAAAGGCATATCCAAACCACGCGGATGGTTGCGGATGATTTTGTCGAGGCCGAAACGGTTGAGCGCAGTCAGTAAGTCTTGGTCGGTAGAGTAGCTGCCGGTACGTGCCAAGTCCATGTTTTCACGCAATGTGCCGAGGAACAGGCGTGGCGATTGGCTCAGCAGCAGGACTTGATCGCGCAGGAAGTTGGGGTCAAGCTGGCGCATATCGACTCCGTCAAGGGTAACGTTGCCTTTTTCAGTGTCGTACAGACCGCTGGCCAGTTTGAGCATGGTGCTTTTACCGCTGCCGATGCGGCCCAAAATACCGACTTTTTCGCCCGGTTTGATGGTCAGGCGCAAATCTTCGACGGCGCTGTTGTTGTCGGCTTGATATTTGAACGATACGTTTTCAAAGGTAATACTGCCTTGAACGTTGTCTAAAGTAATGTATTTGCGTTCCGGATTGCGCTCGATAGGGCGGGTAACGATATCGTTTACGCCTTTGAGGGCAAGTTTGGCCTGTTGGAAGCGGGTCGCCAGACCGGCGATTTGTGCCAACGGCGCCAAGGCGCGGCCGGACAGAATCACGGAGGCAATCAATGCACCCATGGTGATGCGTTCCGCATGGTTGTCGGCATGAATCAGATAGGTACCGACGACGACCAAAAAGACGGTATTGAGCTGCTGCATGGCAACGGCGAAGTTGACCATGAAGTTGCTGGTGTCTTTGACTTTGATGGAAGAAGCGGAAGTTTTGGCGGTGTATTCGTCCCAACGTTGTTGCGCCCAAGATGTGGCGTTGTTGGTTTTCAGGGTTTCGATGCCTTCGATGGCTTCAACGGCAAGGCCGGAGCGTTGCGAACCTTCTTTCATCGATTCGTTGATGTGGCGAGAGAGCGGGCGTTGTACGACAAAACCGACAATCACGACAATTGGAATGATGGTCAGGGGAACAAGTGCCAGTTTGCCGCCGACCATGGAAATCACGAAGATAAACAGCAACAGGAAAGGCAAGTCGACAATAGTCAACAAGCTGGCACTGGTCATGAACTCGCGCACGGCTTCAAATTCGCGCAGGTTGCTGGCGTATGAACCGGAAGAAGCGGGACGGTCTGCCAGACGCAATGCCATCACGCGGCGGAACAGGGCGGAGCTGATGATCAAATCGGCTTTTTTACCGGCAATATCGGTCAAATGACCGCGAATCATCTTGGCGGCAAACTCAAACAAAATTGCCAAGACCACGCCGATGCTCAAAACCCATAAGGTTTCATAGGCTTGGTTCGGAATCACGCGGTCGTACACGTTCATCACATACAGGGAGCTGACGAGCGCAAGGAAGTTGATGATGATGGTGGCCAAAATGACTTGGTAGTAGTAGCTGCGGAAACGCCAAATGACTTTCCAAAACCATGCTTTGGGCAGATGGTATTCAGGCAGCTCCGAGCGCATATCGGTCGCCATTTTGGGTTTGATAAACCAGCAGTAGCCCAAATACAGGCCGGAGAGCTGCTCATGGCTGAGTTCCTGTTCCAAACCGTCAACCTGGCGGATATGGTATTTGCGCTCTTGGCCGGAACCTTCGATTTGGGTGATGACCGCAGCCTCTTCGTTGTGCAGGATAATCATGACCGGCACGGCAAGCGAGGGGATGTCTTCCAGATTGCGTTTGGATAAGGTGTTTTCAAAGCCGTGGCTGCGCAGGACTTCGACCAGTGAGTGATAGTTGACCTTGAGCTTTTTGTCGCGCACGACTTCGGCAGACAAAGCGGTTTCGGATACGGGCGCACCCAAAAGGCGGGTCACTAAAACGATGTGTTCAATGATGGCTTTCATATTTTTTCGCGTAATGTTTTTGGTTTAACCGGCGGATATGGCTTTATTTTTGTGCCAAACCGACCCAAGCGGAGATTTTGGCCTGGGTATTTAAATAGTCGAGTGCCGCATCGCGGAAATCGTTGCGGGCGGCAACGTAATCCTGTTCGATGGAGGATAACTCGCTGTATGCGCTCAAAACGTCGGTCAGCGTACGTCGGGCGATTTTAAACTGCAATTCGTACACTTTGATGACTTCTTTTTGGGCGGCGATGTGTTGCGCCGTCAGCACGGTACGCTGTTCGCTTTCCTGCATATCGATGGCGGATGTTTGAACGCGTTCGTTCATGTCGCGCAGGATTTGTTCGGACTTGGCTTCTGCGGCAATCAATGATTTGGCATTGCGTTCCACATTGTGGCGTGCGGCAATATCCAGCACATTCCATGCAACGTTTAAATAAAGCTGTCTGGTGTTGCGCGTTGCACTGCCTTCCAAATTGAGGGCAGGCAGGCGTTCGGCTTTGGAAGCGTCCAAATCGGCACGGACGCTGTCGCGTTCGGCCAATTGCGCCTGATAGGACGGATTGTTGTTGCGGTTGGGGTTGTTGAAGCGTTCGCTGATGGATTTCGCCGTGTCGTTTTTAAACGGATCTTCCAAGTCGTTGGCAGTCAGCTGGCGCGAGGTATAGCGGGACAGGCGGCTCAGTGCCAAATCCATGGTGCGGCGTTGTTGGGCGATAATGTTTGCCACTTGCAGTTGGCGCGCGCGCGCTTCAATCAGCTCGGAACGGCGGCCGGCATCATATTTGACGATGGTGTCCAAGTCTTTTAAGAGGTTGTTGTGGCGCGCCAAAGTCTGTTCGTTGAGGACCAGGGTTTCTTTTGCACGCAATGCGCTCAGATAGAGGCGGCCGATATCGCTGCCCAGCTGCTCTTGGCTTTCGGTGTATTTGTGTTGATAGTATTCTTCGCGGCTGCGGTCGCGGCGGACGGCGGCTTCAATCGCTCCCCATGAGTAGATGTTTACGCTGCCACGCACGCCAACACCGTCTTTCATATCGTTGCTGGAATATTTATTGTGTTGCGCCAGCACTTTCGTGCCGGTCAGGGTAACGACAGGATAATGGCGCGCGCGCGTGGCTTTGGTCGTGCTTTGTGCAGCTTCTTGAGTGGCTTTGGCTTCACGCACAATCGGGTCGCTGATTAAAGCGTCCCTGAGGATGTCTTGCAGGCTGTATGCAGAGGCCGTCTGAAACGGCAACAGACAGCATGCGACGGCAACGGCCGATGACAAGAAACGGGGCTTTGTGGGGGAAGAATAACTATGCGACATGATTTTTAACCAAATGATTTATATATTATCGTTGTCTGTATCGGGTATCGCCTGAGGCATGACCGGGCGAATTTTGAACGAGAACACATACATTTACAAAGCATAAAGCATTTTTTCCAGCTTTTCACAATATTCTGATGAAAGGTCGAGATACATGCCTTAAAGTATATTATTGCAGAGCGCGACTATCGTATTTAATGATTTTAATGTAAAAAATCTATCAAAAAGGCCGTCTGAAAGGATTTCAGACGGCCTTTTTCAACCTTAATCCTTGCGTTGCAATACAGCGGCAAAAAAGCCGTCGGTTTGGTGTTCTCCGGAGTTGAGACGCAGGTATTTTCCGGTATCCAAATCGACCTTCAGGCTTTGCAACAGTTCGGCGCAGTTGACGAGTTCAAATTCGGGATGTTCGGACAGGAAACGTTCGACTTGCAACTCATTTTCTTCCGGCAATACGCTGCAGGTGGCGTACACCAAACGGCCTTGCGGTTTCACCAGTTTGGAGGCGGCATTGAGGATGCTGTGTTGCTGTTCTAAAAGGTTGGCCACGGTCTCGGCGGATTGGCGGTATTTGAGGTCGGGATTGCGGCGCAGGGTGCCTAAGCCGGAGCAGGGTGCGTCCACCAACACACGGTCGGCTTTGCCTGCCAGTCGGGCAATACGGGTATCGTGTTCGCTGCTGATGCGTTCGGGGTGGATATTGGTCAGTCCGGCACGGGTCATGCGCGGTTTGAGGTTGGCAAGGCGTTTTTCGGCGATGTCGAAGGCGTAGATTCTGCCTTTATTGGCCATTTGCGCGCCGACAGCCAAGGTTTTACCGCCAGCTCCGGCACAGAAATCGACAATGATTTCGCCACGTTTTGCGCCCACCAATAAGGCAAGCAGCTGGCTGCCTTCGTCTTGGACTTCCAGCGTGCCGTCCAAAAACAGCTCATGTTTGTTAAGCACGATTTTGTTTTTCAGGCGGATGCCCCAAGGCGAATAAGGCGTAGCCTCTGCATCGGAACTTTCGGCTTGCAACAATGGCAATACTTTATCGCGTTTGCCTTTCAAAGTATTGACGCGGATGTCGAGCGGGGCAGGTTGGTTGATGCTGCGGCCGAAGGCGAGGATTTCTTCTTCGCTCCAATGCTGTTGCAGTTGTTCCACCAGCCATTGCGGCAATTCTGCGGCGGTATTCAGGCCGTCTGAAAACTCGGTTTTACGGGCTTTCAAATTGCCGAGGAACTCTGTTTCTTCTTCATCAAGCAGGTCTTTGATTTGGCTGATGTTGGTGCTTCTACCGAGAACCAGTGCGGCGAGAGCGGCTTTGCGCGGCTGCGCGTGCGGACGGCGCAGGGCAGTGCTGATTTTTTGATAGTGGCGCAGCGCGGCAAAGGCGGTTTCGGCGATTTCGTGGCGGTCTTGGCGGCCGAGCTTTTTGTGTTCGCGGAAATAGGCGGAGAGGACGGCATCGGAAGGCTGTTTGAAAGTCAGCATTTCAGCCAAAACTTTGGCGGTATGGTCGAGTTGTGCGGCGTTCATAATGTAATGGGTTCTCTTAAAGTTGGTAAATGGTTTCAGACGGCCTTCATGATGCGTTCGATTTCGTGCCAAAAGCCGTCCGGCCGTAATTCCAAAACGGCAATCAAGCCTTGGTCGATACGGCGGATTTCGGTTTCGTTCAATGTTTCGGTTTCGGCAACACGCGCAGGCGCGAGATAGGCCATACGGTCGAGCAGATGGTAGCGGGCTTCTTGGCGTTCAAACCCGTATTCCGCCCAATCTTGAATATAGATGCCGCGCCAGCCGTATGGATTAAGCGGCGGCTCAAAAGTATTGAAACCGTGTGGAAAAAATCCGATGCCGCGCACGATGGAAGCAGGAAGCGGATTCTCCGGCAGGTCTTGTGCAGTTAAGGTTGCTTTGCCTTGCGGCGTATACAGCAGCTGGGATTGCTGCACCAGTTTGGCGGCTTTGTCTGTCAGCGTGTCTTTAGGATTAAGGCCGCGCAGGTTTTGCACTTGGTCTCCGCCGTAGTATTTACACGCCAGCTCGATATGGTAGGGCTTTTGATTAAGCGAAACGACAAAATCCGCGGCGCCTAAAGTTTGGCCGTCTGAAAAAACGGGCAGGTTGTATGCGTGCAGCTTAGCATGTGGGGCGTTGGCAAACCAAAAAGCCAGCAGCTCTTCGGCATAAATGCCGAGACGGTGGCCGAACGGGGCGCGTTGGGCGAGATGTTTCTTCAGCGGAGCGGGATCGGCATCCAATACCAAAAGGTAACGGAAACCGTGTTCTCCCAATAGTTCGCGCACGCTCAATTCGCAACCGCTTTGCCACAAAGGCGGCGCAGTCAGCAGCGAGGCGAGGTCGCGGACGGGTTGGCTGGTGAGTTTCCACCATAATGCGTCTAGGGCGTAATTCATGCTTATCCGAATATCAGTCATGCCGTCTGAAAAACCTGTAACGTTTTCAGACGGCCTTAAATCAGTCTTTTTTATGGATACGGTGGCTGACGGTATTGAAAAAACCGCGCAGGATATCGATGTCTTCGGTTTGCGTATTGGCACGTCCGAACAGGCTCTGCATACGGCGCATCAGGCGCTCGCCGTTGCGGCGGTTGAAAAAGCCGATGTCGTTCATCACGCTTTCCATGTGGGCGACCATGCCTTTGATTTGCTCGTGGGTCGCGGCGTGGTCTTCCTGTTGAAGATGGGTCATGGGCGAATCGGTTTGGCTGAAGATTTCATAACACACGACCTGCACGGCTTGGGCAAGGTTGAGCGAGAAATAGTCGGGATTGCCGTTGATGGTCATCAGTCGGTTGCAGGCTTGGACTTCTTCGATACTTAAGCCGAAAGTTTCGTTGCCGAAGACCAGTGCCACTTTCTCGCCGCAGTTGGCGGCCTGCAGTAATTCGGGCACTAAGTCGCGCGGCGTTTGCAGCGGCGCGGTGATTTCGCGGCGACGGCTGGTCAGGGCGCAGGCGATGGTGGTGTCGACAAGGGCTTTGTCCAAAGAGGCGGCAATGGTGGCATTTTCCAAAACGTCCGCCGCGCCGGAAGCGAGGATGAAACTTTCTTCCGGTAATTTAAACGATTGCGGATGCTCCGGATCGAACACAGGCGGATTTTCCGTCATTGGCGTTGCCATCAGATTGGGGGCGACGATGGTCAATTTGTGCAGGCCCATTGTTTTCATGGCGCGCGCGGCGGAACCGATATTGGCGGGATGGCTGGTGCGCGTGAGGATGATGCGGATGTTGTCCAGATAAGCGGGCAGGGCGGGTTTTTCGGAAGTCATGTTTTGTTTTCTGTTTGTACGGGAATCAGGTATAATGCGCCATCTTTTTGTTTTCAGACGGCCTTTTTCCATGCCGTCTGAAATGTTCTTTAACAGCATCGGAAACGATTAACAGCCTCTTGTGTGCCTTGTTCGGCGCATCAGGGCGTATTTTACCTGAATTAGAAAGAAAACCATGAATCCGTTTTTAAATACCGCTTTCAAAGCCGCCCGTAAAGCAGGGCAAATGATGATTCGCGCCGCCGGCAATCTGGATGCCGTCAAAGTAGACAGCAAAGCATTTAACGACTTCGTTTCCGATGTTGACCGCAGCTCCGAGATGATTTTGGTGGAAGCGCTCAAAGAAGCCTATCCGCATCACAAAATTACTTGCGAAGAAGGCGGCTCCCACGGTAAAGCCACCGCCGAGTACGAATGGATTATCGACCCGCTCGACGGCACAACCAACTTTCTCCACGGCCATCCCCAATACGCCATCTCTATGGCACTCCTGCACAAAGGCGTGTTGCAAGAAGCTTTGGTGTACGCACCTGAGCGCAACGACGTATACATGGCCTCCCGCGGCAAAGGCGCGTTGCTCAACGACCGCCGTATCCGAGTTTCCAACCGCATCGAATTGAACCGCTGCCTGATCGGTACCGGCTTCCCTGTTGTCGATCAAAGCATGATGGACAAGTATCTGGCGATTTTGAAAGATTTCTTGTCAAAAACCGCCGGTGGCCGTCGTGAAGGCGCGGCTTCTTTGGATTTGTGTGCCGTTGCGGCCGGCCGTTTGGACGGTTTCTTCGAGTTCAACCTCAAACCTTGGGATATTGCCGCCGGTGCATTGATTGTCCAAGAAGCAGGCGGTATCGTTACCGATATGTCCGGCAATGAAGGCTGGCTAGAAAGCGGCGACATCGTTGCAGCCAATCCTAAAGTATTGGCGCAAATGCTGAAAATTATTTCTGAACACCAATAAACATTTATAGAGAACGGTCTGTATTTATCTTTGCGGGCCATGTTCTCAATAATCGGTAAAAGGCCGTCTGAAACCTGAAATTGGGCTTCAGACGGCCTTTTGTTTTGTTGTTAACGGATTCGGATAAAAGCTGAAAATATGGCTTTTAAAGGAAGCGTTTTTTAATTTTGTCTGTATTTTCTATTGCTTCGCAGTTATGATGTAGATACGTTTGGCTGAAATAATGCCGCATGCAATCATAAAAATAGAAAGCAGAGGAGAATAATGAAACGAGATTTTGAAGCAGTAAAACGCATTGTCATTAAGATTGGAACCAGTTCTTTGGTGTTGCCAAACGGCAAAATCAATTTGGCAAAAATCGACCAACTGGCCTTTGTTATTTCCAGCTTAGTTAGTAAGGGCAAAGAAATTGTGCTGGTGTCTTCCGGCGCGATGGGTTTTGGGCTGAATGTCCTCAACATGGAAAAACGTCCGGTGGAAATGGCGCAGCAGCAGGCTGTTTCAAGCGTCGGCCAAGTGGCCATGATGAGTCTTTATTCGCAGATTTTTTCCCATTATCGAATGACGGTATCGCAAATCCTGCTGACGCGCGATGTGGTCGAATATCCGGAAAGTTTGGCAAACGTTACCAATGCTTTTGAATCCCTGCTTTCCATCGGCGTTATCCCCATTGTCAATGAGAACGATGCGGTCAGCGTGGACGAGATGGACCATACCACCAAATTTGGCGATAACGACCGTTTGTCGGCAGTTGTGGCGAAAATCGTTAAAGCCGATTTGCTGATTATGTTGTCCGATATTGACGGTTTGTTTGATAAAAATCCGGCTGTTCACGCCGATGCCAAGCTACGCAACCATGTTGCCGATATTACCGAAGAAATTATTGCTTCTGCCGGCGGATCGGGCAGTAAGTTTGGTACGGGCGGCATGCTCAGTAAGATTAAGAGCGCGCAGATGATGTTTGAACATCATGGCCAGATGGTGTTGATGAACAGCGCCAATCCGCGCGATATCCTTCAGGTTTTAGATGGCGCGCCTATCGGAACGTGGTTTGCACAAGAGAAATAGGGAGGTTTTATGAGCTATATCGAACAGTTGGGCAAGAATGCTCAAAAAGCCAGTAAAACGTTAATCAGCCTGGGAAGCGTAGAAAAAAACAATCTGCTGCGTCAGGTTGCGGTGGCATTGGTTGAACAGGCTGAGATGATTTTGGCGGAAAATGCCCGCGATTTGGCCGCTGCAAAAGAAAACGGCATTTCGGACATTATGCTCGACAGGCTGCGCTTGAATCACGAATGCATCAAAGGCATTGCGGAAGGCGTTGAGCAGGTTGCCGATTTGCAGGACCCGATTGGGCAGGTTGTCCGCGGCTATACCAATTTGGACGGTTTGAAGATTGTTCAAAAACGCGTGCCTTTGGGTGTAGTCGCCATGATTTTTGAAAGCCGCCCGAATGTTTCGGTCGATGCGTTTTCTCTGGCCTTTAAAACCGGCAATGCCATTATTTTGCGCGGCGGTCGCGATGCCATCCATTCCAACACCGCATTGATTGCCGTCATCAGGCAGACTTTGGTAAAAGCGGGAATGGATGCCGATGTGGTGCAGCTGGTTGAGGATACCAGTCATGCCGCTGCCGAGGAATTGATGCAGGAAGTCGATTATATTGATGTACTGATTCCGCGCGGCGGCGCGCGCTTGATTCATACGGTAAAAGAGAAATCGAAAGTTCCCGTCATTGAAACAGGAGTCGGTAATTGCCATATTTATGTGGATGACAGTGCCGATTTGGAGATGGCGGTCGATATCGTCGTGAATGCCAAAACGCAACGTCCGAGCGTGTGCAATGCCGCGGAGTCTTTGGTTGTCCACGAAAAGATAGCGGAAGCGTTTTTGCCCAAACTGGAAGAAGCCGTTGCCAAAGTACATCCGGTAGAATTTAGAGCCGATCAGGAAGCATTGCGTATGTTTAAAAATGCTGTTTTGGCAACCGAGGAAGATTACAGTATCGAGTTTCTTGACTATATTATGTCGGTCAAGACAGTGAAATCGGTGGAAGAAGCCGTCGATTGGATTAACGGCCACACGACGCATCACTCGGAAGCGATTGTGACCCAAAGCATTGCCCATGCCGAGTTTTTCCAAGAAAGCATTGATGCGGCGGCGGTTTATGTCAATGCGTCCACTCGGTTTACCGACGGCTTTGTTTTCGGATTGGGCGCGGAAATCGGTATTTCCACCCAAAAAATGCACGCCCGCGGCCCGATGGGTTTGGAAGCGCTGACTTCGACCAAGTTCTACATCAACGGCAACGGTCAGATCCGACGTTGATAAACGCCCCTCAACTTCATCAATTTGCGTATAATGGCGGGAAATTTGATTTTCCCCGAACAACCGATTTAGTAAAAAGGAACACACCATGTCCTCTATCCACGATCAAATCAAAGAAGTCGTTACCACCCACCGCGTCGTATTGTTCATGAAAGGCACGAAGCAATTCCCGCAATGCGGCTTCTCTTCCCGTGCCGTACAAATCCTGAATGCGGCAGGTTGCACCGACTATGTAACCGTCAACGTATTGGAAAACGATGCCGTACGCCAAGGCATTAAAGAATACAGCGATTGGCCGACCATTCCTCAACTGTACGTTAACGGCGAATTTGTCGGCGGCTCCGACATTTTGATGGAAATGTACGAAGCCGGCGAACTGCAAGAATTGCTGAAAGCTTAATTATCCACAATATTCCGTAATGTAAAATTGTTGACAAAGGCCGTCTGAAACCCTGATTCAGACGGCCTTTCGCACAAAACATACCCTTTCCGCCCTTCGTGAAAAAAAGTATAATTCAGTCCGTCAACGAAACTCGGAAATACAGAAAATGAACGTTACCGTCATCAATCACCCCCTCGTCCGCCACAAACTGACTTTGATGCGCGAGGCAGAATGCAGCACCTACAAATTCCGCACGCTCACTACCGAGCTGGCACGCCTGATGGCATATGAAGCCAGCCGCGACTTTGAAACCGAAAAATACATCATCGACGGTTGGTGTGGCTCCATCGAAGGCGACCGTATCAAAGGCAAAACCTTGACCGTTGTCCCTATTTTGCGTGCAGGCTTGGGTATGCTCGACGGCGTACTCGACCTGATTCCTACCGCTAAAATCAGCGTTGTCGGCTTGCAGCGCGATGAAGAAACGCTGAAACCGGTTTCTTACTTTGAGAAATTCGTTGACAGCATGGCCGAGCGTCCTGCCCTGATTATCGACCCGATGCTGGCGACCGGCGGCTCTATGGTTGCGACCATCAACTTGCTGAAAGCCAAAGGTTGCAGCAATATCAAAGCATTGGTATTGGTTGCCGCTCCGGAAGGCGTGAAAGCCGTCAATGACGCGCATCCTGATGTAACCATCTACACTGCCGCGCTCGACAGCCACTTGAACGAACACGGCTACATCATCCCAGGCTTGGGTGATGCCGGCGATAAGATTTTCGGTACACGTTAATTGAAATGTTTAAGGCCGTCTGAAAAGTGTCAAACATCAACTTTCAGACGGCCTTGTTATATGGTTTGCTTTAAAACCCACATCAGAAAGGACAATCATGAGCTTCCAAGATAATCTGGCCACCATGCCTGCCATCGACCATTTGAGCGGCTTGAATATTCTCGATAAAGAGGGCAATGTGGTTCATCACATTCCCAATGCGCCCGGCAAACAAGGCTCGCTCAAGCTTTACCATGCTTTGGCGCAAGAGTTTGACGGCAAGCTGGACGCAGCGGCGGCAGAACGCGGCTTGGCATGGTTTGCCGAACATGTTGCTGATGCCGAAGCCAATCCGGGTAAGCATCCGAATATTGATTTGCTGTTTAAAGTGAAAGCTGACAATATCAGCCTGACTTTGAAACCATTGACTGCTTAATGAATACAAAAAAGGCCGTCTGAAAACAATTTTCAGACGGCCTTTTTATATACTTAAAGCTTTAAGCGATAGAAGCTTCAACGAATGCAGTCAGTTGACCTTTAGCCAATGCGCCGACTTTAGTGGCAACGTTTTCGCCGTTTTTGAACACCATCAGGGTAGGGATGCCGCGAACGCCGAATTTGGCAGGAGTAGCTTCATTGTCGTCGATGTTGATTTTAACGACTTTCAGACGTCCTTGGAATTCGGAGGCGATGTCGTCCAAGATTGGGGCAATCATTTTGCAAGGGCCACACCATGGTGCCCAGAAGTCCAGCAATACAGGTACGTCGGATTTCAAAACGTCTTGTTCGAAGCTGGCATCGCTGGCGTGGATAATCAATTCGCTGCTCATGTTTGTTTCCTTTTAAATCGGGATTAATAAATATGTTGTTCAGAATAGTGGCAGACAGGGAAAATTTCAAGTACCGCCACTAGGTAATAGTTTTTTTGAAATGCGCCTATCGTAATCCTTAAAGATTCAGACGGCCTCTTGAACCATGTGGCCGGAGTGTGCAATCAAATGGCACGTATAGTCGCTGCTTGGATTGGCAAACACATTTTCGCATTCGCCTTCTTCAACGATTTTGCCGTCTTTCAACACCATTACGCGGTGGGAAATAGCGCGGATCACGGCGAGGTCGTGGCTGATGATGATGAAGGCGAGGCCGTATTCTTTTTGCAGGTTGCTGAGCAATTCAAGGATTTGTTGTTGCCATTGGACATCAAGCGCACTGGTTGGTTCGTCCAATACAAGGATTTTCGGGCGGACAATGATGGCGCGGGCGATGGCGAGGCGTTGGCGCTGACCGCCGGAGAATGCGTGCGGATAGCGTTCGAGTGCATCTTCGGGCAGGCCGACTTGTTTGAGGACTTCTTCGACGCGGCGGCGCATTTCTTCGCGCGGCATTTCAGGTTCGTGTACGCGCAAGGCTTCGGAAACGGTATCGAAGACGTTCATGCGCGGATTGAATGCGCCGAATGGGTCTTGGAACACCATTTGGATTTCTCGGCGCAATTCGTGTCGCCATGGCTCGCCGTTGATGTTCAGGCTGCCTTCGGAATCGATAAGGTGCATGACGGCTTTCGCCAGCGTGGTTTTGCCGCAGCCACTTTCGCCGATGATGCCCAATGTCTCCCCCGATTTGAGATCGAAAGAAATGGGGTTGAGGATGGTTTTGTCGCGTTTCTTAAACCAGCCGTCTGATTCTTTGATGGAAAAGGCGATTTGTTTGGCCTTAAGGACGGTGGCAGGGTTTTCAGGCAAAGGAGCCACGCGTCGCGTTGTGCCGGCGTTGAGCAGCATTTTGGTGTATTCGTGCTGCGGATTGGCGAAGACTTCGGCTGCTTTGCCGGTTTCGAGGATACGGCCGTTACGCATAACGGCGACATCGTCGGCAAAACGGCGCACAAGGTTTAAGTCGTGCGTAATGTAGAGCATGGTCATGCCGTGTTCTTCCTGCAAGCGTGAGAGCAGGTCGAGGATTTGGGCTTGAACGGCAACGTCCAAAGCGGTGGTCGGTTCGTCGGCAATCAGGAGCTTGGGCTGGGCTGATACGGCCATGGCAATCATGGCGCGTTGGCGTTGGCCGCCGGAAAGTTGGAAAGGGTAGGCCTGGGCTTTTTGCTCAGGCTGGTGGATGCCGGTTTCGTCCAGGAGTTCGATAGCGCGCGCCCATGCCTGTTTTTTATCCAAACCCAAATGCAGGGACAGGACTTCGGCGATTTGTTCGCCGACACGCATGACGGGGTTAAGGGCGGTCATGGGTTCTTGAAACACCATGCCGATTTCGCGGCCGCGCAGTTTTTGCAGGGCGCGTTCGGGCTGGGTCAGCAGATCGGTTCCGCAATATTTCAGACTGCCTTCAAAGGTAACCATCGGATTCAGGCGCATAATGCCTTGCGACAATACGGTTTTGCCGCTGCCACTCTCGCCGACCAATGCCAGTTTGCGGCCGGGTTGCAAGGTCAGGTTGATATCGTGCAGGACTTGCTTGCTCGGAAAGGAGCCGTTTAGGTTTTCGATTTCGAGTATAGGTGTCGTCATGGTCGTGGCCGTCTGAAAAGTTTGTTGATGACAGGTTTTCAGACGGCCTGCATGAATCAAGGGGCCGTCTGAAACAGCGGTTTAGTCTTGAAACTGTTCTTTGAGTTTGCGTTTTAATACTTTGCCGGTGGCATTGCGCGGCAGCTCGTCTTGGAAGATGACTTGTTTGGGGATTTTAAAGTTTGCCAACAGGCCGCGCAGGTGGCTGCGGACTTCGGCTTCTTCCAGTTTCATGCCTTCTTTGAGTTGGATAAAGGCAATGATTTCTTCATCGGCGTATTGGTCTTTCACGCCGATTACGGCGGCGGCTTCCACGGCTTCGAGTTTGTAAATGGCTTCTTCGATTTCGCGCGGATAGACGTTTTGGCCTTTGGAGATAATTAGGTCTTTTTTACGGTCGACGATGAAGATAAAGCCGTCTTCGTCTATGGTGACGAAGTCGCCGGTTTTCAGCCAACCGTTGACAATGGTTTCATCTGTGGCGTCAGGCATATTGAGGTAGCCTTGCATCACCGAGCCGCCTTTGATGATGAGTTCGCCCACTTCGCCGCGCGGCACTTCGATCAATTCGTCATCGACGGCTTTTACGGTCAGGCCGGGCAGGGCGACACCGACGCTGGCGGTTTTTTGGCGCTCAGGCGTATTGACGGCCACAACGGGCGAGCATTCGCTCAAGCCGTAGCCTTCCAGCAATTTGGCGCGTGGGAATTTGGCTTTAAAGTCGTCGATGGTTTGTCCGGCCAGAGGCGCGCCGCCGCTGATAAACAGGCGGACGCGGTTGAACCATCTGAAATACCAAGGGATTTTGACTTTGCTCATGGCAGTGTAAATAGCCGGTACGCCGAGGAAAATGGTAGCGCGTTTGAGTAAAACCTGTTTCAACACGTTGGAGAACGGGAAGACGGATTTGACCAAAATAATCGAGCAGGCTTGATATATCGGCAGCAAAACCATGGCGGTCAGCGTAAAGCTGTGGAACATGGGCAAGAAGACGACGAAGCGGTCTTTTTGCGAAATTTGGAAAATTTGTTCGATGCCCGAAAGGTTGGAAAACAGGTTGCTGTAACTGATTAATGCGCCTTTGGGATGGCCGGTTGTGCCGGAGGTGTAGATAATGTGCGCCAAATCGTCGGCTGACGGCTGACGGCTCAGATTCGGCTTGCCGGGGAATGTACGCGCGGCATCGAAATAGCTGTCATCGCCACTGGCGGCTTTGGTTTCGCCAATCCAGATGATTTTATTGACTTTGGTTTTGGCTTTGATGTTTTTGAGTTCTTTGGCCAACGGCGCGGAGGCGAACATAAAGCGTGCGCCGCAGTCATTAAGGATGTAGGAAAATTCTTCGCTTTTCAAAAAGACGTTGAGTGGGACGGCTACTGCGCCGATGGAAGTAATGGCGAAATAGGCGGCAATAAATTCGGGAGAGTTGGAAACGACAAGGGCGACTCTGTCGCCATATTGTACGCCTTGGTGTTGCAGATAGGCAGCGACGGTTTCTACTTCGCGTTTGAGGGAGGAATAGCTGATTTTTTCTTTGTCGTTGAAAATGACCGTGCCTTTACCGTTTTTTTGGCAGGCTGCAGTCAGCATAGCGTAAAAATTAGGGTGGGTGTGCATTTCGGAGTTTGTGTCCATATTGTGTCGATTGATGTACGGTTTCGATGAACCGTTTATTTCGAAGGATAGGTTTTACATCCTATCGGTAAAATAAGCAAGAGGCCGTCTGAAAATACTTTCAGACGGCCTTGAGCTTTGCTGGGCTTAGGAAAGCAATATTTTGAATTTAAAATTATTTATTGTGTTGATGGGAATATTCCCATTCTTCAAAAGTTTGGCCGTTCGGAAGATAGCACAAGCTGATTGTGTTTCTGTCTCAGGTCATTTCGAGTTTACCGTTGCGTTTGGGGCAGGATCTAGATGACAGGTAGGCAGAGCCAATGTTAGAGACTTTGAGACCTAGCCATTGTTCAGACGGCCATCGGGTACTTTGTTAAACAGACGATAGAAATTGTCGTTGGTGTTTTGTGCCAATGTTTCCAAGCTCTCGCCGCGCAGATTGGCTAAGAACTCGGCCGTATAGCGGACGTAGGATGGCTCGTTTTGTTTGCCGCGTTTGGGAACCGGCGCGAGGAAAGGCGCATCGGTTTCTACCAAGATTCTATCGGCAGGGACGTATTTGGCGGCTTCCTGAATCAGCGGCGCGTTTTTAAACGTTACAATGCCGGAGAAGGAGATATACATGCCCAAATCCAAAGCGGCTTTGGCAAAAGCGACGTCTTCAGAGAAGCAGTGAATCACGCCGGAGTTGGTGTGGCATTCTTTTAAAATCCGCAACGTGTCTTCGGCAGCATCGCGCGTGTGAACGATAACGGGCAGGCCGCTTTCGTTAGCGGCTTGGATATGGTCGGCAAAGCGTTGATGTTGCCATGACAAATCGCCTTTGCACCAGTAATAGTCCAAACCGGTTTCGCCGATACCGACGATTTTGGGGTGTTTGGCCGCTTCTACCATTTCGGCAATGGTAAATTCTTCCGCTTCTTGGCTGTCGGGATGTATGCCGATGGTGCAGTAAATATGGTCGTTTGCCTGAGCAATGTCGAATACTTCGGCAAAACTTTGTTTACTGACGCTGATGGCAAGCGCCTGCTTGACGCTTTGCGCTTCCATATTGGCAAAGACTTCGGGCAGGCGGTCTTTTAAGCCGTCAAAGTTGAGATGGCAATGTGAATCGATTAAATACATGGTATTACAGGGTAAAAGTAGTACGGTCGCTGCGCAGGCGCGGGCCAAGCTCGGCTTCAATCAGATTTTTGGCCTGCAGGCAGCTTTCGTGTTCGGAGAATGCAAGGCCTACGCCTTTGGGACGGTGGGCTGAAGTGCGCGCCGGATTGATCCAAACGACTTTGGTGGGCAGGAAGCGTTTGGGATAGTCGGCGATTTCTACGGCCAAGAGGATGTCTTCGCCTAGGGAGAATACGTCATCGGTCGGTACGAACAGGCCGCCGTGTTCTAAAAACGGCATATAGCAGTTGTACAACAGATTGGGGTCTTTGAGTTGCAAAGCCAACATCTTCGCCGGAATGTCTTTTTTATTCATCATTTATTACCTGTTAGGGTTTGTTTTGCCAAAAATCTAAATATTCGATAAGCAGATACTCAAGCTGCATTTTAACACTCAAGGTATGGTATCCGTAAGGGTTGAGCGCGTTCAGACGGCCCAATAGGGCAAACAGCTTGCGTGAATCGGTTTTAGAGGCCGTCTGAAGCAGGGCTTGTGCATGGTGCGGATAATAAAGCGGCGCCATGTTTTGTTGTGCCAAGCCGACATCCATCAGCCACTTTTGCAGCCAGTCGATGAAAACGGCCAGCGGTTGCTTTTGTTTGTCGAACGCGGCGGCGTAATCGAGTATGGCCAACAGGCGCGGGGCAGCCAGCAGCGTTAGCAACTCTTCGCGTAATGCGTCCAATTCGGGAGTCGGCGTGAATAAAGGCGCGCCGCTGTGGAATGCCAACAAGGCTTCGGCATTTTCCACACCCTGTTGGCGCAAGTATGTCGCAGCCTGCTCATGGGTAGGCGAGGGCAGCACCATCTGGCGGCAACGGCTTTTGATGGTGGGCAGGAGTTTGTCGCGCGCATGGGTAACGAGCAGGAAAACGACGTGTTGCGGCGGCTCTTCCAGAGCTTTCAACAAACCGTTTGCCGCCTGTGTATTCATGCTTTCAGCCGGATGCACCAATACTACGCGCAGGCCGCCGCGGACAGCGGTCAGGTAAATGTTTTCCACAATATCGCGCACGGCATCAATTTTGATTTGTAGGAGTTTGCGTCCCGTTGCCTCGCCTTCGGGAATTTCCGGCGTGAGTTCGTAAAAGTCGGGATGGGTGTTTTGGCTGAACAAATGGCACGAAGCGCACTCGCCGCAGGGTTCATGACCGGACTTGGGCGATTCGCACAGCAATGCCTGCGCGACAAAGCGGGCAAACTCGGTTTTACCGGTATTTTCTTTGCCGGTAAACAGCCAGGCGTTAGGACGGTTTTGCCAATGGGCGGCGAGCTGTTGCCATTGGGTTTCATGCCATGGATAAATCATATCGTTTGGGAACTATAAGGTAGGTGGTTATTATACTCTCAGGCCGTCTGAAAAAGGTTTCAGACGGCCTTTAATAAACTGCCTAAAAATTAATTAAATATATTTTTACTTTGAAATATCAACTATTAAGCTGACTTATTCACAGCCTTTGCACACGCTTGTTTGGGGAAAATGTGCATTTTGTTTGGCGGTAAAGTGGTGCTCAAAATTTAGGTAGTTGTGTTTTTTAATTTTAAATCAGACAGTAATCTGATTTATGCACAAGCTGTCCACGCGATTGAACAGTGAAAATGTGCATGGTGGGGATACATTTCAGACGGCCTTATTTGCTGATTTTCAACAAAGCGGTCAAATCCCCGATAAATTTTGGTTCCCGTTTGATGAGGTAAACAATCAACGGAAGATTACCCACGGCAACAATCAAATACAGCAGCGTAATACTGTCGAACAACATCAGCAAAACCGCGCTCAAAATAGCGGCCGATACCATAAACACGCCGTTGATGATGTTGTTGGCGGCGACGGCGTGGGCGCGGAAGGTTTCGCTGCTGGCGGTTTGCAGCCAAGTGTAGAGCGGTACGGAGAAGAAGCCGCCGAAAAAGCCGATAGCCGACATCACCAGCATAATTGGATACGCTTGGACTTGTGATAAAAACCAAATAATGCCGTTTAATTCGGTAAAGCGTTGGCCGTGGGTCAGCCACACCAGCAATAATCCACAGACGGTCAGACCCAGAGTGCCGATGGTAACCAAGCCCAAAATCAGGCACTCATGGCTGAGTTTGGCGCATAACACCGAGCCGATGGCAATGCCGATGGAGAACAGCGCCAACATCAGGTTGAACACATTATCGTTGCCGCCCAAATGGATTTGTGTGAACGTCGGCAGTTGGGTGGTATAAACCGAGCCGATAAACCAAAACCATGAAATACCGATAATGGAAGTAAATACGGGACGGTCGGCCGCCGCTTCACGAATCAGTGAATTCGTGCCTTTGATGATGTTCCATTCGATTTTTGTATCCGGCATTTTAGCGGGGACAGACGGCATAAACAGGCTGGTCATCGTGCCGCCGACGGCGACCAATAACACCAAACCGCCAACAATATACGGCGGAACGCCTGCGACTGCCGTGCCCAAAAGTTGGCCAAGCAAAATGGCGATAAACGTACCCGATTCAATCAGGCTGTTGCCCATAATCAGTTCTTTGTCGTTGAGGTAATCGGGCAAAATAGCGTATTTCAGCGGGCCGAACAAGGTTGATTGTGTGCCCATGCAAAACAGGCAGATTAAAAGTAAAGGCGCGGATTGGATGTAGAAGCCATATGCCGCCACTGCCATGATGATGATTTCCAACAGCTTGATCCAGCGCGCCAAAACGGCTTTATCGAATTTGTTGCTCAGCTGCCCTGACAGCGCGGAAAACAGGAAGTAGGGCAGGATAAACAGCATTGCGCCCAAGTTCAGCATTTGGCTGGGTGGCAGCAAGTCGTTTTTGCCCAAACCGTAAAAACTGATCATCACGAATAATGCGGTTTTGAACATATTATCGTTAAACGCACCTAAAAACTGCGTCCCAAAGAGCGGCGCAAAACGGCGGGTCGTGTGGAAACTCAGATTATCTTTTTTAAGGCTCATTGTTTGGATTCTTTATCTTCGTCTTTTTCGATCAGTTTTTCAGTGGAGTCGTCGTCCATCAAAATGCGGTGCGCAGGGCCTTCAAGGTCGTCAAACTGTCCGTTTTTACCCGACCACCAGAAAAACCAGCCGATGATAAAGGCCAAAATAATGCTGATGGGGACAAGGATAAACATACTTTCCATTACATCGCTCCGGTCAAATCGGTCAGGATAAAGGTTTTACCGCTGATGGTCAGGTATTCGTTGCGCAACGCACCGATATTTTTATCGTCAAAAAACAATTCGATATGGTCTTTAACCACGCGCCAGTATTGTGGGATATCGGTTTGCTCAAAAGGATACAATACCGCCGCTGCGGCTGCATCTTCGCTTTGCAACTTGATTGCGAAGCGTCCGCTTTGCGGCGGATTTTGTGATTCATCGTCTGCCAACATAATAAAAAATCCGGCGTGTTCGCCGTCTTGAGTGTGGATACTGAAATAATGCATATCGGGAAATCTTCAAAACCGCCGTCATTTTTTCAGACGGCCTAAAATAAAATTCCGTCCATTTTACATCAAATATTAAGTCAAGCAGCCGATTACATTTTTTGTTAGAATACGGCGTTTACTTTGTTAATCTGTTCAGACCGCTACCCACTACGTCCCACAAGGGGTGCAACATAGCCGGAGCAGTAGTAAGGTCCCGACAAAAATGCCGTCTGAAACCTCAAGGAGCATAAAATGACACAAAAATTAATCTTGGTTTTGAACTGCGGCAGCTCTTCCCTCAAAGGTGCCGTATTGGATAACGACAGCGGCGAAGTATTGCTGAGCTGCCTTGCCGAAAAACTCAATCTGCCCGACGCTTACATCACGTTCAAAGTAAACGGCGAAAAACACAAAGTCGACCTGTCTGCCAAGCCCGACCACACCGGTGCGGTTGAAGCCCTGATGGAAGAACTCAAAGCCCACGGTCTCGACAGCCGCATCGGCGCGATCGGCCACCGCGTGGTAAGCGGCGGCGAATTGTACAGTGAATCCATTTTGGTTACCGACGATGTTATCGCTGGTATCGAAAAATGTATTCCACTTGCTCCTTTACACAACCCGGCTCACCTTTTGGGCCTGCGCGCTGCACAAAGCATCTTCAAAGGCCTACCGAACGTTGTCGTATTCGACACCGCATTCCATCAAACCATGCCTGAACACGCTTACAAATATGCTGTTCCACATGAATTGTATGAAAAATACGGCTTGCGCCGCTACGGTGCGCACGGTACCAGCTACCGCTTCGTTTCTGACGAAACTGCACGCTTCCTCGGCAAAGACAAAAAAGACCTGCGCATGGTTATTGCCCACTTGGGTAACGGCGCATCTATTACCGCCGTTGCCAACGGCGAATCACGCGATACCAGCATGGGCCTGACTCCGTTGGAAGGCTTGGTAATGGGTACCCGCAGCGGCGACATCGACCCCGCCGTGTTCGGCTTTTTGGCGGAAAACGCCAACATGACCATCGCCCAGATTACCGACATGCTGAACAAGAAATCCGGCCTGCTGGGTTTATCCGGCCTGTCCAACGACTGCCGCACCATTGAAGAAGAAGCGGCCAAAGGCCACGAAGGCGCGATTCTGGCCATGGAAGTGTTCGTATACCGTCTGGCCAAATACGTCGGCAGCATGGCCGTAGCCGCCGGCGGTTTGGACGCGCTGGTCTTCACCGGCGGCATCGGTGAAAACTCCGAACTCATCCGCTCCAAAGTATTGGGCTACCTCGGCTTCCTCGGCCTGACCGAAGACCACGAAGCCAACCTGAAAGCCCGCTTCGGCAACGCAGGCGTGATTACCACCGCCGACAGCAAAGCCGTAGCCGTCGTCATCCCGACCAACGAAGAGCTGATGATTGCCCACGACACCGCCCGCCTGAGCGGCCTGTAAAAAATCCGCTTGGCAAAGCCCTGTTCACCGACAGGGCTTTTTCTTCAAGAGGCCGTCTGAAAACCGTTTTCAGACGGCCTCCTTTGCATCCCGCTGCACCGTGTACCCCCTATATAACCAAAACTGATAACCGTCGGCAAAAACATTATTTCCCACCGCCACCCGCACGGTATAAAGTGGTTGCCGTCTAGAAAAACGAAGGAGCCTCCCGTGAACGCACGCATATTCTCACTGGCCGCAATCGGCGCTGCGTTGGCACTGTCCGCCTGCTCGCCCAAGTCAGGACAAAATACCGCCGCAGAATCGTCCGCCCCCGCAGCCGACGGCGGCAAGGGCATCAGACTGCTGAACGTTTCCTACGACGTCGCCCGTGATTTTTACAAAGAATACAATCCCCTGTTCGCCAAAGAATACCAAGCCAAACATAACGGCGAAACCGTCGACATACAGCAGTCGCACGGCGGTTCGAGCAAACAGGCCCTGTCGGTCGCCAACGGCCTGGCCGCCGACGTCGTAACCATGAACCAGACTTCCGACATCGAACTCTTGGAACAAAAAGGGCTGATTAAACCCGACTGGGCCAAACGCCTGCCCGACAACGCCGTGCCCTATACCAGCACTACCGTATTCCTCGTGCGCAAAGGCAATCCCAAACAAATTAAAGACTGGCCCGATTTGACCAAAAACGGCGTGCAAATCGTCATCGCCAACCCGAAAACCACCGGCAACGGCCGCTACGCCTTCCTCGGCGCATACGGCTACGGACTGAAAGCAAACAACGGTGATGAAAACAAGGCTAAAGAATTTGCCGCCGCCCTTCTGAAAAACGCCCCCGTCTTTGAAAACGGAGGCCGCGCGGCCACCACCACCTTCAGCCAGCGCAACATCGGCGACGTGTTGATTACCTTTGAGAACGAAGCCAACCACGTCAGCAAAAAGCTCGCACCGAACCAATTTGAAATCATCTATCCGAGCTACACCATCCTTTCCGAAAGCCCCGTTGCCGCCGTAGACAGCGTCGTCGAGAAAAAAGGTACGCGCGCCGCCGCCGAAGAATACCTGCAATACCTGTGGAGCAAACCCGCTCAGGAACTTGCTGCCAAACTCTACCTGCGCCCGCGCGACGCCGAGGTATTGGCCGCACACAAAGCCGACTTCCCCGAAATCGAAACCTTCAGCCCGAACGAAAAATTCGGCCCGTGGGAAGGCATCATGAAAAAATATTTCTCCGACGGCGGCCTGGTCGACCAACTCTCGCCGAAAAAATAACGGCCGGCTTCGGCAAAAGGCCGTCTGAAAAGATAAAATACCGCTTTATCCTTTCAGACGGCCTCAACCATGCCCCAAACCCGAACAACCGCCCTGCTGCTCTGCGTCCTGCTCACTGCCTGCGCCTCCCCGGCCCGGCACATTCCCCCGGCCCAAACCGCCGGAATCGAACAAAACACTTCCGGCAACCTGATTATCTTCTACGACGGCCAAACCGGCCCCGCCCCTTTGATGCAGGCCGTCAAAGACTACGGCGCAACCCTGATTTACGCATACAGAACCCTCCGCGGCATTGTTATCCGGCCGCCGCAAAACGTACCGCTGCAAGATGCCGCGGCGCATTTTGAGCAGGTAAAAGGCGTATTAACGGTCAATCAAGACCAAATAACGCCGCTTTATTAAACAATCCGTGCGGCACGCAACTTGCCTGCAATCGCCCAAAGCTAAAAGAGGCCGTCTGAAAAACAAGATTCTGCTTTTTCAGACGGCCTCTTCAGCTACTACCACTGATTAACTCACTCCGCTGCTGCACTTGCCGAACTTGGAATCAGTTAATTCGCCATATTGCTATTTGGGAATAATCAGCATGGGGATGACCAGCGGCCATTTTTGGATTTTTTTAGGAATATTGTCCGTATATTGTTCGTCCTCACGATAGCGGACGCCGAATGCCGCTGCGCGGACGCGGATGGCGGACAGGTCTGAAACGGCGTCCAACTCGGGAAAGGCGGCATTTTTGGCGGTTCTCGCCACGGCAATGCCGTCGGTGCAGAATTCGTATTGCTTGTTTTGCCATCCGCCTCGCCGTATCGTCAGCGCCTCGCCGACTTTCAGTTTTTTTGCGGCTTCCAACCTTGAAATAAGGTCGGAGGCATTCCGTGTTTCGCGTGCGATAAAGCCGATGTCCAGCTCGGCGGGCCGGTTTTCTTTTTTATCGCTATAAAGAGACAGCGTCCGGTATTCCGTGTCCAATTCGGGCAAAACCGTATAGCTGCGTTCCACGCATTCTGTTTCTTCGGGCAGCCTGCCTATCCACAAATGCTGCGGCGTATTTTGAATCAGAGTCAGGGTTTCAATCGCGCGGGTCATGGCGACGTAGTACAGCCGCTGTTCGGACTCGTCCGCGCTGTTCCAGCCTCCGTCCAAGACGAAGACATGCTTGAATTCCAAGCCTTTCACGGAATGAGCCGTCCCCAGGAAGATGCCGTCCGAGCGGCTTTCGCTTTCGTTGCCGACGTATTCGTACAGCCAGTTTTTCAGGAATGCGGCGGGATAGCCAGTATCGGCGGTATTTTCCCGCAGGAAATCCTGTGCCGTCTGTCTGAAATAGTCCTGCCACATACCTCCTGCGTCTTGCAAGCGTATCAGTTCTGCAAACTCGTTTCCGGTGAATGTTTTTTCTTTCTGCCCTTCCTGCTGTTTGTCTGGCACTAATTGTTCGACAAGGCGTACGAATTCGCGGGTATGGCGCAGGCGTATGCCGTGTTTGCGGTCTTTGGCGAGGAAATAGGGAATGTTGTTCTGTTCGCACCATGCCTGCATGGGTTTGAGTTCGCCGTTGTTTCTCGACAATACGGCGATGCTGCGGTACTCGATGTCGGCAAGGGCTTGCAGGCGGCGGATTTCGGCAGCGACTGCCTGCACCTGGATATTGTTTTTCTGTTGACGGCTGCCTTGAGAGGGCAGTTTGACGACACGCACACGCCCTTGCCGCTCCCCGTCGCGCTCCGACCAGATACCGCCGTTGGGCTGATGCTGCCTTTCGGGGTTGATGACTATCGGGTGCAGGGTTTTCAGACGGCCTCCCATATCCTGAATCAGCCGGTTGGCGGCGGTAATGATGTTTTGCGTGCTGCGGTAGTTGAAGGTCAGGAAATCGGGCTGTTTTACCCCGTAATCCTGCAGGAAGCGGTGGATGTATTCGTTGCTCGTGCCGTTGAAGGCATAGATGTTTTGGTCGTCGTCGCCGACTGCGATAATGGTTAGTTTTTCGTCTTCGTCCTCACGTTTCCGTCCTGCAAGTGCGGAAACCAGTTCGTAATGCTCTTCGGTGATGTCTTGGTATTCGTCCACCAGAATATAACGGAAGCCCGCCATGATGCGGTCGCGGGCGTCGTCGCTGTCCGCATCGGCGGAGAGTCCGCCCGACAGCATGGCGGCGGCTTCCCTGCACCACTTTTTGAACTGTCCTTCTTCATACTCTTTTTTGCCGTCAAACCGCACGCCCAAAAGCCTCATCGCCATCCCGTCGTAAGTCAGGACGGTAACGGCGGCGGCAAGGCTGCCGACCAGTTCGAACAGACGCCGTTTGATTTCCTGCGCGGCAAGGCGGTTGAAAGTCAGGATGATGACGGAGGCGGGGTTGACATGCTCTGCCTTCAGCAGATAGGCGGTACGGTGTACGATGACGCGCGTTTTGCCTGAGCCCGGACCTGCCAGCACCAGGCGGTTTTCCTGTTTTCCGGTAACGACGGCTTTTTGGATGGTGTTCAAGCCGTCGGTTATCGTGTGCAGGGTCTGCGGCGAAATGGATTCTTCCAACTCTTTCAGACGGCCTTTGAACCATTTGTTTTTAAAATCTTTCTCGCTGGTTTTGAAATAGTCGCTGACCAGCTCCCAGCCGTTTTGCAGGTTTTTCAGGGCGCAAAGGGCGTATTCCTGCATGACGTGTATCTGGAAGCGTTTTTCTCCGTAAAAGATTTCCAGCGGGCGGTAGTCGGCTTTCAGATATTGGCGTTTCTGCTCCAGCGCGTTGTGGTCGAGCCGTATGGTCATGGCGTGGCGCAGGATGGTCATGCCGTGGTTGAGCTTGATGACGCCGAGTTTGTGCATGAACAGCAAAGCCTGTTTGAGCAGGATTTCACGGCGGCTTTCGGGGATTTGTGCGGCAAGTGCCAAATCGTCGCCGATGTGCTGTTCCAGTTCTCCGAAACTGGTTTCCACCACGGCGTCTTTGCTGCGGATGCCGCCCGTTTTACTGATGAGCAAAGGTAGGAGGCTCATGCATATGTGGCGGCGCAGTGCGGCGTTTTCGCGAAGTTGCGCCCATGTGCTTTGTTTGTCTTTGAAGCGCAGCAGCAACATATCGTTGCCTTTGTCGATGATGTCGAAGCTGCCGCTGCTGCGGGTTTCCGCCGCCGCTTTATCGTAAGCAAGCGACTGCATCAGCAGCTTGATGTCGGCAGGGACGGTTTCGCAGCCCATATCGTGCATTTCCCGGCATACCGCCGTCAGCGACAGGTTTTGCCAAACGCCGCGGTCGGCATCCGGGATTTTTTCGTTCAAGATCTGCCACAGTTTTTCCTCATGCCCGATGATAAGCTCAAGCCGCTTCTCAGACGGTTTGGAATGGTCGGTACGCAGGTTGACGGTCATTTTTGTATCGTTGACCAATACGCCCAATTCCTCCAACTTCTTCAGGTGTCCGCGCAATTCGGCAAAGCTGCACGCGGTAGCCTGGGCCAGTACGTCGGTACTCAATGGGGCGTCGTCGTCGGCGTTGAAAACGATTTCGGCAATGGTCCGGTACAAGTCGGTTTTGCGCTGTCCCAAATTTGCTTTGGCAATGATGCCCCATGCCTGATCCAGATTCAGACGGCCCGAACGCGAAGGAAAGATACGGGTTTGGTTTTCGCTGCGTTCCAGCAAATCCGCCCGCTCCAGCCATGCCAAGGCTGCTTTGACTTTGGTGTCCGCCTGCCTGTCGTCGCTGTCGAAGCTCATGTATCCTTCGGTATCCCGCAGGATTTCCCCACCCGTTACGACAATGGCGTCATCTTCCGCTTTGCCCGATACCGTCCGGTTCAAGAGTTTGAGTTTGCGCCACACGGATTGCAGATCGCGCTGCTCGAGCTGAGAGAAGCGGCTGAGGCGGAACTGGGTATCCACGTCCGAACGGTCGAACAGCAGCACGCATTTTGCCTCCTTTTGGTCGCGTCCCGCCCGTCCCGCTTCCTGAAGATAGTTTTCCAGCGAACCGGTAATCTCGGCATGAACCACCAGCCGCACGTTGGGCTTGTCCACGCCCATGCCGAACGCGTTGGTCGCAACGATGACCCTTAATCTGTCGTGAATGAAATCGTCTTGGATTTCGGCTTTGGCATTTGCCTGAAGTCCCGCATGGAAATATTCGCAATCCCAGCCCTGACGCTTTAAAAATTCCGCATATTTCTCGGCACTTTTCTGCCGTGCAACGAACACGACCGCCCCGCCGTCCTGATGGTCGAGTTCGCGGTGCAGCAGTTCGTCGATGTAGCGGTTTTTAAGGTCGTCTGAAACCTCCAAAACCTCGTAAAACAGATTGCTGCGCTCGTTGCCGCCGATAAACTGTTTGAACTCGATGCCCAACTCTTCGCGGAAATGTTCCGTAATTTCCTGAAGGACGTCCGGTTTCGCCGTTGCCGTAAAGCAGCTCACGGGGGCGGCTGCCGCTCCGTTGCGGTTGCGCTTGGCAATGAATTTGGCGGCATACAGATAATCGGGGCGGAAATCGTGCCCCCATTTGGACAGGCAGTGTGCTTCGTCGAATACCCAGCCGTTGATTTGGCGGTGTTCGATGGCTTTGATAAAGCTCGTATTGCGGAACTGTTCGGGTGCGACAAACAAAATGCCGACATCGCCCAAAGCGACCCTGTCCAATACATCCGCGCGCTCCGTTACCGACAGCATGCCGTTGAGCGTATCCACATCCGTCCGCCCCTTCGCCTTTAAATTGTCCACTTGGTCTTTCATTAGCGACTGCAACGGGGAAACGACGACGGTCAGCCCGCCGTTGCGGTAATAGCGGTTGAGCGCGGGAAGCTGGAAGCACAATGATTTCCCGCCTCCCGTCGGCAAAACCGCCAACACATGTTCGCCGTTCATGCCCGCCTTGACAATCGCCTGCTGTCCGCCTGTTACGCCATCCACTTCCCTGAACGAGGCAAAGCCGAAATAACGCTTCAGTTGCGAAACAGGGTTGAGCGTGTCGCAGCAATAGCGGCATCCGACATCGCCGCAGTCGTGGTCGCGCAATTCGGCAATCAGACGCGCGGTATCGGGAAACTGGTGGCGCACCCACGGCGCAAGTACCGAATTGCCTCCCGAAACGGACAGCCACGAGAGCGCATAGGCAAGCGGGATATAGAGTTCGGGCCGGTGTATGTCCTCGCGCATCAGTCGGGTAAAACGGGTTTTGCAGACTTTCAGACGGCCTGTTTCGACTTCGTCCTGCACCATGTTCCAAATATGCGGAATCAGCGCATAGGCGTTGTGCTGTGTCTGCGTGCCGGGAATGACGATGCCGTCTGCAACCTGATACGGCAATGCGCCGAACAGCCCGCTGTAAACACCGTAGGTTTCGGGATGGCGGGTTTTCAGATTGCCGAACGCAGCACACTGGTCCTGAAAAAGCTGCCAGCAGGCGCGGCAGTCGGCTTCGGGAGAATTGAGCGAGGATGAAATGATTTTGTGGTTTTTAATCAGGCGGTGGTAAGGATTTTGCGGAAAGGCGAGCGGCGACAGCCTCAGGGTATCCAAAACAGGCAGGGACAGCCACGGCAAATCGGGGGCGGCTTCCTTCAGATAGCGCAAATCGTGCGCCAAAATATTATGCCCCATCAGCCAGTGCGCACCGTTCGCAAGGTATTCCATTTCAAACAGGGCTTCCCTGAAGCCTTTTACATTGCGGACGGCGCGCTCGTACCCCAGTTCCAAGTCAGGACGGTATGCGCCAAGTTTGAACACGGCATCCGTTTTGGGATTGACCTCCAAATCGATAATCAAAACGGCGGGGGCAGGAGATGTCATAGGGTGTCTTCAACCAATGAAAGCGTGAAGCCGAAAATATAACATAGAGTTAAGTATGGTTAAAATATAAAGGCCGTCTGAAAACCTGATTTAAGGTTTTTCAGACGGCCTTTCTACTTTTCGACGTCAAATCAAGCTATTTAAGCTCAAATCGTACCGCTGCCCTGCGCTTTCGGTTTGGCAGAACCAAATTCCAGTTTGCTCAAGGCGGAGAGGTAGGCTTTGGAAGTGGCGACCAAAACGTCGGTATCCGCGCCTTGTCCGTTGACGACGCGGTTGCCGCGTGCCAGCCGCACACTGGTTTCGCCTTGGCTTTCCGTGCCTTGCGTTACGGCGTTGACGGAATAAATCTGTAAAGTCGCGCCGCTTTGCGCCACGCTCTCAATCGCTTTGAAAATCGCGTCTACAGGGCCGGAGCCTGTGGCGGAAGCGCGTTTTTCTTCGCCTTTGATGCTGAACACGATGTCGGCGCGCGGTTCTTCGCCGGTTTCGGTACTGATTTTTTGGGAGATGAATTTGTAGCTCTCGGCGTTCATGCTGCCCATTTCGTCGGACACCAGTGCGTGCAGGTCTTCATCGAAGATTTCGCGTTTTTTGTCGGCGAGTTCTTTGAAGCGGGCAAACGCGGCGTTCAGTGCCTCTTCACTTTCCAATTCGATGCCCAAATCCGCCAGTTTGCTGCGGAACGCGCTGCGGCCGGACAATTTGCCCAAGGTCAGGCGGTTGGTTGACCAGCCGACCGATTCGGCAGTCATGATTTCATAGGTTTCGGGGTGTTTCAACACGCCGTCCTGATGGATGCCTGATTCGTGTGCAAAGGCGTTTGCGCCGACCACCGCCTTGTTGGGCTGAATCGGATAGCCGGTAATGGTAGACACTAGTTTGGATACCGGCACGATTTGCGTGGTGTCGATGCCGGTTTCCAAGCCGAAAAGGTCATGGCGCACTTTCAACGCCATCACGATTTCTTCAAGGCTGGCATTGCCTGCACGTTCGCCCAAACCGTTGATGGTGCACTCCACCTGGCGCACGCCTGCCTGAACAGCGGCTAGCGAATTGGCAACCGCCATCCCTAAGTCGTTGTGGCAGTGGGTCGACCAGACTACTTTGTCGCCGTTGGGCACGCTTTTGATGATGTTGCTGATACGTTCGTACCACACGGAAGGGATGGAGTAGCCGACAGTATCGGGAATATTGATGGTGGTCGCGCCTGCTTCGATAACCGCCGTAAAGATTTTGGCGAGGAAGTCCAAATCCGAACGCACGGCGTCTTCGGCGGAAAATTCCACATCGTCGGTGTATTCTTTGGCGATTTTGACCGCTTTGACCGCCGCATCGATGACCTGCTGCGGCTTCATTTTCAGTTTGTGCT
>ERZ772807.140-NODE-140-length-47152-cov-15.179608_pt1 | contig 47152 bp, 53 predicted proteins | sample MGYA00511472_ERZ772807 | MGnify/ENA primary metagenome ERZ772807 (study PRJEB29015, sample SAMEA2737947) | human oral metagenome | biome: human oral; feature: human-associated habitat; material: dental | place: China | collected 2039 ... | reverse complement strand
TCACTCTGTTAGCAGATAACTTTGGTGACTTTATTAAGAACTTATATATCAGTATTGAAGAGATTACGGATGAAGAATTTCAATCTTTAAGTGATGAGGAAAAGGTTAAGCTCCTTAATGAACAAGAGGACCTAGATGTTGATCGTACTATGGAGCTGTTAACTAACATCGGTATCGATAATTTGTCGCCTATATTACTAAGCACCTTAGGACGTATGTATAACAATAATGGTCGACCAGAAGAGGCTATCGAGTTATTTGATCGTATAGATGAGGCACATCGTGATTGGTCTTGGTATTATCGTTGTGGCTATGCTCATGCGTCTTTAGCATGTGGTGAAAGCTACGAATCTGAACATGTACAGAAAGCTTTACAGTTAATAGAGACGGCCATGAAAATGACAAAAGAAGACCACTTAGATAAACAACTTGGTTGGTGTTGTGAAGTTGTAAAATATCTATTAACTCAAATTAAGCCAAAAGAGTACAAGGCGGATTATCCTGTAATATTTGAAACCATTGAAAATTTCTACGATAAGAAAAATTGTAAAGATACTACAGAACGTAAAGATACTGAAGCTATTAATGAATATGAAGAAGTTAACTATCCTACATATGATGAAGTCCATTGGGTATTTAATAAACATACGTATAGCAGAGAAGAGTTTTCAAAAGAATACAATAAAGTAGTAGAGAAATATGTAAGTGTATATGTTGAAGGAGCAAGGTGCTAAGGACCAAGGTTGTTATAACTACTTAAAAGATATAATGCGTATAGAGGAATTTAGGGATAAGAGTGATAAATTTATTGAAGGTTATACAATTAAGATAACTAGTGAAATATCTTATCTAAAGCCTCCGACAAAAGTAAATTGTACATACGCCGAATTTTCTATTGAGGAGGGTTCCATTAAAACTGGATGTATGAATACGATTTATAAATATTATCTTAATCAATTGATTGGTAATTATCATCTAAATCGTTTTTCAAAAATTGTAGAAATAGGATTATCTACAAACTTATTGGCTTCATTAATATAACGACGAACCATGTTAACACTATGATGACGTGTTTGTCTCATAATATTACGTTCTTCCACACCATAAGCTGCGGCTGTGGTTGCAAAGCCATGACGTAAACTATGGGCACCATACATAGATGGATCAAGACCAATGAGAGAAATATATTTCTTTACAATTTCTGCAATCATTTTATCGGATATGGCTGTTTTACGAAGTGACATATTTTTAGTAAAACCTCTAAATACAGGCCCTTCAGTAATACCAGAGGCACGTAACCATTGCTGTAGGGCACGTACTGCGTCTAGAGGGGAACCAGGTATATGAGGGATAGCTACCACAGCACCTTGACCTTCTTGGTCTGCTTTTGAGGATGGTACAAAGATTTCAACACCTTGTGGAGAAAACTGTAGATGTTCTACTGTAATGGCAGCAATTTCACTGCGACGAAAAGCGCCCATAAATCCAATTAAAAGAATTGCTTTATCACGCAATAATTGCAACTCAGGCACATCTAGTTTATCCATACACTCTAGAATATCTTCAATGTCTTCTAGAAGAACTGGTGTTTTACCTTGTTGGAACGTACCTTTTAATCGTCTAATCCCTCGTAAAGCTTGTTTTACTATAGGTGCCATACAAGGATTATCTCTATGACCAGAGGCATTATAATTCTCCGATATAGCGCTTATGCGACGAGATATTGTATTAGCCTTGGCATAATCAGCTAGATCATTTATGTAGTTCACAATTGTTTCTGGTGTAGCTGGAAAATAAGATACCTTTTGATAAGTACACCAATCTACGAAATCGTCCCAATCCGATTCGTAGGCATCAACAGTGTTTTCAGCCTTTGATAATAATATGCTTTGTTTTGCTTTCATAGACAACTTAGTGCTATTCATAAGCGCATCATTATTGCGCAAATAGAAATGTTTCTGTTGCTCTTTAGATTCTGACATAATTCACCCTTACCCCTAAAATTATCAATCTAATTGTACCATAGATTAGACAGTAATATGCTATAATTAGAGAATATGATAACTAATTCGGGAGAGTTTATAAATAATGACAAAGAAATATATTTTAGTAGGAACTATGCTTGTTCTCTTAGGGACGAGCGGCTGTTCATACATTCCAACAGAAAATATTTCTTATGGTGTATATTACAATGATACAGATCTATCTAATACACCTAAGAATGAATTACAAGCTCGCTTACAAGAGTTAAATAGTAAAATCCCTCAAACTATATCTATTGATATGGGCAATAATAAAAAACAACAAGCTACCTATCATGATTTAGGGATCCAAATCGATACAGATGCTATGGTAAAAGCTATTTCTACATATGGCTATGAAGATAATATGTGGACACTACTTTCAAATCGATTTAATGCATTATTCTACGGTCATCATTTTAAGCCACAATATAAGCTTGATGAGGTAAAAGATAAAACCTATCTTAGTGAATTGGCTAAAACAATTGATACACCAGGACATGATGCATACCTTACCATTGAAAATGGACAAGTTGTATTACATCCTGCTAAAGAGGGTAAGCGTATCGATATTGATGCTACGCTTAAGAAATTAAAAGATGATTTGCAGGCCGGTGATAGTATTAACTCCTTATCTATGGTATTTACTACACAGAATACTGTAAAAGTAAGTGATGCCGATTTAAAACCGTTGAATACTGTATTAGCTTCTTACACTACAGAGTATGATCCTGGTAATGAAAGTAGAACCCATAATATTCAATTAGCATCCGATAAAATAAACGGTACCCTAATTAAACCGGGTGCACAATTCTCCTTTAACGATGTTGTAGGTGAACGTACTGCAGAGGCTGGCTATGATGATGCACCTGTTATGATTGATGGTAAATTAGTTCCAGGTATTGGTGGTGGCATTTGCCAAGTAAGTTCTACCATATTTAATACAGCTTTATTATCTGGTATGAATATTATCGAACGTACGCCGCACTTTGAGCCAGTAGGATATATTCAAGCTGGTCGTGATGCTACAGTAGCTTGGGGCTATTTAGACTTTAAGTTTAGAAATCCTTACCAACAATCTATTTATATCCTTAGCGTTATGAACAACGGAACGTTAACGATCTATATTATAGGTACGGCTCAAGATAAGCCTAAAAATGTTTCTATTTCTGTAGGTGATTATGGCGAAATTCCTAACAAGACGATTACTAAGGTAGATCCAGCATTAAAAGAAAAAGAAGTGCAGGAGGGGCATGTAGGTTTAACAATGAATACGTATAGAACCATTACCTATGGTAACTGGGTTACGCAAACAGATTCCTTTGAATCCGTATATGATCCAGTAGATACGATTATAACAATGCCTCCAGAAGGTACTACTAAAAAAGCAGATAAAAAGAAACCATAATTAAAGATTTTATTAAATATAGCCTAAGCTATTGACCATGATGTATAAATAGTTTAGGCTATTATTTGGATGTAAATGAGAAAGTGATATATACATAGTATAAAGTATATAGAAATCCAATACAGAATATTGAGGATATAATCTACATTCATCCATTCTCAATAATTATCATTTAATAAAATAGAAGAGGAAGTTATGGACTCAATTTTACAATTTGATCACTCCGTGATTTTTTATGTACATGAACACCTTGTATATAGTTTTTTAACGCCAATAATGGCAATTATATCTAAAATAACTAGTAATGGCGCATTATGGATTCTAATCGCATTATTATTGATGATTCAAAAAAAATACCGCGTATTAGGCGTAGCCATAATTATTGCCTTAGGATTTGTATTTATCATCGGTGACCAAGGATTAAAACCTAATGTGGCTCGGTTAAGACCATTTGTAGATTTTCCGAATGTTATGGTACCATTAGAGTCAGCTTTACCAAAAGCGACAAGTTTTTCATTCCCATCAGGCCATAGTTTTGGTTCATTTGCGTCTGCCATGACCATTTACCTAGGCTTGAGCCAAATAGAGCCTCAGAGGCGATATTTAGGGATTTTAGCATTGGTACTGTCAGTAGTAGTAGCATTTTCTAGAGTTTACTTATTTGTACATTATCCAACAGATGTATTAACAGGCTTAGTATTAGGGATCATCGTAGGATTCATCGCTTGGAAGTTAGCAAGAGTTGGTTGGAACTGGTGGACTAACCGTAATAATGATGTAGAATACGAACCATATACATTTAAACGTAAATAAGCTTAATAGCTAAAAAACCATATAACATAAGGAATTGGGCCATTTAGGCCCAATTTTCTTAACATAATTACTTCCGATAATATATCGTTATCGGAAGTAATAGACGTTAGGTCTTTCTATTAGTTCCTCTAAACGATTGCCTATGGCTTTCCCATACACTGTCCTGATTAGATTTGTTGAGCTATGTCCTAGCTGTGTCTGTAAGTTCTTCTCGCTGATACCATTAGCTAAACTATGGCTTGTATAGTTGAGTCTAGCATGATGTGGTGTCAATACGAATGGTAAATCAAGGGCTTCTGTAGCTTTCTTGAAGATATTCTTTATGGCTACTCTTGATACTGGCTGATTACTACAGCGTCTCGATTGAGCTACATAAGAATTCTCTTGGTATCCTACAGCTGACCACTTGTTGGCTAAGAGTTCTATAGTTGTCGGATCAGTAACGATTACCTCTCGTATACTTGAAGATGTCTTAGGTTCATGATTGATACCTTCATGTTCGTCATATGTTTTGTTAATCTTTAGAACGATATAGGTTATTCGGTCTGTATCCTTTGGGTGAACCGTAGTGTTTACTTTAGTGTACCAAAGGACATCAGACCACTGTAGGGCTAAGGCTTCTCCTATTCGTAGTCCTGAAGTAAACAGCAGTCTAATGAAGTAGTACCAGCGGTTATCCTTCAGATAGTCGAATAGTTGGTCTACTTGCTCTCTAGTGAGTGCTTGTTTAGGCTTCGTTATGTGTGCCTTAGGTGGTCTCCTTAGCTGACTAGAGAAGTCCTTAGGTGTCAATTCGTCATAGTATAGTTCCTTTAAGGTTTTCTTTAGGATTGCTATACAGACCTTTTGTGAGGTCGTTAAGGTGTTGACGAAGTTTTGAAGCTCTAGTCGTGTTAAGTCCTCTATTTGTCGATCCTTAAAGAATGGTCTGAAGTGCTTGTTAAGCAGTCCTTTGTAGGTCTTTAGTGTACTAAAGGAGTACTCACTTTCTTTGTACTTAAGCCATTCATCAATATAGTCTAAATATTTCATGTTTACACCTCTTTAGAATTACCTAAAGAGTATCTTTACTACTCCTTAAGTATAACATAATTGGTGTATGGTATCGGAAGTAATTCTATTAGTATTCCTAAAGTTTCATGCTTACGCAGTGTTCTTTAGGTTATCCTAATAGCTTGTCTTAAGTTATCTAATTGAATACTATAGTTATCTAATTGAACTCTAACTTCGTTAGGATACTAATTGATACTATAGTTTCTAATTGCTACCTTATTGAGTAAAAACCTAAACAATGTTCTTTTAAACACTAAGAGTCATACTTGAGTTGAACAGCTTAAGCTGAAATACTCAAGAATTCTATTAGAAGATCTAAAAGAGATAACTTAAGATAGTCGAAGAGTATCTCTTCTATATCGTGGATACATTGAGAAAAACTCATAGAAGGATTACTTATAGGAATACTATAGAGGACTTAAGAGGGACTATAGAGATACTTAAGAGTGCTTATAGATGGCTTATAGATATACTTAAGTGATACTATAGTTACTCTATAAGTTTTTGTCGTATATAAAGCCTACAGACTCTATGGCGATTTTGTGTCGTGCGTGTGTGCACGCTTATAGAATTCTCTAGGTACAAATACCTTAGACAATCTGTAGACGACAAAATAAACCTCTGTACATGCTCATTTGACACAAAAACCCTAAAGAAATCGTATTGACTCCTTTAGGGTTTCTCTTAATAGTTCTTTAACATATTATAGGTACTAATTCGTTTTGCTTCAGCTCGTCCCATTGGTCTCATTTGGTTACTTTCGTCTCTGTAGAAAATACCTTTATCAGGATCAAGCCACTGCTCAAGTTTAGCTTCCATTTGCTCCAGTACTCCTAGCTCTTCGTCTCTATCCATGACTTCTAACCAGTAGGCTACAGCCATACATAAAGCGTCTAAGCGGTCATCGTGAGCCAGTGCCCCTCTGTCTCTACTTAAGCGTGTCATTTGGTAGATTAAAGAGTATGCAGGAGCGTTCTCATAGACTTGATAGTCGTCTAGTATAACCTGCTTATGGACAATCAATTTGTGTCTCATCATGACTGGCTCAAGAGTATCAATGATACGTGCTTCCTTCTGAGCATAGTTCTTTACTTCAGTAATACGACAAGGATGTACTGCGTTGATAACTGGTGCAAGTAGTTTAGAGAACATACCATCACCAAAGTTACTCTCTAGGACTATCTCATTGACTCCATACATTTTTGCCTTGTTAGCTAATTGTCTCATTGTAGAGTCGCTATATCCCTCTCTAGTACCACCTACCTCTAATACGAATAGATAACCATTGAGATACTTAACGATAGCATAAGAGGTCTCGTCCTTACCTCTACCTGATGGATCGACTGCCATTACTGTTCCAGTGTACTCAAAGACTTCTGAGGAACGTCCTTGAGGTTCATAGAAGTAGTCTCCCTTAAGTGCTACGCAAGGTAAATCATTAATCCGTAGTTGTCGGTCATTACTCCAGTACCATTTAAGATTAGCTTCCTCAAGCGACAAGTTAGCAATTATTAAGTCTTGTACTTTCAATGGGTACTTCTCTTGGTCGCTTAGGTTAGTGTTAAGCATAAACTGAAGTGCAAAGCCAGCTTTACCATACGACAATCTACGTTTGTAAATCTCGTCCTCGTCAAATCGTCTTGGATCTGTAGGCTTACCTGCGTAGAGGTTAGGGTTCTCGTCATATTTGTCGGCTATAATCTTTGCTAAGCGGTCTCCATAGAATTCCCTTTCAGATAAACTTTCAGGGTACAATACAGTCCATATGCGACATTTATAGCCACGCTGTTGTAATTCATTGTACAAACTCATTTCATTCTGAGGTGTACCTAAGTATACTATTTGTCCCTTAGGTTTAATGATAGCGTCAAACTCTTTAACAGCTTCATTGAGCTTGTCTCGTTGTGTCTGAGTGCCACTATTGTTAGCTACTTCAACGTCATCGGCAATAAGCAGGTCTGCACGACTACCAGTCAACTGCCCTGATATACCTACAGATTTAATACTAGGAGAAATATCAGGAACAGCAGGACCGACATCAAAGAGGTTCTGTTGGTCTCGTTGGTCTGCTCTAGCTTTAAGATGGGCTAAGAATGGTAGTGTATATATAATACGTTTGATAAAGATAGCGTTAGCGTCTGCTCGGTCTTTAGAAGCTGAGACAATCTCTACTTTCTTCTGAGGATCTCTCCATAGAGTCCATACAGCATACGCACAGGTGATAAATGATTTAGCTACACCACGGAAGCCTTCGATAATAAAGCGGTCATTAGGGAGGTTCTGTAGTGTATGAGCTATGTCGTACTGAATTGGTGTCGGATCAGGTAGACTAATCATCTTCCATACCATGTATATGAATACCCTGAAGTCCTCTTTAGCCTTCGCTATCTGTTCTTCAGTCCACTCCATTAGTGTTCACCATAGTGCTCGTCCATAAGTGTTGGAGGATCGAACACTGGAATTTCATGAGTTTCCTTCTTGACTTCAATAGCAAGCTCAGGTGTAGTCTCTAGTTTATTGTCTTTAAGGAAGCGTCGGACTTTCTCAAGGAATGTGGGTGTACGTCGAAGTTCTTCGTCATGTAAACCATCAATAAGTGCTTCTACTTCAAGCTCTGCAATTTTATCTAGTAGTTCTTGGTCTATTTTCACTATTTGTCTCCTTTCTTACGTGTAGCATTAAGGTCTAATTTGTTTACCTTTACGACTCCTTTAGGTGTCTTACCTAGTCTGTAGTCCCATAAAGGGCAGTCCTCTGAAGGGCAGTTATCGACTTCTTTGGTGTCGTTACAGCAACAATCAAGACATTTAGCTCTGATAGCTTTCATTTGGGTTCTAATTACTTTTGCCATATGTTCTCCTTAGACATAATAAAAAGCCCCCTACGGAATTCCATAGAGGGCTGTGTGTTAAAACCAGCCAGTGCCAGTTAAAGTTGTTCGTTTCATATGTTCTTTAGTGCTGTAAAGGTCAGCCTTAAGGTCTACGTCAAACTTTGGTGTTTGGTATGACAATCTAGCTCCTGCTGTAATTGCCTTATCATTGTTAAAGTCTGTTTCGACATAAAGACCTTTCTTAAAGCGTGGTTGTTCAGGTACAGTTAAATCAAGTACTGCTTCGTGTACTTCAGTTACCACTAGCTTACCATTCTCTAACTTATGTTCTTCTTTTACGTTATCTGTAGCCAATTCATGACGTTTACCATTTACATTGACGACAAGTGGTTGTTGTTTTGTTGTAAATTCAACGTCAGTATCCTCACGCACTCCAGTGGTCTGATCTACAGCTTTCGGTAGATATTCAAAAGTAGTCGTTTGTTTCTGCTTATGGTCTACCTTGATAGGTGCTGTAGGTGCTATTTGGGGTTCTGTATGTGGCTTGTGGGTGCTAAAGGTATACGCTAGTACTGCTACAACTACAACCACTATAATAGGTATGATGACCTTTAACCAGTTTGCTATAGTATGTTTATTAGGAATTCCACTCATTGATATACTCCCTCACTCTCTGTCTAATCTGCCAGCCTAAACCATATAAGTCCCATCTCATATCAGGATCATTGTCATGCAAGCCATAACCATCAAAGTCAGCTACTTCTGCATGAGTCCATACGTTACCTTCAGGGTAAATACCAATCTCTACGCATAACTTAGCGACAACTTTAGCCATCATATCTAATTGGTCTTGTGTAGGTGGTTCACTACCATAATTGATATTACCTTCAGCGTCAATAGTAGCTCCGTAACAGCAACAAGCAGTAATACCAATAGCACGACTATTACGTCTCCATGTATGAGCCTTTAAGTCCATAAATGAGTCCATATCCGTGTATAAGCTACCATCAGCGTCAATATTGATATGATAGCTACTAAAAGGTTGTCCATAGTGTCCAGCTGTCCAGTGCAAGTAAATCTTGTCGATTGCATTACGTGCTGGTACAGTGTACTCCGACAACTCTTCAAAACTAATTTTTCTCATCAGTTCTCCTTTCGATTTCTGTAGATACTTTCTTAGGCAAGTCTGCCATTTTGTCGCCATCTACTCTATAATTAACTCCAATCTTACTAAGTCCTGCTTCAAGTACTCTGTCGAATAATTGAGATCTCTCATAGCCTGCTTCTTTAAGGTTCTCAGCAATACTAAAGAGTTCTGCAAAGATTAACCCTACATATAACAAAAGAGATACAATTTTTCCAATGTGGAAGCCTTGTATCTCATATTGAGGGAATAGCAGGTATATAAAGACTGCTAACAGTATGACTGTGGAATAAGCGACAAACTTAATCATGATATTCCACTTGTATTTTTTAGACTCTAAATAGCCTGTCTCCCATGCTCTGAAGAAAACTGCTCTAAAGAGGTTCATCACTGTAGGTGGATAATCTTTGTCTTTACAGAAGCGAATAGCAATAGCAGTCCACTTTGTAAGAGTATCAATAAAAACAATGATGATAACTAAAAGAAGTGCTAAGAGTGCGTCTCCTAGCACTTGTGTCGGTATTAACAAATAGTTTCTCCTTTCTATGCTGTACGCTTCCATATATATACTACTAGATATGGTTGCATAATATTATGGGCTATATTATCACCTTGATTAGGTATACCATGAGTGTGATTACCATTATTATTAATCTGAATATCATGTGTATGTGCCCCTGCTTCTTCTACTATCACAGGTACAACATTGCTTCTATTAAGATTAACTTTAACTGGGGCATCGGCAAATGTTCTGTTGTTTCCTTTACCGCTACCGTTTGCATATGTAAAAGCATTATGTCCATGTGTACCATTAGAACTCGCTATACCTGTGTGCCCATGAGCCCCTGATTGTGTTACAGTACCGCCGTGATTATGTCTAGGTAATTCTTCAATCTTTAAGGTATGCGTAGGGCTACCACCTTTAGAGCCTGCGGTATATCCATTACCACTAGCTAATAGTACCCTACCGCCTTCAATAGCTTCCCAGCTACCAAAACCAAAGAGTATACTAGGGTTTGTATTAACAGTAGATGTATAAATAGAACCTACAGGGTATACCTGCTGTAATGTCGTTTTAGTGCCAATTAGTTTAGTCATTGTTGTAGCAAAATTAGGATCATTCCCTAATGCGGTAGCTAGTTCTTGTAGTGTATCTAAAGATTGGGGAGCAGTGCCTACTAAAGTTTTTAATGCTTCTGTAGCTTCTGTTTGTATCTTTTGATCTACCTCAGATTTTGTATAGTAGTCTCCACTTACTGCTTGTTGTACTTGCTTAGCTAATCTTTGGTTTTCTTCTAAAATTTCCTGAGATCTACGTTTAAGCATTGTTACTATATCAGTATTATGTTTTACTTCATTTGCCTTTTCTGATACTTCACTTTTAACAGCTAAGGTATCGCTATAGTATTTATCGTTCATTTGCGTAAGTGCTTGTATAGTTGATGTATTTTGCTGTGCATTGTTGGCATTAATAGCTACTTCCTGTGCCTTATTTTCTACTTCTGCTGTTTTGGTAGTTACTGTATTGGTTTTCTCTCGTACTTCTTCAGTATTCCTTTTTACTTCAGCTGTATTAGTTACTACCGACTCATAATACTTAATAGCTTCTTGACTTCTAAACGTAAGTTCTTCCGACAAATGTTGTGTTTGTTTCTGTTGAATATTTAAGTCATCAGCTCTCATAATAGAGCTATCTTTCCATTCAACCATAGGTAGTGTAGAGGTACTTCTATAGATTAACAGTGGTAAGACTTCCGTAGGGGCTACAGTAAGATTAACTGCTGTTCCCTCTATAGAGTAGTCTTTAGGATATTCTAAAGTAGTACCATTGATTTCCACCTTGATAAAATCTTTTGATAGATAATCAAAGCCGAAGTTATAGGTACGCTGTCCCACTACGGTCTTAGTGGTTAGTCGTGGTATCATCTATTACTGTCCTTTCGTTTTTCTATATTCATTATAAAGATTTACTAATTCATCATCACTTAAGTTCTCTGCATTACGTCCTTTGAGTTCCTTTGGTTTAATCTCATTAATACCATCGGTTAACTCTTTACGTTTCTTAGGATCTTTTAGAAGTTCCTGAATTGTAGGCTGGTGTACAGTAGGCTTAGGTATAGGGTTTGCCTTGTGAGTATCTTGAGGTATCCGTCTGTTCTCATTGATTTCTACTTGCTTAAAGTCTCGTTTCTCCTTGTCAGCCATTTCAGCCATACCAGTGAGGAATATCTGCATTGGCAAGTAGCGATCAATCGGATAGATAGCAGTGATAGGGTTTTGTCCTTTACCTGCCTTATGATTTTCCTCTAGTGCTCCTAGTGCTTCTAAGCCTGTCCGTGCTCCATTGAATACTCTGATAGCACTGCCTAAGACTGCGAATTGCTTTGCTCGGTCGACAATACCATCTACTAATTGTCCATCTTCAGTCCACTCAGGGCGGTCTACAGTAGTTCTAGCAGTACTACCATTACCCATTAAGATTGCTCTAGCGTCATCACCAAAGGATAGGGACGACAAGATTGAGCTTCTTGTTAAACCAGCTGTAATGATGTTGTCGGCTGTAAATACCTTATCCATGTACTTCTGTTTACGCTTCTCATCGTTTCCGTACATATACTCTGCTTGAGCTCTTTGTCGAATTGCCCATAGCATACCGCCTGACAATATTGTCGACAAAGTTTGGATAGTATCCTCACGCTCCCAGTGGTTCATTGTCCGCATTAGATGACTGTTAAGTGCCATTCTTGAGAAGGCTTTAAACTGCATTAAGATAGGTAGAATGTGTCCAGTGAGTCGTGTGTTACCAGCACTGAAGTGTGGCTGTAGGATAACGTCCTTAGAGTGTCTATCAAGGAACGCATGGAAGCGAATATAACTAAACATATCCTCATCTTGCCATGCCCTTAGACTCTTACGGAGTGCCTGCGGATCACTGTGGTCTAGTGTCGACAAGTAACGCTTGATAGTCTCCTTGAAGCGTGGTATCTCTGTCTCAGTAATGCCTACACGCTCAAACATTCTAGGACTGAAGAGGTTCTTACGGAATGTACTCTTGAATTCATCATTAGCCCAGTCAATCATGTCAGGTACTAAATCAGCCTTGATAGATTGAATACTATGGTTAGTGATTTGTTGTACTTGAGATAACGTAGATGTAATTCTTGCACCTACGCTAATACCATCTTGAGCTTGTCCCAGTGCTTCCATGTGAAGTCCACCAATGTTATTTTCAAGGTATGTTCTGTCTGTTACCAGTGGGTTCCACCAGTTTGTTTCCGACATATATGTACCAATTTCCATCTTACGGAAGTCTGCAAGCTGTTTAGCGGTTACATATTTAGAGTGCTTTAGATCATGAATGAAGTCATGTAGTCTAGGAATGAAGTGAGTCAGTGCTCGTGCTCCTACTTTAGCTGTAGCTCCTGCGTGCTCTGCTATAGCGGATAAACCAAAGTTCATGCCATTAAGAGTGTAGGAAGCGTCCAATAAGAGGTCTCTAGTTCTATCCATAGCTGTCTCAGGTTTAGGCAGTACGTCCTCGAATATGCGTGCCCCAGTTAAGTGATGGAACGCTCTATGAAAGTCCTCATAGTCTAGCTTAGCGTCCTTCTCAGTGATATACCCTAGCTTTACTGCTTCCTCAAGCTCATTTTTAACTTTAGTGTCGTAGCGGTGAGCCAGTGCTCCAATATCGTCGACATTAATAACTTGCTTCAACGCTATCGCCCCACTTGAGCGGTTAGAGACATAATTCATATGGTTAAAGATATTAGTGTCTCGTAGGTCAGTATCAAAACTAAATACATCATTTAAGGCTTTGTCTGTAGTACCACCTTTCAGTTTCAGTGGTAATACTAAGCCAGTGTTCATGGGTAAACGTCGCTTGAAGTATGCTAAGCGTTTATCACCTTTGTTATCTTTAAGTTCACCATCAGCGAAGTTATGCTCACCAGCTCTCATGATATGCTCTGCGTAGGCTTCTGCTTCACTTCTTAAGTCAATACCTTCATCTAGTCTTTCTTTGTCTACAGCTTTCTCAATGTAGGATACAAAGAAGTTCTTCATAGCTTCCCTAGAGACGAACTTTTCTGCTAACAGATTTACTTTGTCTTTAGAGATACGACGGTATAACTCAGGGCTACCATCGAAGTCCTCACTGACTAACTCAGCTCTCTTAAGGTTCTCTAAGTCAAAATCACGGAAGTCCTTAACGTGCTCTACAGTATCGACAATAGTTTGTCCATAATGATTTATGTCTTTACCATCTCGGTACCTCTCATGGTATGCCTTACTTACAGTCTCAGCGAATTCCTCTTGAGCGTGCTTAGGGTTAAACCATTGTCGTCTAGGTCGTTCAAAATACCATTTCTTAAAGTCGCCCTCAAAGACTGCCATTTTAATCTTGTAGTCCTTCTGTACGACTTGTTTAGCAAGTTCTACAGGTAGTCCAGTGTTCTGCCCTCGGTCTCGTGGATCAAGTAGGAATGACTTAGCGAAGTGTCGCATAGTGTCGCTTGGGCTGTTCGCAAGGTGTCCATAGGTATTACCCATGACCTTGTTTATTTCTGCTTCTTGCTTAACCTTACCTACTGCGTCAGTTCTACCTTGAGTTTCCTGAAGGACTTTCTCAGGGCTACTTACTCCACCTTTACCCATATATAAGTAATCGTCGTTAGGCTTAATTTCAGTCTTAATGAGTGCGTGTGCACGCTCATTTTGACCTGTAGAAGGTTCTAAAGGTATTTCTTCCTCGCCATCTATAATAGCCTGTAATTTACTCTTAGGGGGTTCTGTAGGGATAATGTCAGGTACTGGTGAGCCATCAGCAGTGAATGGAATTTCCTCATCGTCGCCTATAGAGTCATAGAAGTGGTTTTCCTTAGCATTGACTGCATGAGCGACAACTGAGTCCTCCGACAAAGTTACATCATTGATAGATACTGAGCCATCTTCATGTCGTACTATTGGTGTACCTGCGAATTCGTCAGGGTTCTCTACGACATTCTTTAAATGTGCTTTAAGTTCACTGTTAGACATTCCATAGGCTTCTTTAGCGTCAGCCCATAGTTTACCACTCTTGTGTCTTAATAAGTGTTCTGCTAGTTCTGCTTCAGATTTACCACTGGTCTCAATGAAGGCTTCTCTAGGTGTCTTAGGTTTAACTTCAGGAAGTCGTCCTAAGTCTGACGCTTGCATTAGTGCCTGTTCGCCTTCAGCTTCTATTTGTCGACTGAGTTTATCCATCTCAGGTGTATTACCTACGACTGATTTATGTCGGTCTCCAATAGAGTGCAAGTAGCGTGCACCAGCACCCATACCAGCACCGAATAGAAATGCTGTGGTATAGTCAGGTTGATAACCACCAGCTTCTTGAGCCATGTATTGGTCTGCCATGTTGACTAAACCATTGGTAGCTCCTAGCTCTGCCATTTGGAATAGCTTAGTAGCTCCGATGTTAGCTAGAGTTTTACTTCCTAGTCTCATCATCATCTTAGCAAGATAGGCTTCTTGCCCTACCACTGGTACAAAGTTAAGAGGATCGACAAGAGTACCTAGTAAACCACCGATACTCTTGAAGCCATACCCAGCTTTCTCTACTCGTTCCTCTCTAGCATAGTCCTCACGCTTCTGCTGTATGAGTGCTCCTAGTTGTGCTTGAGATTTAGCTCTCGACAATAAGAAATGTTTTGTCTCAAGATCGTTAGGGAAATAGCGGTCAATAGCGTCAAGGTCAGCTTGGTTAGGTGTCCAGTTAATGTCCACTTGTCTATTGCCTTGAGCTTGTCCCATATTATAAGTGCTACGAAGTACTGAGATAGTACCATTGTTGTACCACTCGTTTAGGAAGCTGTCTTTAAATTGCTTACCGAATCCACCTATATTTGTGTCAGCTAGTGGCTCGAATATATCATCTGAGAAGTCATATACTCGTGCCCCTTGTCCTTTCTCTAGTCCTGAGAAGCCTGCATAATAGCGTCCTGCCTTCTCGCTTGGAACATAGGTCTCACCTGCAATCCTAGCCATATCACCACCATAGTCCTCAATATCCTGTTCTCTTGATTTATTATTATTTCTGTAATAACCATTGTCGTACAGAATAGTAGCGTATTCGCTTGGTGATGTAGCATTATGAATTTCAGGGTATAGAGCAAAGAAGCCATCATGTAGATAGGTAGCATACTCATCTAAACTATCGAAATGTCCATATGTTGCACTTCCATCTTCTTCAGGCTGTAGTCCTGCTCCTTTATGGTACCCAGTGAGTCCACCGAAGTTATTATCCTCAATAGCTAGTGCGGACTCACCGTTAGCACTCTCGTGTACCATCTGTGCTATTTGTAGTTTCTTGAAGTAGTCTGAAGTACCATACTTACGTTGGTATATATCAGCTACTTCAAGTATTCTAGGGTTAATTTCCATTGATTACCTTTCTAATCTAAGCCAAAGAATGTCCTTAACTTACTCTTACCCTGATTAAGTGAGCTATTCGACAAATCTGTGTTTATAACTTCATTACCATAAACTACAGTGTTACTTGTGCCTTCACTAGCACGCTCCTCAGCTGTTGTGTCGCTTAGGTATGTAAATGCTCTATAACCAATGTCTTGAGGGCTATATGCTTTACCTACCATTGAGCCAGCTTGTCGTACATAGATTACGTCTTGATCAGGATCATAGCTAACCCATGAGCCACTACCAGCTTCACTCTTAAGAGTATCTAAGACATGACGTACACCTTCACTAGCGTAGGCTTCACTAGATACACCTGCACTGTCAATAATAGAACGTGGTAAAAGTACTCCGTCATAGTTGACATAAGAGTGTATTAGATTGCTCTTAGCTTTATCCATAGCTTCATTTGGTGTAAATCTACCAGTAGCATTTAGTATCTCTGCTTGGTCTCTAATAGCTCCCAATAAGCCATCAGGTGTACTCTCAGGAATGGTGAAGGCTCCCCATGTACCACTTCTCAAGTTAAGTGCTTCAGAACGTCCCATAGGTACCTTATTGATTTCTGTCTTAACCTTGTCGGCTGTCGCTGGATCTCGTAGTGCTTGCATACCCATAGCAAATATCTGAGTGCCCTGTTGTTCACCCATAGAGTCCTGTAGACTCCCTAGTGCTTGGATACGTCCAGCCCACTTAGGTTCCATTAATTGATGTATCATGTTTGGTCGTGCTCGATACATAGCGACTGCTAAGCCGACAACTTCAGGAAGGTTACCGCTCTGATCCATTGAAGCTAAACCAATCTCTAATTGCTCTTTCATGGACGCTCTCATAGCTCCACCAATAAGAGGGTTAGCTAAGACATACTGCAAGCCATCGTACTGTTGATTTACCATACGTTGTCTTAAGAGTTCTCTAGCTCCACCGATAAACATATCTACGTCAATACCCATGTTCTTAAGGTCGCCTTCAGTTCTAGGGAATTCCATACCATTCCATGAAGCCTTACCTTGAAGCATAGCGTCAAACATAGGTTGTAGTACTGCACTAGCATTACTTCTAGCTACTTCAGCTTTCTGTTTCAGCAGTGCTAACTTTTGTTGTCGTGCAATTTCAGTCTTAATGTTAGCCTGAGCATGACTATAAAGAGGTGCAATTAGTCGATAATCTTCAGGGTTTTCCTCTTTCTTTTGCTCATAGTATTCGTCAAGTCCTTCTAAGGTTTTAATCTTTTCAATATCTTTACTTAATGCGACAAATCTGTCGTTACGAATTTTAACTGCTTCCGCATTAGCTCCATTCTTGTACTCCGACAAATCAATCATGTCCTTCACTCGGTTTCTGTCGTCGTACTCCATATCACCAAAGGCGGATACTAAATCAGCATTACCAGTTTTACTGATAGCGTCCGCTACGTTGCCTAATAGTTTGTACTCAAGGTTGCTATCACTTGTAGCAGTCTCTCTGATATTCGTCAAGATTGCTTGAAGATATGGTGTGCCTTCCTCTACAGAAATGTTAGGGTTATTCCTAGCGAAGTCCCCTACCATTGCAGTAATACCATTGATACGCTCCAGCTTCAACTGGTTCTCCTTACGTTTTGTAAAGGTGTCATATACAGCCATCTTTGTTGCTATATGCTGTTCCTCTAGTCCACTTTGAAAGGCATACTGGTTCTCAATGTTCTCTTCTGCCATGTAGTCCTTAAGTCGTGCTTCGTAGAACTCATCGAAGGTATTGAATTGTCGTGGTAAATCAGGTTGTTGCCTGTGTTGATCGTCATAGATCTGCCAATCGCTTTCTATGCGTTTACCCATCTCAGTACCTCTCATGCGGTCAATGGTTGCTACTGCATACTCATTGTCCTGAAGACTGAACTTACCACTGGTAGCCAATAGTTGTCGTGTAGTCAGTCCTTCTTTTTGTTCTTCAGTTAAACTAGAGTACAACTGAGGTGCGACTGCTTTGGCTATCTTTTCTTTTCTCTCTTCTTCGTCATGAGTGTATTGTCGCCATGCGACTCCCAGTTGAGATAAACCAGTAGCAAGCATATCCGAAGCGTTCATAAAGCGTGCCATTGGTGCCCCAACGGAAGCTACATTAGACAAATTCTGCTGGTACGTCTGAGGTGCATTAGGCATAAACTGTTGAGCAGTCCCTATGGAACCACTAACCTGTGTTCTTTCATTTGCCATCTATAATTGTCCCCCATTGAATGTATATTGATTGCTGTTTTGGTCGTACCCAATTCGTGGGTTTCCAAATCTAATAGGGCTTCTAAAGGCTGTACTTTGTAGCTTAGGATAGTCCATATTAACAGATAGTGCTGTTGCAAAGCCGTTAGCATTGTACTGATAAGTAGCACTATTAGTGTCGAAACGAATGTTAGGGTTACCATAATTGATTGCTTTAGGATCGTTTACAGTGTAGCCTAAGACTCCTCGTCTAGTGTCTGCTAAGCTAAAACCATCGTTAGCACTTGTTCGCCATGGGTTCTGACTAGCAGTCCTAAAGGTATAATCAGGTGTCCAACGACTAACTGTACTAGCTACTTTAGTTCCACTGGTACCACCTACACCTTGCCCTAAGCCTATCTTAGCGTTTCTATCGTTAGCCATATTCTTGTATGCATTGTAGGACTGTACAAGTTGTCCTGCTTGGCTTAAGAGTCCGCCTAAGAGTGTTGGAATTCGTGGTGTCTCAAGGTGCGACAAATATTCCCTAGTGCTGATAAATACTCGTTCTTTGTTTTGGTCTATCTCATCACTCTTACGAATATAGTTGTCTTTCACCTGAGTTGCCGTGCGGAGTCCATCAGCTTTCGTAGAGCGTACTAATAGCTTAGCTGTCTTACCACTTTGGTATTCTCCAGTAGCGTTCTCTACGCTTGCTTCAAGACCTCTTGCCTGAAGTCTTATAGCTCCTAACTGAGCTACACTTGCTTCAAAGGCATTTCTACGTTCATTCTCAAAGTTACTAAGAGAATAATTCATAGTCTTAATAGCTTGTTTAGCCTGTGCTATAATTTGGTCTGCTTGAGCTTCTGCTTGTCTCCTTTGTCCCATGTAGTTACTATACATACTCCATAGGTCTATTCCCATACCAATCTTAGAGTTAGTCCCTAAAGATCCTGTGGAAGCTAAGCCACCTGCACTCATGAGTTGATTTACTCCAGTGCCCATATGTCTCCTTTCTATATTTGTCTAAATCTATAAGTTACAAGCCCTTGCCATACAGTTGTATTAAATGCACTTGGTAGAGGGCTCCTATTAATTACTGTTACTGAAGTGTCCGTATTGCGTCCCATAAGTGGTACTCTGAACTCTCCAGTTTCCAGTGGGTGAATACCAACTTGATTACTTGGTGTACCGACAATTCGTGCTGTCATTTTATAGTGCTTAGTCGACTTACCTGTACCTCGTACCTCGACTTCAAATTCGCCTGTCTTATCATAATTGATATTCAAAAAGCGAAGCTGTAGTCTGTCATTTGGTATCGTGTCAGTGCCTGTTTGAGTCGCCTGTTTAATAAAGAATGTACTATAGGTAAACTTAAGTTCATAAGGTACACCTACATAGCACTCAATGTCTGCCATTGGTTCTACCTGATGTGGTATTACTACTGTGTCCTTGCCTGTGTACATTAATCCATTATTAAGTACTATTGTGTACTCTCTAGGTGTAGAATAAGCGTCCCCATAGATAGATTTAATATCATACCGCATTTCCTTAACCTCTTTATCAAAGGTGCCTTTTAATGTCGTTTTAAGCTTCCTGTCGAGCATTATACGATAAGGTTCGCCAACATAGTCTTTTGTATTGTAGCTAATAGGCATTTTCTCAAGGTAGGTATTGTTACCTCTATTGATTACTATGTACATCATAGAATTAATAAAGTCAGCTCCGACAATATCTCCATCGAATGTCCATTGGCTCCAACTAGCCTGTGCTTTAGCATCGTTAAGGAATAAGAACTTATAGATGTACATTGTGTCTCTTTGGTTATCACTTAAAGCCATCAAGATGTTTTCATTACTACAAGCCTTTAGAGAATAAATTTTATTCTTTAAGAAGTTCGGAACGTGTCCTGTAATGTCTGTAGCATTCTTTTGTGTCGTACTATCAGCCACTGCGAAGTATTCCTGCACCGCTGTAAAGTCTGTCTTTTGAGCTGTGAAGTATAGATTACGACCTACACCTATAGGCTTTATCCATGTGTCAGCGTCGAACTCAGTTACTTGGTCTATTACAGCTGTCTTAGGACTTAGTACACCTTCAGCTCTCAATACGAATTGCGTTTGAGCACTAAAGAGATACAAGTCTTGGTTGAATGGTACTGCATTGTACAAAGTACTCACTCGATTATGTGATACTTGTAAATCAATAGGATCTGTGTCAACAACTCCTGTAGCACTGTCTACCCAGAAGTTAAAGAAGTCTGAGGTTTTCGATAAATTAACTGCTTCGCCTGCTATAATCCCTAAGCGGTTTCTGAAGAAAAATATGTCATTAATCTTCTGACCGATAAAACTAGGTACAGGGTTGCTCTCGTCGTCGCCTGTTTCTCTCAGGTTCCATTCAGCTTCTTTACAAGTAAATGTTCCATTAGCTTCTCTTCTAATAATATGTGGCATTGTGTCCCATAGGAAGGATATTGGGATATTAGGTTTTGCACACTCTTCCCATAGTTTTAAACCTGAGTTGTAACGTACATAGTAGTCATCATCTGTGGATCGTTCCCCTTTAACTAGCACTGTGTAGCCATGAGGAGCTGAGGAAGGCAATAGCTCAAACTTAGGTGTCGTATTGGTGAATAGTTTCATAGCTTCACCATTGAAGCCATCAGATACTGAAATGTCATCTAAGTTACCTATAAGTTGTAGCCAGCTGGTTCCTTTGATAACTTTGAGTCCTTGTACCCCTTCAGGAGCGAATGTGTCTCTTTCGTCATACTCACGCCCCTTATAGATGTATACAGTCCGTGAGTAGTATCTATCACCATCTTTTGACTCAGTTTTTCTACGCTCTTTCTTAATACCATATGAGTTCAATTCAGCTTCATTCATATCTCTAAATACTTTTACAGTGCCACCTGCAAGTAGCTTAAATAACTCACCCCTGATATTGTCTGTAGCAATTTTAGTAGAGTGCCATGCTTCTCCACCATTAGGAGTCTCATAAGAATATTCTTGTCCTTGAATACGTATTGTATATTTTCTACCATACTGCCCTTGACGTATTACGACTAGAGCCCCTTGTGTCTCCCATATGTTAGGAGATCTATGGTTTTCATTTATTTGAGCAACTTTAGTAGTATTAACGATAAATGTATGGTCTGCTACTGTAATTGCCTTTAGCTGTTCATTTGGTTTATCACAGGTTACATATTGAGTTGATGTATTAGCCATGTTCACTGTTTTCTCATTGCCATTTAAGTCAAAGATACGAATACTAGTACCAGTGAAGGCTATAATGTATCGTTCGTTGTCGTCTCGATTGATAATGTGTATTTTAGATTGTAATGGAAGTGCTGGTAGTTTCTTGATGTGTTGCGTTGGTGGTCTCTTCTGTAAACCACCTGCTTCTGTAGAGAAGCCATTAATCTGCTCCTCTAACTGTTCCGCATGACGCAACTTAGGTGGTTGTTGAGATATACCTGCAATGAGGTTCTTAATGGTTTGCTGTACAAGTGCCATATGTTACCCCCTATTCATGTATATTTGTACTGATGGGTTCTGAATGATATTAGAGCGTTCTAATGTTATTTCTTTCTCCATCATCTGCATATATGCTTGAGCTTCTTCCTTTTGAAGTTCCTGCATAATCGTTGGATCTCCTAAGTATCGTGCGACAAAATGATTAGCTGTGCGTACAGTAATATATTGTCGGAATACCTGTGGCATTTCTTCAAAAGGTACATATTGAATAACTTTAGCTTCCAGTGGTGAGTCAAATCGGTCGTTGTTGTTAGTTACATCATAAAGCCACTCATCACGCTTCCTTACGACTCTATTGTCTGCAAATTGGATAGACAAGATTGAGTCGTCCCATAGGATACGCTTAGAGTTCTCGTCAGGTATCATGATGAATGGATCAATGGTATTAAACGTCCAGCCCATCACTTGTATAGCCCTCATCTCAGCTTCTAACATTCTGATTGCATTGATTGTGTCGACATTCTCACTATTTTCTAAAGCGTCTACAGGAGCTTCGCCCATAGCCCCAATAATTTCATTCACTGCGTCCAGTTTGGATAGTGGTGTGATTATCATGTGTTCTCCTTTAGACAAAAAAGGGATAGCCATTAGACTACCCCCTAGAGTTACTTAAGATTATTTTGCCAAGATAATACCACAGGCTTCAGGACGTAAACCGCCATGACCTACTGCGTTCTTCGCAATAATCATATCAGCTTGCAATTCAGGACGACGTGCGTGTTCTAATTGCAAATCTTTAAGTTTGACTGTTGCTACTGCTGTACGATGTGCACACACTGCAAGAGCCTTAGCGTATTCTGTAGGGAATACATGACCTTCAGGAGATGTACCTAACATACCTGTCTTATCAGCACCACCATCTTTCAAGTGAGGTACCGCAATGATTTTGAAACCGCAAAGTTTGTCGATATTACCTTCAATGATGGAAGCTACCGCACCAAAGTCTCGGTTGATAGCGTCTTTAGAAGCGATAAGTGCGGATTCTACTTCAGGAGTGATATATGCGTAGCGTTCAGACGCAGGAACATATTGAGCAGTCCATTTAGCTTTCATTTCAAGTAAACCTTCGATTACTGCCTTACCAGTCTCATAGTTGATACCAGCACCACTAGCACCTAATGTTTTCTCGATAACTACACCTTTGCCTAAACCAGTGATGTTCTCTTTGTTAGCTTTAACTAATTTTGCAATTTCAGCTACCATTGCACCATCTGCGGAGATAGCCAATGCTTCGCCAAGTTGCTTAGCGTATTCGCCACGAACGTCATAGTGGTTCATTGCTTCATAGATGTCGGTAATCAATACATCGGAAGTCAAGAGACCATCAATATTGATTACTACTTCGTTGTGTGGAATTGCTTCACGCAAGTCGTCAAGGTTCGCACCAGCTGGCAAGTAGTGAGCTTTACCTCTACCCAGTACTGGGAAGGCAGTAGACTTACCGCTATCAATAGTTTTAACCATATGGTTACCCATTACTTGAGATGCTCGTGTGAAAGCTGTTAAAACTTCACCACTGAATACTTTAAGGAATAAGGCTAATTGGTCGCCTGCATTTTGTACTGCACCTTGTTTTTGAATGTTTGTCAATGTTGCCATTAATTAATTGTTCTCCTTTAATTAGAAATTAGAATTCATGATTTTTGTCTCAATTTGTTTTCGGTAGATAGGATCCTTAGAGTAGCGTGGATCACTGATAGCTTCTACCATTTGTTGCTTCGTTAAGAAAGCATTTGTGTTCTCTGTAGTGCCACCTGTAGATTGACCTAAGATAGTCTGATTGGTTGTGCCATTAACTGCCTTCATGTTTGCTTTCACACCATCAATAACCATCTTGATTACACCTAAGTTGCCACCTTCAATAGCATTATTGAAATTGTCTACTGCGTTCTCGCCTTGAGACTGTACGAATTGTGCTACTTGTCGGTACTCTTCTTCACTACCTGCGAAGCCTACTACAGTGTTGTAGAATTTCTCTTGAGTAGCCTGTACACCGCTTAAGTAAGCGTCAACGACTTCTTTGGGATAACCAGCGTCGGCTAATGCTTTCATCGAAGCGTCCGACAAATTACCTTTTTCGTTATACTCGTCCTCTAGTGCTTTGAAGTCGATATTACGTTTCGCTAAGTCCTCTTGCAGTGCTTGTGTAGCTTCATTTTGTTTAGCTACTTCTTCTTGTACTGTATTTGTCTGTTGGTCTACCTCAGTTGTAGCTGTAGTCTCAGTAGTTGTTACCTCTTGTTGAGGATCAGTAGTTGTCGTTTGTTCTACTTGTGGTTGACCTTCAGTTTGTACCTCTTGTGGTTCTGCTGTAACAATCTGATGATTGTCTTGAGAATTCACTAAAATATCCATTAGATTACGTTACCTCGCTTTCGTTCATTGCTCCTGCCATAGCTTGCTCCACTACGGCTTGCTCTTGTTGTGCTTCCATAGCTTGTTGTTGTTCTTGTTGAATTTCTTCATCAGTCTTAATGAGTCCAGTGGTGTCAATACCTAGACTTGTCGCTATTGCTGTAAGCCATTGGTTCAGCTTCATGTAGCCCATAGCGTCAGGCATTTGTCCGACAATACCCATGAATGTCATAAACTTATTGAAGTCATGACCTCTCCCTAGTGCTTCCATACCAGTTGTAATGGTCGGCTCTACGAAGCCATCAGGAAGCTGTGCAACTTCTCCTCGTGCCATTAGGACTGCTAAGATACGTCGTACAAGTGGCAACTGGAACTCTTGAGTTAAAATGCTATATACACCGCTCAAGGTATCTTCTAGCTCACTTGCGACTGTCCTGATTTCTTCTGCGGTTACTCGTTCAGCGTTCCGTTGGACTACGCTAGATAAAAGAAAAGCAAACGATAAGCGTTGCTCAATAGTGTCAGCAGTTGCTTTTGTCGTTTGCATATCAGGATATTTATTTAGTTGTAGTGGTTGAATGTCCTCAACTCGTCCACTTACGAAGTCGCCCTCTTGAGCGTCTTGAAGTAGTTTAGGTCTAGTAATACCATTAGGGTTCACTAGATATAATGTGCGTGCACTGATGGAAGCCATCGTTACAAGTGCTTTAGATAACTTTTCAAGGCTTGTTAAGTCGCCTAAGTATTCCTCTACGATTGAGCGTCCATAGTCCTCGTTGCTCCCTTTTGTCATTCTTAAGACAATATAAGGGAATTTGTCGACTGGATATGTCTGTTCACTCCCAACTATACGAACACCATCGACTTCACTGAAGCACTCGTAGTTATCCTCTACTAAGTCGCACTTGGTATACACTTCTACTTCATCATTGTCTTTCTTATCAGGTACTAAGTTGTATGCTTCAGGTGGTAATGTACGTTTCAATAGGACGTCCTTAGTAATCAGCGTTACTACTGTCCCTACACCATCTCGCTGTACGACATAATTATTTAAGTCATAGAACTTTGTACCATCTCTATCAGGCGGTAGGAATACTACACCATTACCAGTGATGACTAAGTGTCTGTTAGCTTCTTGAGCTGTAATGCGTACTTGGTTCTCTTCCATAAATCTCATGCAGGACTGCTCAATTCTCATAAGTGCCTGCTCGACTTCTTGGATTTTCTCCTCGTAGGCTTCAGGTGAAGCACTCTGTAGTTGTTGCTTCATTTCTGTCGACAAACCCAATTTAAAAAAGCCCTCATTCGGCGGGAATAGGGCAAGGGTTAGTTTAGATGTTAAGTTGTTTACTCCTCGTGCTCCAATCGACTGATAAGGTGTGTTATACTTCTTGTTACCATCATCATTTTTGTCGTGGAATACATGAGGAAGCGTTAGTTTTGCACAAGCTATCGCTCGTTGTACATATGGTTCCCTCTTGGTTTCTAACTGTGTGTACAGTTCTTTAGCAGGGACTCCTTGATCTTGTGGCTGTTTACCACTTCGTTTCTTCTTCTTTACTGCCATTAGACATTTACCCCATTACCTCGTGTCTCACCTGTGTTGATCCCTGTGGTAGGAATTTGTAGGTCTTTCTTACCTCGTGTTTTACGTTTTCGCAAGCCACCGCTTTTAGTGTCGACATATTCTTGGTCTGTCTCATCGGATCCTTGAGGTGCAGGTGTTGCAGGTGTAGGAATGTCAGGCTCTTTAATACCAAAGAGTTTTTTGAATACTCCCATATATCTCCTTTCTTTACATGTTCATAGGATTATAACTATCTGTATTCTTTTTGATTGTTAAGGCTTCCCTATTACGTCTAACATAGTTAGGCTGGGTGCCCCCTAACTGAGCTGTCTCAGGAGCTTCTGCTTGCGTATAGGGTACAAGGTCTTTACCAGTTACTTGTGGTACAGCTTTAGCTTTACTGCCCCACTTTTGAGCAACTTTATTAAGTACCATTCCTACTGCAAGCTGAGCTAACATAGTGCCCATGTATTTCCCCTTTCATAGTTTAAAACATTAAAGTTCTCTATATCGTGGATACATTAGAGTCCATTTGCTTCTCGACATGTGTTTAAATAGTTTGTGATTTCCTCTACAGCAGTGATATAAGCTATCTTTTGCTTTGCATTTAAGTCATCTCGCTTGAGAATAGAATAGACTGAGAAGGCTTGTTTAATTTCATCAATAATGATTTCATCAACTCTTGGTAGTGGTCTATCAATTTTACTCATATTTCACCACTTTCATCATGTCAGTACAAATTGGGGTATAGCCAGCTTTCTTGTAGCCATTCATTACAAGTTTTTCAGTGTCCCCTGTAGAGATCATGTTACCTGTAACAATAATTTCTGCTGAGTATCCCCTAGCAATTCTGTCCAGTTCTCTTGTAGCTTCTCGTTGAATACCGCTATAGCTTTTGTCTAAACAGAATACAGTTTCTTCCATAATGACTATCTTGTCGCTCCACCATATGCGTCCTACATCAAACATTAGGAGCCCTACAAGTTTCCCTGTAGCGTCATACCACGCTCTAATTTGTCCCTTAAGGTTTTGCTCAAGGATATGACTATAGATTGCTCCTTGACTGCCTAGAGATACTAGAGGACTTCCTTTGGCTTCTCTCTTAAGTGCTTTGATGTATTCCGTAGCGTCTCGCTCAGGGTTTCTTAAGTGTTCTTCTTTTATGATGGTGTCCATAATTTCACCTTCTTTGTTTTCTTATTGTAATAACCTTTTTGCAAGATAAACGACAATCTAGCATTCATTAGTGCTTCTTCTTCAGTACTGCCATTGGCGACATAAGCTCGTACTACAGCTTCCCATGAGCAGTCCTCATCAAGGAGTCTCTTAGCTCGCACTTCACCAATCTTAGGGCAACCCTTATAGTTGTCTGCTGTATCACCTATGAGTGTTTGATACATATGGAAGTAGTGAGCTTCCTCTTTTGTCGTATCATAGAATTCGTTACGCATGAAGTCATAGAAGCGACAAGGAATACTTCTAAAGTCTTTGTCGCCACTAATCATAATAGAGTCCTTATCAGCATGGATACCGATACAGTCGTCAGCTTCAAGATTGTCAATCATGAGTACATTGAAGTTCTCGATAACCCACTCACGCATACGAATGAACATCATTGGTCTACGCTTAGACTTTCTGTTAGCTTTGTACTCAGGTGTTATGTCTTTTCTAAAGTTATGCTTAAGGTCGGTAATTGCCATTAAGATCTCGTACTCACCTTCGACATTCCAGTGGTCTAAGACAAGTTTCACCAGTTCCTTAAGATGACTGTCAAATGCTGTAGTAGCGTCAGGGAAGAAAGCACTAAGTGTGTAAAAGCCATCTCCCCAGTCATGTTCAGTCTCAGCATTTTGTAACGCTAAATATACTAGCATGTCTGCGTCAATGAGTAATTTCGTTTTCTTCTTCTTTGTCGCCATCGTTCTCCTTTGTTAAATTATTTTCTAACCATTGGTTTACCATTTCTTTATACTGAATGAGTACCTTATAGAACTGTTCATTCTTTTCTTGTAACTCTTCAGGTAGGTATATTGTCGTATCCCAATCGTCAATTAAGTGTTCTAATGTGTGATCTACTCGTACCACTTCGATTACTTCTTGTAGTTCTCTTGTGATTTTCATTAGTGGCACTCCGCCCAATTCCTACCGATTTTGCCTTCGGTATCTAATTGAATTCTAAAGTTAAATTCTTCTTGTACGTCTCGCACTGCTAATTGTGCTTCATCTACGACAACTTGTGCTATCTCTTGAGTTCTACAAGCAACCTGCATTTCGTCGTGGATCCATGCCATAAGACAATAATCTCCGTCCCATGAATGTTTCAATCCTCGTGCTTGTAGTCTCTCCTCAGTCCTTGTGATCCATCGTTTACAGATAAGTGCACCTGCTGACTGCAATAAGAGATTTAATGCACTGTGCAGTGAGCGTACATGAAGTTTTCTTCCATCAAGTCCTTTAAGCCACTTACGTTTATATCTTCGACAATGTGCTGATACATCATAAGGGGCTAAGGTATCCTTAATGGTACTCGTTAGCTTCTTGATTGCTGGTGTATTCTTTAGGAATTTCGTCTTGAGTTTCTTTCCGTCGGCTTCAGTTCCACCTACGATCTCACCAATCTTAGCGTTACCGCCACCATAAAGGAACGCATAGATAAATGTCTTAGCTTGGTTTCTTGTCTCAAGCCCTGCGTTCATTTGGTTAGCTGTATGAATATCGCCATTGAGTATCTCATGAGCATATGCTCCACCATCAAAAGGCGACAAAAAGTGTGCTAGACAACGGAGTTCTAACCCTGAGCAGTCAATACCAGCTTGGTACCAGCCTTTAGGTACTCCAAAGAGTTCTCGACATTGATAGCCATAAGGTTTGTCAATAGCAGGTACTTGAGCTACATTAGGGTTACTATGAGTAGCTCGTCCTGATACTGCCCCATTAGGGTTTACCTTGCCGTGAATTTTATTGTCGTCTCCTAACAGCTTGAGCCATGCTTGAGCTCCATCTGCTAGTTGCCCTAATCGTTTCGACAACATAAATGCAGTGCTGTATAGTTGAGCTATGTGCTTAACCTCTTTGCTTGCTTTAGGATCCTTAATGATTTCCTGTAGGCTCTCTTCGTCTAGCTTGAGCTTTCTACTGGTTTCCTCGCCGTCCTCATCAGTCTCAATTTCAAACATTGAGTCTAACCATTGGTATCCAAAGTGCTCTCCTAAGATGTACTTAAGCTGGTCTCGTGAATTGATCTTAAATTCCTTGTACTTTTGCACTGGTACTCCAGCTTTGTACCCTAGTCTCTTATTGTCCCTCTTCGGAATAAAGACTCTATCAGGAATTGGTGGTACATACTTAGTGAGGTCTTTAGTGATATGCTCAAGTTCTTCTCTTAGCTCTGCTTCAAGGATAACTGCTTTTTGTTTGTCGAATGGGAAGCCATTACGTTCCTGCTTTTGCATTAACCATTGAGCATTATGTTCAATCATTGAAGCGTGCTCAGTGAAGCCCTTCTCGACAAGTTTGTCATATAGTTTTGTCGTTACTACTACGTCCTGCTTATTGTAGGCAAGCATATCTTCATTAAAGACTGCCCATACGTCGCCTTCATTATCTTCGCTGTAGGTACCCTTGAGTACCCCTAAGCGATACCCAAAGGCTTCTAAGCTGTAGCGTCCATAGAGTTTCTTAGGTAGTCGACCAGCTCTCATTAGTCCGATGTCAACGTCCTTCATATTAGAGTAGACAAGTCGTGCTAATATAAGTGTGTCGATTACCTTTTTATGCTCAAATGAGACTCCATAGAGCTTCTCTAGGCACGGAACATCGAACGCTATAACATTATGTCCACAGATTTTGTCTGCCTGTAGAAGCTTCTGTACACCTTGCTCAATCTCAGCAGGACGATACTCAAAGAACTCATCTGTTTCTGTATCATAGATCACCATACAGTGAACTTTGGTTACAGTATCAAGTAGTCCGTTTGTTTCGATGTCAAAGATTAACATTAGTATTTCTTCAAGAGTCCTTTGAGATAGATGTTTTGTTGGGTTAGTTCATCAATCTCTCTCTTGTTCTCCTCAAGCATTTTCTCAAGTTGTTTCTTTTCTTGATCTCTTACCCATTTCTGTGCTTTGATAATTTGAGCTTCCAATTTACATAAGATATTAAAAATCATTGTGTATAGCTCCTTTCCTTATTTTTTCATATAGTTTCGTAAAGCGTGTTCTTTACGTCGACCTTCAGAATAATTACTAACTCGCCGTAAGTAACCAATAACTCGTGTACCATAGTCAATCTTTTCTGTCTCTCCGCACTTCGTACAGTGATCTTCAGTATTGACATTAATGTATCCACAGTTATCACAAATGGTTACTAAACAATTAAATGTCCAATAGTTACAGCCGTATTCACCTGCTAGACAAAGTAATTTGTATGCTTGCTCTTCAGTCAATAGTTGAGCAATGTTAAGATGACAAGCACTACCACCATCAAGATATTTAACCATTTCTTTACCATGTAGTTTTAGTCGGTCAAGGATAGTCATGCCATCATTTTCTACAGGATAGAAATAAGAGTTGTAGCAGTCTCGTTTAGAAATGATACCATCTTCCTTGTCCCATTTAGCATTCTTAACACCTAAGTTCTCAGCTGGAACGAATTCAGTATTGAAGCGTACTTTATAGTCCTTGTATGCTTCTTTATTAAGTGTGTAGATTTGGTTAAGGAAGCTACTAACTGTCTTGATGTAAAAGTCAGTATCTGTTGTCGGATCTATTCTTAATTGCTCCATACCTTCAAGCATACCGTTGATACCTATCGTACAAAATTGTTTGTCAAGACTGATAAAGCCTGCACTATAAGCTGGCAATAAACCTGCCTTCAAGTAGTCCTCGATGACTGCTCGATGTGCCATCAGATACTTCTGTACTCGCTTGATTAAATCAGGGAACGAATGGGCTCCTTTATTATGACGTTGGATAAATCTATTCATATTAATAGTGATAACTTGCACACTGCCAGTAGATACACCACCTGCACCTAAAGTGTAGCTAAAAGTATTATCTGCAAGTTCGTTCCGAAGTCGACAACAACTTGCTAGACTATCAGCACTTTCACTTTGATATACAAAGAACGACAAACCTTTACTCATGTGTTCAGCTAACATATGTGCAAAGTCATCATCTTTAGGCTTACCTGTTTCTTTGTCGACAAGTACTGCACTTGTGAGCACTGGGTATGTCAATAGTTCTTTCTCTCGTTCTTCTCGGAACCAGTTCATAAAGAAGTCCTGAAGTTTAGAGATACTTGTGTAGTTCGCTTTGTCTCCATCAGGGAATGTGAATTCACCAAAGACCGACTCGAAGTAGTACTTGTCGAATACTGAGATATTCCAGAATACACTTTGGTTTCCTCGTGCACTTGCAGGTTGATTGATTGCATATACTACACCTTGCAACTCTTGAGCTACTTCCTTAGCATTTGTCTCAAGGTAGTTGTCGCCATAAGACTTGCGTGCGAAGTGGTCGAAGTACATAAGGAATTCTACTGTAGCAATAGCACCAGCGAAGCCACTGGCTACTTGATAGACAAGATTTACGAAGCTACCACAGAATGACTGTAGATTTGTAGGAGCAGTGGAAGTACCGCCTAAAGGTTTAGTACCCTCGAATAAATAAGGGAACATATTGATAGACGCACAGTATGGTCTTAAAGAAGTCTCATCGTGAATGTAAATGAGATGGTTCTTAATGTCCTGCTCGTATTGGTGAGCGTATTCACTACCGAACATTTCGATAAGTTTAGCTTCGACAAGTGCTCGATTGATTTGAATTGTCTCGAATTTGTAAAGCTCACTCTCAAGGATACCGATGTTCTTACCATCGACATTACTGTTAGGATCTACAATAGATCCATCAGCCGTGTTGAAAGAGTCCATGTAGTTCTTGATAAAGTTTACTTTTGTTTGTATTTGGTCGTCAGTTAATTTATTTAATAGTTTTTTAGCCATTATTCTCCTTTGTGAAAAATGAAGTAATATTAGTCCATTCGCCATTAGGCAACTTGTAGAACATTTTTTGGTTTGTCGTAGGGCTCGCTAAGCCACCTTGACATTCAATGTAACGTCCAATCTTAAGCCATGTTAAATCATCACGACTATAAGGGAACTCAATACAGCCATGATAGAGCCCTACTGGATATTCTTTAGATATTGGTTTTACGATTTCTCTTAGGAATTCTTCAGGATCAATCTCATAGTTTGTCGTACCACCCATGAATACTACTGCGGTGATACCTCGTTGTGTCTTGATGTAGTCTTTTAGTTCATCTACAGTCAGCCATTGGGCTCCTTCAGCAGTCCATAGTTCAGGACTATGACAGCCTTCACAGTGTTGCTTACAATTACCAATCTCAAAGAATACTGCAATTTCATTAGGTATTTCTGTTAGTGTTACACCTTTTCCCATTACAGGAATTTTCATAGTGCTAACTCCTTAGTTTTGTTATAGGCTTTCAAAAGTGTTACATATTTAATTTGAGCTCGGTCATGGTCTAAATGTGTCAATGCTTCTTTCATCTCCCTCTTAGCATTAGCTACCTCATCTTCTAACCAATCAACGAACTTCTCATTTTGTTTCAAAATTCAGGTACCTCATCGTTACTTTCTATGTCGTTCATCAGGTCTGCACTAGGTACTTCTAGTCGGTTTTTCTCTTTGTTAAACCAAAGTTTCCCACCAATACCAGTGTCCCCTGTTTGTCGACATTTTAATACTCGTATTTGCACTAGGTTTTTCTTAACATTGCTCTCAGCCTGTTGATTGCGTTCTAGTGCTATAATTGTGTCCGACAACTGAGCTATCGCTTGACTTCCTCGCAAGTCCTCTAGTGAGATACTTCCGCCTTCTTCAGCACTCTTCTTGCCATCTCCTCGTTTCAGATGACAAATACAGATAAGTCCTACCCCTAGCTCCTCGCATAGCTGTCTTAAGCGTGTCATGAGAATATCAATAAGTTTCCGCTCATTGTTACTCTCAATACCACTTACTGCTATACTGATATGGTCTATAAGGATAAAGTCGCACTTCTCTGTTACTGCCATGTAGCGAATAGCTTTCAGAATTGCTGAATTGTCTAGTGATCCAAAGTGGTTATACATCACGAACTTTCCTGTACCTAAAGTGTTCACAAAGGCTTCAGTATATTTCTCGTTAGATATACCTTTACGACTGATATGTACAGGTCTATTTAGATATAAACCGATGTAGCCTTTAGAAGTTCTTAAGACATTCTCCTCTAACATCATTGAGCCTATCTTAAGCCCATGTCTCATTACTAAGTCATAGCCTATCTCTCGGATCATTGTAGATTTACCTATACCAGTACCAGCGGTTAGCATTGTGATTTCACCTTTGCGTACCCCTCGTATCATTTTGTCGGCTTTAACATTCCACGGAAGTCCGTAGCCAGTTACTTCTTCAGGCTCTTCTAAGAGGTCATCAAGTAGCGTGTCAGCATTGATAATATTTTCAGGTGTTACTCTTTTAGCGTTCTCTAGGGCTTCTAAAAGCTCATTACCTTTGTCATTGATATAATACTCATTAGGATCTTTGTACTGCTTTAGTACAGCTATACGGAGCTTATCAGGAGACAAAATGCCTTCTATCTCTTGAGCCCCTTTGCGTCCTGCGTCATCATTATCGAATACGACAACTACCTCATTGAAGCCCTCTAGCCACTTAAGGTTAGCTTCAAACACTTTCTTTGCACTCTGTACACCACAGGGAATGCTTACGACTGGCTCTTGGTTGCCTAGTAGTTGGCTTACAGTTAAGCAGTCGATTTCTCCCTCAGTAATGATGAGTCGTCGCCCATTGTTGTACAGTTGTTGTCCAAAGAATGTCTTACTGAGCTTCCCTTTAGTGGCAAAAGATTTGTCTTGGAAGCGTAGTTTTTGTCCGACAAGTGTTCCACCTTCATCGAAGTAATTAGCCACTTGGCAAGGCTTACCTTTGTATGTCGTGTAGTAGTACTGGTATTTACGACAAGTGCTCTCGGTTATACCTCTTTTCTTCAGTGGTTTTAAAGTCATATCACTAATGAAGTCGTCATACTTAGTTGTTGGTGTTTCATCGCTATTATGCAGTGCATTACAGGAATAGCAATAGGTGTGTCCGTCAGTGTATTCACTAAGTGCGTCAGATGAGCCACAGTCAGGGCACGGAAGATGAGCTCTTAAGATTTCTGAAGTGCTCATCAGTCTATTTCCATTTCATCTATAATGATTTCTTCATCGTCAGCTTTAATGTCATTATTCTTAACCATGTCATGAGCAATTTCTATAGCTTCATTTTCTGATACATTCTCCAATTCAATTTCATATAAGCTAACTTTTCGTACATGAGCAAGAATATATTTATGTTTTCTATCCATCATACATTCATATTCTTTTAGCTCCTCTCTTGTCTCACTCAACGATTTCAACTCCTTTATATTGCTCTTTCAATGCATTGAGTACGACTTCAAGACTTGCTTGAGCTTCCTCAGTGATGTCGCTTAGAATACTAATGGTAGTCTCATAGTTAGCCACTTCACCGAACGCTACTGCTTCTTCAGGTCGATACTTATTGACTTGTCCATCAGCAGTGATTAAGTAGTGATGAGGGAAGAACAGATAGCCTGCCTTTTGACTGTTCCGAAGGATTACTTCAGGGTTCTTGTCGTTCAATGCATATTGAGTTACTTTAATATATTTAGTCTCTTTACGTTCCTTTAGTTTTCCGTATTGTTTGATTGGTTTCACCTCGCTTTCTCCTCTATCCATTTCTTAGGAATAACTGTACCAATGTGATACTGGAAGCCATTCTTTTTGCACCAGTCGCTATACTTGTTAGCTTTTGTCTTAGTGCTTATATATTGATCTCTCATGAATAAAAATCTTATGTCTAACTCAGGGTGTTGCTTCTTGATTGTCAAGTGCTTACTCCTGTCCTCAGGCAGAAAAAGCCCTTTGGCTTCGACAATAATTCCATTCGACAAAATGAAGTCAGGCTTATAGAAGTGCTCAGTTGTGTAGGGCACTTTCATTGTCTCGTACTCAAAAGGGACTTTTGCTTTCTCAAGGTTTTTCTTCACTTGGCTCTCAAAGTTGCTTCTTGTCGACTTGTCTGCTCGTTTTTTAAAGCCCCCTAGTCGACTAAAACTCCAGCCTTTAGCCATAGGCTTACCATTCTACATCATCATTGTCGTCAAGTTCGCCTTTAGCTTCAATGTCGAAGCCATAGTTTTCTGCACTGCCACCACCTGTGTATTCCTTAAGGTCTTTAACAAGTACCGCATTGAGTCGCAAAGTTACACCATAGGTCTTAGCATTCATTACATAAGGCTCTGCTGTTACAGCTACTTGCACCTTAGATCCATTACCAATCTTAGTGCCAGCTGGTAGTGGTTCACCATATTTGTCGAATACTGCTAACTTACGTCGTACTAATTGACCTGTAGTTTTGTCTTTGAATTCGTGTTTAGTTTTAGCCTTGAAGCATTCGCCTAAGTCCTTATCTTCTTTTACAGACAAGTTCATAGGTACTTTGCGATTAACTTTCTTTTCTAGTTGATCCTCAGCTTCGTTAAAGATTTCCTCTAGTGCGTTCTTGAGTGCTTCAGTTTTCTCGTCGCTTTCTAAACGCACCATGATAGAGTAGCCAATCTCGTTACCTTCGTAGGTCTCAGGGCTGTCAGTATGAGCCCATACTGCTGTACCATTCAACTTCATTTCTTTACCTAGTTTTGTTTTTGCCATTCGTTTCTCCTTTAGTCGACAAAAAAAAAAAGAGCACTCATTAAGAGTGCCCTTAGAATTTATTTAGTTACTTACCAGTACTACCGCTTTCATTTCCTCGTTCAGTGTCCTCGATTACTTCACCTTCGACAAAAGTCATTGGTAATGTTTTCTCAAGCCAGCACTGAGCAATTCGTTGTCCTTGCTCAAGGAATACAATATTTTTACTGAAGTTCCGTAACATGATTACTACTTCACCTCTGAAGTCCTCATCAATAATTCCTTCAGTGTTCGCCAGTGCAATAGGATAGTCTCGTCCTACACTGGATCTCAACTGGATACGCATTGTATGTCCTTTAGGAATTACTACCTTGAAGCCTAGTGGTACCACTGTAGCCCCATTTTGTACTGTTACTGGTGGTACTCGGACGTCAATAGGTAGTGTAATGTCCATACAGCCAGCTCCCTCAGTTTTAGCTTCAGGAATTACTGCTGTGTCTCTGATGAGTTCAATAGTTACTTGCTCACCATTTAGTTCGATTGGTTCTTCTTGTGTTTTTCTTGGTCGTGCCATTAGTTCTCCTTTGGTTCATAAATAAACTTTTTGATTTCTTTAGGTACTACTTCATAAAAGTATGCACTTTCAAGGTCTCCCATTGAGCTGTGTTGAGTGATTGTTAGACAAAAATAGCGTCCGTCAATACATTTATAGATATGATTTCTTGTATTGTAATACTCGTCTACAGCTACGATTTCTAGCTCAATCTCTTTTAGATAAAATGGTGTGTCCCATATTAATTCTTGTAAGCGTTCACTGTCGCTATCTTCCATAAGCAGTAAATTTAAGTCCTCTTGCTCTGCTTTTGTGAGTTCTCTTGTCATTGCTTTAGTTTTTGCCATCTTAGTTCTCCTATTTAATGAATGTATTGATTAACATTTGAATGTTCTCAGGTGTCGCATGGTTAGCGATATACATAGCAATTAATACCTCTTTAGTTGGGACTAAAGTTGCTGTTAAAGTTAAAACTACAGTTATAGTACTAATATTTACCTTTTGTATTTTTGATAGATCTTTAAAGAATGTTCCTAGTGTCGCTACACCAACTACCGCTAAGATATAAATTAGTGCTCTAATTGTTTCAACGTGTGATAGTGCAAAGATTGTCCATGGGCTAATAATTGGTTCCATTTGCTTTTACTCCTCTACGATTTTGAAGTAACGTCTCCAGTAGTGGTCTGCTGTTATTCCTACTCGTACATCAGCATCAAACCATCTCTTACCGATGTTCTGAACTGTAGTGCTTAGAAGTCGTTCAGTATCAAAGTTTACTTCACGATCATTGTCGTGTTTTCCTGTTACTGTTACTGTAGTCCCTACTGGTAGTAATTCCTCTAGTTCTTCTACAGTAAAGTCCTCAGCGTCGTACCATTTGTTTGGCTCTAAGGTTTTCTTTGGTTCTTCTTTAAGTAACTCTAGATCGTTATCATCTGCATACCATGCATTATCACTTTCGACTCCTTGATCTCTTATATCAGCTGTCCAGCCTTGATATTCTTCGTCCAGTTCTACAATATAATTATCCCTGTCAACGTCTCTTAAGCCTTTTTTAGGTAGTCGGATAATAGTACCTGTTTCATTATGTTTTATTACTTTTACACGATCGCCTACTTTAAACTTACAGTTTTCTTCAGGTTCATTCTCTTCTTCAGTTAGTGGTTCTAACTCTTCATCGTCTGCATACCATGCATTATCACTTCTTACCAATTCATGATCTAATGTTGCTTTCCACCCATTATATGCACTATCTAATTCAATAATGTAATTATCGTTACAGAATACTGCTTCGTCATCTACTGGTGTTCTAATAACAGTACCCTTCATTCTTGTGCGGTCAATCTTAGGTTTAACTAATACACGATCACCAATGTTATATGTATATGTCTTTTCGCTCTCTACAAGCGGGGCTTCAGCTACCTCTTCAGGTTTTTCCGCTACTAATACTGGACGTCCCTTTTGAACTTCAATGAGTTTCTCTGCATAGTGCTTGATTTTCTCTGCGTCCGACAAGTCCTGACCTTTGGAACGCAATGTATACTTGATAATGTTGCCTTTAAGGTATGCAATGAATTCTTCTTTACTGAAGTTTGCTTCCATGATTTCCCAAGGTTGAATGTTAAGTGTTTCGTAATGTTTGCTGTTTGTATTCATGATGTTATCTCCTATTTATATCTAGTAGTGCTATCGCTATAACCCTCGTCATAGCCTTTACTATAACCCTCTTTATAACCTTTACTATAATCGTTCATTGTTGAGGTTCCCTCTTTATAGCCTTTGTCATAAGTATCTTGTAATTTAATTTCAGCCATGTTTATGCCTTTTGTTCTACCATTTGCTATGCAATAGTTGATTATATAGTTAGCTTTTTCTTTAATATCCATTCTTTTATCTCCAGTTTCCAGTTATATATGTTTGAATTAAGAATAATAGTTGTAGTCGTCTGTAGTGGACTTGTTGTGCTCTATAATGTTTTGCCATTAGTACTCCTTTAGAATTTTAAACCAGGAATTAGGTACTATTTTATACTTGTCTACATAAACAGCTGTTTCTTCTCCTTCCCACCCAGTTGTTTCACCTTCTACTGATGTTACGATTGCATTTACTTTGAAACATTCGTCTACTTTTGGTAGTTCTCTTTTTTCATCTTCATGCCAGTCAGTTAATACACTCACAAAAGTGCCAACTGGCAGTAATTTCTTGAGCGTTGCTTCATCAAAAGTTCTAGCGTCATACCACTTGCCTACCTCTAGTTTTTCTTCAACCTTTTTAACACCTAACTCTACAGGTGATAAGCGATCTTCAAGATATGCTACACGCTTTTCAAGTGCGTCTAACTTTTCATCTTTTGTTTTACTAAAGAGTTTTTCTCTTAACTCTTGATTGTCCTGTCTAATACATCTAAGCGTTTCTTTAAGCCCTTCGTTTTCTTCTATAAGTGCTTTCTTTTCATTGATAAGTTCTTTACATAATTTTACTAAGGGTTCATATATTGATCTGGTTTCAAACATTAGTAGTCTATTTCCTCATTTAATAGTGTTTCTTTAATAACGACTGGTAAAATACGTCCAGTTGTCGTCTCGATATTCATTAAGACTTTTTTATCTTGTACATTTGTGTCGTCAAGTTCTACGCTCACTACTGTGAGTGTTCTCATGTCAATCTTTACTTTCATAGCTTTAGTTTCTCCTTAGTATTCTTAATAAATGCAAGTACTGTTGTGATACATACTCCTGTTACTAATAGTGTTAAGTACCCTAGAATTACAATTCCTAAGATGTGAGCCATTGCATTAAATACTGCTGTGATTTCCATATCGTTTCTCCTTAGAATAACAATGCTTTAATTACTTCAGAAAATAGTAGTAATGTTATAGATAGTCCTGCTAAAAACTTGTAGATTGCTTGACGATCCTCAGCAAGCTCTAAGCGTTTCCTTAGGATATAATTCTTATCCCATTCATCTCGTAGGGAGTGCTTATGTATACCTAGCTGTGTTTCTAACGTGGTTGCTTTCTTTAAAGTCTCTTTATAGAGATAGCTTTCTTTTACATTTGCGTTAATACCTCTTGCATAACCTGTCCGCTGTTCGTTATTTAATTCTTCTCGGTACTTTTCGTAGTCCATTGTGATTGCCTTTTGTGCGTTCATTAACTTACGCTCCTTTCTTTTTGCCACGAACAGAGAAAAGCATTGTTTTGGAATTTGCTTCTCTCTATATCGTGGATACATTAGAAATCTTAGTGAAAAATAAACGTGCTCTTTAAGATATTCTCTAGGTTTAGAGTCCCTTTAGGTGGCTCAGGAATGTCCGACAAATCCTCGCCTGTCATTTCCTCTACATACTTTTTAAATTCTTCAATCGGTGAGTGCTCTATATATAATTTATAAAGTTGCTCACGGATAACTACTTGTAGCCTTCTAGCTTCTCCTAGTGATGTACCGAAGCTATCGTGAATTGTCGTATAGTTAGATAAGCCAGCTTCGTTTACTACCATCATGAGATGTGTAGAGTCTAAGCTGTGGATAAAATTAGGTGCTATACCATTCTTCTGCCCATTGAGGTCTAAAGACTCGTCGTCAGCTACGTCCTGATAGTATCCTCTCCAACTCACCATATCTCCGAAGCGTGTTCTGAAGCTCTTCTTTACTAACTTTAGATACTGTTGTTGTACTGGTAGTCCTAAAGGTGTCCACCAGTTGACTGGGAGTCCGTGCTTAGTGAGTACTTTAGCTAGTGCTTTAAGATACTTCATACCCTCAGTTGCTGATGTTACTGTTGTTTGTACCTCTTGCCATACCAGTTTAGCCATGTATTTTGCACAAGGTTTTTCAAATCTCTTGAAGTGTGGATTACCTTTGCAAGTATCCTCAAGGATCTGTTCCTCGAAGCCATAACGACCACTACCATAAGCCAGTGTCATTACGTTTCTTTTGACTACTTTTCGTGTTACTTCATTCGCAAGCCATGCTTGAGCCATCGAGCGAGTCCCAAAATGTACCCTTTGTCCACCACCAACTTCTTCCTTCTCGACTTCATCTAAAGTGCCTTCTCTAGCGTCCTTTTCGACAATCTTGAGTACTTTGTCAGCTACCTTTTGGTATATGTCAGCTGGTCTTTCGTGGTCGATAAGATTAACTGCACTTCCGCCTACTTCATCTCGTAGCATTGCTGAGTAGTGCTGTAAGCCTGAGCAAGTGCCATCGTATGCAATAACTAGAGGGCAACTGTAGCCTTCATATGTCTTGTTCTCTTCGTAGTACTTGAGACTCTTAACGTATTCCATACACCACGCTAAGAACTGTAAAGGCTCATCTGCTTCAGTCCACCATAGGTAGTCCAAAGGGTTATCTGCGGAGTCGACAATATTAGAGTGATGAGCTCTCACCCATTCCACTTGTTCTGCATGGGATACTTTGTCATTTCCCCATAGGTTAGCCCCTTGCCAGTATAGGAGCTCTATATCTTGGCTGTCCTTGAGTGCTACAGGGTTGCTGTAGATGATTAGGGACTTCATGAAGTCGTCCCCTTGGTGGTTAAATAGTGGGACTGGATAGATACGACCTCTGAAGTCAATGTTGCAAGGGAAGTAGATATTGTCGTAGCTCTTGAATTCCTTAGCATATCTGAAGAGTCTTAGTGCTCTAATAGCCTTGCTACGTCTTGGTAATTCCATCTCTAGCCATTCATGGTAACGCTTGCCAAATTCCTTTCTTGTTTCCTTAAACTTTCTTTCTGGTTCTTCATAAGGCTCCATTCTAGGAATGTCAGCAATTTCACCACCTTGCTCGATAAGGGCTTCAATGATTTCATACATCTTGTCATTGATACGATAAGGTGTCTCTTGAATTCGATTAACTGCACTGTAGATTTGCGACAAGTCTACATCTTGTATCTTCTTAAGGTAGCTCTTAACTACCTTTGTTTTACCGACAATATGGCTAATCCGCATGAAGTGTAAGCGATCCGCCATGACTCCGTAGTATCCGCCATTGTTTAAGTCTGTCCACTTCTTAGGCTTGATAATTGTCGGTGTTCTATCGGTAACAAATTGACTGATAAACTCTGCGTTATATCTGTATGTCTCTAGTAGCTTTTGAGTTGGTTGAAGTAGCTTAACGCTGTCGTTAGCGTCGCTAGTGGTGAGTAGGTCTGTTGACTTGATGAGAATATATAGAATATCAAGCCCCATATTCACTACCTCTTCTTTTTTATACTTCACCCATTCAAAATTATTCTTTTTCATTATTGTCTTGATATGTCTTGTCTTTTGATACATTAAGGTTCTTTTGTCTAAGCCATCTTGTATCCGATTAACTTGCGTTCCTGTCTTATCTTGCTTTAGGAATGCTTCAGTTTGTGCATTGTAATAGAGATTGTCCCCTATTTGATATGCACAGCTGGATACACTAGCTTTGTAATGAGTCGCTAGGGCTTCATTAAGTGCTCTCTCTAATGCTGTTGCACAAATATTGAGCACTAGGGCTTCTTTTCCAAATGCTTCAAGCATTGCTTTTAGTAACTCCCTATACTTCTTGCCCACACCTCTTTTAGGCTTGGTATTGTCATCTATCCATGATCCTATGTTGGTCGCTAAGGCTTCGACAAATAACTTTTTCAATCCTGATCCTAATGGTTGGCTTGTAATTCGCCCTTGGTTTCTTGCCTGTTCTAGTCGTTTTTTGAATGACTCTTGAGCTAGGTTAGTGTAGTGCTTTTCAAGTTCTATTTGTTGCTCTATTGTGTTCGTATTCATATGTCTTGTCCTTTCCAGTGGTCGATTGTAGGCTTACCGCCTTATATCTCTTGTCCACCTTTGAGCCTAAAAATGGGTATAAAAAATAGACCTATCGACAAATCGAGGTTTCAATAGGTCTATTTAGTTGTAATTCTTAAGGGAACATAATAAATGTCCCTGCTACGTCGTCGCATGTCTTTGTATAGAGGTTCTGTAGTGTTTCGTGTCGCATTGCTTCAGTAGGCGACAACTCCCCATCATTTTGTTGGGCTTCCTCTTCAATACGCTTTATGCTTGCCTTCAGTTGTTGTAGGGTGTTCGCTAGTTGTCGCCCTGTTATTTGGAATTGTCTGCATTGTGCTTCTAGTTCCTTTTTTGTCATCTGGTTTTAATTCCTTTCTTATAGGTCAGTTACCATATAAGCCAATTCGTCGGCTTTCTCTTTGGCTTTCTTGCCTATGAACTCGTTTGAAGTTATGTCTCTGATTGCTAAGAGTTTACCCCTTAGAATGTCTACTTCTTCATACTCAGGTTTTATCTTTGTAGCGTATGCGTCCTTTATCATTTCATCGGCTTCGATCATGTACTTTTCATATGTTGTTATTAGGTTTTCATGTGTGCTCATGGTGTCGCTCCTTATTCTTCTGTGAGTTGAATTTTATAGCCTTTTTCTTTTATCAGCTTTTGTAAGGCTTCCCCTAATAAATTAAGCTCGTCCGTATTTCGTTATAAATGCTTGTAGTCCTTGCCCTAGTTTCATGTGTATTCTCCTTGTATATACATTTTGTTATTACATGGTAGTTAAAAAAAATTTAGTCGTCCATTTGTAGGCATATGTGAGCCCAAAGGGTTATACCACCAACAATGATTGATAGTAGTATCATTCTTCTTCCTCTTCTTCTATTCCTAAAAATTCAGGTATTGACATACCATTTAACATACTGTATATTTCGTCCCAGTCGCCTATTTCATCGGCTACCATTTCGAATTCATCTTGTAGCCTTTGAGCTCTGATTTCTAGTAACATTTCTAGTGTTTGCCCTCTTGATAAGCTAATTAAATCGTCAAATGTGAATGTTCCTGTTAGTGTCATCATCGTTATATCTCCTTATGCTTCTAATGGTTCGCCATCTTCATCTAATGGAATACCTAAGAAATAATAAATTTCTGTTTCTTCTTGTAATAGAAATGCTTCAAAATCTGATAGAGTCAAGATGCGTGTTAGTGCTTCCGCTTGCTCGTTTAGTGTGCAGTTATTTCTTAGAATACTTTTATATTCTTCTTTAGTTGTTTCTCTATATCCTACCTCGTGAGCTAGTGCCATAAATTCGTTAATTTTATGATGACTTGCAATAACTTTCAATGTGTCGCAAGCTCTATCACTGAGTACATTGAAAAGATTGTCAAAAGTGAAATTTACAGTAATTTGAATAGTTTCCATAATGTCCGCCTTTCTGTTTGTACGTTTGTTAGTACATAGCTTTTAAAAATTTTTTAGGGTTTCACCCCTTATCTTTAATTACATTATACACTTGTTAGTACATAATGTCAATACAAAAGTATCAACTTTTTATATAAATTTTCAGTTATTTTGTATTTACATTTTGTTTATACTTGTGTTATACTATAGTTGGAATTAATACTATTTTTACTATTCTGAAGGGGTGGCAACTTATGGAAAAGAATTATCAATTATTATATTACTATGCTAGTCTTGACGCTGATACTACTATTTCTATTCGTATTCCTCACGAGCTAAAAGAAGGTTTTCAAGCGGTTTGTAAAGATGGGAATATAAGCAAGGCTATCCGTGAGTTTATGGTTCATGAGATAGCTATAAAAGGCATAGTGCTCCCTAATGACGATGGAACATATACAATTAAACCTAGTAACCTATTTAATAGAGATTAATCTACCACGATCTAAAGCATATAGCACACAAAAAGATAACCCTTAGAGCTCAATTAGAATTCTAAGGGTTATCTTTTATTATTTACTTTATGCGTCCGTTTGTTATCTGAATGTCGTTATAGTTATTATCGTCGCCTTGTCCATAATTCGACAAATTGAACACTTGAAGTATTACCACTATGACTATTAATATTGTCGCTAGTCCCCTGTGGCTCCCCTTCGTAAGTATCTGATAGAGACACCATAGAGCAATGATAAGCATACATACTATGAACATTTGTTTACTCCTTTTGTGTTGTTAATAATTTAAGTGGTGAGGTGAGTTCGTAGAACGAACCGTAGCTGTCGTTGATGATCTCCTTTAGTCCGACAAATTATTTCTATATTTATCTTTAGTATACCATGCTAGATTTACTTTATGTATTCTTAATTACAGCACTACAGCAGTACCCATTGTGTGCAACGTGTGTTTCACTGGAATACTTGAGTATTGCTGTTAGTACCCTCATGAGAACTACGTTGTGCCCATTGGCTTTTCCAGTGGTCGCCTGTCGTTGAGTACATCACTGTCTTACACGGAACACTACTCTGTGCACTGATCGTATCACTTCAGTAATGCCTATAGCGTACCTATCTGTGCTGTCGTGTTGTGTGCAATTAGACTCTCAAGGGCTGTCCATAGCCCTCAATCAAAAAGAGTCTGATTGTGCACAACAATGACTACTTGTGGAGAACAGTTGGATATCCTTTAGTGGACTAAAGTAATCTTTGGTTGATCTGTGGTTATCCACTATGTAGTCATTAATAGTCGCCATTAGTGTTCTGTCGTTACTCTCCAGTGAACGACGTGAAGTCCATAGGACGGAGCACGGAGTGAACCATAGGCAGTCAATGAGATTGCTGAGAGACACAATTTGTACTCTAGTGTATCCTGTGAGTAGACTAATAGAGTATTAATGTATTTCTGTGGTGTACAAATTGCACGTCGCAAGTATGAAAAAGTAAGTGCTTGCATACAGTAACTCAGCCCCACCCTATAGGAATACCTGTGGTTGTGCAGAGTGAACATGCTCTAGGTAGTAGAGGTGTCTGTGAGTGAACCTGCGGAGTACCAAGCGTGAGCGAAGGGACGACAAGGCAGGGGCATGGGGGGCTCAGGCTCTAATCTTAAGGTTATATATGGGCTCATAAAATTTTGTAGTAAAATTCCCCTCTAGGTGTACATTAGAAACTTATGGTTAATATATCGTTATCGGAAGTAATTTAAAAACAAAAGAAAACTAGCCTATATTCCTATAAGCTAGTTTATGTAAGTTACTTCTAAAAATAACCAGATACATACTCATTATTTATCAACGGATTCTATTTTTTTAATATATGCAGCTAATAATGGTTCATCTATGGTGATCTTATCAAATTTAGGTTCAACGACTATATGGCCTTTATAATCCATTAGACCATATTTACTATCAGACTTATAAACAAATAAGTCTTTATAAAATGAGGTTATATCGTCATCAAAATGTGGTAATTCGAATAGTTTATAACCTGAATTTGTGGCAATCACATATTTTGTCTTATCATAAGTTGCTGTCGTAACTTTATTTAATACATAATTAGGCTTAGATGTATCTATACTATCATACACCACATCAAATAAAACACCCGTCTCAGCATTAAATATATGGCTTCCAATCGAATCCTTTAATACAAAACTACGATCACTTAATCTTTCATAAGAATCATAGTTCATTGCAACTACAGTTTGATTTAAGGAATCAATAATACCATACTCATTTTTTTCATTAGATACAATAAAATAAGAAAATTCTTTACCTAGATGTTGTATAGATTTATATTTCGCAGGAATTACTATTTCATTCTCACTCGTTCTCAATCCATACAAAGTATTTCCTTTTTTATCTACTTGAGTAAATAATTGATAAGTATCTGATGGTTTTCTACTATATAGACTTTCATCTGAATATCCATTCGTCCCTTGTCCAGCCCCTGTTGTTGACTTTTCATAGTCATGTGTATGAATAAGATTTAGTGCTTCATTTTCAGTCAGTAAAATGCCCTCTTCAGTAACAAATTTAATATAATCATCCGCAGTATGTATTTCAAATAAATTTTTCTTGTCATTTTTTGACCAGTAAAATTCAATATTATCCCAACCATCCTTTATAGGATTTCCCATAATTTGAACACCATTAGTTTTATTATATAGATACCAATAGTCACCTTTCTTTCCCAATATTAAATTTTCATTTATCGTACTATATTGATTTACTACATCATTAATAGCATAGGTACCATTGGAATTAACTAGTTTAAACCCTCCATTAGTCAATGCCTTAGCCAAATCATAATCAAATTGATATTCATAGCCTGCTGGTAAATAGGCTAATTCAACTAAGTTTACATACCGCTTTTGTCCATTTTCATAAAATGATCCATATACGTATTTATTATTATATTCGTCTATATATTCTACATGTAAATTATCATAAGGACCAAGTATCCAAGTCCCTTTTTCATCGACGATAGTATTACCAGTTGGGGATTCTAATGTAATATATTCTTTTGCAGATGTTATATTACATGCAGCCAATGCTATAGCTAATCCTAATATAAATTTTCTCATATATCTCTCCATAATATTATACAACACAATAATAATTAATTTTATAATACCATATTTAACTCTTTTAATTAAACGATTCCTTTATATACGCTTACATATTATAACTGTCTAATAAAAACTTACTATTAAACCAATACTGTATATTGAAATTTTTAGAATTAGATTGTAAAATAGTAATATAAATTATCTAATTTACTCATACTATTATGGAGGAATTATATGTGCTGGTGTGATATTGTAAGTAAAGCCAAAATTGGCGGTTTAAAACATTTAGGTAATGGCATGGAGAGTTCTTTAAGATTTCTTGCTGAAATTATTCTTGGTTTAAGTATTATTCGCGTATTAGTAAACTGGAGTTTTGGTATTTAAATCTCAAAATATAATACGATCATATTAAAAGGCGCTTAGTTATCTAAGCGCCTTATTTATATATATTAAGTTATATATAATTATTTCCTTAACTATATTCAATACATTATTCATATGCTTCGCTGCAATCTATGTATTCCATAATAATTTGGCAAATTTGGCCATCTTTATCAAATGCCCAGTATACTGGATATAAACCATCTCCAAAGCCTGATTGAATCATCGGTACGGTCAATTCTGTATCAGGAATTGTAAAGTTAATCCAATCACCTTTAGAACGTTGGTATTGTGGATATGCCATAGCATTCAATTGGAATAAATCACTATAATAATCATCGTAAATATTTTTTTCAGGGTAGTTTATATGCCATTGTTCATAAAATTTGTTATATGTCTCAATAGTTTGTGCATCTACTATTGTAGCTAAACCAGAATCTACAGGAAATCCAATATAGGTATCCCCATCATCTAAATCGGTTAAGTCTTCAGTCCCTTTTAATGCTAATTCGTAATATACAGGCTCATTACCACTAAAAACAACTCGACTAGCTACATAACAATATTCATTTGGTTCCATTTCGATAATCTTAGTCTCTAATAGATATGTGCCTGGCTCTACCGTTCTAAGATACGTATCAGGCTTACTCGGCAATGAAACTAAAGGATCACAACATGTAATATGCCCTGTTGGAAAGTTTACCGTCCACATGGGTAATGTGTGTAACGGAAATCCTTTTAACTCTTTTCTATTAAATAAATCATGATATGGTACGGTAGGTTTTAATTTACCTTCAGAACCTAATC
>ERZ772807.137-NODE-137-length-47648-cov-7.222932_pt1 | contig 47648 bp, 41 predicted proteins | sample MGYA00511472_ERZ772807 | MGnify/ENA primary metagenome ERZ772807 (study PRJEB29015, sample SAMEA2737947) | human oral metagenome | biome: human oral; feature: human-associated habitat; material: dental | place: China | collected 2039 ... | reverse complement strand
TCGCTGCTGTCCGCGCTGACCTCACTGAGCCAGACCGGTCCCGTGGGCGCCAACCTGATGCACCACCTGCAGGCCTCCGGGTACTCGGGCCGCTTCGTCGTGCTGGGCGCGCTCCTCATGGGCGTCGCCTATGTCTCTCACTCGGCGCGCCGCACCGGTCGCGCCGAGGAGGCGCTGCGCACCTCGCTGGAGACCACCAACCCCGCGGAGGCCTTCTACTCCAAGCGCGCCCGCAAGCGCGCTGCGAAAGACACCGGCCGCAAGTGACGACGCTGATCCCCGCCAGCGCGATCGAGCTTGAGGGCCCCTGGACTCACCGTCACGTGAGCGCCGGCGGCGCCACCTTCCACGTCGCGGACATGGGCGAGGACATGGACCATGCGCTCGTCCTGCTCCACGGGTTCCCCGAGCACTGGTGGGCGTGGCGCGATGTCCTTCCGGTTGTGGCCGGGCGCACGCCCCGAGTCTTTGCCCTGGATCTGCGCGGCTTCGGCACCTCTGATCTGACGCGCGGGGAGTGCGACCTGAGGCAGATGGCGAGCGACGTCATCGGAGTTGTCCGCGCCCTGGGCGTCTCCTCGTTTTCCGTCGCCGGCATGGGCATCGGCGGCACCGTCGCGTGGATGATCGGCGCGCTCAGCCCGCTGGAGCTGCGGTCGGTCGCCGTCCTGTCCGCCCCGCACCCCCTCGGAGTTCAGCCCATCGTCGGCCGCGCGCCCTGGGCGGGGGGCCGCGTCCTGCAGGGGAGGCTCGCGCTTCCAACCGGCAGGGAGCGATCACTGCACAAGGGCTCGCTCGTGACCACGATGTACCGCGCGTGGGCCTCGCCCGCGAGCGTTGAGGCGCTGGTGTCCCAGTCGGGTCCCTACCGCGCCGCCCTGCGCCGTCCCTTCGCCGCTCACACGGCGTTGCGCGGCTTCACCTCCGCCCACCGTCTCTCCCGATCGGTCAAACGCACCTTGTCGGAGCCGCTCCGGGTTCCCGTCCTCTCGCTTGTCGGCCGCGATGACGGCGCCTGGTCTTCGCTCGATCATGCCGCCGACGCGCAGTTTGTCGACGCTCCACTGACGCAGATTGTCATTCGCGAGGCCGGGCATTTCCTCCCCGAGGAGGCGCCGAACGTCGTCGCCGAGGCCCTCGCAAGGCACATCGGCGCATAGGTTCGACACCACACATTTCATTAGACGGCTCACACAACTCGCCGAATGAAACGCATTTCACCTGATAGATAGGGCATAATGGTGTGACACGCGGTACCTCCTAGTGAGCGGTGCAACGCAGGGGACTCGCCGCGCAGTCCAAATCGAACGCCCGAGCAATCGGGAACGAGCGGAAGGAGCTCCTCACCATGATCGGTGACGGCAACTTCATCAGCCAGGTGCCGCTGTTCGGTGGCCTTGATGATGCACAGCAGGTGTCCCTCCAGCAGAAGATGGGTCACACGACCCTGCGTCGCGGGGAGACCCTCTTCGACGAGGGGGATCTCGGCGATCGCCTCTACATCGTGACTGAAGGCAAGGTCAAGCTCGGCCACACCTCCAGCGACGGTCGCGAATCGCTGCTCGCGGTCCTGGGCCCCGGGGAAATCATCGGCGAGCTCACGCTCTTCGATCCGGGTCCGCGCTCGACGACGGCGACGGCCGTCTCTCCGGCATCGCTCCTCTACCTGGAGCACGAGGACCTGATGCACGTGCTCGACACCAACCCCACCCTCGCCAAGCACATGCTGCGTGCTCTCGCCCAGCGCCTTCGCCGCACCAACGAATCCCTGTCGGATTTGGTGTTCTCCGACGTTCCGGGCCGCGTTGCCAAGGCCCTTCTGGACCTTGCGGACCGCTTCGGCACGGCGACGGACAAGGGTGTGCACGTGCCTCACGACCTCACGCAGGAGGAGCTGGCCCAGCTGGTCGGCGCCTCGCGCGAAACCGTCAACAAGTCCCTGGCGGACTTCGTGTCTCGAGGCTGGATCCGACTGGAGGGGCGCGCGGTGACCCTCCTCGATGTTGATCGCCTCGCTCGTCGCGCTCGCTGACCGACGGCCTCTCGTGCTGTGGGCCGACACCTAACGGTGTCGGCCCACAGTAGCGTATCCGCGCGCGTCCCCGACGATGCCGGGAGTACGTGGCGACAGGCGACAATGCGCGCCGCGGCCACAGGGCCGCGGCGCTGGCATCAGTTCTGAATCGGAGCGGATTCCTCGATCGGGCGCTTGAGGTATGCGACCAGGTTCTCGGAGCCGGTGGGACCGGGGACCACCTGGACGAGCTCCCACCCGTCGGCGCCCCACTGGTCAAGAATTGCCTTCGTCGCGTGCGTGAGCAGCGGAATCGTTGAGTATTCCCATTGAGTCATGGTGCCATCCTACCCGCCATCTGAGGTCGCACGTAAGACAGGACCTTGGGAACGTGAGGGCTTCGCAGCTCATGGGCGAGGGGTTCATCGGAGGAACGCAGCCACTCCAACCAGTTCTCAGCGTGCGGATAGTGGCGCAGTATCGCCCTGCGTTCCCTCTCCGTCAGGCCTCCCCACACGCCGTAGTTCGCCTCGGACTGGAGAGCATCCGCCAGACACTCGAGACGAACCTCGCACTCGTAGCAGCGCATGCGGACCTGACGCTGCGATGCACCCTGCACGAACAGCACGTCCGGCTCGACGGACGCGCACAGAGCGCGCGCGACCCAGCTCTGGTCATCGCCGTACGTTGACATCGCGAACTCCACTTCACTCAACTTCGAGCCCTTCTTGTGACCATACACACATGCCGTTACGGGTGCAAACGGTGCGCCAACCGATTATTGGCCTGCGGGTGACCGATCATGCAGTTTTTCAGCTGCGCTGCACGCCGGATAGGCGGAGCGCCACGTAAGCTAGGAATATGTCGCACTCTCACCCTCGCGCTGTCCGACCGGCCCAGCTGCTCGCGCTGCTGATGGCGTTCCTGAGTGTCTCCGCGCTCATGGGCGTTGTCGGTGCGGGCATGCTCGTGCCCGTCGCGGGCCCCACCGCGCTCGCCGCGAAGTCGGTCCCCTCGGTCTTCAACGAGCTGCCCGGCGACCTGCAGACGGTCGCTCCCGCGGAAGAGTCACAGCTCCTCGATTCGTCGGGCGGCGTCATCGCGCACTTCTACGACAAGCAGCGCATCGTGGTTCCCAGCTCCCACATCGCCGACGTCATGAAGAAGGCGATCGTCGCGATCGAGGACAAGCGCTTCTACGAGCACAACGGTGTTGACGCCACGGGCATCGCGCGAGCATTCGTCACGAACCTGGGCGACACGGGGCACCAGGGTGCTTCAACCATCACCCAGCAGTACGTGCGTAACTCGCTGGCCGAGCGCGGCTACCTCGAGGGCGACGCGGAGCAGGTGAGCGCGGCGACCGAACAGACCACCGAGCGCAAGCTGAGGGAGGTCAAGTACGCGCTGGCGCTGGAGAAGACCCTGTCGAAGGACGAGATCCTGACGGGTTACCTCAACATCGCCCCCTTCGGTCCCATCACCTACGGTGTCGAGGCCGCCTCGCAGCGCTACTTCTCCAAGTCTGCGTCGGAGCTCAACTATCTAGAGTCTGCACTCCTCGCCGGCCTCGTCCAGTCCCCCGTCCAGTACGATCCACTGACCCACCCGGAAGCCGCTCAGGAACGCCGCGACACGGTGCTGGCGACGATGCTCAAGCAGGGCGTCATCACGCAGGAAGAGTTTGATCGGGGCGTGGAGACAACGGTTGAGGCCATGCTCAATCCGACGGTTTCCTCGGAGGGCTGCTCGGGCGCCGACTCCTCGAAGGCGTACTTCTGCGACTACGTCCTCTCTCAGTTCCTGGAGGACCCGACGTTCGGCGCGACGCGTATCGAGCGCGAGCGCCTGCTCAAGACCCAGGGCATTACGATCCGTACGACGCTGGACTCCGCGAAGCAGGACGCGGCCTACGCCTCCCTGACGAACGCGATTCCGGTCGGCGACGCCTCCGGCTTGAACGACGCGCTCGTCTCACTGGACCCGCGCACCGGCAAGGTCCTTGCGATGGCCCAGAACACGACCTACGGCATCGAGGCTGGACAGACGATGTCGAACTACGCGGCCGACGGTAACTTCCAGGTGGGCTCGACCTTCAAGGTCTTCATCCTGCTCCAGTGGTTCAAGGAGGGCCACTCCGCCTACGAGACGGTCGGTTCGGCCAACACCTTCTATCCGAACGGCGCCTTCAAGTGCGACGGCCGCTCCATCACGACCGAGGGCTACCAGGTCAACGACCTCGCGGGTAAGACCGGCACCATGAACGTCGTGCGCGCGACCGGCCAGTCCGTCAACCAGGCCTTCGTGAACATGGCGTCCCGCGTCGACTTCTGCTCGATCTTCGACACGGCCTACGACTTGGGCATCACCGAGGACGGCGAGGTTCCCTCCCCCTACCCGGCCAACATCCTCGGCTCTGTGTCGGGTTCCCCGCTGCAGATGGCCTCCGTGTTCGCCACGATCGCGAACTCCGGCCAGCAGTGCAAGCCGCAGTCCATCGAGTCCGTGACCGACCGTGACGAGAACGTCCTGAAGGAGTTTGCAGCGGACTGCAAGGAGGTCATCTCCCCTGACGTCGCGAACAAGACAGCGGCACTTCTGACGGCCTCGGTCGGCCAGTACTACACGTCGACTCGTCTGGGCGACGGCCGTCCCTTCGCCGCGAAGTCGGGCACGACCGACGGCCACGCCAACACATGGCTGACCGGCTTCACCCCCTCGCTCGCCACTGCCGCGTGGGTGGGCCACGGTGACAACTCCTCCCAGGAAGTTTCCGGCGTTGTCATCAACGGCGTGTATCACAGCGAGATCTTCGGTGAGACCTACGTCGGCGAGAACATCTGGGCGCCCTACATGACGCAGGCGCTAGCGGGCACACCCATTGAGGCCGTCTCGAACGCGAACATCGGCGCATCCTCCCCGAAGGGGGCGACGCCGGCACCGTCGCCGTCGCCCCATGCGCACTGAGACCACCTCGGCGATTCGCACCCTTTCCTCCGCTCGCGCGGGCCACACTCGCCTGCGTGCGGGCGCGGCCATGGTCGCCGGGATTGGTGCTGCGGGCCTCGCGGCGGCCGGTGCCGCGCTCGCCTGGGGCTCCGTCGAGCGCACCATGCCGGTGCTACGCCGCTACGAGGTTGCGGTGGCCGCGCACGTACCCGAGGTGCGCATCCTCCAGATCGCTGACCTTCATCTCTTCGCCGGGCAGGAGTTCCTGCTTCGCTTCCTGGGCGAGGTTGCCTCCCGAGAGCGTTTCGATGCCGTGGTCGCGACGGGCGACAACTTCGGCTCCGCCGACGCACTCGAGATGGTGATGAAGGCCTATCGTCCCTTCCTGCCCTATCCCGGGGCGTTCGTGCTCGGGTCGAACGACTACTACTCACCCATCCCCAAGCGCTGGAGCCGCTACCTGAACCGCTCCAAGCCGTATCCCGTCCGAGTGGTGCCGGACCTGCCCTATCTGCCGATGGTGCGGCAGATGCGGGAGGCCGGTTGGATTGACCTGTCGAACATGTCGGGCACGCTGTCGCTCCCCACAGGCCGGATCTCCCTTCTTGGCACGGATGACGCACACATTCACCGCGATCGCTTGCCGTCCCCGGCCTCGTCGTGGGGCGTCGCGGGCGTCCTGCGCCTGGGTGTCACCCACGCGCCGTACACGCGCGTCGTCTCCGCCCTCACGTCGGCGGGTTCGGACCTGATACTGGCCGGGCACACCCATGGCGGACAGATCGGGATTCCCGGGTTCGGCGCGATCATCACGAACTGCGACATTCCGCGGGCCTACGCCAAGGGACTGAGCCGCTGGGAGGCGCCCGACGGTTCCTCCTCGTGGCTGCATGTGTCCGCCGGCCTGGGCACCTCGCCGTACGCGAAGATCCGCATCGCCACCCGTCCGGAGGCCTCCCTGATTCACGTCCATTCGGCGTAGGACAAGTCCTCGTCCTTCCCCACCCGCGCATTGCTGCGGCGTGGGACACACTTCTCGGACTTGGTTTATCTCGGTTTGGGTTTCGCGCCACGGTGAGGCTATACTCGAACGGCACCGGGGTGTGGCGCAGCTTGGTAGCGCGCTTCGTTCGGGACGAAGAGGCCGTGGGTTCAAATCCCGCCACCCCGACTCGGTGAATCGCCGGGACCGCGAGGTCCCGGCGATTTCTTATGCACACGATCGCCGACCGTTAGGTCAATCGGCCTGTGGGATCGCTACACTGGAGCAGTAACCATCACCAATAGTTCGAGGAGCCATTCCATGAAGCGTCGTATCGCCACCGCCGCGCTCATCATCCTGCTGCCGCTCGGAGCGGCGGCGTGCGGGGGAAAGTCCAAGACCCCCGATGCTGCCCCATCGACCGAGCAGACCACCAGCGCCCCCGCCGAGGCCGCCCCGAGCGATGAGAGCGTCGTCGATGCCTGCGCGAAGATCGCGTCCGACGGTCAGTCGCTCGCCAAGGATCTGAACATCTCGAAGGAGGAGACTGCGCAGGATCCGAAGAAGGCCATCGAGGCGCTCAACGCTCTCAGCTCCAAGCTCCAGGCGACGGTCGCGTCGGTCAACAACGCCGAGGTCAAGGACAAGCTCAGCGCCGCGGCATCCGACCTGGGCGCGGCCGCGCAGTCCGTGGAAGACCTTGTGGCGAAACCCAGCCCCTCCGCGATCGCGGACGCGCAGTCCGCCATCAACCAGGCCGGCATCTCGCTCAACGAACTGCAGGCGCTGTGCAATTTCCAGGACGGTGAGTGAACGAAGGTCCGTCGAAGGCATGAGAATGGGGGAGGCCATCCGGCCTCCCCCATTGTTTTCCCGTCAGGCGCGACCGCCGTTCCTCCAGCGCCGGAAGAGCACGGCCAAGAGGGCACCCGAGAGGTTGTGCCAGACGGAGAACACGGCCGCGGGAAGGGCTGTTTCGGGGGTGGCAGCGAAGTGGGTTTTCGCCAGCGTTGCCGCCAGGGCGGAGTTCTGCATGCCCACCTCGATGGAGGTCGTCCGCGACGCCTTGTCGGAGCCTCTACCCACGCGCCCGGCGAGGTAGCCGAGCAGGTAACCGAGCAGGTTGTGACAGACCACCACGGCAATGATGAGCGCGCCCGAGGTCAGGATCTTCTCGACCGATCCGGAGACGACGACCAGCAGCACGTAACAGATGCCAAGCACCGATATCCACGGCAGAACAGGAAGAATCCTCTCGACGAGACCGTTGGCAGCCAGACGAACGACAAAGCCACCCAGGACGGGGACGAGGACCATGAGCAGAATGTTCTTCGTCATCGCTGCTCCGTCGACGGGCATGCGTGAGCCGACCAGCCAGGCGGTGAGCAACGGGGTCATGAGGGGAGCCAGGAGCGTCGAGATGGAGGTCATGGTAACCGACAGAGCGACATCGGCCTTGGCGAGGTACGAGATCACGTTGGAGGCGGTTCCACCGGGCGCGCATCCGACGAGGATCACGCCGACGGCAACCGCGTCGGGCAGCCGGAAGACGTAGCACAGCGCCCATCCGACCAGCGGCATGATGAGGTACTGCGCGGCAACGCCAACGAAGACAGGCAGCGGGCGCTTGATGATGAGGCCGAAGTCGGGGACCGTGAGTGTGAGGCCCATGCCGAACATGATGATGCCGAGGGCCCAGTTGACTCCCGGTGCCAGAGGCTGAAAGAACGCGGGAGCGATCATGGCGGCCGCGAAGGCGGCCAGGATCAACAGCGGGAATACCGTGACGGCGATGCGGGCGCTTCGGTCCTCGGAGGAGAGGACGGGCGCGGGGGAATCAGATGTATGCACGTGTGATGTGGACATGTCTTCCATGTTTGCGCGATGTTGCCCGCGGGCCACGGGATATCTCACCAGCTGATCCCGCAGGTATTGAGCGCCACAGGCCGCGGTCACTAAACTAAGGCTATGCACAGTGAGGCGCTCATGACTCAACAGGCACCGGCCGCGCCGCGGGGAGGCTCGCGGGGCACCCGTCCCTGCGCCCACCGGATGCGCACTCTTCAGCGTCACGGCTGGATGTCCGACCAGCACGGGGCATGGGCCATGATGGCGCTGCCGCCCCTGCTCGGATGGGCGCTGTCCGGGCGTTTTTCGTGGCTTGTCCTTCTCCTGCTGGTCGCGTGGGCAATGGCCTTCCAGCTGTTCTCGGCCACGTGCCTGTGGGTGAAGACCCCGGCGAAGCGTCGGGGACGCATCCTCCCCGCGTTGGCGACCTACGGCGTGGCGACCGCGATCCCAGGAATCGCGCTGCTCGCGTCCCGTCCGCAGCTGCTGTGGTGGGGGTGCGCGTTCGTCCCCCTCGCCTCGTGCGCGCTCTTCCTCGTGTGGCGGGGCCGCGAGCGCTCCCTGGCCACGCGGGCCGCGTCGATCCTGGCGGGTAACGTCATGGGTCCGGTGGCGTTCTCGCTGGCCAGCGCCGACGGGTCCCCGGTGGCCGTGTCGGCCCACACGTGGGCGGCGTGCGCGATCTTCGCCTCGTACTACGTGGGGACCGTTCCCCTCGTGCGGTCGATGATCCGGGGCCGTCGAGATCCTCGCTGGTCCCTGGGTGCGACCGCCTATCACGCGGCGTGCACGGCGGCGACCGCGATCGCGTGGTGGTTCGCGGTGGTCTCGCCGTGGTGCGTGGCCGCGTGGGTTGCCCTCACGGCGCGCGCCTGGGCCATGCCCGCGCTGAGTCGGGCGCGGAAGAGGCCCCTGTCTCCCAGGCTCATCGGCTTCACCGAGATGGCGTGGACCTGTCTCCTATTCGCCACGCTCCTCGTCCCGTAGGCCGCGGCGCGCGTGGCGCTCGGCGACGGCGAGGAAGCGATCGTTGTGGCTCGGGGCGCCCACTGACACGCGCACGCCCTCGGGGAATGGGCGCACGATGAGTCCGGCTCGAGCGCACTCCTCGACGAGGTCGGGGCCCGTGCCACGCAGCATATAGAAGTTGGATTGTGTGTCGGGAACGTCGTAGCCGAGGGAGCGCAGGGCGGGCACGACACGTTCGCGTTCGGCGACGACCTCGCGCACGGCGCGGCGGACCTCGTCTGAATCGTTGAGCGAGGCCAGGGCGCCGGCCTGCGCGACGGAGTTGACGCCGAAGGGAACGAGGAGAGCCTGCATGGCGTCGATGACCTCGGCGTCCCCGATCCCGTAGCCGACGCGCGCCCCCGCCAGGGCGTGGGCCTTAGAGAACGTGCGGGTGACGACGACGTTGGGATGGCTGGCGATGAGTGGGATCGCCGTGCTCACGCCGGGCGCGGTCGCGAAGTCGATGTAGGCCTCGTCGATGAGGACCATGACGGAGTCGGGGACGCTCGCGACGAAGGAGGAGACCTGGTCGAAGGTGAGGGCGGGTCCCGTGGGGTTGTTGGGCGAGCAGACGATGACGGCGACCGTGTCGGGTGTGATGGCACCGCGCATGGCATCCAGGTCGTGGCTCGCGTCGGGGAGCAGCCCGACGGGCACGGGCTGCCCACCCACGGCGGTGACGGCGATCGGGTAGGACTCGAAGGAGCGCCAGGGGTAGACGACCTGGCTGCCGGGCTGACAGAGCGCGGACAGGGCCGCGAGGAGGATCGCCGAGGAGCCGGTGCCGACGCAGAGCTGGTCGGGGGCGACGCGGAGGCGATCCGCGAGCGCTTCTCGCAGGGGTGCTGCGGTCAGGTCCGGGTAGCGGTTGATCGCCTGCAGCGACCGGGCCATTTTTTCAAGCACGGCGGGGCTGGGCGGGGTGGGCATCTCGTTGGAGGAGATCTTGTCGGCGCCGGGCGCGCTCCTACCGGGAACGTAGCGGGGAAGGGAGGCGACGGCGGGCCGAATGCGCAGCTTGGTCATGCGTCTAGTCCTATCCCATGTCGGGTGCGGCGTGCAAACAACGTCCCATTGCGCAAGAATTGGCAGATGGAATTCATTGCTCGTTTGTTGGCCACGATGGCCGGACTGTGGGTGTCGACCCTCCTGGTTCCGTCGATCTCGGTGTCGTCTTCGTCGGCGTCGGAGACCGTGATCGTTCTGGCGGTTGTCGCCCTCGTGTTCACGCTGGTGAACTCGCTGATCAAGCCGGTCGTCAAGACGCTGGCGTTCCCCCTGTACGTGTTGACCTTTGGTCTCTTTGCCCTGGTGACGAATTCGGCGTTGTTCGCGTTGACGGGGTGGATTTCGACGCGGCTGGGGGCGCCGTTGTCGACGGGTGGTTTCTGGTCGTGCCTTGCGGGGGCGATCATCACGTCGGTCGTGGCGTCGGTCGTGTCGGGCTTGCTGCGTGACAAGAAGGACGAGCGGGACTGATTCGTCTGTTCCCCGTCTCGAGGCACATCACTTCTCGGTGATGCGCCTCGTCTGGTAGTGGTGGATGGTGGTGTGGGTGTTGTCGGTGAGGCCGAGCGCCTGGGTTCGGCGCGCCTCGGCCGCGGCGAGGGCACTCAGGCCGGGGTCGGACGAGGCCTTGGCCGCGTTGAGGGTGGTCCTGATTTCGTCGACGTACAGGGGCGCGCTGTGGGAGGAGGGCACCGGGTCCTCGGGGTGAGTCGCGGCGGCGTAGTCGCGGAACATGACGGTCGTGACGTTGTCCCCGCGCGTGGCCTCTCCGTCGCATCCGGGGACGATGTCGCCGGAGTTTTCGTAGGCGAGGACGGGGACGTCACGTGGCGCGACGGTCGCGGTAGGTGACCCGGCGGTGAGCACGGAGACGACGTTGTAGTCGGCGCGCACCTGAGGGTCGGCGGCCAGCTGGGCGGCCATGATCCCTCCCTGGGAGTGGCCGGCGAATTCGACGGCTTCTCCGGGGCTGATCCCCGCCGCGCGCATTGCTTCCTTGATGGCATCGAGCTGGTCGGAGGGCATGGCGGCCACGCCCTGGAGGTTGGTCAGGGAGTCTTGGGGTCCGCTCTCTCCGACCATGAAGGACTGGGTTCCTCGGATGTCAACGGTCCACGACCTCGTCGTTGTTCCGTTCTGGTGGGCGGTGACGTGCTCCTCGATGGCGATCTCTCCGTTGTCGGCGTCTCCCCCGCTCATCGTCGTGATGTGCTCGATGGTGTCGGCGCTGGTGGCGACTCCGGTGTAGTGGGTGTCGGGGGCGGCCTGCGGCATCGCCTCGAGCGTGGCGCGGGTGCGCGCGGCGAACACCCCCGGGGGCAGGGAAGCGGCGGCTCCGCCCGGATGCACGTGGGCGCGCTCGTCGGCCCCCCTCACCGCGATTCCGTAGCTGCGGCCGTGCCGAAAGCCGAGCGCAACGGCGCTCGCCACGGCAACGGCGGCCACGCCCGAGGCCGCGCGCGTGGAGGTTGGGCTCGACCCCTGGCTGACTCCGCGTCCGGCAAGGAATGGGGTGATGCCGGGATTTTTGGGCAGCGAGCCGACGTCGAAGGCGAACCTGCCGAGGTCACGTTGGAAGCGCGCACCGGATGCGTGATCCGTGTGGAAGGCGAAGGCTGCGCCGTCTTGCGCCACGCTCAACAGGTCACAGACGGCGGCGAGATGGGCGTCGCCGGGCAGGAGCACGGAGGCCAGCGGGGGGACCCCCGCACGGGAGGACGTGTCTTGGGCGGCGTGGAACAGGGCCGTGGTGGCAGACGACCAGGCGATTCCCGGTGCGAGCACCCACCGTGCAAGGCCGCCGGGACCCACCGGGGGTCCCATCGGGCTTCCGGGCACGACCTCCCACAGGGAGGCCGAGGCCTCGGCGTCCCCGTAGGTGAGGGCCGTGTCTTGGAGCTTCCACATGAGGGAATCAATCCCGGATGCGAGGTGTTCGAGTGCCCCCATGGCGACGATGATCGCTCTGACGAGGCGGGCGGAGCCCGTGGGAGCGAGGGTGGACGCCATCTCCGCTTGGGTGAGCGCCGCGCCGAGGGCGAAGCGAGCGGGGCCGATGAATAGCGCCCGCTGGTGGGAGAGGAGGGTGTGCGCGGCGCACAGCTCGTTGACGTCGACACGAAACGCGCCGGACGCCACCGACACGTCGCGGTGAGGGTCGAATGCCACTGTCACCACGCTCCTCGTGTCGGGCTTTCGGCGACGACGGTCAGCGCGAGGGCCAGGGTGTGGGCGCGTTCGGCGTCGAGGGTGGCTGCAGCGCTCAAGGCCTCGTCGATGTTGTCGATGATGCCCTGGGTGGCGGAGGCGACCTCGCCGAGGCTCGCGCGGTAGGAGTCGGCACCCACCCCGGACCAGCCCGGGCAGGAGTGGGTGCCGAGCGCCTCCCCGAGGGATTCGACGAGGCTGCGTGCGGTGCTCAGGGATGCGTCGGGGCTGAGCGGGTCGAGGTTCATGAGGGCTCCCACGGTGAGCGACGGTGTCGGTGTTCGACTATGCGATGGTGATAACGTTACGCTCGCGCTGGATCCTTCCTCCACCGGCTCGGCGCCTCCTGTGGACGGCCCGGGCCGTGATCTCCCTCCTGTGGATATGCCGCCCGTTATCCACGCCACGGAACCGTGCCACGGACCCGATGCCCGAGGAGTTGCCCGTTCTGGGAAGATAGGAGGCATGAGCGACACGATGACACTGTTCTCCACTGCCCACGGCTATTCGGACCTGGCGGGCGGGGGTGAACCGCTCAGCCCGCTGGACGGCCGCTACCGCGCGGTGAGCGCCCCCCTGGCGAACTACCTGTCCGAGGCGGGCCTGAACCGCGCGCGCGTGCACGTCGAGATTGAGTGGCTGATTTTCCTGCTCGACAACTCGGTCCTGCCGGGCGCGCCGACGCTGACGGACGCTGAACGCGACTACCTGCGCGCGCTGCCCCGTGATTTCGGGGTCGAGCACGTTGCGCGGTTGGCACAGTTCGAGGCCGTCACCCGTCACGATGTCAAGGCCGTCGAATACCTGATCGGCGAATACCTGGAGGCGGCATCCGACAAGCTGGGTGAGGGCACGAGTCTGCCGTCCCTGCGCGAGGTCGTCCACATCTTCTGCACCTCCGAGGACATCAACAACCTGGCGTACGCGCTGACCATCAAGGCGGCGACCGAGCAGGTGTGGCTGCCTGCGATCCGCGCGCTCCTGGATCGCCTGCGTGGCCTAGCCGAGGCCGGTGCGGCCGTCCCGATGCTGGCGCACACGCACGGCCAGCCGGCGACCCCCGTGACGGTCGGCAAGGAGATGGCGGTGTTCGCGCACCGTCTGTCCCGCCAGATCAAGCGCGTCGAGGCCACGGAGTACCTGGGCAAGATCAACGGCGCGACGGGCACGTGGGCCGCGCACGTCGTGTCGGTGCCGGGCGCGGATTGGCCGACGCTGGCTCGCTCCTTCGTGGAGGGCCTGGGCCTGACGTGGAACCCGCTGACCACGCAGATCGAGTCGCACGACTGGCAGGCGGAGCTGTATTCGGACGTGGCGCGCGCGGGCCGCATCGCCCACAACCTGGCGACGGACGCGTGGACGTATATTTCGATGGATTACTTCCACCAGAACCTGGCGGCGCAGGGGTCGACGGGTTCGTCGACGATGCCGCACAAAGTGAATCCGATCCGCTTCGAGAACGCGGAGGCGAACCTGGAGGTGTCGAACGCGCTGCTGGATTCGTTGGCGTCGACGCTGGTGACCAGCCGCATGCAGCGTGACCTGACGGATTCGACGACGCAGCGCAACGTGGGCGTCGCGTTTGGTCACGCGGTGCTGGCCTACGACAACCTGGTGCGTGGCCTGGATGGGATCGAGATCAACGCGGCCCGTATGGCCCGCGATTTGGATGCGAATTGGGCGGTGCTCGGCGAGGCCGTCCAGCAGGCGATGCGCGCCGCCGCGATCGCGGGTGCGACCGGCATGGCGAACCCGTACGAGCGCCTCAAGGAGCTCACCCGCGGCCACGAGGTGGGCGCAGAGGACATGCGCGAGTTCATTGCGGGCCTGGGTCTGCCGGCCGAGGTGGAGGAGCGCCTCCTTGCGCTGACCCCCGCGACCTACGTCGGCCTGTCCGAGCGCCTGGCGCGCTGGGAGGCCTGAGCTTCACCGGTTGGGGCGGCGGGTGCGCGGCCCGTCCGCGCATCGCCGCCTTTCCCGTTTCTGCCCTATATCGACGAGGCCGGGGCGGGGGTTACGAGCCCGACTGGGCACCGCTCTGCGGGTCGGGCTGGGCGCCGGACTGGGGGGTGACGTGAGCACCCGGTGTCAGCGTGGGGACCGGGTGCAGGTCCGGGTCCGAGTTGTCACTGACCGTCACATGCACGCCCGGGAAGGCCCCCTCCACCGACGGCAGAACGAACTGACCGGGATCATTCAGCGGCCTTTCCGTCGGCAAGCACGCGGAACGCGACCTCACGGCGATAGAGTCCTCCGAAAACTTGAACTCGGCAAGGCCTCCATAGTTGTCGATCAGCTGAATACCCCGAGTAGCATCCCTGTCGTTTTCCTTGTCAACCTGCACGGTCACCGCCCAATCGGGCTTGTTTTCTGTCACCAGTTTCTCGAGTTGCTCAAAGGGCATCGACGGAGCCACCGTGGTGTAGCCAACCACCCGATACCCCTGGGTATCACCACTGCCACACACCTGTACGTACGGCAGGCCCATCACCGTCAGCTCACCACCGGTCTCGGCGGCCACCTGCCCGGCCATGCGCGATATCTCTGGCAGCCGACGACTCATGTACTCCTCAAAGCCCACACGCTGACGGAAAGGAACGAGCTCTCCCTTGCGCGGCATGGCCGCATCCCACCCGTACAAACCGGCCACCACCACGACCGCTGCGAGACCAACACGCGCTGGCGTCCACCTCATCGCCCTCAACTCCCCGACTGCTGGTCTGCGTCCGTCGCCACCTGACGGAAAATCAACGGATTCTTCTGCTTATTCGCATCGTACGCGTCGACGACTGTTAAGCGAGGGAACATCTCTTGCACGGATGGGAGCGCAAATTGGCCGTAGATGTCCCTGGAACGCAAAGACGGCAGACACCCGGAGGAAAATTGGACAAAGATAACGTCATTCTCGAAGTGATCAAATATGAGAGAATTGCCATCCTGGTCGCCAAGACCAACACTACGCATATTCTCCTTATCCCGAGGAACCGGATCCGTCGAATAACTGTACCCGTAGCGCTGAGCAGCATCTCCGACAATCCGGCGCAGATCCTCATAATCGATCAGCGGAATATTAAAGCGAACCGCACTAATCTCGTACCCATTGAATGCAGATCGACAGGCCCAACTCTCCGAGTGCCCGACGTCAGCGATAACCCCTCCCGATTCCATCGCAACCTCCTCGATAATGCTCATGTACCGAGGCATCGTGCCGCTGACAAAGGCCTCCAACGTCTGGCGTTCGGTCACGGGAACGCTTCCGCCATCTGGATAGGGATCAGCGTCCGGCAGCCCCGGCACGCACGCCGCCAGAAGCAACGAGGCGCAGGCAGCAGTGGCCGCCATTGTCCACCGAGAACTCATGCCATCACTCCCCCGACTGGGCACCGGACTGGGGGGTGACGTGAACACCCGGGGTGAGCGTGGGAAGGGGGTGCAGGTCCGGATCCGCGTTGTCGCTGACCGTCACGTGCACGCCCGGGAACGCCTCCCCCACGGAAGGCAGAACGAACTGACCGGGATCATCCAGGGGCTTATTCGTCGGCAAACACGCGGAACACGACCTCACGGCGATAAAGTCCTCCGAAAACTTGAACTCGACAAGGCCGCCATAGTTGTCGATCAGCCGAATATCCCGAGTAGCATCCCTATCGATTTGCTTGTCAACCTGCACGGCCACCGCCCAATCGGGCTTGTTTTCTGTCACCAGTTTCTCGAGTCGCTCAAAGGACATCGACGGAGCCACCGTGGTGTAGCCAACCACCCGATACCCCTGGGTATCACCGCTGCCGCACACTTGCACATACGGCAGGCCCATCACCGTCAGCTCACCACCGGTCTCGGCAGCCACCGGCACAGCCACACTCGATATCTCCGGCAGCTGACGGCTTATGTACTCTTCAATGCTCACACGCTCAGGAAAGGGAACGAACTCAGCATCGCGCGACTTTGCTGCATGACACCCACCCAACACGGCCACCACCACGACGCACCACGCACCCACACGTGCCGGCGTCCACTTCTTTGTCATGCTCATTCTCCCGACTGAGTTCCCGACTGCGGCCGCAACTCAGGATTCTCGTCGCCGTTGTCGTCAAAGGCCCGCACGATTGTCAGATTCGGAAACATCTCTTCGGGGCTAGGCAGCGGATAGGACCACCGCAGGGTGTCCGGATCGAGAGGCTGGGATGGGAACATACACCCCGAGTACAAACTAATGACAATGCGGTCCTGAGCCTCGTGGTGATAGAAAATCAGACTATTCCCGTAGTCATCCCCGACAGCGACAGTGCGAGAGTTGAGTTTATCTCTGCGTACCGGATCCCACGAATACGCGAAGCCGTTACGCTGCGCCCCCTCAACGACCATCCGACGCAAATCCTCATAATCGATAGCTGGAATAACCATCACCATCCACTGGATATCCATAGCGGTCGTGCCCTTCGTCGCGCAACCGTCGACCCGACTCTTGCCACTGACTCCTAGCACACCACCGGACTCGACGACGACCTCCTCGATGATGCCTAGATACCGGGGCAGGGTATCCCTGATGTGAACCTCCGTCGTCTGCCCCTCGGAGATCGGGATGCTCCCACTGCTGCGTCCAAAATACAGTTCAGCATCATCCGGTGGCCTCGGAATACACGCTGCCAGAACCAGAGAGGCGCAGGCAGCACCCAGTAGCGCGACCAGCTGTTTCCGGCTCATAACCTCTCCTTCTTACCCGCGATGACCTCACCAATGTCTTCAAGAGAGTAGTTATGCTGGCCCTTTTTCGCCTCATAGAAATAAGCGGAGTGATTCGCATATTTGTCGGCGTTTGGATCTGAGTTGTATCCGTCTCCCCCAGTCGCGTCACCTGAGAGGTGCCCGATGCCCTCCAGCTCCTTGGGGTCGCGTCCAAAGGTCCCATCGGGTCCCATTCCCTGAACCGCGTCGTGTAGCGGAATCGCCGAGACCCACGTGTGTTCGGGGTCTACCCCCAGCGTCCCGACAGATTGCACTGCTGATCCCGGGGAACCCGTATACACGAAGTCGTCGACAACGTCTGCTCCAATATCGCGCATTGCGAAGCCGCCCGTCAGGGAGCCGTAAGAATGTGTGACCGGAGTTTGGTGCACGTCCATTCCCCGCTCTGAGCGCCACGAGTGGATTCCTGTCAGGAAGCCGTTCAGCTTCTCAGCTCCGGCCTGTGCCTTGCCTGGAAATGCGACAGACGGGTCCGCTGTCTCCCACGGATCTGGCGGCGCTTCGTACCCCATCCACGCGACCGCTGCGACACTTCCTTCTTCTGCACCGCCCGCAGTCTCCGCTGCGTGGATCAAGTTACGCGCATACCTCAAGTTGAGGTCAGTACTCCTACGACAAGACGTGGTCATGCCCGGAACGAAAGTCGTTACATGCTTCGCGTTGTCGACGTCTCCGATGGCGATTGCGGCACGAACATTCTCGCCAAGCTTCCCCGGCTCAAGAGCGACAAGCCTCAACTCACTATCATTTTGGAGATTCCTCTCGAGAGCCTGAAGATCCGCCAAGCGATTACGGAGAGCCTCGTGCCGCTGACCAAGGAACGGCGAGAGCGGTATTCCGGCGTTATGCAATGCTTCGATTTGTCCCTCCACCTTTCTGAGCTCATTCTCGGTTTTCTCAATCAGACTCGTCCCCGGAATACGATTTCCCGCGGCATCAATACGCCCGTTCAACACGAGATCGTTCGCCTTTGCTCGCGATGCCATGTCGATACCGTTGAGGTTTCCGTACTTTTCGGGATCCTTGTTGATGAGCGCCTCACGCTCGGACTCCGACAGGAGTGCCCACCACACGGAGACCTCCTCGGGACTCCACGAAGGGTCGGCATCGTCGGCTAGGCCCGCAGACGCCGAGTGGCGTCCTTCGGACATCGCGTACTGTCCCTCTGCTAGAGCCTTGTATCGGGATCCCACGGTTTCCTCTGCCTCGGTCGCAATCTTAATTGCGTCGGCAATGGTGTCTAAGAGTTCGTCATATTTGCACTCAGCCACCGTGGTTTTTTCCCGTTCGGGTATGTTCCACTTGATGTACCCAGATTCCGTGATCTCGGCACCGATCTCCGCCGCGACCTCCCACGCGGACTTCCGCTTTGCCACCACCCGGCTCACGTACCCGTGCAGCTCTGCGGTCGCCAGCGCGTATTCGGTGAGTTCGTTGAGGCGCGAGTCCAGCTTGTCCTGGATCTCGGTGAGCCGCTGGCGCATCCGGTCGGGCGCCTCGCCCTGAGATCGGATGTCGTTCGCGGCGTGTTCGAGGTCGGCGATGATCTCGCGCGCCTCGCGCACCTCGGCTTCGATGAGGTCCTCGGCCTCGATGATGGCGTTGTGGTCCCAACTCTGGATGTCCGCCCAGGTCGCCACTACTGCTCCTCCCTCATGCGCAGCAGGTCTTCCATGGTCATCGCCCCACCACCGTGGCGAACCTGCTGGAAGCTCACTGCCGCATCATCCTCGGTCGCGGCATACGCGTTGATCGAATCGTTCACGGACTGGGAGAAATCGTCCAGGTCGCGCGACACTGCCATAACCGCGTCGTCGATTGTCTCGCCGGCGCTGCGTCCCAGCCCCGCGAGCTCGCCCCCTCCAAGCGCCGACGACAGGAAGTCGCCCGCCGTCGCGACCGTCACCGACCGCAGGCCACTGGAGGCCTCGCTCGTACGGTCGCGCAGGACCTCAAGGTCCCCTTCTTCAATGACAAGGTCGCCCGCCATTGTGTCCCCTCTCGCGCGCAACTACGACAACAGGACCGACATTATCAAACGGTCAAGAAGCGAACAAGAGCACGCCCGTTCGCCCCGCACGAGCCCCCAACCGTGCGGCGAGGCGGGGACTCGGGGCGCTCACGGCCTCCACGCCGGGTCACACTCGGGCGGCCCGTAGCGGTGATACAGCTCGTCAGGGCGGGCAATCTCGTCAGCGAATCCGAGGACGCTCATGTCGGCGACCGCGTCGGTCTGCGCACCGGGAGCCTCCAGATCATCCGCACCGCCGTTGGCCTCCAGGACCCGTGCACGCACACTCACCGGCGCCATCTCGGGGTTGTTCCACGCGGCGCGCGTGATGACATCCAGCGCCTGCGCAGCATCGGTCGCGTCGACCAGGGTGTCCCCCGCGGGCACGACCACGTCGATGGACACCAGGGAGGGGCGCCCGAAACCCTCGCCCACCTCGACATTGATGGCTCGCCGAGCACGCCGGGCTCTCCCCGGCCTCCCCGCCCCACCCTCGTGCGTCAACCCGCTGGAATGGGCCTCGGCGCCGGAGGTCGGGAAGCGGGACTCGAGGGCGGCGGAGGCAAGGTCCGCGAAGCGCTGCGTGCGCCCGGTTCCGCGCGTCGAGGCCAGCGCCCGCCACGCGATGCCCGCGCCGATCGCGCCGACGCCGAGGGCACCGATGACCAGCGGCCCCGAGATCTGCGGGAGGCGTCCGCGCAGTCCAGCGGCCGCCACCTTGTTGACGGGGGTCGAGACGCGCATCCATCGGCGCACCTCGCGCAGGGGGGCGTTGGGGTCGGTCATGACCTGTCCTTTCGATAGGCGAGGAGCGCGCGAAGGAATGCTCCCGGGGACGTCCCGGGGCGCGGCGAGCGCGAACGAGCGACTCGCGGCAGGCGCGGGACCGTGGCCACGTAGTCGATGGGGTAGGTGGTGGGTTCGTACGATCCCCTGCGCTCCAACGCGGCCACCGCATTCCACGTGCCCTCGGCGGTGGGGGTCAGGAGATCCTGCCAGATCTCATAGTGCATGACGCGCGTGGCCTCCCCGGGGGTCGGCAGGAAGTCCTGCAGGGCCGCCATCGACGAGGCGAGCCTGCCCCAGGGGGTGACGCGCACCTTGCGTTCGAGGAGCCGCACCGTCTCCGTGTACGTCGACGAGGAGTGCGCGTAATACAGGGGGCGATTCCGGGGCCGCACGAGGCTCCGCCCCACCGCGACGCGTCGGTCGGGGGCGCGGTCGGGCGAGCCATCCATGCTGGGCACGACGTCCTGGTCGTGGGTGATGGCGACGGTGACCACGTCGGGGCGCACCCGGATCCTGCGGTTGGGTCCCCCCGTGGACAGGATTCCCACGATGTTGACCCCCGCCTCGTCGGCGGGGACGGACGCCAGCGCGGCCGCGACGATCCCACCCTGGGAGTGACCGCAGATGAAGACGGGTTGGCGCGCCCTGTCCGCGGCGGGTACACCGTCGCGTTCCATGGCGGCGTGCAGCGCGCGCACGACACCGACGCTCATGGACGCCTCCAGTCCGAGCATGAGGCGGATATTGGCTTCGATGTCGGCGGGGTTGTGGGTGGAGCGGAAGGTCATGGACTCAGTCCCGACCAGGGACATGAGCCAGCGCCTGGCTTCTCCCTCGCCGACGCGCGTGATCTTCACGGCGGGTCCCAGGGTGCGCGACCAGTAGAGCTCGTCAATGTCGGCGCACATATCGGACAGGGTCTCGGGGGCATCCACGCGGCGGATCTGGGCCTCGGGGTGATCGGGCAGCGGGGGCTGGAACGGCGGGTCGGCGGCGGAGTCACGCAGGAGGGCGACGTGAACGGCGCCGCCTCGCAGGGCGCCGACGGCGGTGCCGATGGTGAGCATTCCCGTCATGAGGGCGTCGTATCCGCGCCTCGGGATGAGGGGACGCATGCGGGCCATGCGCCCGTCGCGGTCCGCGCCGACGGCGACGACGAGGCGCGCCCACGCACGCCCGACGGTGGCGGTTCGGCGCGCCACGTGGGAAAGCGAGCGGATGAGGAGGGTGTCCAGGCCCGGGGCATCGAAGAAGATCCTCTGAGACTTCTCGCTGATCGCGGTGCCCATGGCGTCGGAGAGGGATCGCGCTCGTCCCCGCAGATCATCGGGCAGGGCGGAGATTTCGGCGAGGGCGCCGACGGCGACCGTGGCCGCGAGTGCGGGCACAATGGGGGCGACCTTGAGGCGCAGGTAGAGGCCGGGGTACGCCTGCGGCACACGGCGCATCGCGTGGTAGCGCCGACGCGGGCGTCGCTTCATATCCCCTCCTCACCTGTGTCCTCTCTCCACCCTACGGTGGGCGAGGCCTCGTCGCGCCGCTTTGGGGGATGCGTGTCGCAAGCTCCACAGGGAGCGGCACCACACTCCCCTTGACACCTATACCCCCTAGGGGTACTGTCGGTGACATGAGGAACGAGCACGGCTACCACGGCAACACCGAGAATCACCTCGCACGCCTGCGCCGCATCGAAGGACAGGTGCGCGGCCTGCAGCGCATGATCTCGCAGGGCGATTACTGCATCGACATCCTCACGCAGGTCTCCGCCGTCCAATCCGCGCTCGACTCCGTGGCAGTCAACCTACTCAAAGACCACATGAACCACTGCGTCGTCACAGCGGCGCGAGAATCCGATGAGGCCGCGCAGGCCAAGATCGATGAGGCGGCCGCGGCCATCGCTCGCCTCATCAAGTCCTAACCTCAAGGAGAGAACATGAGCACCGAGATCGATCGCACCATCGAGTTGTCCGTTGACGGAATGACGTGCGGACACTGCGTCATGAGCGTCACCGAGGAACTCACGGAGCTCCCGGGCGTCAAGAACGTCGAGGTCATCCTCAACTCGGGCGGCACCTCCAAGGTCACCGTCCTGACCGACAAGGCGCTTGAGGACTCCGCGCTCGGCGACGCGGTCTCCGAGGCCGGTTTCACGCTGGTTGGTGTCTCGCGCGACTTCTGAGAGCATCCACGCCTCACCGACGAGGCCGGGGCACCATCCCCGGCCTCGTTTCCTTTCACCCGATACATACCCCCGGAGGGTACCCATGTCCACCAACTCCGTGACGACCACTCCCGCGGCCGTCCCTTCTTCCCCTGATGCCACCCCGGCCTCGGCCCCCACCCCCCAGGTCGGCGAGAACACCCACGCACACGCCGCCGACATGCGCCGACGCCTCATCGTCTGCGCGCCACTGGGCATCCTCGCGATGATTCTGTCGATGGTGCCCGCCTGGCAGTTCACGGGGTGGCAGTGGGTCGTCGCGGCGGTCTCGATCCCGGTGGTCACGTGGGGCGCGTGGCCCTTCCACCGGGCGGCCTTCGCGGCCGGCCGCCACGGCTCGACGACGATGGACACGCTGGTCTCCCTCGGCGTCATCTCCTCAACGCTGTGGAGCTGGTGGGCGCTGCTGTGGGGCGGCGCCGGAATGCTCGGCATGCGCATGCACATGAGCCTGATCCCGCGCGCGGCACACGCCGGCCACGCGGAGATCTACTTCGAGGGGGCGTGCATGATCGTCGTGTTCCTACTGACGGGCCGCTACCTGGAGGCGCGCGCACGCTACCGCGCTGGCGACGCGCTGCGGTCGCTGCTGCGCATGGGCGCGAAGGAGGCGACGCTCATGAGCGTCGATCCCGCGACCGGCGAGCGCACGGAAACGGTCGTGCCCGCCTCGTCCCTGCAGGTTGGCGACCTCTTTGCGGTGCGCCCGGGCGAGAAGGTGGCGACCGACGGCGTCATCGTCGAGGGCTCCTCCGCCCTGGACACCTCGCTCCTGACGGGCGAGTCCGTGCCCGTGGACGCCGCCCCCGGCGACGCGGTGACGGGTGCGACCGTCAACACGTGGGGGTCCCTGCTGGTGCGCGCCACGCGCGTCGGCTCGGACACGACGCTCGCGCAGATCGGGCGCATGGTCGCCGAGGCCCAGGCGGGCAAGGCCCCCGTCCAGCGACTCGCGGACCAGATCTCCGGCGTGTTCGTACCGATCGTCATCGCCGTATCCCTGCTCACCCTCGGGGGCTGGCTGCTCGCGGGCGGCGGCGTGCAGGCCGCGTTCACGGCGGCCGTCGCTGTGCTGGTGGTCGCGTGCCCGTGCGCGCTCGGCCTGGCCACGCCCACCGCGATTCTCGTCGGGTCGGGGCGCGCCTCGCAGCTGGGCATCCTCATCAAGAACGCGGAAATTCTCGAGCAGACGCGCTCGATCGACACGATGCTGCTCGACAAGACGGGCACGGTCACCACGGGCGTCATGTCCCTCGAGTCGGTCGCGGTTCCCACCGCAGGGAGGTCTCCCGAGGTGGACGAGGCCTCGGCCCTGTCCCTGGCTGCCTCTGTCGAGTCCCTCTCCGAGCACCCTGTCGCCCGCGCGATCACGTCGGGCGCATCGGACCGCGGCCTATCGCTGGAGCCCGTGACGGCGTTCGCGAACCAGCCCGGACTCGGCGTCGTCGGCATCACCGCCCAGGGCGGCGTGCTGGTCGGCCGCCCGTCGTGGCTGGCTTCCCTGGGCGTGGACGTGCCCGCTTCTCTCCTTGACGCCGTGCGCGAGGCCGAGACCTCTGGTGCCTCCGCGGTCGTCGCGGCTCTCGCGCCGAACCTGGCTTCCGCGGCTTCCTCCTCCCCGGAGCCGGCAGCCGCCACGCCCGAGGCGCCCGCGTCCGTCACACTGCCCGGCCCCGATGCAAAGCTACCCCTTGCGACACTCACCATGAGCGTGGTCGGCATGACCTGCGCGTCCTGCGTGGGCCGCGTCGAGCGCAAGCTCGGCAAGCTCGACGGCGTGAGCGCCGAGGTCAACCTCGCCACCGAATCCGCGCGCATCACGCTCACCGCCCCGCACAGCGACGAAGAGCTCGAGGCCGCCGTGAACACCGCCGGCTACCACGGCACGGTTACCTCCCGTTCTGAGGCCGCATCCTCCGACGGCACGCCCGCGACTGGCGGCAGCGCGACCGGGGATACCGGTACCCCCACCCAGCCCGGCACCACCCCGGGCGCGGGCGAGCAGGAGGGGGCCCCGGCCTCGTCCCTGGTGATCCCCGAGCGCGTCGAGGGCCGCGCGATTGCCGCACTCGTCGTGCGTGACACGGTCAAGGAATCGTCGGCTGATGCGATTGCTCAGCTGCGCGAGCTCGGCATCGAGCCGATCCTGCTGACGGGCGACAACGAGGCCGCAGCCCAACACGTCGCGGATCAGGTCGGAATCGACCGCGTCATCGCGGGCGTCCTGCCCGACAGCAAGCGCGACACCGTCGCCAATCTACAAGCCGAGGGCCGCACGGTCGCGATGGTGGGCGACGGCGTGAACGATGCTGCCGCCCTCGCGCAGGCGAGCGCGAAGGGCCTGGGTATCGCGATGGGTTCGGGCACGGACGTGGCGATCGAGGTCGCGGACATGACGCTCATGAACTCCTCGCTCACCTCGGCGGCGACCGCGATCCGCGTGTCGCGCCGGACGCTGCGCATCATCAAGGAGAACCTGTTCTGGGCCTTCTTCTACAACATCCTCATGGTGCCGCTCGCGATCGCTGGGCTCCTCTCCCCCATGCTGGCGAGCGCCGCGATGGCCTGCTCGTCGGTGTTCGTGGTTCTCAACTCGCTGCGCCTGCGCCGAGCGCGATAGGGGCGTGCCGCGGGTGCCTCGGATGTGCCCTCGGTCCTCCCGTGAAACCGGGACCGCCCCTGCATGGCACCCCGCGCCCGCTCTTGGGCATCGCGTGAAACCCGGACCACCCCCGTATGCCCGATTCACCCCAATTCGACGCATTCGGCGCCAGCAGGGGCGGTCTCGGTTTCACTGGACCAACAACTCCACGCCGCAGGGGCGGTCTCGGTTTCACGACCACTTGCCAATCGGCAGAAGCCAGCATCATCACCGTCAACCCGGCCTAGTCGGCACCAAACAGGCTCGCCTCACCACGCAGCGCTTTACCAACCTTTTCGGATCACCATATGATTTCATGTAATATGGCAGCAGGCTCAGAGAGGGGACGATCGGCGCATCATGAAACCCTTGCGAACATGGCTCACCGTCGCAGGCGTTGTCGCCATTGGCGATCAAGCGTTCTTTGTTACCTTGAGCCTCTTTCTCCTCTCGTTCTACGGATCGGCAATTGCAGCTTCCTTCCTGACTGTCGCCTCGGTGACCCGACTGTGTCTGATCCTCGCTGGAGGATACGCGGCGGACCGCTGGTCTCCCTACCGCTGTGTCCAAGTGGGGCTCGCATTACGCATCGTCGCCTTCCTTCTCGTCGGCTGCGACTCCCTGCAAGGCCCACATGTTCCCCTCCTGTCGTGCGGCATCGTTCTCTTCGGCGCGGGCGACGGTCTCTACCTGCCTTCTTCGGGCGCGCTCCTCAAGCGGCTGACCTCCCACGGGGACTTCTCTCGCACTATCTCCTGGGTCCAGGTCATCACGAGTGTCGCAACGGGACTCGCTGGCGCATCGAGCGGATTCAGCTTTGAAACCGTCCCCTTACACGCGTTGTTTCTGACGTTTGCGCTGCTAGCAGCAGTCGCGCTCGCATTGTTCTGCGCGATTCCAAACGTCGCCGCAGCAACACAAGCAGACGACCAACCCCCGCAGACTCAGGCTCCCTCTATTGCTTCCGTCTCCCTCAAGGACGTCATCACACGAAATGGGGGAATCGTCGCAATCGGCCTGGTCACCGCCCTCCTCATCGACGCATCGCTATCCGGGATCATGAACATCGTGCTCCCAGCACGCTACCTTGAACTCGGATGGGGAGGTGGGACCTTTGGTGCCGCAGTGTGCGTCTTTGCCCTCGGTGGCGTTGTCGGAGGACTCATCGCATCGCGTATTCCCAGCGACCGCACAACAGCGCGCAACATGGTTATCAACTATGGGATCCTCGTGTTTGCCGCGCTTACTTGCGCCCAGTACATCGCAGTTTCGAATTCACTATCACTGCTCTTCGTCGCCGCTTCAGGTTTCGGCGCTGGAGTAGTCGCACCGACTCTGATCGGCGACATCATGAACAGCACCCCCGAGTCCTTCGCTGGGCGCATCTACTCTGCTATCAACCTGGTGACCTACGGATCAGCGCCCGTCGCTTACGCGGCATGCGGATTCATCATGACTCGTTTCTCGACCTCCGCGCCCTTCCTGGTTGGCGCGGTGTTGCTCGCACTCGGAGGACTCGCAAGGCTCATCGCGACATTCCGGTCTTCCTAGGGCACCAGAACAGCCGCATACGTCGGCCGAAGGCACCACATGAAACCGGGACCGCCCCTGCATGGCACTCCGCGCTCGCTCGTGGGCATCGCGTGAAACCCGGACCACCCCCGTATGCCCGATTCACCCCAATTCGACGCATTCGGCGCCAGCAGGGGCGGTCTCGGTTTCACCGGACCAACAACCCCACGCCGCAGGGGCGGTCTCGGTTTCACCACCGCCCCTCGAGCACCGCGCATGCCTGCCCGAGTTCCCTCGCGGGCTGACCACGAGCAGCGGCTAGCAGCCCACGCGGCCCGGTTCGGGTGGAGCCGCGCCCGCCACAGCCATGCACGCCGCGCCTCGGGCATGTCGCTGCCCAAACAGCCGGTGCCCGCCCTCACGAGGTGCGTCGCGCGACGCGGAAGCCCTGCTTGGAATAGACCGTTTCGTAGGTGTGGCCGGGGTGGGCGGCAGCCGCCCACGACTGGGCGTCGACGCTGGCACCACCCCACGCGTAGGAGCGGTCGTCGATGACGACGTACTGTGGCGGCTCCTCCATGGCCTGGGTTGTCCCAACCCAGTACACCTCTCGCCGCGGCACGAGCCTCGCGAGCAGCGTCGTGTCGGTTTCGACACTCACCCCTTCCGGAACTGCGGCGATTGCTTCCTCGGCGGCGCTCATGCGAGGGCTCTCGTGAAGGGAGGGCAGCTGCGAGAGCGGCAGGGATGTCCAGGTGAGGGCCAGGGACACGGTCGGAACGAGAGCCGCCACCCACGCGGCACGCCGCCAGGAGACTCCGGAGGAGGACACGGTTCCGTCTCCGCCCGGATCGGCCTCGTCGGGCGTATGCGTGCCTACGCGCCCTCCCTCAAGGCCGGCGGCATCGGCCACATCGACGCCGCCGCATCGGGTGAGGCCCGCAGGGGCAGCCAGGTCATCGCCCCCGTCGCGGGCCGCCCCCTCGTCCGCGCGCGACTTGCCAAGGCTTGAATCGGCTGACCTCGCCTCGTGCCCGCGCGTGATCCACCTGCTCATCACGTCCAGGAGAGCGCACGCCGCGATCGGAACGAGGACTGCGTTGTAGTGCCACGAGTCCCACACGTAGTAGGTGTCGACGGAACCGGCGAAACGCCAGGCGATCGTCGGCGCCGCGAGAGCAAACCAGGGGGAGGACGCGCCCGCCAGCCCGGCCCCTGCGGCAGCGACCAGCAGGGTCACCAGCTTCACGGGAGGATCGGTGAGGATGCCCCAGACCGAGGGAAGGGACCTCGCCGCGGTCGTGCCGCCCGAGGAGGTGCCCGCACCGGTCGCGGAACCATCAAGGGAGTAGGCCCACGTTCCCGCCGGATTCACTGCGGGAAGAAGAACCTTAACGGTCAGCACAAAAGCGACGATACCGAACAGGGCGTACGCCAGGGAGCACAGGACGCCGGGTCGGCCGTGGCCTCGGCGCCGCCACGCCATTGCCAGGCCGGCAACAAAGACCGTCAGCCCCAGGTCCTCCTTGACGAGGACAAGAGGCGCAAGCCACGCCATGCACGCTCCCCACCGCCTCTCCACGAATGCAACGCCCCCGAAGGCCAGCAGCGGGACGGCGCAGCACACCTCATGAAACTGGGCGGCGACGGCACCCTGGAGGCCCCATCCCAGCCCGTACGTGATGCCGACCAGCAGGGCGCCACCCCGGCCGAGCAGGCGCTGGGCGAGGCGCGCGATGGGAAGCACCGACACCGCGAGCAACACGTCCTGGGCAACCAGGAGAGTCAGGGCCGACGGAAAGATCCGATAGATCGGACCGAGGAGCGCCAGGATCGGGTGAAAGTGGTCCCCGAGGAGGTTGTAGCCCGGACTCTTGATGGGAACGGTGGGTGCCTCGAAGCGCGAGTACGCCTGGATTGCCTCGGTGAAGATGCCCAGGTCCCAGGAGGGGACGACGAGGGCGCGCCACTGGGCGAGCGAGTAGCACACGTAGAGGGCGCCGACCGCGAGCGCAACCGCCGCGGGAACACCCCAGGCGGAGACGAGGCCCGGGATCCTCGCTCGGCTTGCGCGCCTCACCCAACCATCTCCGCGGGCCGGGTACCACCGCCCGATGCGGGGCTGTCGGAGTCGCGGGAGCCAGCCTGCGCTCGGGAAGCTCGGCTCACGCGCGGTGCGCCCGCTGGCGACGCGGCGGCATCGTCGGCGTCATCTCCGGAGGAGGCGGGGGCCGGGTAGGGCACTCCGATGCCCTGTTCGTGGGCGACGGGGCGCTTGGAGCGCGCGTTGGAGTGAAACCCCTGGAAGACGGTGGCCAGCAGCGCATCGACCATCCGCGCGGGACGGTTGAGGGACCCCAGCGAGCGATCGGCTCCCGAGTGGGCGAAGTTGCAGGGAACCTCCATGACGGATAGCCCGGCCCGCAGAACGTTGATGGTCATGGCGGCCTCGAGGACGTAGCGCCCGCTGAAGGGCATGGCCGCGTCGATGGCCTCGCGCGTCAGGCAGCGCTGGTAGCTGAGGGGGTAGTGGCAGTACCAGCCGGTCTTTCGACGAATGAGCCTGCGAGCGACACCGGGGCCAAAGCCGGAGTATTCGCGTTCCCGCGCGGGCACCGCGATCGCCATGTCTGCCTGCCTGGCGAAGACTGCCTCGACCAGGGCGGTGGCTTCGACGGCTGACTCCCCGAGGTCGGGCGAGAGGAGGAGGATGTGTCGAGGCGGGCCGTCGGGGCGGTCGCGCATGGCGGCGACCTTCACGCCGGTTTCGATGGCCGAGGCGCGCCCGCGCTCGACGGAGTGGCGCACGACGACGGCGCCGGCCGCTCTGGCAGCGCGCCCCGTGTCGTCGGTGGATCCATCGTCAACGACGATGAGGAGGTCAACGCCGGGGATGGCGCGGCAGGCGCGCACGGTGGCGGCGACGACGCGGCCAACGTTGTGTGCAGCGATGACGGCGGCGACGCGCTGAGGCTGGGAACCACGGGACCCACTGCGATAGTTCACAACTAACATTCTACGGGCGGCGGGGCGTTGGTGCGCCCCACCGCCCGTAATGTGAGCGACAAGCCTAGCTAAACAACAGGCAAAATCGCGCTCAGCGAATGGTGACGGCGCGCGAGACCAGGCCCTGGCGCGCGCGGCGCTCCTTGTCGTCCAGCCGCTCGGTCACGGTCAGCGCCTCCGCGAGGGCCCTGGCCAGGGCCTGCGTGCCCGGCGCAACGTCGGTCGCGCTCGCCCCCTCGGGCAGCTCGAAGACGGGAACAATCAGTCCGCACGCGCGGAAAGACCCGACGTATCGGGACCCCTCGCCGACGTTGGCCTCGCCCCGCGCGGCCAGGCGCGCCAGGGCGTCGAAGAGCTTCGCCTCCTCGTTGTCGGTCAGGAGGCGCACAAAGTTGCGGTTCATCTCGCACCAGTAGGCGCCGGGGACTCCGGGCACGGGTTCGGTGGGGATGATCTCGTCGCGGTTTTGCTCCAGGGCTCGGCGCGTCTGGTCGTCGATCTCCTCGGCGGGATCGAACCAGAAGGAGAAGTCCTCTTCGAGCTTCATGTCCGTGAAGCTGTCGGTGTCGACGATGTCCTGGAGGCGCTCGGAAGGCTCGCGCACGTCGATGGAGATGACGCCCTCATCGCCGGCTTCCTTCGCGGCGATCGCAGCCAGCAGGGCGGCGCCCGCGTCGTGGCTGAGGTCCGCCGAGTTCGAACGCGTCTGCAGAGCCACCAGAATCCGCCCGTCGGGGCGCACCATGGCGGGGTGGCCCTCGGGAAGAAGGGTGACGAAATCGAACTCGACGCCACCGTGGTCGGCGTCGGTGCGTGCGGTCAGCGTGGCCGCCGGGATGAGCTCGCGCATGGCGACCAGCTCGATCTCCTTCGGCAGGCCCTCGTAGGGGCGGGCGACGAAGGGGATCGGCGGGCGGTACGCCTTGAGCTTGGCGGGATCGGTGACCTTCTTACGGCGGCTAGCTTTACCCATGTGAGTATCCTAGCGGGTTTCGCGGGCACGACGAGGGCTCGGTCGGGTGAGCCAACCGTCTCACCCGGCCGGTTCGGTTGCTAGCCCGCACGCCGACCCACAAGGTGGCTCGGCTGAACTGCGGCGCAAGCGAGCGCCCGCGTCGAGCTGTCCCGCACGCAAACCCACCAGGTGGCAGCCCAAACCCACCAGGTGGCGGCCTGAACCCACTAGGTGGCAGATGGGCGCGGGTGCCCACGCTCCACCAGGTGGGTTAACCTGCGCATCGGCGGGTTAACCGTGCCAGCTACCGGGTCGCGCCGCCGGTCACCCGGCACACGCGCCGAGCGCGGTGGCCTCGACGCCGCCCAGGCCGGCTCGGTAGGCCTCCAGGAAACGCTCGTACCCGGCCACGCCCTCGGGGGTGGGAGCCAGCGTCGTCACGGAAGCACCGGCAAAGACGCCGTCGCGCAGGTACTCAACGAGGGCCTGCGGCGCACCTCCACGCTCGGTCATCGCGGCGCATGCGCTGCGGTACCGGGCGAGCACGGCGATGCCCCAGGCACCGCCCTCGCCCGCGGTATCGCCGACGGAGACGGGGGTTTCAAGCGCGTCGGCGAGGATCTGCTGAGCGACACGGGGGGTCTTGAACAGGCCGCCGTGGGCAAAGAGCGAGTCGAGGCGCACGCCCTCCTCGGCGAGGATGTCGACCCCGATGCGCACGGCCGCGAAGACGCTCATGAGCTGGGCGCGAACCGCGTTGGCCAGGGTGACTCGCGCCTGCGGCGTGTGGGTGAAGAGGGGCTGCGCGGCGGTCAGGCCGACAAGCGGTTCGGCGGAGAGCGTGTTGTAGGCGACCACCCCGCCCGCGTCCTCGTCGCCCGTCAGGGCGTGCTCGTAGAGGGCGTCGTAGACGGCGGGGGTGGGCACGTCGGCTCCGATGAGGCGCGCGAAGGAGGCGAACATGGCGACCCATGCATCGAGCTCGGAGGCGCCGTTGTTGGAGTGGACCATGGCGACGGGTGAGCCGTCGGGCGTGGTCACCATATCGATTTCGGTGTGCAACCGGGACAGGGCATTGTCCAGGACCGCCATGAGGAACACGGAGGTGCCGCACGAGATGTTGCCGGTGTGCTTGGCGATGGCGTTCGTGGCGATCATACCGGTTCCCGCGTCCCCCTCGGGCGGGCACAGGGGGATGCCGGGCTGCAGGGTTCCCGTCGGGTCAATGAGAGCTGCGCCGTCGGGGGTAAGCATCCCCGCGTCCTCTCCGGCGCACAGCACGGTCGGCAGGAGGTCACGCAGCCGCCACGGCACCCGGTCGGCAACCAGCTCCTCATACGCCTCGATCATGGCGGCGTCGTAGGTGAGCGTCGCCGAGTCGATGGGGAACATTCCGGAGGCGTCGCCCACGCCGAGAACCGCCCTGCCGGTGAGCTGCTGGTGGACCCAACCGGCCAGGGTGGTCAGGCGGGCGACCTCGCCAATCCGATCCTCGCCGTCCAGGACCCCCTGGTGGAGGTGGGCGATGGACCAGCGCAGGGGGATGTTGAAGGAGAACAGGCGCGTGAGCTCGTCCGCCGCGCGTCCCGTGTTGGTGTTGCGCCACGTGCGGAAGGACGCGATCTGGCGGTCGTCGGCGTCGAAGGCCAGGTAGCCGTGCATCATCGCCGAAACGCCGATGCAGCCGTAGGAGGTGGGGGTCGTTCCGTAGCGTTCGCGCACGTCGGTAACCAGCGCGGCGTAGGCGTCGCGCAGCCCGTCGCGCACCTGGCCGAGGGCGTAGGACCACAGCCCGTCGCGCAGCTGGTTCTCCCACGAGTGGCCGCCGGTGGCCAGCACCTCGTGGTCGGGGCCGATGAGGACAGCTTTGATCCGGGTGGACCCAAACTCAATGCCGAGTGCAGTGTCAGAGGCTGCGATGGCGGCACGGGGGTCGGTGGTCATGGGTTCTCCTTGGGTCATCATTGACGAGGCCGGGGGCCGACGTTGCGTTAACGATAGTACTTTTGCTCAGGCGGGTAGCGCCCATCGTTCAGGTACCGAACGCACTGTTCGTGATCATTCTATTGCGACCGGCCGCGGATCTACCGATGACCTACTGAGCGCCGAAGCTGCCGATGAACAGCTCGCGGGCACGGTCGATCGCGGCGAGTTCCTCGTCCGTGAGGGGCTTGGCGGATCCGCGCTCGATCAGGGTGAGGACGACCGAGGCGTAGATGTCCGAGGCCAGGGGGAGGACCTGGTCGTCAATGCGTCCGGCGGCCCACCGCTTGAACACGGACCGGCACATCTGGCGCAGCCGCTCACCAAGGTCGCAGTCTCCGCCCCCGCGAACGGACAGGAGCGTGGTCAGGGCGTGCCCGTTGCGGGCGTAGAAGTCGGCCAGGTGTCGGCTCGCGGCGACGCCGTCTCCCCCGCCGAGCCACATCTCTTCGAGCGCCGGCGTGATGTCCTCCAGGAGGAAGGACACGACCTCGGCCAGGAGGGCGTCCTTGTCGGTGTAATGATCGTAGAAGGTGGTGCGCGAGACCATGGAGGCCTTGCAGATGTCGGTGACACTCACGTGCGCGTAGGGCTTGGCGCGGCATGCAGCGACGAGTCCGGAGCGGATCGCGCGCCGCGTCTTGCGGATGCGCAGGTCGAGGGCCTTCTCGGCGTCTCGTCCGTGCTTGTCGGCCCCTCGCAGGAACATGTTTCTCCGATCAATGTCTATGCATCTGTGAGGCTATCCTACGCATACCGGATGGGCTGTCCGGTATCGAACACTCCATCCGTCATTGTGTCTTTCACCATTTAGCCACGCGCTCTATCCTCGAAGCATGTTCACGCACTACACCGGCAACCAACAGTTCGACCTGCAGCTGAACCGTTCCCTGGGCCCGATCCTGGATCGGCCGGGCATGGATCGATTGACAGCAAGCGTCCTTCCCCGCATCCGCTCCACTCGCCAGATCACGGAGCTTGCCGAGCGCCTGGCAGTGCGCTTCGATTCAGCGGGTGACGCGGCGGCCGCGTGGCGCCTGTACTCCCTGGCCGCCTTCTACCTGCCCGAGCACGACCCGCGCAAGCGTCGATTCATCGACGCCATGTCGCGCGAATTCGACGCCTCCCACGCTCACCTGGCGCTCAGCCGCCACGCGATTCCCTACGGCGACGGGGTTCTCACGGCGATCCGCTGGGAGGCGGATTCAGCGGACCGCGCCCGTTTCCCCGAGGCGCCTGCCACCCTCGTCATGATGAACGGCTTCGACGGCTACGCCGAGGAGATCATGGGTTTTGCGGAGCACTTCCCCTCCCGCCCCTTCGACATCATCACCTTTGACGGCCCCGGCCAGGGGCACACGGCGCTGGCGGGGATGCCTCTGGAGCCGCGTTGGGAGCTCCCAACGAACGCCGTTCTGGACTACTTCGACCTGACGAGCGCGGCCGCCTTGGGGCTATCTTTCGGGGGTTACCTGGTGATGCGCGCCGCCGCCCACGTCCCGCGCATCAGCCACGTCATTGCCTTCGACATGATGTACCGGCTGCTGGACGGCCTGACGATGCCCCTGCCCGCGCCGATCCGCCCGCTCGCAGCCTCGATTGTTGAGCGCGCCCGCCCCGCGTGGCTGATCGACGCCGCTATGTCGATTGGCCCGCGCGCCAGCGCCGACCTCGCGTGGAAGCTGCAGCAGGCGCGCGCTCTGACGGGGCTGAGCAGGCCCAGCGACGTGCTGCGTGCGCTGGGTGCATACACGATGGAGCCCCTGGCGGGCATGATTCACCAGCCCTGCCTGGTGATGGCCGGAGACGCGGACCAGTACGTTCCCTTCGAGCGCCTGTCCGACGTGCGCCGCATCCTTGCGGGGGCGGCCAGCCTTGACGTGGAGGTGTTCCACGAGGCGCAGGATCCGGGTATGGCGCAGCACTGCCAGATCGGGGACCTGGACCGCGCTTTCGCGATCATGGGCGACTGGCTCAGCGCACCCCGCAGCGGCGCATGAGGGCGTGCATGACGGCGGCGGCCCCGTCGTTCTCGACGGCCGCGGTGACGTGACGCGCGTGGGAACGAACCTCGGTCGACGCGCCCCCCATCGCAACGCCGAAGGCCGCCCACTGAATCATCGCGATGTCGTTGGTGCCGTCCCCCACGGCGACCGTCCCGGCCCCGGGGACATCGAGACGGACTCGCAGCTCCTCCAGACCGCTGGCCTTCGTCACGCCCTTGGGTTCGATGTCCGCCCACGACGTCCAGCCGACGAAGACCTCGTGCGTGCGCGCCACGGTGAGGGAGGTCAGGACCGACTCGAAGTAGTCGCGGTCCATGTCGGGTTCGCGCACGACGACCTTCGGGGTCGGCGTGGAGGCCAGCTCCTCCATGGATACGACGCGACGGTCGGTTCCCTCGATCTCATCGTTCGGGAAGGGAGCGGAGAGCAGCGTGTCGGGGTGGGGCATCGAGGCGAACACCGCCTCCGGGAGGGCGTCGGCTATCTCCGCCAGGACCGGGCCGGGAACGAAGGTGTGTTCCTCAACGATCTCACACTCCCCTCCTCTGACGCGAACGAGGGTCGCGCCGTTGTTGCACAGCGCCCACCCCTCCGTGAAGTCCAGGACCTCCAGGACGGGGGTGACCCCCTCGAGCGCGCGGCCCGTGGCGATGACCACCTGCGCACCCGCGGCGGACAGGCCGTGGATGCCCTCCAGGACACGCTCGGTCGCACCGGCGGGTGTCAGGATCGTGCCGTCGATATCGAGGGCGACGAGGACCTGGGAGACTTCGGCGGGAAAACCGGGGGGCAGGGCGGCCTCGGCCTCGTCGCACAGGACCGCGAAGGGCCGCGCGGCCTCCCCGGAGGAGGGAACCGTCAGGAAGCGCTCCTGGGTCATCACGCCACCGGGACCAGGACCTCGAGTCCTCCCAGGTAGGGACGCAGGGCCTCGGGCACGTAGACGGAGCCGTCGGCGCGCTGGTGATTTTCGAGGATGGCGACGATCCAGCGGGTCGTGGCCAGCGTTCCGTTGAGGGTGGCGACGGGTGCCATGCCGTCCTCGCGGCGCTCGCGAATACCGAGTCGGCGGGCCTGGAAGGTCGTGCAATTCGAGGTTGACGTGACCTCCATGTAGCGCTCCTGGGTGGGCAGCCACGCCTCGCAGTCGAACTTGCGGGCGGCGGAGGTGCCCAGGTCACCGGCCGCCGTGTCGATGACGCGGTAGGGCAGCTCGACCTTGGCCAGCATCTCTTCCTCCCACGCCAGGAAGCGGGCGTGTTCCTCCGCGGCGTCCTCGGGGCGGCAGTAGCTGAACATCTCGGCCTTGTTGAACTGGTGGACGCGGATGATCCCGCGGGTGTCCTTCCCGGCCGAGCCGGCCTCGCGGCGGTAGCAGGTGGACCAGCCCATGTAGCGCTTGGGGCCGCCGCTCAGGTCGAGGATCTCGTCGGCGTGGTATCCGGCGAGGGCCACCTCCGACGTGCCGGTCAGGTACAGGTCGTCGGCGGGCAGGTAGTAGATCTCGTCGGAGTGCTCGTTGAGGAAGCCGGTGCCTCCCATGACCTGGGGCGTCACCAGCGTCGGGGTCATCATCGGGACGAAGCCGTTGGCGAGCGCCTGGTCCATGGCCATCGTCATGAGGGCCAGCTCCAGGCGAGCACCGATGCCCGTGAGGTAGTAGAAGCGCGCGCCGGAGACCTTCGCCCCGCGCTTCGTGTCGATCGCATCCAGCCCTTCCCCGATGGCCAGGTGATCCTTGGCCTCGAAGCCTTCGGCGGCGAAGTCGCGCGGGGCGGGACCCTCGTGACGCAGGACCACGAAGTCTTCCTCGCCACCCACGGGGACGCCGTCGACGATGAGGTTGGGGAGCAGACGAGCCAGGCGGTCAGCCTCGGCGTCGGCGGCGCCCGCGCGACCCTCGGCTTCCTTCACCTGTTCGGCGAGTTCCTTGGCCTTGGCCAGGATCGCGGGGCGCTCTTCCTTCGAGGCGCGGCCCACGGATTTGGAGACCTCCTTCTGGGTAGCTCGGAGGTTCTCGAAGGCTTGCAGGGCCTCTCGGCGCTTCGCATCGGCCTCGATGATCTCGTCGACGAGGTCGGGGTTGGCTCCGCGGGCTCGCTGGGAGGCGCGGGCGGGTTCGGGGTTCTCACGCAGGGCACGCACATCAATCATGGGTCCATCCTATGCCAGGTGGCCGCGCCGTGTCCCCCACCGCAGGGCGGGGAAGGAGGAGGATCGCGCGTGCTCCACGGGCGGCCCGTTCCCCCGTCGGGCGTTTGCAGCCCGGGCGACCCCGCGCGCCTCACGTCGGTGCAGCCGCCGTCCCAGCCCGCCCACCGGCGCGGCGACACGCACATTCTATCGCGCCTGGCATACGCCACATCCGTCGCTCACCAGCACAGATGCTCGCCGCGAGAACCGGCGCCCCCACTTCCCCGACCAGCAGGTCAGGATTACTGAATAGTTATCCACCCTTGGGGCATAACCGTGTGGATAACTTCGACACGCGGTCGCGCCGACGGCGCCGAGCCGGGCCGAAGAACGACGAATCGACATTCATCGGCCAATCCACAGCCTCTTCCCCGGCTTGAGAGATACCCTATGCACATGGACGCATCGGCTTGGATACTGGGCGCGGCATGTGCCGCGGGTGCCATCGGAGTTGCCCGCGCGGCGACCGCACTGACGCGTCGGCGCCGTAGGAGGCGCGCGCTGGCTGTCCCCGCCTCGGCCGACGACCCATCGCGTGGCCGCCCGCGCCCGTGGGTCATCATGAACCCCTCCAAGCACGCCAACCCCGAGGCCTTCAAGGACCTCATCAACAAAGAGGCGGCAACCCTTGGAATCGACCACGTCCACTGGCTCGAAACCACGCCCGAGGACCCCGGCACCGGTCAGGCCGTGCGCGCACTCGACCTGGGCGCGTCGGTCGTCATCGCCGCGGGCGGGGACGGCACCGTGCGCGCGGTCGCGGCCGGAATGGCGGGATCGGGCGTGCGCATGGGAATCATCCCCGTGGGAACGGGGAACGTCCTGGCAGGAAATCTGTCGATTCCCGAGGATCCCGCCCACGCCCTCGCGGTGGCCCTGGGAGCCAATCACCGGTGCGTCGATCTCGCGTGGGTGCGGGTCGAGGGGATCCTCGAGGACTCGAAGCTACCGCCCGAGGGCGGGCTTCGCGCGTCCGCACGCTCCTCGAAGGACAACCACGCGACCGACACGAACGCCTCGAGCTCACGCCGAGAGCCCCGCGCCGACGAGTACGCGTGCCTCGTGATCGCGGGCATGGGCTACGACGGGGCGACGATGGCGGACACGGACAGCGAGTTGAAGAAGCGCATCGGGTGGATCGCCTACGTGTGGGCGGGGCTCGGGGCGATGGGAGTGCCGCGCATGAGGGCACGTCTGACCCTCCACGCCCCCGCCACTGCGGCGGCCGACCCGCTCGGGGTGGGAGACCAGATCTCGGGCACGCTCGTCGACCCGACACAGCCTCCTCGCCCCGAGGAGAAGCCTCGGCACAGGGACGAGGTGACGAGCGTGGAGGCTCGCTCCGTCATGTTCGCCAACGCCGGCGAACTCAAGGTCCTGGTGCTGGCCCCCGACGCAGACCTCTCGGACGGCCTCATCGACGTCGTCGCGGTGGACGCGCAGGCCGGCTTGCTCGGCTGGGCGGACGTGACCTGGAAGGTACTCGGCCAGCTGATCGGCCTGCGCCCGGTCAACCTGCCCGTATCGACGGGCACCCTGGCCTTCCGGCAGGCCCGCGGCGCGTCCGTGACCGCCGACGAGGCCCAGGTGTGTCAGGTGGACGGCGATCCGATCGGCGTTGCGCGCACCATGCACATCAGATGCCAGGAAGACGCTCTCGACATCGCGGTTCCCGCCGAGCGCACGTGGATGGAGCTCCTGCCGAGCTGAGTACGGTTCGCGAGCTCCCACAGAGCCGTCACCGAATTAAGAGGGGGGTGCGCAAGCGCAACGCGATACTTGTCAGGACGATTGCAGAAGCGAAATGACACTGCTCGTGCGTCATTTTGCTGGATCAGACCACCTTCCATTCGACAATTTCGCGCTCCCCTCGGCCACTCATCGCTTTGCAACGCGTCATTGCACACAGGAGCGCCTCACAGGCATCCTCATAAGCGCAAAAGTCAACGACTCCCAGTACACCAATATGACCATCTTTACCCCTTTCAACTAGCTTCAGTCTCATAAAAGCCGGGCAATACCCATCAATTTCGAGGTATTCGGCAACCTCGACCGCCACCGAGCAGTCGGCAGCATCAACCCGCACCGTCACCGACCTGGGCGGCGTCCAGGTTGAGATCCCCGCGGCCGTCAACAGGGTCGCGGCCCCGACGTGTTCTTCGTTCCCGAGGTGAACCGACGCGCAGCGCTCGCCCCCCTGTGACGTCGCGCCTGCGGATGCGCCACACACTCATCTTCTTCGAACCGCCTCCCGTTCTTGGCTATATCGATTGAGAAGTCCGAGATGGGAGGCTTGTCGTGCCTGTTGATCCTCGTGTGGAGCACGATTGTCTGCAGAGGGACAGCGAGCTGGGGCGTTTCAGAGGCGTTCCGCGGAATGCCCGCATGTTGGCTTGTTCCTCAGTGGTGCTACACCACTTAGCGGGGCATGACACCAGTTCGGAGGTGGTGCAATGCCCCCTAACTGGTGCAATGCCCCCTAACAGGTGCAATGCCCCCTAACAGGTGCAATGCCCCCTAACAGGTGCAATGCCCCCACAACGAGCGCATTGCTGTTGTATCTAGCGCGAACCTGCCCATTATGTGCCCGTGGAGCACGGTGATGCGGGGTCAGGCCAGCGGCCAGGATGGCGCGTGGCCGCCCGCGTTGCCCGTGCCGTCGCCGCCGCGCAGCAGGTCCGCCACCCACGCGCGCCCCGCGCGGAAGGCCTCGTCGCTGGTTCCGGGGGCGACCGATGCCCGCACTCCGTCGACGCGCGGATAGGATCCCATGAAGCGCACCTCCGGTGAATACCGGTGCAGGCCGACCAGGGCGGCCTGAACGCGCTCCTCCCGAATGTGCCCCACGATGTCGATGCTGAAGGTGTAGTTGCCCAAGCCGTCCCCGCTGGGACGCGACTCGATGCGCGACAGGTCCACCCCTCGCACCGAGAACTGCTCCAGGAGGGTCAGCAGCGCACCCGACTCGTTGACGGGCAGCGCCACCTGAATCGTCGTCTTGTCTGCCCCGGTGGGGGGAGGGATCGCGCCGGGGCGCGCCACGAGCACGAAGCGCGTGATGGCGCCGGGGTTGTCGGCCACGTCGCTGAACATGGCCTCGAGACCGTAGGTCGACACCGACACCGCGTTGCACAGGGCGGCATCGAAGGACGCGTCCCCATCCGACAGGAGCTCCGCAGCGGCGGCCGTGGAGGTCGCCGGAACGTGAATCGCGCCCGGGAACGTCTCCTCCACCCAGCCTCGGCACTGCGCCCAAGCGTGCGGGTGCGTGCCGATCCGGCGAACATCCTCCGGCCTCGTGCCCGGAAGGACCGCGAGCTGAAACACCACGTGCACGTGCATTTCCGCGACGATGACGAGGGGGTCGCCGTGCGAGAGGGCATCCAGCGTCGCGTTGACGCCGCCCTCGATGGAGTTCTCGATCGGGACCACCGCCCGGTCGGCCTCGCCTCGGCGTACCGCCGCGAGCGCATGCGGGGCGCTCGTCATGGGAAGAAGGAGCGCGCCGGCGGGCGCAACCTGGTGAACGGCCTGTTCGGTAAAAGTGCCGAATGGGCCCAGGAACGCGATGCGTAGCCTGTCGCCCGCGGGAGCGGGGCCGGGAATGTTCGTCGTCATGCTGTAAGGGTATCGACAGGCGCCCGAGCGGCGCGTACCCACCGATGCGCGAGGGTCTCAATGTGGCCAATCGCGCGGCGGCCCTATTCGAAGGCCCGCGCGCCTCCCCCGGGGGTCACGTCGCCGCACGCGGTGATCTTCCACAGCTTCGCGGTGCCCCCCGCGTCGACGAGTTCGAAGCCGGAGGACGTGTCCACGCCGTAGAAACCGGGGTGGCGGGTCGAACGCATGAAGTTGTAGTAGGCGCCGTCCTCTTCCTCGTAGAAGTGAGTGATGCCGAGCCGACGCACGACCTCGCACACCTGCGGATCGGTCGCGATGTTGCGGAACCCCTGGGTGAGCACCTTCTGGGAGGCGCTGTCGGCGTTGACGGTGCTCAGCTGCGGGAACACGGTCTTGCGTCCCGCCAGCATCTCGGCGTAGGCTTCGCCCGCGATGGGGTCGCCGACGATCAGCGCGTCCGGCGCGGTCGTGTACTTCATGCGTCGCAGCATGGATAGTTCTCCGAGGGTTGCCATGCCGGGCTTTCCGAGGCGGCCGGGATCGTAGACGGAGGCGACCGCCGCGTTTCGCGCGTCGATGGCGCCCAGGCCCGACAGCACCAGGACGAGGGCGCCCACTCCGACCTGGATCGGCCAGCGGGGTGCCTCGACCGCCTCGTGGACGCCACGCTCGGCCAGAATCCTGCGCAGGGACGTGGTCCACGCGGCGTGGATGAGGCGCACGATGGCCGCGAAACCGAGAGCCATGAGGACGGTCAGCGCGATGTCCTCGACCCCCATGATGCGCCGCGCGTCCTTGTACCAGGGGGCGAGGAGGAAGGTGCGTAGCGCTGAATTGGGCGCGTATGCCAGGCCGGTGAGGAACGCCAGGATCACGTATGACACGAGCGGCCAGTGCGCCACCGGCGCGGCCTCCTCGAGGAGGGAGGACCACACCCCGCCTCGGGTCCCGCTGTCTTGCACGGACGCGGCATCTTCCTCGCCTCGCACGTCCAGTCCGGCGGATGACGCCGCCTGTTCCAGGGGGTCCGGGCGGCGCAGGAGGGTGTGAAGGCCCGCGGTCACGGCGATGCCGACGATCAGGAGACCGAGCTGGACGAGGGACCACTGGGTCATGCCGGGCGTGGGAGAAAACGGCGGGTAGGGCAGGAAGGCGTGGGAGAAGGCCTCGCTCCAGCTGCTTCCGTCGCGCCTGTACATGCCCATTGCCTGAATCTTCGGGGAGGACAGCGCGGCCAGGGGCGCGGCGACGACCACCGCGCCGACGCCGGCCCAGGCGAGGGCTGCGATGCGGCCGCGCCTTCCCAGCTCGAACGCGCGTCGCGCGAGGGACGCGAGCGAGGCAAGGAGGGGGGCGATCAGGAAAGCGAGGAGGGAGAAGGCCGCGCTGGGGTGGGACCCGACGAGGCCGAGGCACCCGATCAGCAGGAAGACGCCTTGGGGGATGCGGCGCGTGAAGGCCCGAGGCCCCTGCCCGGCGCGCACGTCCTCGGCGAGTCGGCGTCCGGCAAGGATGGCGAGTGCGGCCAGGCCGGGGACCAGGGAGGTGCCCGTCGCGTTGGGCCACTGGTTGTACATGGTGAGGGCGTCGGCGGGCATGTTGAGCAGCGCGCCGCCGATCACGGGGGCGGCGATGATCGCCGAGCGCGAGGGGGTGAGCACGGACACCAGGGCGGCCAGGCCGGTCACCCACACGATCATGAGGGCGAGTGAGGACACGTTGGCAGTTTGGACGACGGAGTCAAAGTGCGAGAACAGGGCGACGAACGCGTGCCATCCCGTCGGGTAGTAGACGCGGCGCCCGCCGTAGAGCTCGTGGAGCCCGCCGAAGGGGCTGGCGTCCTTGCCGTAGAGGATTGCGTGGACGCCGTTCTGGTGGAACGTCGGGTCCCACTGCTGGACCGGGTTCGCGGGGCGTGCGACGGTAACGAGCGGCCAGGCGGCCAGCAGAAAACCGACGAGGATCGCGCCCCAGGTGGCGGCGCGAATCGCCGCCTGGGCGCCGCCGATGGGGACGCGCACGCCGATGGCCTCGCGCAGGGTCAGACCCTTGAGGGAGAATCCCCCGTTGGTTCGACGAAAGTAGCTCAGGCTCCACGCCCCTGCCCCTCCGAGGGCGCTGAGCCCGAGGACGGGAAGGACGCTCGAACGCTCCCATTCGATACCGAGGGCGGGGTATGCGACGGAGAGAACGGTCACCAGCCCGAAGGTGAACGCGGGCGCTGCGCCGACTCCCACCAGGGACGAGCGCACGCCCGCCCGCAGCCACATGAAACCCGGGAGCACCAGGGCCACCATCATGGCGAGGAGGGTCGGGAGCAGCATCCACCAGGCGAGCACGCTCTACTCCTTGTCGGCGTGGGCGCGACGCTTACCGATGACCTCGATGACGATGGGCATGACCGAGGCCCCCAGGATGACGGCGAGGATGAGCGTCAGGTTGTCGTGGACGAAGGGAACGTTGCCCAGGAGCGCACCGACGAGAATGAAGCCCGCACCCCAGATGAGCGCACCCAGGGTGTTGAAGGCGAGGAACTTCGGGTAGGGGTAGCGGGCGATGCCGGCCGCGATCGGGATGAACGTGCGCACGAAGGGGATGAAGCGCCCGATGAGGAGCGAGCGCCCACCGTAGTTCGTAAAGTAGTGCTCGGCCTTCTCCAGGTGCTTCGTCTTCAACACGCGCGCGTCGGGCTTGAAGAAGCGGCGCCCCCACTTAGCCCCCAGGAAGTAGCCGATCTGGGCGCCGATGAAGGCCGCGACGACAACCAGGGCGATCAGTGTGGGCAGGTGCAGGCCGAGGCGGTCGTGCAGGAGCCCGGCAGCAAAGAGCATGGACTCGCCCGGCAGGACGGGGAAGAGGACGCCTGACTCGATGAGGACGATGAGCATCGTTCCCCACAGGACCCACGGCCCCATGGCGACGAGAAGGGTCTCGGGATTTTTAAACCACTCGATAACGGTGTGCAGCATCGATGGATCCGATGCGCTCACGAGTGTCGACCAGGTCACGATAGGGCCCTTTTCTGCCGGGAATGTATCCCCCTAACCCTACCTTTCTTGACCGCGAATATAGGATGGTCAGCATGAGGAAGCGCAAGGATTCACACGACGACACTCCGGTCGGGGACACGAGTCTGCTGTTCGTGCCGTCCTCATCCGAGGATCTATCCGGGTCCGGGGTTGACGCTCTGATGGGAATGATGGAGGGGGAAGAGGCGCCCTCACTCCCCTCTCCCGCCCCGCCCCAGCCATCCTCGCAGGCCACCACGCAGGTCCTCGCCCCCGCCCAGGTGATCGACGCGCCGTCCGTCCCCGGCGGCGTCACTCCCCCGCAGGCTGCGCCCCTGCCTGCCGCGGCCTCGGCCCCCGAGCCCCCGACGCCCGAACAAGCCCCTCGGCCCGTTGCTCCCGCGCAGGCAGCCACCCCGGTGAGCGTCGCGGTCGCCGACGCGCAGGTGCCCCTCCCACCCGACGTCTCCTCCCCCGCCGACGAGACCCCGGCGGGAACGCAGTCCGCGCAGCAGCTCGAGACCGCGGTGCCCGAGGAGAAGGGGCACGCTCGCAGGCTTCGCCTTCCTCGCCCCGTCTACATCGCCGATCGGGTCAGCGCGGTGCGTCGCCGCCGAGAGGACGTCGTTGACGTCGTCATCTCGCTGGTCGCAATCGTCCTGATTTGGGCAATCGGCACGCTCGCCAGCGCCACCACGCGCGGGGTGACGATGGACGTCCTGCGTTTCCAGGTCATTCGACAGATGCTCCTGCTGCCCGTCAGCATCATCGAAGGCCTCATCGTCCTGGTCACCCCGATCCTCGTGATCGTCTCCCTCGCCCTGCGACGACGCCTCCAGGCCATCATCCAGGTGCTGGTCACAAGCCTCATTGCGGCGGTCGGTGGCTGGATCATCATCGTCCTCACGGGTCTGCTCCCCGCCGAGCTGACCGTTCCCCTCAGCGTTGATCGGGCGATCGCCACGCAGGGCTCGCAGACGGGCATCGTGATCGCCATTAACCTCGTGATCGTGACGCTGTGCGCCCTCTTCACCTCCGCGGGAGAAGCCCAGTCGATGCGCGCGATCCGGTGGGGGTGGACGGGACTGTGGATCATCCTGATCCTCGGTGTCCTGCGTTCCTTCATGACCCTTCCCGTCGCCTTCATCTCCGTCTTCCTCGGTCGCGCCTTCGGATCGGGCTCCCGATGGATCATGGGATATGACGACCAGCGCGCAACGGGCAGCGCGCTCGTGGAGGCGCTGCTTGGGATTGGGATTACTCCCTCTCGGATCGTGCGTTCGGACCTCGACACCTCCGAAGAACCCCTGTCCACCTGGGCTATCGCCGAGAACTCGCGCGGGCGCCTCACTCAGATGCCCGCGGACCTGGGCGACATGGGCGTCACGGTGACCAGGCGGCCCGACCCCGATCACCACCGCCACTACCAGGTGTGGAGCGATGCTGGCCTCGCCTATGAAGTCATCGTCATGGACCCCGGCCAGGAGCTCACGGGAACCCTGCAGGAGATGTGGAACAACCTGCGCCTGCGGGGAATTAGCCGCTGGGTGTCCCCCTCGATGAAGGCCCAGGCGGAGCGCTCATCATTCACCGCGCTGCAGGCGCTGCGCGCCGGGGTATTCACTCAGGAACCGATCAGCATTGCCGCGGCGTCTGACTCCATCGTCGTGGTGCTCTCCGCGCTGCCCGTGACCACCCCGCTGACGTCCCTCGGCGAGGATGTCACGGACAACGTCTTGGATCGGGCGTGGGAGCAGCTCCGGTTGGCTCACTCCCGGGGGATCTCTCACCGAGCGCTGACCCCCGACGCCGTCGTCGTCGACTCTTCCGCCGACGTGTGGCTGCTGGACTGGGACGCCGGGGAGGTGGCGACGACGGAGCTCAACCAGTCGATCGACATCGCCCAGATGCTGGTTCTCACCGCTCTCGCGGTGGGCCCGGACCGGGCGCTTGCGGCCGGCCGACGCTGCGTCGGCGAGGAGACCCTGGCGGCTTGTGCGCCGGTCATCCAGAAGCCGGTGCTTCCCGCGGCGGTGAACCAGATGCTGCGCCGATCGGACCTGCTGAGCGAGCTGCGCGCGGCCCTCGTGGGGGACTCTGAGGACGAGACGACGGCCACCGCGGACCTGCAGCGTTTCCGCCCACGCACGATCTTCACCGTCGCCGTCCTGTTCATCGCGGTCTTCGTCGTCATGGGGTCGCTCAACTTCAACGACATCGTCTCGACGGTCACCAGCGCCAACCCCTGGTGGATGGCTGCTTCAGCCGTGTTGGCCTGCCTCATCTGGGTCGGCTCCGCCGTCCCGCTCATCGCCCTGTCCCCGGAGAAGCTTCGCTTCAGGGACACGCTCGTTGCCCAGGTGGCGGCGTCGATCATCACGATCGTGGCGCCCGCCGGCGTGGGGCCGGCCGCCCTCAACCTGCGCTACCTGCGTAAGCGCCGCATTCCCACCGCAATGGCGGTCACGACGGTGACGCTCATGCAGATCTCGCAGGCCATCATCACAATCGTCCTCCTGCTCCTCGTCATGGTGATCGCGGGCTCGTCCCTGTCGGTGTCCGTCCCCTACGGGACGATCCTCGGAGTCGTCGCCGTCGTCATGGTGGCGGTCGGCGTCATCGTGGCGGTGCCGAAGGTGCGCCGCTGGATCTGGGCGAAGATCCAGCCGACCTGGCAGCAGGTGTATCCGCGTCTCCTGTGGATCATCGGTCAGCCGCGTCGCCTGGCCGCCGTGGTCGGTGGCAACCTGCTGATGAACATCGGCTACGTGGGGTCGTTCTGGACGGCGATGATCGCCATGGGCGGCTCGCTGAACTTCTCGACCGTGGCCATCACGTACTTGACGGCGAATGCGGCGGGTTCGTTCATCCCCTCGCCCGGCGGCATCGGCACGGTGGAAACGGCTCTGACCTCTGGCCTCACGGTCGCGGGCGTGTCCTCATCCGTCGCGATCGCGACCGCCCTGCTGTACCGTCTCGTCACCTTCTACGGGCGCATCCCCTTCGGCTGGCTGGCGATGAAGTACATGGAGAAGAAGGACCTCATCTAGGCCGACTCGGCAAGGACCCGGACCGCTTCTCCTGCGACCTGCCCGAGCTTCAACCTGCAGCACTGCGCCACGGGCATTCACACGCACGAGGCCGGGGCTGGTTCGCGCCCGACCACCACGCGGTATTCTCTCCCCTCAAGCACGCTGAACTCTGTCGTGGAGCTCGGGAATCGGGTACCACTCGAAACGCCTGCCTCGTCTGACGCATTCGAGATAGCCCTCCTCTTCCAACCCCCGCAGATCCGCGTGTGCCGTCTGAGCTGTCACCCTGTATTTGTCCGCGTGCGCCGCAGCGGTCACGATGAACGAGGGGCTTCTGAGCGCTTCCTCGATGACTCCGATCTGTCGGTTGTTGAGATTCGTGTGCCGTAGGAGACGAGTCGCCTGTTCCATCTCCTTGGATTTCCTCGCCAGGTACTTGTGCAGGTCGCTGATTCCGCGAAGGATGATCTGCGCGTGCCAGATCAGGAAGTAGGTGAGGTCACCCTCATCCTGCTCCACCTCGAGGAACGAGCGCACATACTGCGCAGGCGCTTTGCGCAAAAGCCTCGAGACCGGGACATAGTCCATGAGCTGGCGATGACGCGCTCACGCAGTTCAGCAAGACGATACGGCGCAGGTACGGGCTTCTTCATGGTTGCTCCGTTCACACAACCATCTCGTTGCTTCTAATTTTATCTCAATTTGAAGCAACTAGATCTGACGGCGGCACCCATCCGCACTTCCCCGTGTGACGGATGTTGCTGTCCGATGTGTCCTCCTACCACCCCGGGAAGAGCCCCGAGCCTGCGTCACTGCACGTACGTCTCGCGTTCGAGGAAGGCGGCCTTGACCCCGCTCACGCCGCGGATCGCCTCAAGAGACCCGGCAGGCGCGCGCAGTGCAAAGCCCTGCAGGGCGTTCCTATACTCGCGCTCGACCGTGACCGACGCGCCCGGATAGACCCCGGCGACGGCCTCGTTGATGGCGGCGAGCGCGGCCTCGCGGTCGGTGTCCTCCTCGAGGCGGACGATGATGACGGCGAGCCGCGCGGGATCCGTGTCGGCAGCCGGAGCGCTCGGAGCGCTCTGCGAGGATTGGCCGCTCTTCGAGGTGAGCGCGGTGTCGGCGTCGCCCGTCGGTAGGGAGGAGGCGGGGGGCGGCGTGGACTGCGGCGATTGTGCGCCCGCGTCGGAGAGCGCAGCCGGGTCAGATTGGGCGGCGGGCGCCTGCGATGACGGGGAGGAGCAGCTGGCGAGCGCGAGCGCGCACGTTCCGACGCCCGCCAGGAGGACGGCTGGTTTCTTCATGGACATGGTGCACCCCTCTGTGGTCGCGGGCGAACTCTGCAAATGACGGACGCGCGGGCCCTCCCGTTTCCTCCAACATACCGCAGGAGCGCGCCTGCGGCGCGATCCGCTTGAGCGCGATTCACGGCGGGCAGCGGGAGGGCCCGGGACTGCTCGCAGCGCTGCACCCCCGGGCCCTCAGCTGAAGCGGTGACCGCTATGGTTGCAGGGCGCCGTCCGGTCCGAAGACGTATGTGGTGCCTTCGATTGTCTGGGTGCCTGTTTGCATGACCCCGCTTCCCGACAGGAAGTACCAGGTGCCACGATCATTGACCCAGCCAGTCGCCATCGCGCCGCTACCGCCCAGGTAGTACCAGGAGCCACCCTGGTTGAGCCACCCAGTACGCATCGCCCCAGAAGAATCCAGGTAATACCAGGTACCACCGTCATTGACCCAGCCGGTCGCCATCGCGCCGGAACCCGTCAGGTAGTACCAGGTTCCCCGGTCGTTGAGCCAACCGGTGGCCATGGCCTTGGTGGCCGGATCCAGGTAGTACCAGGAGCCACCATCGCGCACCCAACCACTCACAAGCACACCATCGGAGTCGGCATACACCC
>ERZ772807.135-NODE-135-length-48282-cov-8.120472_pt1 | contig 48282 bp, 43 predicted proteins | sample MGYA00511472_ERZ772807 | MGnify/ENA primary metagenome ERZ772807 (study PRJEB29015, sample SAMEA2737947) | human oral metagenome | biome: human oral; feature: human-associated habitat; material: dental | place: China | collected 2039 ... | reverse complement strand
GACCGGATTGAACGTTATTGAGGAGCGTCTTGCCGTGCAGGACGTGATTGTGCTCGACGGTGCGTTTGCGACGGAACTCGAGGCGCGCGGCTTTTCGGTGAATGATGCCCTCTGGTCGGCGAAGGCTCTCTTTGAGCGTCCCGATCTTGTACGCGAGGTTCACCTGGACTATCTGCGCGTCGGTGCCGATGTGGTGACGAGTGCAAGTTATCAGGCGACCGTGGAGGGATTTCAAAAACGCGGGTTCAGCGCAGAGGAAGCCGCGGCACTCCTGCAGACGTCCGTGCACTTGGCACAGGAGGCACGCGATCTGTATCTTGCGGAACACGGGGCAGGCGGGAGTGCACCGCTCGTGGCGGCATCGGTCGGCCCGTACGGGGCATATCTTGCTGACGGTTCTGAGTATCGGGGAAACTACGGCATCGACGAGGACGCGCTGACCGCGTTTCATGCGGAGCGTCTCGCGATTCTTGCTGCAGCGCACCCCGACCTGCTCGCCTGCGAGACCCTGCCGTGTCTTGTCGAGGCACGCGCTGTTGTGCGTGCGCTGCGCGAAAAGGAGATTCGAATCCCTGCGTGGTTTTCGTTCTCCTGCCGCGATGCGGCGCACATCAGCGACGGGACACCGATTGCGGCGTGTGCGCGCTGGCTGGACAGCGTTTCGGAGGCTGCGGCGGTCGGACTGAACTGCACGGCGCCGCAGCATGTTGAGGAACTCATCCGCGCGATCCGCCGGGATCCATGAGGGACGCCAGCTCGTCGATGACGGCGTCGGTGGCGGGTCCGGCCTTGACCATGATGATCGCAACGCGCGGGGCAGACAGCGCGTTCACGAAATCGGCCATGGATTCGGCGGGGAAGAACTCGCCCTCGTCTCCGTGCTCCTTGACGACCTTCTCCGTTTTGGCCGCGCTGCGATTGTGAATGGCCACCTTGAATCCGTTGCGGGCCAGGTTGCGCGCCAGGTTCGAACCCATCACCGCCATGCCGGTGACGCCGATGTCCGCCACCGCCTTGGCCGGGGTTGGAATCGCCATGTTTGCTCCTTCGTGTGTCACGGCCGACGTCGCCGCTCGCTGCGCTTTCCCGTCGAAAGCCGCGATCGGGGCTGAAAGCCTTGTTCTGCGGATTGAGGTTTCGATCCGCGGGCGTCCGCTTCCCGCCCGTGAAATCGTCCATCCATAAAAATACGCCAGGCGCGCCCCGAGTGGAACTCGGAGCGCGCCACAGCGGCCGATTTATGCGCCGAGCGCAGCCGAGACGACCGCCTTGGCCGCCTCCTGGACCTCAGCCAGATGCTCGGCTCCCTTGAAGGACTCGGCGTAGATCTTGTACACGTCTTCGGTTCCCGACGGGCGGGCCGCGAACCACGAGCTTTCGGTCGTCACCTTGAGGCCGCCGATCGGGGCGTCGTTTCCGGGCGCCCGCACGAGTTTGGCCGTGATCGGCTCGCAGGCCAGCTCGGAAGCTGCGACGTCCTCGGGGGAAAGCGCTGCCAAACGGGCCTTCTGCGCCTTCGTCGCGGGCGCGTCCACACGCGCGTACGCCGAGTCGCCGTAGCGCTCGGCCTGCTCGGCGTGCAGCTGCGACGGCGACTTCCCGGTCACGGCGATGATCTCCGAGGCGAGCAGGTCCATGATCAGCCCGTCCTTGTCCGTCGTCCACACCGTGCCGTCCGTGCGCAGGAAAGAGCCGCCCGCGCTCTCCTCTCCGCCGAATCCGACGTCGCCCGTCAACAGGCCGGGAACGAACCACTTGAAGCCGACAGGGACCTCGATGAGCTTCTTCCCGATTCCCGCGACGACCCGGTCGATGAGCGAGCTGGAGACGAGCGTCTTGCCCACAGCCGTGCCCTCGCGCCAGCCGGAGCGATGCGTGAACAGATACTCGATGGCCACGGCCAGATAGTGGTTGGGGTTCATGAGGCCGCCGTCGGGGGTGACGATTCCATGGCGGTCCGAGTCGGCGTCGTTGCCCGTGGCGACGTCGAAGGGCGTCTTGCCGTCCGGGCCCGGCGTCATCCTCGCCCGCAGGGAGGCCATAGCGTTGGGGGAGGAGCAGTCCATGCGGATCTTTCCGTCCCAGTCGAGCGTCATGAACGACCACTTCGGGTCGACGACGGGGTTGACCACGGTCAGGTCGAGGCCGTAGCGCTCGCCGATCGCCCCCCAGTACTCGGCCGAGGCCCCTCCCATGGGGTCGGCCCCGATGCGCACGCCCGCCTTGCGAATCGCGGCGAAGTCGATCATCGCGGCGAGGGCGTCGATGTACTGGTCGAGGTATTCATATCCGCGCACGCTGCCCTTGGCCCGCTCGTAGGGGACCCGGGCAATGTTCTTCCAGCCCTCGCGCAGAAGCTCATTGGCCCGCGCCGCGATGACCTTCGTCGCGTCGGTGTCCGCGGGGCCGCCGGTGGGCGGGTTGTACTTGAAACCGCCGTCGCGCGGGGGGTTGTGGGAAGGCGTGATGACGATTCCGTCGGCCAGGCCCGATCCGGTCTGGCGCACGCCCGCGGCCGTCCCCGCACCGTTCGCGCGCAAAATGGCGAGCGACACGGACGGCGTGGGCGTCCACGATCCCCGGGAGTCGACGCGGACGTCGACGTCGTTGGCGACGAGCACTTCGATGGCGGTGCGCTCCGCGGGGGCAGACAGGCCGTGGGTGTCGCGGCCGATGAAAAGGGGGCCGTCATAGCCCTGGGCTTTGCGGTATTCGACGATCGCCTGCGTCGTTGCGGCAATGTGGGCTTCGTTGAAGGCTCCGTCGAAGCTCGAGCCTCTGTGGCCGGAGGTTCCGAAGACGACTGCCTGGAGGGGATCGGCGGGATCTGGTTCGATGTCGTAATAGGCGGAGATCAGGGCATCGACGTCGATGAGGTCCTGATCGCGGGCCGGAGTACCTGCGCGTTCGTTCATGGCCCAATTGAACCACGGAGCTCTCTTTAGGGCTAGGGAGGTCCGTCCCAGGAACCGCCTGCGTCTCAAAATGCGGACCTTCGACGTCGGACGCTCGATTCGGGGGCGTGCCCCCGGTCTGGTCCGCGGACGGGGGCTTGGAGCGCGGACGCTCTGCTTCTTTCGCGGACGCAGCGGTCGGCTCGCGAGCCTTCGCCTTGAGCTTCAGAAGGTCGAGGCGAACGCCGTTCAGAAGATCGAGGCAAACGCCGTTCCGCCCAGAAAAGCGAGCAGGCTCGAGCCCGCAGTTCCGAGAACCAACCCCGCGGATGCGAGCCTCCGCCCTGCGCGGGCAAGCTCGACGGCGTCGAGCATGGCCGTGGAAAAGGTTGTGAATCCGCCGAAAAATCCGGTTGTGACCATCCGCAGGGCTCTCGGGTTCATCGCGGAGAAGGCCGACGTCGCCGCGCCCAAGAGGAAACAGCCGAGGACGTTGACGGCGAAGGTTCCCCACGGAAATTCCGGATGCCGCCTGCGGACCAGGCCGTCGAGGCCGGCGCGGCACACCGCGCCCAGGCCTCCTGCCAGAGCGACCGCAATCATGCGCTCGCCTCCGGCTCCGACTCGTCTGCCAGTTGGTCGCGCCGCCCGGCGCTCCTTTGCCTTGCGTTTCCTCGCCCGGCGCGCGTTCCGAGGGACAGCCCGCCCCATGCGCACAGCAGGCCGCAGGCGATCGATCCCGCCGCGTAGGCCGCTGCCTGCGCCGTCGTCGCCGCCTCGACCTCGGCTGCGAACGTGCCGTAGGTCGTGAACGAGCCCAGAAAGCCGGTGCCCAGAAGCAGGCGCACCCGGGGGTCCGCGCGCGGGAAACGGCGCGCGAGAAGGCCCGCGAGGAGCCCGAGGAGGAATGCGCCGGCGAGGTTCACGGTGAGAGTCGCCCATGGAATCGCACACGCCCATGCCTGCGCCCCGCCGGGAAGGAGCTCGCCTATCCAGGCGCGCAGCGCGGTTCCGGCGCAGCCTCCCGCGAAGACGGCGGCGTACGGCCCGGTCAGCCGCCGCGCGAGCCGGCCGGCGCGGTTTCGCTCAAGCGCAGTCGCCCTTGCCCTCATTGGCGCAGGGCCACCTGATAGTTCAGGCGGGAGTAGACGAGCTTCCACCTGCCGCCGAACTTCTGCGCCGCCCAGACGTCGGCGGGCAGCCCCCCGGTGGAGTTCGACGGCGCGAAGATGACGGCGTCGATCTTTGCCTTGCCGTACGTGCCCTCCCAATAGACGCGGTTGCCCGGCACGCTGTAGGCCAGCATGGGCAGGTTGGCGACGACGTTGTGCCCCGTGCCAAGCGCCTCGACGGCGTCCCTTCCGGCCTGGGCCTGCTCTTCCGTGACGGAAAAAGGCGTGCGGCCGTCGACGAGCTGCCCGATCGGGCCGAACCACGCGACGCCGACGTTCGATACGAGCGCGACGCAGGCCGCCGCCAAGCGCGCCCTGTACGTGCCGCGCCACCGCGAGCATGCGTCGATCAGGGCGATCGCGGCGATCGGCACGAGGATGGCCGAGTAATGCCAGTGCCAGCCCCAGTAGTGCTCGACGTTTCCTGCGAAGCGCCAAAAGAGCGTGGGCAGCATGATCCAGACGTATGGGCTGACGAGTCCGACGAGCCCCGTCGCAAGGGCAAGAAGCAGGAGCGTCGCATATTTCGTCGCCGGAAGGAAGAAGCGAAGGAGGAAATTCGATGCGACGGCGTCGTTTTGCGCGAGCCTGTTCGTATACTCCCATCCGCCCTCGGGGTTGAAGATCGGGAGGATGACGAGTATCGCCAGAAGAGTCCACGCGAGGCCCCACGCGGCGAGGCGGGCGCCGGCCTTGCCCTGGGGGGAGGACAGCGCCTTCTTCAAGGATGCGCGCGAACGAATCGCGAACCTGTCGTCGGTGCGGGCCGCGGCTCCCCACGCCTGCCACAGAAAGACGAGGCCGACGGCGCAGACTGTCAGGCCGAGGTCCTCCTTGACGAAGACGAGGAGGCCGACGGCGACGAGCGCCGATCGCGAGTTGCCCTTCGTGTCGAGCCATCGGGCGAGCCCGTAGGCAAGCAGCGGGACCGCGAAGGCTATCTCGTGGAACTGCGATTCGACCGCGCTCCACAGGCCCCAGCTCATCGCGTAGCCGATTCCGACGACCGCCCCGAGGCTCTTTCCCAGCCGTTTGACCGCCAGAAGCGTTATCGGAACCGAGCTGAGTGCGAACAGCAGGTCTTGGAGGACGAGCAGGGTCAGCCCCGAGGGAAACAGTTTGTACACGGGGCCCAGCAGGACGAGAAGCGGGTGGAAGTGGTCTCCGAGCAGATTGAATTCGGGCCCCTTGATGTCCACCGTCGGCGCGTCGAATTGGGAGTACTGCTTGGCGAGCTCGGTGAAGATTCCCAGATCCCACGACGGCGTCGCGAAAGTCCTCCATTGCAACTGCGAGTAGAGAATGTAGGCGAAGGCCGAGAGCGCGGCTATCGACCAGGCGAGAATATGGGCCACTGCCCTCGAGGGGGCGACCGCTGCGACGGGAGCTCCGTCCTTTGAAGGCCCGGCCGATTGATGCGCAACCTGCGATTCGGGCCCGGCGCACGATTCTGCGTCCGGCTCCGCCTCCGGGTCGGGATGCGACTCGAGATTGGGCTCGGCGGTTGGATCGGAGCCGGTTTGGAGGTCGGGCTGCGTTTCTTGGTCGGAGCCGGTTTGGCGGGCGGGCTCCGTTTCTCGGTCGGAGCCGGTTTGGAGGTTGGACTCAGGTTCGGCGCCTGGCACTGCCTCCGGACTGGGCCCCGCGATCGGATCCAGCGATTCGGGTGAGGTTTTTTCTGAGCTGGTCACAACGGAAGTCTAACCATTGGCCGCGCTGTTTCGTCGCCTTGCAGCTCACGCGAGCGTGTTTCCTGCGGTAACGGGGGCTGCGTGTCACCGGGTCCCGGCGTGCCCTGCACGGGACGTTGTTTCCTGCGGGAAGAAGATGGTGCGGGAGTTGGGAAGCGCATGTGGGCACAGCGAGCGCATGCGCGAGTGCGGAAAAGACTCGGACGAACGTCGGGCGCCCAGCGAATCCCAGAGCCCTCTGACAAACTAAAGTCCTTTAGCGAACTACGGTCCTTTGGCAAACCGAAGTGGTTGGGGGCGAAACTCGGTTTCGCCCCCAACCACTTCAGTTTGTTGAGAAGGATGATCCAGCCAAAGCCGAATCAGTGATCAGTAGGCCCTGCGACGGCGTGCAACGAGAACTCCGCCGGTTCCGGCTGCGGCGACCGCGACGGCGGCGAGGGTCGTGACCGAAGCGCCCGTGCGCGGAAGCTGAGCGCCAGAGACGCCGCTCTTCTGGCCCGAGCCCGCGCGAGGCGACGGGACGACGGGAACCGATGCTCCGGGATCCTGCTGGTTGGGCGCCACGCCGTGATCGCCGCCGTTCTCGGCGCCGGTCTTCTGCGGGGTGCCGGTGTTGAGCCCGGGAACCTTGTTGTCACTCGGGCTGCTCGTGCCCGACTGAGAGGGGTCGCCCGGACTCTTCGGGTCCTGCGCCGAGGGGCTGCCCGACGAGGGCTGGCCGGAGGGAGTGGACGGGCTCGGCGTGCTGTTGTCGCCCTGGCCGTTGTCGCCGGCTTGGCCGCCGCCGTTGTCGCCCTGGCCGTTGTCGCCGGCTTGGCCGCCGCCGTTGCCATCGTTGCCGTTGTCGCCGGCTTGGCCGTTGCCGCCCTGACCGTTGTTGTCCTGGCCGCCATTGCCGCCTTGGCCGTTCTCACCCCCGTTGCCGTTGTCGCCGGCTTGGCCGCCGTTGCCGTTGTTGTTCTGGCCGCCTTTGCCGTTGTCGTTGCCGCCTTGGTCGGCGTCGCCGTCGCCCCGGGGCCTCTCATTTTCTCCGTCGGCATGCGGCAGATTCCCCATCGGGGCATTGGCAAGGGCGGTGGTCACGACGGCTCCCACGGTCCCGTTTGCGTTGGGAGTGGCTGCCGTCGTGCCGTCGGGAGTCTGGGGTGTTTCTCCAGCGAAGCTCGGCGCGGCCATGCCGGCCACGCTGGCTCCGGAGATGGCGAGAGTGGCGATGATGTGGCGGGGAAGTACCCGCTTTGAGCGCGAATGCGATTGTGTCACGAGCTTTCCTTTGTTTCGTCCGTTTTGTCGTTGTGCCCAGGTTCTCGCATGGGTGAGAGGCAGCCGACAACTCGGCGGACCGCTACCTGATAGCCTGCAACGATTCTTTTGTTTCACGATAACACTTCGGAAGTGTAAGAACCTAGGAATGTGGCGGGTACTTCTACCACAAGCAGCTTCCGTTTCTCGTCGAGATTCCCGCAAAACGGCTAAATCACAGGAAAAACTCGTATATGTGCGGCTTGCCTCAGCGTGGGCGACCGCACTCTAGATGACCTCGCGTTTGGTGATCATCCGCAGCGCCAGCCACCCCAGCGGCACGCGTCCCCAGAAGGTGAGGAGACGGTAGAGCACGGCGGTGGAGACGGCGATCGACGTCGGGACTCCGGCCACGGTCAGGCCCGTGGTCAGCGCGGTTTCGACGGGGCCGATGCCGCCGGGGGACGGGACGACGGAGCCCAGGGAGTTCGACAGGAGGTAGGCCAGGGCCAAGGTGACGATCGGAAGGTTGTATCCGAAGGCGGCGAGCGAGCCGCCGAAGCAGGCGACGAAGGCGATCGTCTGGACGGTGGACCCCGCGAATCCGTAGGCGATCCTGCTGGGGTGGGTCGCGAGCCACACGAGGCGAGGCCATACCTGGTCGATCGTCGGGCGGACCTTCTTTGCTGCCCACCTGCGCAGGGGCTTGACGAGGAATAGGGCGGCGACCGCAAGCACGCCGATGGCGATCGCAACGATGACCGCGCCGGAGGGCATGGACAGGGAGCCGATCTTGCCTGTGGCGAGGCTGATCCCGATGAGCAGGATGATCGTGGTGACAAACTGCGCGAGCTGAACGAGGGTGACCGTCGCGAGGGCCACTGGCGTGGAAACCCTGCGTTTTTGGAGGAAGCGCAGATTGAGGGCGGCCGGGCCGATGCCGGCCGGGGCAACGAGGGTCACGAGCGATGCGGCCACCTGCACCATGACGGTGTCCTTGGCGTTCAAGGGCTCGGATGTGTACGCGCGCAAGGTCATCGCCGCCCCGATATAGGTGAACAGGCCGGCGACGAAGGCGAAGAGCATCCACAGGGGGTTGGCGCTGGCGAGGGTCGAGCGAAGCTCGTTGAAGTTAACCGACACGACCAGGATGTAGACCGCCGCGAGGCCGAGGGAAACGGTGACGACGGTCTTCACGGAGAACCGGTAAAGCTGGGTGGGCGTCACTTCCGCCACCTCGGGGACCTGCTCGGTGAGGCGGTCGCGCAGCCGCTCCAGCTGCTTCTTCTCGGTGAACTTCGCCATCGTCTCGGAGGGGACGATGGCCTTTTGCAGGATCGGAGCAAGCGAGACAATCTGGTCGCGCGGCAGGCATCGGCTTGCCGAGGCGATGGCGCGTTCGACGCCGACGATCCCCGCCATCATGGCCATCGCCTGCGCCATGTCGATGCGACGCTCCATCTCGGAGGCCGCAAGGCGGCCGTTCTCCCAGTGCAGCAGCCGGGCGCGCCCGCCCTTGAGCGCCGTGACGCCCGCCCGCACCTTTCCGTGGGAGAAGCCGCGGCGATGGGCGTCTTGGAGGATGTCCCACACGTCGTCAAGCGCCTCGTCGGGAATCTCATTCGGTTCGATGTCGCTCAGGGCCGTGGAGCCATCGACTTCGAGGATGACGACCTTCGAGCTGTCTGAACCCGCCACGGCCAGGCCGCGGTCGGGGGCGAGTCCGGCGGAGGCGCTCGCCAATTCCATAAGCGCAAAGCGGTCCATCGCCCCGTCGATCGTCTTCTCTGCCTGGCGGGCCGTAGTGGTCAGCACGAGCCGCTGCCACGAGGACTGCAGCACTCCGACGATCTGCTGGTCGGCGTCGAAGAAGGAGGCGTGGTGCGGATTCCCAGAGGAATCGACGACGATGTAGTTGCGGGAGGCCTCCCCGCTCAGCGGCGGGTGATAGGAGGCCAGGAGCTCGTTTCGCAGGGCGAGGGGGTCGACGTCGTCGGCCGGCCTGAGACGCTGCGAGGCGGCCTTCGCCGAGCGACTGATAGGGCCGAAGCCCGGCGCAGGCTCCGGAGTCTGGCGGTTCTCTTCGGATTCGAGCCGATCGTCGGCCCGCCGCGGACCGTCTGCCCGCCGGGAATCGTCGGCTCCTTGGGGATCGTCGGCCTGCTGCTCGGACTCCGACGAGGCGGCCTTGGCCCCTTTGGGCTTCGGCGGGGCGCCCTCGAAGGATTCTCCCGCCTTCTGCAGGATGCGGTGGATCTGGTCGATGCCGTACCGGTCGATGTGGCCGAGGTCGCCGTGTGCGGGGGCGAGCCATGCGGTGAGGGCGGCGTCGTCGGGGAGCCTGTCGATGCGGACCACCAGTTGGGCGTCCACGCCGGCGCGCCTGACGAGCTTGACCAGGTCGGCCCCCGTCGCGCGGTCGGGGACGTCCCCGGCGATATAGCGCCACATGAGTCCGCACAGCACGCCGAGAAGCGCCGTGATGAGGGCTCCGGGAAGGGTCTGATTGCCCTGGAGCACCGAGAGGACGAGAACGAGGGAGAGCAGCGGCCAGCCCCACCTCGTCGTCTTCGCACGTTTGCCGGACCCGGCCACCGTGAGTATCGCCGACACGACGGCGACGTACGGGATGAGCTTGAAATAGGTCTGTTCGACGAGGGAGTCGGAAAGCTGACCGGTGATGGGCGAGAGCGGGAAGTAGCGGCTGAACAGCCACAGAAGGCCGTAGGTGAAGGCAGCTGCGCTGGCCACCGCCAAGGCGCCCGTTGCGAGTGTGCGCCATCGGCGGTGCCAGGCCATGTCGATGATCAACGCGGCCGGCAGGAAGAAGCCGATGAGGCCCTCCAGGGCGTTGACGGGCATGAACAGGATCGACGTGATGATGCCGCTCGTGGCTGTGCGGACGTCGCGTATGACGGCCAGGGCCGTCGAGGAACCGTAGACTGTGACGACCATTACGCCGACGATCGCCAGCAGCGTGATGACTGCAGACACCAGATCTCGCGGACGCCTCAGCCACCGTGTTTCTTCGTCAACGAGCAACACCGGCCGCCGCGGGGTCGTATTCGTCAGATTATCGTCCACATGTGAATTCTAAGGCAATGGATTGAGAGTTAGGCCAATTGGCGAAGCTCGCCCGGGGTTCTTGCTCCCCGCCCTTCGAGGCGGGCCGCCCGCTTCTCGTCGGCCTTGCGGGAGAAACACTCGCGCTGCTGCCCGCCGCGAATCGGCCCCGCGGCCGACGTCGCCTCTCGTCGTCCTTCGTTCGTCGTGCGACGAGCGGCGGGCTCGGATGAAAACGAGCCCCTCTCGCGGCAAAGCGGACCCCCGAGGGACCCGCCTCGTCACGAGAGGGGCGACCGCTTTGGTGCGTGCAACTTTAGTCACGCCTGCCAACCCGCCCCGTCACGAGAGGGGCAACCGGCGTGGGCTCCCGTGGATCCGCTCCCGTGGACCCCGCTCAGTCACGATACGGCGGCTTGGAGCGGGGGCGTGTCCGTCAGGTCCGTTCCCTCACGAGAAGTAGCGGCGGATGACGAGGCCCGTTCCCACCAGGCTCAGAGAGACGGAGAAGACGACGCCCGTTCCCATGTCCAGACCGGTTTTGATGAGGGGCCGTTCCTCTGCGGCGCGCGCCATGGTGGGCAGGGCGACCGGAGTGCCGACGATCGGTGAGTTGATGCTCGAGCCCGGACGTCTGACGCGGGGCTTCCCCTTGCCGGAAGGCTGGCCGCCGTTGGGGTTGGCCGCTCCCGGATCGCCGCTCGGGGATTGGGAATCCGTCGGGCTCGGCGTCGCTGCGGGCGCCGAGGGCGAGATGGGCGGCACGACGACGCTCGGCGAGGCCTTCGCGCTGGGGGTGTCCGTCGGCGAAGGCTCGGTGCTTTCGGAGGGGCTCGGGCTCTCCGAGGGGCTGGCCGTCGGGCTCTCGCTGGGAGTCGGCGAGGGCTCCTCCGTGGGGGAGGCCGTCGTCGGCGAGGGGCTCGGTTCCGAGGTGCCGGTCGGCTCGCCCGACGGTTTGGGCGTTTCGACCGGTTTCGAGGGCATGGTTTCCGTCGGAGACGGAGCGGGGTGAGACGAGGGCGCTGTGGGCGTGGGCTCGGGCGGCGTCGTCGGGTCGGAGGCCAGCGAAGTTGCGCTCGGGCTCGGCGTGGGAGTGCTCGGGCTTGGCTCCGGCGCGGAGGCGCTGGGATTAGGCGTGGGCGAGCTTGGGCTTGGCTCCGGCGCGGAGGCGCTCGGGCTCGGCGCAGGGGTGCTCGGGCTCGGCTTAGGCGTGGGCTTCACATCCGAAGGCGGGCTGAGAACCTCCGTCGATACGGCGACGCCGTGGACCGTGTTCGCCTTGACGACGAAGGAGTTCCCCTTGTCGCCGTCGACGGTGTAGGAGGGGTCGCCCCACCGCACTCCCTCGGGTGCGCCGAGGGCGGCGGAGGAATTCTGCGTGACCGTGATCTTGGTTCCCGCGGGGAACTTCGATCCGGCGTCGACCTTCTGGCCGATGCCGGCGGCCAGCGAAAACGTTCCGGAGCGCTTGTCGGCAGCCAGGGTCCCCGGCGGATTCCAGCTCGGATAGTCGGAGGCCGTGGTTCCCGCGGGAAGCTCGTAGCGAGCCGTCACCGGGAAGGCGACGCGCCGCGGAATCGCCTCGGCGTGGGGGCCCGTTGCGCGCGACGTGACGGTGAACGACCCGTGCTGCGCGTCCACGAGCCCGCTGGAGGCGAAGGGGTCGGTGTACTTCGCGGCGGCGGCCTTGACGATCTTGGTCTTGCCAAGCCCGGCGGTGTTGACGTAGGCGAAGTTCGGCGTGATCCGCCCCTTGTCGGGCACGGTGGGATAGGCGATGCCGTAGTTGGTCTGCCCGCGCCACGGGCCGGTTATGGAAACCGTGGCGGTGGAGCCGTTGATCGAGACGGACATGTCGAAGTCGCCGTAGGCGGTGGTGTAGTCCGTCCCCGCGCCTCCGGTGACCCGGACGTCCCGAACTTCCTTGTCTCCCGCAGATCCGCGGTGGTAGAGGGCCCACTTCGAGGGGTCGGCGAACTTCTGGCCGGGCCCGATCGTGTCCGTGATCGTCACCGTCGAACGGGTGGCCCCGTCCGGTCGCATGTGCTGCCCGGTTTCCCTCAGCCGTTCGGCGACGTAGTCGGCCCCGAAGCTCACGGTCCAGAACACCGATCTGCTCTCGGACGTCAAGGCGGGGGTGACTTTCGCGAACGTGTGCGGGTTGTAGCCCTTGGAGCGCTCGCGCACAGAACCGCCGGGAATGGCCAGCTTGTACTGGCCCCCGTTGATCGTGAAAGCGACCGGCGACGCCGTGGGGGCGAGCGCTGTCAGGCGCAGGCTGACCTTGCCCTTGGGCGCGGCGTATCCCCGGGCTTTCAAGGAGTCGACCGTTTTGTCGAAGGCGCAGTCGACCTCGTTGCGGCCGAGTTTGCACTGGCCGATCGCGGTCTGCTTTCCGGCGGCGTCGATCGTGAGGTCGGCTTGGGATCCGGGCTCCAGCGTGCGGAAGGAGGCCGGGATGCCGATCTTCATAGATTGTCCGGGAGCGATGTTCGCTTTGGCGGCGTCCCAGGCGAAAGAGAGCGATGCGTGGTCGCCGACGAGCATGGGATGCGACGCTTCGGCGGCGGTGAGCGGATCGCCGTTGGCATCTGTGCGGGTGAGCGTTGGTGAGGATATGGCAATGGCCGCGTTGACGTCTGCGTTCGATGGCGTGATGAACGCGGTCAGCGCGGTGACGAGGATGATGATCACCCCCGCTATCAAGGTCCGTGTGCCCATCGGTTTGCGTGATGAATGGGCCATAATGACTCCTTCGGTCGAAGCCATACTTAGTCCGTTAGGTAAGCGCGTGGTTAGTAGGTGGCATGTTTAATTAGAAACTAACTTATCAATGCATGTTTCCCTAGGGATCCCCCCAGGGGGGGAGGTCGCATGGGCAACACTCCCCATGTTACTACTTTTCGTTGATATTTAGCGATTTCTGGAAAGGAGCTTCGCAGGTGAGATTTAGGAGACCTTTCCCCTGGTTCTTTCTATCTTGGGAGCAAAATAAGCGGGCCCCGCTCTCGCGTGTCGGGAGAGCGGGGCAAGAATGCCCGGTAAACCGGGGAATCTAGGCTCGTCGCAGCCGCAGAGAGTTCGCCACCACGATGACGGACGAGCTCGCCATCGCCGCCGCCGCGATGCCGGGTACGATGAAACCGGCGACCGCCACGGGGATTGCCACGACGTTGTACCCGAAGGCCCAGGCCAAGTTTTCCTTGATAATTCGCAGGGTCTGCGCCGAGATGCGGATGGCCGCCCCGACGGAGCGGATGTCCGAACTCACGACTGTGATATCGGCCGCTTCCTTAGCGACGTCGGCGCCGGACCCCATGGCTATGGACAGATCTGCGCCGGCCAGGGCAGCGGCGTCGTTCACCCCGTCGCCGACCATCGCGACTTTCTGCCCGGCTGCCCGCAGCTCTTCGACGATCCCGACCTTGCCTTCCGGAAGGATCCCCGCGCGCACGTCGTCGATGCCGACCTCAGCGGCCACGGCCGCCGCCGCAGCTTCGTTGTCGCCGGTCGCGAGGACCGGGTGCAGCCCGAGGGACTTCAGTTCGGCGACGGCGGCGGCGCTTTCCGGGCGAACGACGTCGCGAATGTCGAACGCGCCCAGCAGCGATCCTTCGAGCGCTACGCCGACGACGGACGCGCCCGGCTCGCCGCCGAGGCCCGACGCGCCTTCCACGCCTTCCTCGGCGAGCCAACGCGCCGTTCCGGCGGCGATTCTGCGGCCGTCAAGGATCCCCTCCACGCCGTTTCCGGCCCGAGCCGCAACTGATTCGACGGCTTTCGGCTCGATTCCGCGTTCGTGCGCCAGCGCGACGATTGCCTTGGCAATCGGATGCTCGGACCCGCGCTCGACGCCGGCCGCCGCCGCCAAGAGCTCGCGTTCGCCGACGCCCTCGGCGGGCCGGACGGCCGAAACGGCCATCGTGCCGGTGGTCAGCGTCCCGGTCTTGTCGAGGACGATCGTCTGGACGCCATGGGCCGATTCGAGGGTTTCCGGGCCTTTGATGAGGATGCCGAGGCGTGAGGCCCGGCCCGAGCCGACGAGCAGGGCCGTGGGAGTCGCCAGGCCCAGGGCGCACGGGCAGGCGACGACCAACACGGTGATCGCACTCGCCAGCGCCATTTCGAGCGGGTTGCCCAGAGCGAGCCTCGTTGCGAAGGCGATGGCGGCGATCGCGATGACGGCAGGGACGAAGACGGCCGAGACCTTGTCGGCCAGACGCTGGACCGGCGCCTTCCCCGTCTGTGCCTCGGTGAGGAGCCTGCCCATTCTGGCCAGGGTCGTCTCCTCGCCGACCCGCACAGCCCGCACGGTCAGGGCTCCAAAGGTGTTGACGGCGCCGCCTGTCAGCTTGCTGCCGGGGCCGACGTCTACGGGAATCGACTCGCCCGTCAGGAGGGAGGCGTCGACGGCCGACTCGCCTTCCACGACCAATCCGTCGGTGGCCACCGTCTCTCCGGGGCGAACGAGGAACTCGTCGCCGACTTCCAACTCCGCGGCGTCGATCGTCTCCTCGACGACGCCGCCGCCTTCCCGGCGCACCCGAGTGGCCGTAGTCGGCGCGAGGTCGAGCAGAGAGCGCAGGGCGTCGCCCGCGCTTCGGCGCGAGCGCGACTCCAGCCAGCGGCCGAGGAGGAGGAACGTCACGATGAAGGCCGCCGACTCGAAGTACAGATGCGGCGTTCCCGAGTGGCCGAGTCCGTGGATGCCGGTCATGCCCATGGTGTAGCCGATCCTTCCGGCGCCGCCCCACAGGAGGGCCCACGCGCTCCACCCCATCGACGCGAGGATGCCCAGGGCGACAAGCGTGTCCATCGTCGTCGAGCCGTGCCGCCCGGCCCGCCAGGCCGCCTTCAGGAAAGGCCAGCCGCACCAGAAGGCGACGGGGAGGGAAAGCGCGCCGACGGCCCATTGCCAGCCCGGGAACTGCCAGGCAGGGGCCATCGACACCGCGACGATCGGCGTCGAGAGGACGAGGGCCGCCCAGAATCGACGTCGAAGGTCCGCCACGCGAGCCGAGGCCGCGCGGGCCGCGGCCTCCTCGGCCCCTCGGGCCGCTTCGCTTGCCTGGACGGTGCGTTCTCCGGCGTCGTCCGTTGTGATTCTCCGCAGAACCGTGGCGCCGTATCCGGCTTTCTCAACTGTGCCGACGAGGTCGGCGTCGGAAGGCCCGGCCGCGTCCGCCCACTCGACGTGCGCCTTCTCGGTGGCGAGGTTGACGATCGCCGTGACTCCGGGGATCTTGTTGAGTTTCTTCTCCACGCGGGCCACGCACGAGGCGCAGGTCATCCCGGTGACGGCCAGCTCGACCTCGGTCTGCGGCCGCGCCGGATCCGCGCTGGATCGCGCAGGATCTGCGCCGGGTTGCATTGGATCCGCGCTGGATTGGGTCGGATTCGCGTGTCGGAGCCGCGCTCGATCGACGGTCTGCGGCTGAGCCCTGTCGGCGCGATCGGACGGTTGCCCAGGGGCGTTCCGAGATCGTCGCCTATCGGCCTCCTCGGACTGTGCTCGATTTGCGGTTGACGTCATAGCGACGGCGCTCCTCTCCCGCGCGTGCATTGTTTCAGGGCTGTCAGCGAACGATCGACTCGACCTCATATCCGCCGGCCTCGTCGATCGCCTCCTTGAGGGTGGCGTCGGGGATGTCGGCGTTCGTGTACACGAGAACCTTGGACGTTCCGCCTTTTGCGAGGGTCACCGAAACGTTGACGACGTCGGGAAGGGCCTTGAGCTCCTCGGTCACATGTGAAACGCAATGCTCGCAAGTCATACCGGTGACGCCAAGCTCGATGGTGCGGTCGAATGTCATGTCTGTTCACTCCTTTGCTCGCGGCGCTCCATGCGCCGACACATGCTTCAACGCACGTGCCCCTCCCGGTATTTCAGAGACGGCGTTTCACAGGCCGCCGTCGTCGCCGGGATCAGTGAGCCTCGACGCCCATTCGGGCGGGTTCGGGCGCGGGAACGCCTCCATCTCGGCCGCCCAGGCCTGAGGGGTGATGGATTCGACGAGCGGGGGCGTCTCCTCGTATGTGACGTTGAGTTTCGTCTCGCCGGATGCGCTTGCCTGCAAGGTGAAGGCCAGCGGCGCGCCGCGTTCCGGGGTGGCCGCGAGCTTCTTGACCTGCCCCAGGTATTCGAGGACGGCGCTGGGAAGCAGGGAGATCTCTTCGACGACGCCGCCGTAGACGGGGCGGCGAGGCCTGCCGCTGCGCGCTCGCCGGTTTCCCGGCCCCCGGTGGGCGCCGTCGTCGGCGCTCGCGCTCCGATCTTCGGACGAGGAGGCTTCGGAACCGGCACCGGAAGGCGAGGCGGCTTGCGAGGGCGAGCCGGCTCCCGAAGGCGGAGCGGCCTCGAAGGGGTCGGCAGAAGCCGGGATGAAGAAATTGCCTCCGTAGCGAAACTGCCCGCCGACTATCTGAACGATGAGGGTGCACGTGCGCCATCCTTCGGGCGCGACGTTCTCGATGAGCGCGTGGATGTCCTTGAGGAGGGAATCGACGTCGTAGTTCGACCGCTCCCGAAGCGACAGCGTCGTGACCGCGGGGAACGTCGAAACGTCCCAGGTTTCGGGCCGGCCTTCTCTCGCGACGGCCTTCTCCATCTCGTCCATCGGCATGACGCAGAAAAACGCTCCGGGGCAGATGCGGAGCACCCTGTTGCCGATCGCGTAGGGCGCGTCGACGAGGAGGGCGAATCCGAGGGCCTCCATTCCGTTGGGGGAGTTCGCGAGGCGGGTCACCCGAACGGGCACCCCGCGGGCCAGGGCCGACAGGTAGTTTTCGTAGACGTTCAGGCCGTCGCGGTACTCGATGCGCTTGGCCCACAGGCCCGTCGACAACCTCTCGAATCCGCTTTCGGGCGGCTTTTGGGGGCTGACGAGGGTGACGGCGGTCGGCTTTCCTCCGTCGGTTTCGACGTCGACGGCGGCGGTTCCCCATTCGCGCTTGACCACGGGCCCCATGAGCTTGCTCGGTTTGGCCGCGACGAACTCTCCCGTCCGGGCGTTCTCCCACCCCCAGGCGACGCCGTGGTAGACGGCCGCAAGCTCCGGGTTCGGGTCTCCGGGGCGGAAGCGCCACAGTTCGGAGCCGCGGGTCAGGCGCCCCGGCTCTATCCACAGAAGTTCCGCCGTCGCGCCGCCCGCGCTGACGACGCCGGACGGATCGTATGGGGCGTCTTCCGTGACGCCGCCCAAAAAGGCGTCCGGGTGCAGCGGGCCGACCGCGCGCCGGGTGTGGACGAACGGGTCGATGGGCGCTTTCAGGATGTGCAGCGGCTCGTCGGCCGGGAAGTTCGCCTCGTTCACTTTGCACAGGAGAAGCTCGCGCAGGCAGCCCGCGTCGCGCACGTCCTCGACGCTTGCCGCGTCGACGGCGAATCCGCAGAAATCCTCCGCCCCCTCGGAAAGATACCTGTTGGCCTGCCAGGGGGTGACGGCCAGCTGGTAAACGACGCTCATTGGGCTCCTTCGCTCGTCGGGTTGGTGTTCTTGATCTTCACGGTTTCGCCTGCCTTATCGAGGTTCGCCGTTCGGCGCCCTCGATTGAGAGGCTCGGTTCGGCCCGTCCGATCTTCATCGGTCCATGAGGCGCCGAGCCCATTCGGGCTCTTCGTCGCGGGGGAAATATTCGAGTTCCTCCTGCCAGTCTTCGGGCGCGATGTGCTCGAGCATGGGCGGGTATTCTTCTGGGAAGGGGATCATCTCGGTGTTTTCGAGGTCTCCTCGGAAGACGCTGAGGGCGTAGGCGAGCGGGGCGCCTTGTCCTTGCAGAGCGTGGAGCACTTTGATCTGCGCGAGGTACTTGAGGATCGCGACGGGGAGCGCGTCAGGGTGGAGGGCTCCCACTGCGCGAGACGCTTGCACGAACGGATTGGCGGGCACTTCGAGTATGCGTATCGGCTCGGAAGGAGAGAACTGCGCGGGCGCTATGGCTCCGCAGAACAGGTCGATGAAGTCGCCCACCTCGGTCACGCCGCTCACCTGGGCGGCGTCGATCGCGAAACCGCAGAAGTCCTCTTTGCCGCCCTCGATGTAGGACCGCGCGCGCCAGGGGGCTATCGCCATTCGGTAGCCGACGTCGATCCGATAGTCTTCGTAGTTTTCGTCCACGGAAGCAGCCTCCGTCCGATTGACGTCTTCACTCTATCGGGAGCGGAGCAACCCGCGCGCCGAGCGTCCAGGCTTTGGGCGGGTTGAGATGCCCTGTCGGCGTGCGTTTCGGCGCCGCCGCCTGTCGCTTCTCGGCGGCTGCGGCGTTCGTCGCTGGTGGCTGCTCGGCGCCGCCGCCTCTCAGTTTTCGGCGGGGACGGCCTCGCGCTTGCGCCTGTTGGAGCGGATGCGCAGCGCAACCCACAGGGCGCCGCCGAGCAGGCAGACGACTATCGTGACCTTCGTCAGTATCCCGACGTAACCTTCCACCTTCGTCCAATTCGAGCCGAGGGCGTGGCCGGCCCAGATGAGGATCGTGTTCCACACCGCGGACCCCGCCGTCGTCAGGGCGGTGAACTTCCAGAAGCCCATGCGCGTCACGCCCGCCGGAATCGAGATGAGAGAGCGGAAGATCGGTATCATTCGGCCGAAAAAGACCGTCCAGGTTCCCCTCCGGTCGAAGAACGCCTCGGTTTTCTCGATGTCCGAGGTCTTGACCAGCGGGAGTTTGCCCATAAGCTTGCGCGTCCGCTCCCTGCCGAGCAGAGCGCCGACGCCGTAGAGCGCCCACGCGCCGACCACCGATCCCGCGGTGCACCACAGAATCGCCCCGAGCAGCGTGAAGTTGGCGCTTCCGGTGCCCGCCGTGAAGCCCGCCAGCGGAAGGATCACTTCCGAGGGGAGCGGCGGGAACAGATTCTCCAGCGCGATGAGGGACGCGGCGCCGAGTCCGCCGAGGTCGTTCATAATGTCGACCGCCCATCCGGCGATGCCTGAGAGCGCCTGAGGATCGGCCGACGACGACGCGGCGGCAAGGAATCGATGCACGAGGTCTCCTTGTTCTCTCTACATTTTCTATCGACCCAGCACGCTTCGCCGACGCGATTGCACGCTGGCTCGATCGACGGTTGTGCAGTACCCGTTCGATACGTTCGGCCTCGCTCGCATCACTCGCCGCATGAGCCGCTCGAGAAGCGAAAGGCCTCCAATAGTTTGACAGCCGAGTCTGGGAAGCGGCTGCAGTTTGCATGTGATCTGACTCCCGTCTTGACGGAGGCCCTCGACCGTCGGAGACCTTGACCGTCAGAGACCTCGATCCGTCCCGAGGCGAAGATGGCTCCGGTCTGGAGGAAGCGTTTCGTCGCGCCGGAAATCGCCTGCCATTGTCAGCGGCGCCCCGCATTGGCGGCGACTGACTGGACCGCCTGGCGTGACTGGATCGTCTGGCGTTTCCCGGACCGCCTGGTGTTGCCTGGACCGTCTGGCGTTGGAGGAATTGCCGCGTTTTGCCCGGAACATCGCTGCTCTGGCGGGGCCGACAACCCGAGCTGATACCCCGATGGGACGGAAAGCAGGGGAAAGCGCAGCGTGCTTTTCTCTGTCCTATAGGCGGCCGTCGGGGTCTTATAGGTGACCGTCGGGGTCCTATAGGTGACCGTCGGGCTCGGATGCCTCCCCGCGCTCGGCTGGCGCCGCGTGCCCGACTTGGCTGGGCTGCGTGGCGCCGTCGGGGTGACCGGCGTCGCCGGGATGCGGCTGTGTTGCGCCGGCGAAGTGCCCCGCGCCGCTGAAGTACGCGGCGCCGTCGAGGAATCTGACCAGCCGAGCGGCCAGCCCGGTGTAGTCCGCAGGGGTCAGCGCCGCCAGGCGCGCTGCGACGTCGTCGGGCATGCCCAACGAAGCGATCGCTTCGCGCATGTCCTCGGCCGTGACCTTGCGCCCCCGCGTCAGCTCCTTCAGACGTTCGTAGGGGTTGCCCATTCCGGTGGCGCCGCCGAGCCCGGCTGCGCGCATGGCCTGCTGGATCGGCTCGCCCAGAACCTCCCACGAGGCGTCGAGGTCCTCGGCGAGCCTTTGCGGGTTGGGGTCCACGCCGGCGAGCCCGCGCACGAGGTTGTCGAGAGCCAGCAGCGAGTGTCCGAAGGCGACGCCGATGTTGCGCTGCGTCGTCGAATCTGTCAGGTCGCGCTGAAGCCGCGAGGTGACGAGCGTTTCGGCGAGCGTCTCGAACAGCGCCGAGGAGACCTCGAGGTTCGCCTCGGCGTTTTCGAAGCGAATGGGATTGACCTTGTGCGGCATCGTCGAGGAGCCGGTTGTGCCCTGGGCGGCCAGGTTTTGGTGGAAGTAGTCGAGCGAGATGTACGTCCACATGTCGGTGGCGAGGTTGTGGGCGATGCGGTTCGCGTGGACGACGTCGGAGAAGAGGTCCGCCTGCCAGTCGTGCGGCTCGATCTGGGTGGTCAGCGGGTTCCACACGAGGCCGAGGCCTTCGACGAAGGCTCGCGAGAGGGCGGGCCAGTCGGCGTCGGGCAGGGCGGCTACGTGCGCGCCGAAGGTTCCGGTGGCGCCGTTGATCTTGCCCAGGTAGTCGGCGCTGGCGATCCTGCGGAGCTGGCGGCTCAGGCGGTGGGCGAAGACGGCCATTTCCTTGCCGACGGTGGTGGGCGTGGCCGTCTGCCCGTGCGTGCGCGAAAGCATGGGCAGATCCGCGTGCGCGTGCGCGAGTTCGGCGAGGGCGTCGTGGAGTTTGAGCGCGGCGGGGAACCACACGTCGGTCACCGCGCCCTTGATGCACAGGGCGTAGGCGAGGTTGTTGACGTCCTCGGAGGTGCACAGAGCATGGACCATTTCGGTCAGGCTGGAAAGGGCGGTGTTCGGCCCGACGACGTCGGGCGCCGCCTCCATCCGGCGTTTGATGAGATACTCCACGGCCTTGACATCGTGCTTCGTCTCGGCCTCGATGGCGGCGTGCTCGGCTATCTCCGCTTCGCCGAACTTTTGGGGGATCGCCCGCAAGTAGGCGACGTCGGCCTCGGAGACGACGGGGGCTCCCGGGAACACCTCGTTCTGCGAAAGGAAGATGAGCCATTCCACCTCGACGGCGATTCTGGCGCGATTGAGCGCGGCCTCGGAAAGGAAGGCGGTGAGCGGGGCAACGGTTTCGCGGTAACGGCCGTCCAAGGGCCCGAGCGTAATCATGGCGTCATTCTCCCACGGACGGCGGGGCGGCGTGCGGACGGCGGGCGGTGGATGGTTGCCCGTGCGGATGGCGGGGCGGCGTGCGGACGGCGGGCGGCGGTGCGGTTGCCCGTGTGGATGACGGGGCGGTTGCCCGTGTGGACAGCGGGGCGGTGTATGAACGGCGGGCGGTTGCCCGTGCGGACAACGAGTCGGCGTGCTGCATTCGTTTGCGCAGCCGGGGCGGCGTTCAGATGTATCGTCGGGCTTCGTCGACGGTTTGCCGCCCGTAGCCGCCGCCGAACAGCGCGGCGTGGACGATGAGGATGTGGAGCCGATGCAGGCCTACGCGCTCGCGCCATCCGTCGGCAAGGGGCGAGGCCTCGTTGTAGGCCGAGTAGATGCGGTCGATGAAGGGCGCGCCGAACACCGTCAGCTGCGCGAGGTCGGATTCGGCGTGCCCGCCGTGGCATGCAGGGTCGATGAGGACGCCGACGACGTCGTCCCGGCGGTTCCTCGCGCTGCTCGCCTTTTCCGCGACGCCAAGGCCTTCGGCGGATTCTTCCGCTGCGGCGAGCCCTTCGGCCGCGATTTCCGCCGATTCGCGCGAGGCCCACATGACGTTTCCCGCCCACAGGTCGCCGTGGAGGAGGGCCGCGTCTGTGCTGACGGACGCGGGCTGCGGCGCGTCGAATTCGCCGTCGTTCAGGCGGTCCGCCAAACGTTCGAGGACGGCCGTGCCTTCGACGCCGATGGATCCGTTTCGGCGGGCGTCGGCGAGGTAGGGCAGGAGTCTGTCTTGCGCATAGAACTCGCCGAAGCGGCGGGAGAGGCCGGGGCCGACGAGGGGGAGCGCGGCTGCGCCCATGACGCCGTCGCTCGCGGCGCCGTCGGCGTTGACGAGGCCGGCGGGCGCCTGGCCGAACACCCTCGAACCCTCGGGGCAGAAGGCGTGGGTGGCGGCGAGCCGGCGGCCGAATTCCTCCGCCGCTGCGGGGGAGGCTGTGACGGCGGAAAGCCTTGCCGTGTCGAGGGTCGTGGCTGTTGCGCGGAGGAGCCGCACGACCGGTGCACCGCCGGCTCGGGCGGCGCGCGCCAAATCGGCCAGACCGGCTGCCTCTGCGGCTGTCGCCTGCTTGCTCGCGCGTTTGGTGAAGCTCGCATTCATAACCTAGCGATGTTACTCGACCACTCGGCAATCCTGTCAATGGGCAACGCTTCCGTAGGATTAGACTGCGCTACGCGGCTCGTAGTGGAACAATAGTCCGTAGGTTTTACAAGGCGCCCTCGAAGGATCTGTTGGGCGCTCGGTGAACCCAATAAGCACGCGGCATCAAGGAGAGATAGCGGCTGAGGCCTTCGTGGATCTGGCGAGTCTGGAGGCTGCTGATCAGCATTCCAAGGAAGGGTCGGGTTCCGGAGCTCTCGGGAAGGGCCCGATGGACGTTGATTCGGGGTTCCAGCAGGTTACGCCGGAGGACTCCCAAACGAGGGTCACAGGACATTCTGGCTATCTCGTCGACGGGAGCAAGGCGCAGGAACAGATTGCGAAGGTCATAGTCGCCAAGGGGTGGACGCTGTGAAGGCGGGGCGTCGTATTCGTTTCGCTCTCCTGGCTGTTGTCCTCGGCCTCGCAGGATGTTCATCGGATGCTAGGCCTTCGACGGAGCCGACAGTGGGGAAGAAGGCGGACCCCTTCGATTTCAATAGCCGCCCATATTACTACGGAAAGAAGCCCTTTAAAGATCGCGTCGATATCCGAACGGCAGATGCTGATCTGCGGGCTGCGCTAGGTCGCGTGCGCGGTCGAATTGACGCGGAGTTTGGCAAACAGGACTGGACCCGGATAAAGGAACCAGTCAATGTCTTTTACGGATGCGCTGACGGCAAGAATGAGGGAGGAGAATATAACAACGCTCAAGGTAAAACGTACGGTATTCCAATGGACAAGTTCTCTCGTATTCATAAGATCTTCAAGGAGGAAGTTGAACCTCTTGGTTTCACCACTGCCGTCGAGATTTCTGACAAAGGGGACAAGAGCTTCGACTATTACAACGAGGGCGACGGTGGCTACATCAATATGGGCATGACCCGCGAGGAAGTCTTCGGTATGTGGTACACGACCGGATGTCGGCCGGCTCCCGCGGGATCGACGCCTGATCCCGATAGGCGTTTGGATACCCCGACTCCAAGCGAGTCTGCTACAGCATCGCCCTGAACCGACAGAGTCCGTTGGTTCGATCACCCAAACCTGTCGTGCGTCTTATAGGGCTCACTTGAAGGTGCGAATTCTGCGGCGTGCGCTTGCGCGTGTGGGCTGTACGGATTGGGCTCGTGATCGGCGGTTCTTAGCGGATCGGCATGCCTGCTTGCGTGGGGCTGCACGCTGCCTTAGCCCAGCCTCCTCTGACGTCGTCATCATGCTTGCCTGTATTTGCGGATGTCCGCACGCGAGGCTGAAAGCGTGCTTGAGCCCAGGAAACAGTATTGGCGGGAGGCGCTCCATGCCAACGCCTCCCGCCAAATGCCACCGTCGAAGTGTCAAGCGGCGAAGGGAACGAACCGCTTGAGCCGGGCGGCGATGCTTGCCTGTCTGTGCATGCCACCACCTTTCTTCGTCGGCTCACTGCACACAACACATTCATCGCGTCTGCTGAACTGACAAGCGCTGACCGTTAGGATCGCTTGCTCGTCCTGCTGACATCATCTATACAACCCTCCTATCCTTAGGCGGTCATGAGTTAATCCTGGGAAACCCCGGGGAAGCCTATGGCGCGGGTGGCGTCTTAGAGTGCCTGTGCTGCACCCCTCGGCGTGCTCAGCAGGGCTTCCTAGGGCGTTCGTTGCGGCATCCGCGCGAGCGACAATGGCGTCAACCTGCCCGGGGCCTCGTTTGCATTGCGGTTCGCGGCGGGTCCGGGGCAGTGCCAAGGCGTGGCTTGCCGACTGATCGGGGGTCGGCACTTCTGACGGTCGGGTCGGCACTCGGGTGCGCGTATCGGCTTCCAGAACACTCGAGACGTCCCTCGGTGCGCTCGAGTCGACATTGAGACCGCGCCTTCTCCATGCGCTACACCACCGGATGCCGCCCGTTTCCCAAGGACGCCTCCGCTGCGAACGTCGGCCGCGCCGAAGCCGAGGCGTCCGGTGCGCGTGGAAGCGTTGGGGCCGATGCGGACGGCGTCGACGCCCTCAATTCGGGGCGGCCGGGAGGCACGGATTGGCGGCTTGGGAACGCCGAGTCGTTCGGACCGAGCATTGGGGAGCCGAAGGTTGGACGGCACAGCGAGGCTGCCTCGCCGGACGGGAAACCCACGTCCACGTCGAACGCTCCCAATGCGACTGAGCAGGAACGGGATGCGGGGGACGGTTGGACCTCGCGCTGGCCGATGGCCGACGATTGATGCGGTTGGCCAGGGGCTCTCTTGTGGGAGCTCCGTCCAACCGCGTTAGAAGCCAACCGCATCAGAATCGATGGCCGCCGTGCGCGAAACTCATGTGGCCGCCTTGTGCAAAGCTTGAGTCGCCTTGCGTAAAGCCTGAGTGGCCTTGCGCAAAGCTTAAGCGGACGCCGCATGAGGGAGGCGACCCGGATTTGAAGCTGCGAGGGGCTTTGCCCCCGGGCGGCTTCCGTCTGTGGGAGACCGTCCGCCTATCGGATACCGTCCGCTTGCGGAAAACCGCCCCGCTTGGCGAGACGATCCAGCGTGGCGTCGGCCGATCTTCAATCGGCCGACGCCACGCGCGGGGAGGACGCCGTCGGCAGGGTCACTGCCACGTCGCCGTCGTCGGGTCGACGCCGTTTGCCCTCGCATTCTCGTCGATGATCGACTTCAGCCAGTCGGTGAGGCCGGGCTCGATCTTGTCGTAGTACTGGCGGAACCGGTCGTCCGTGACGTACCCGCGCGCGATGAGCACGTGCTTGGAATGCGTCACGTCAAACCATGTGCCGAGCGAAGCGCGGTGGGCCTCAGCGAGCTCATTCGCCCGATCCGAGCCGGGCTCGACGCCGTCGCGTTTGGCTTCCGCCAGAGACTGTTCGAGGGCTTGGGTGTCTCTGCCGACTCTGAACCAGTCCTGTGGCGTCATCTTCGCCTTGACGGCCTCGGACTGGCGCCATTCCGGGGTGTCGCCCCACTTGGCCTGAGCTTCCTCTTGCCACGCGGGATCCCAGCCGCCGAAGTGTTCTGCCTTCTGGGCGGGGTCGAGATTTGTTCCCATCTTCATTGTCTCCATAATCTGGTCTACTGCGGAGACTTTCTGCCGCAGATGGGAGATGCGTTCGAGGAGCAGTTCGCGTTGCCTGGCCAGATGCGCGAGCTCGTCCAGGCCCGGATCGTCGAGCAGCTCGGCGATCCGCGCCAGGGCCATGCCGGTTTCCCGGTATAGGCACACGCGCTGGACGCGCTCCACGTCTTCCCGGGTGTACAGCCTGTAGCCGGACCACGAACGCCAGCTTGGTGTCACCAAGCCGATTTCGTCCCAGTGGTGAAGCGTGCGAACGCTGATGCCCACGAGGTCGGCGACCTGGCCCACGGTCAGCTCCTGCATGTTCTCTCCCATGGCTCTAGCTTCCAACCTCACGTCGCGTGAGGGTCAAACGCGGCGCGAAAACGGCGAAAGGGGCGTGTCTCGGCTTGGGGTTGCGGCGGCCGCGGGAAGGGCGCGGCCCCGCGGATGGCGGAGCATGACCGCGAGAAGCCGGAAGTTGCGACGGACTGCGACCTGACCGGGTGCGGCCGCGAGAGGCCGAAAGCGACGCCCAGAAGGCACGCGCCGGAGGCCTAGCGTCGCCGGTACTCCTCCGGGAGTAGCGCGTCGGTGAAGGTGTTGAACAAGGACAGGAGGATTCCTCCCATAATCGCCGCCACCCAGGTGGTCACGGTCACGCCTATGTCGAACCCGGCGGTGAGAGTCGCGGTGAGCTTGAGCATTGCGGCGTTGACTATCAAGAAGAACAGGCCCAACGTCAGAATGTACAGCGGTATCGACAAGATCACCAGAATCGGGCGGACCAGGCAGTTGACGACGCCGAGGACCGCTCCCCCCGCCAAGAGGTAGAGGGCGATGTCCCGATTGGTGCCCAAGCCGTGCAGGCTGATGCCCGGTACGAAAAGCACACATAGCCACAGGCCGAGGGCGTTGATTGCTGCGCGAACTAGGTATCTCATGCAGCAATCCTAAGGCTGAGCGCTGGAATTTGCCTGGGTCGTCGGTTTGATTGCGCCCTCCGCTGGCCCCGTCGAAGGGCAGTTCACGTTGCCGCCGTTGGAGGGTCCTGCTTGCGTTGCCCCGTCGAAGGGCAGTTCGCGTTGTCGCCGTTGAAGGGCCGCTCGCTTTCCCCTGTCGAAGAGCCGCTCGCATTGCGCCGCCCGCGCGGGGCACACTAGATACATGAGCAAGCAGCAGTGGTTCCGCCCTGAGATCCTCGGCCTTCCCGCCTACGTGCCCGGCAAGAAGGGCGCGAACACCGACGTCGTCAAACTCTCCTCCAACGAGAACCCTTTCCCTGCCCTTCCTGCCGTCCAGGCCGCGGTCTCAGCCGCCGTCGGCGATCTCAACAGGTATCCGGACATGTTCGCCACCGGGCTGGTCCACGACATTTCGTGGTTTCACAAGTGGGTCGACGACGGCGTCGTCGTGGGCAACGGGTCGACCTCTCTCATCGAGAAGATCCTTCAGGCGGTCGTGACGCCGGGCGGCGAGGTCGTGCTTCCCTGGCGCTCCTTCGAGGCGTATCCGATCGCCGTTCAGGCTGCCGGGGGAGCAGCCGTCAAGGTGCCGCTCAACGCCGACGGATCGCACAATCTTCCGGGCCTGCTCTCCGCCGTCACCGAGCACACCCGCGCGCTTTTGCTGTGCAGCCCCAACAACCCGACCGGCGTCGCCCTCAAACACACCGATCTGGCGGCATTCCTCGCAAAGGTCCCCGAGCGCGTGCCCGTGCTGCTCGACGAGGCGTACATCGACTTTGTGGACATGGACGACGCCGTCCGCTCCGACGAGCTGCTGCGCGAGCATCCGAACCTCATCGTGCTGCGGACCTTCTCCAAAGCCTACGGGCTGGCCGGGATCCGCGTCGGCTACGGGCTGGGGCACCCGGAGATGATCGCCGGGCTGAGGGCGATCGGCACGCCTTTCGGCGTCAACGCCCTCGCCCAGATCGCCGCGAGTGCCGCCTTGCACTCTCAGGAAGAGGTGCGGGCAAGGTGCGGCGTGATCGTTCAGGAACGCAAAAACCTCGTGGCGGCCCTCGCCGCGCACGACATCGCCGTACCGGCCTCCCAGGCGAACTTCGTCTGGCTCGCCGGATTCGGCGAGGCCCTCGAAAACGCGTGCCTAGACGAAGGCGTGACCGTGCGTCGTTTCGGCCAGGAAGGCGTGCGCGTCAGCGTGGGCGAGACCGAGGGCTCGCTGCGCCTGCTCAGAGCCGTCGCGTCGATTCTTTGAGCGCGGCGGACGGGCGGCGTGCGGAAACAAGCGCTTACTAAGACGTTGAAGCGAGCGTTCTCAGAAAACGGAGGGTGCCAAGCATCGATCGAGCATTGGGGAAACGGCGGGCACGGAGAGCAGCAGGCTTCCAGCGCCAAAAGAGACCGAAGCGCTTAAAAGACGGTGAGCACGAAGGCCAGCGAGGTGAAGACTTCGCCGAAGCCGATGGCTTTGACGCTCACGGGTCTGCCCGCGCGTGCGAGGAGCGGCACGACGACGGCGCGGATCGCGATGGCGAGCCACACGGCTGCGTGAATCCAACCGACCTCCCCGCGCCATGCGAGAACGAACGCAGCCGCCGCCCACGAGGCGTGCCAGAGGACGGACGCGGCGAGGTAGACGTTCGAGTCGCGCTCGCGGATGTTCGTTTTGACATAGAAAAGCGTTCCGGCGAAATACCCGAAGAAGAGGGCGGTCAACAGCCAGGCTCGGGGCGAGGCGGCGAACCCGGGGGCGCCGTCGCCCGCAATGTCGAACATCACAGGGATCATGAGGCAGGCGGCAGCGATGGTGTCGAGGCCCGAAATCAGCGAACGCTCGTCGCGTTTCCACGCCTCCCACGCCGCAATGGCCACCAGCGGCGAAAAGACGAGCGCCCACCGCCACAAGTAGGGTGCGCCGACGAGCGAGGCCAAGCCCAAAGCCGCAACGATCAGCCCGTAGAGCCGCACCGGTGGGAAGTAGCGTTTCTTGCACCTGGATTTGAGCCACACCGTGGCGCTGTAAAAAAGGAAGTATCCGACGAACCACAGCGCGAAGACCACGATCTCGACAGGCCGAAAGCCGCCCTCGACGACGCCGACCAAAGGGGGAATCGTCACCATCGCCCACGCGCCATGGTATTGCGGAATCCACAGCCTCGCGTTACGCCACTTCCTGCGCTTATTGCGCGAAGCCCCGGGCGAGGATTTGCCGACGGTTGTGGAAGTCATGGTCCAAGTCTACCGTCCGAGACACGAAGAAGGTAAGGGGAGCCTAATTCTCCGAGTTCGGGAGAGAGGGTGGTCGCCCGGCTCGTAAGGGCGGCTGCGACACCGCAATAAGGTTGACGGGCCGTATGCGGTTTCCCGACTCGCAAGGGCGGCTAGGGGCAGGAAGAGCCGGTCAGAAAGCCAGACGCGGCTCCGAGGGGCCTGTCAGAAGGCTAAACGTGGCGGAAGAACCGGTCGGATAACCCCTCAGAAAAGCCGGGCCGCGGCTCGCTTGAGCTGGAATCCTTTGCCGGAGAGCTCGCTGGTGCAGGTGATCCCCTGCTCCTGGGAAATGGAACACCAAATTCCATTGTGGGAGACGGTTGAGCCGTAGGCGACCTGGATGGAGGAGTTGAGCGCCGAATTGCAGTCGGCCGTCGCCTCCTTTGCCTGGCTCAAATGGTATGTGGCCGTTTTGTTCTCGCAGCCGTCGGGAGAGGGGTAGTCGTAGATATAGATTGAGCAGGAGACGCTCTCATCGTCGTCGTCGAACTTGCAGCGGATGTTGTGCTTTCCGGTGGTGAACTCGGTTACGTCTTTGGCGCCGCTGGGGGCGGGGCTCGCAAGGTGCCACCACGAGCGGTCCGAGACGAGGTCGGAGACTTCAGATGTGCTCTTCTTCATCTGCTTCGTCAGGTCGACCGTGTACTCGGCGCCGCAGTTCTTCGACAGCGCGGCCAGCGTGGACGTGGCGAGCTTCCGCTCCTTGTTGAGCTTGTCTTCCTTCTTCGCCGCCTGGATGAAGACGGTCAGGCTCTTGGCGTCGTCTTTGGCCGTGCACGAGCTCTTTTCCTTGAGCTGCGAGACGGCCTCGCGGGCCTCCTCCAGCGAGCCGTTGGCGCTGAGCGTGGTCGTTTTCGCGGTCGACGGTGCGTCTGCGGTCGTCGACGTCGCCTTCGGATCTTTGTCGGGGTCGGCGGCGTCGCGCCCGTCGCGTATGACCTTGATGTAGAAGACGGCCATCAATGTGAGGAGCAATACTCCTGCTGCGAAAACGAGGAAGTAAAGGGGGCGGCGGGACTCGGGGGGCTGCTCCGGCCATTGCGAAGAGCCTTGATCGAGCCACGGATTGTCAGGCGCAGAGCTCATTTGCCTGATCACCGTCCTTTCAGATCGCCTGCCTAACATTCCAAAAGTAACCTACCGAGCGCCCTTCTTGCTAGTTCTGTCCACTGTGAGACGCGGCTTCCGTTTTCGGACGCCGTTTCTCACGAGGAGGTTAGATCTGAAAGAATCTCCCGGGGCGGACTGCGGCTCCTGAGCCTTCCGCCCAGGGCCCCGTCCCTGTCGGCGGTCGCTGCTATTGTAGAGTGTGCGTGCGCCAGGTTAGAGTGTGCAGGCGCCCAATTGACGAGTCTGGAAGGCATGGCAATGAAAGAAATGGCGTCCGGCGACATCAGCGCCGCGGACTTGGCGCGCAGCGCCGATTTGCTTGAGAGGATCCACGGGACCTTCAGGGGCCGCGTCGTGGGGCAGGACGCGCTGTACACGGCCCTCGTCACGTCCCTGCTCGCCAGGGGGCACGTGTTGCTTGAGTCTGTGCCGGGCTTGGCCAAGACCACTGCCGCCACGACGATCGCCTCCGCGATGTCGGGGACCTTCTCGCGAATCCAGTGCACGCCGGACCTTATGCCCAACGACATCGTCGGCACGCAGATGTACTCATATGAGACCGGCACCTTCACGACGCAGCTCGGGCCGGTGCACGCCAACGTCGTCCTCCTCGACGAAATCAATCGCTCCTCCGCGAAAACGCAGTCCGCGATGCTCGAAGCGATGCAAGAAGGCCAAACGTCTATCGGAGGGGCCGTTTACGAGCTCCCGCGCCCCTTCACCGTCATGGCCACGCAGAACCCAATCGAAGAGGAAGGCACGTACGTCCTCCCCGAAGCCCAAATGGACAGGTTCCTCATGAAGGAGGTCTTGACCTATCCGAAGCCCGCCGAAGAGGTCGAGATTCTGACGAGGACGGCGACGGGCACGTTCAACCGAAGAAGGGGCGAGAATCCGGTCACTACGGAGGACGTTCTGTTCCTCCAGAACACGGTCCAGCGGGTCTACGTCGACGACGCCATCAAGAAGTACATCGTCGCGATCGTCAACACCACCCGCGGCGGCGGGCCGAGGCCGATCCAGGGGCTCATGGAGAACATCCGGGTGGGAGCCTCCCCGCGCGGCGGCCTCTCGCTCATGCAGGTGGGCCAGGCCCTGGCGCTTCAGGCGGGGCGCAACTACGTCATTCCCGACGACGTCAAACAGCTGCGGCACGCCGTGCTGCGCCACCGCCTGGTTCGGACGTTCGACGCGCTGGCCAACGACGTCACGCCTGAGGCGCTCATCGACATGGTCTTCAACGCGGTGCCGACGCCATGACGCGCACGACAGCAGGCCAGAGGATGGCGCTCATACGCGCCCGCCTGTCGCTCCCGCAGGTCAGGCGGGCGGCCGGCCTCTTCGAGGGCTCGCACACCTCGATCCTCACAGGCAAGGGAAACGACTTCGAGGACCTCACCGACTACCAGCCGGGGGACGAGGTCCGGGACATCGACTGGAAGGTCTCCGCGCGCGCCGGAAAGCCCATCATCCGGCGGTTTGAGCGCGACACCGACGTTTTCACCCAGCTGCTCATGGACACGAGCCTCGAAATGCGGGCGCTGGCGCCGTCGGGCGAGGAGAAATCGGCGATCGCCCTCGCGACGGCGGAGACCCTGGCCTATCTCGCCTCGTACCGCGGCGACAGAGTGGGCCTCGTCTACGGCAACTCCGCGGGGGCGATGCGCCTACCTGCCCGCCACGGTTTGAGCCATCTCGATTTCCTGCTCGATCGCACCGAGCACGCCTTCGAGCAGGCGCAGGCGGAGACGAATGTCACCGCCGTCGTCGATTACCTGTTGAAGACGACGAGGGAGCGCTCGCTCGTCATTCTCGTCACCGACCAGTTCTGGCCGGCTCCCGCGGAGGAATTCACCCTTCGCCGGATCCGCGAACGCCACGAGCTCATGGTGGTCCGCATCGAGGACATGCCCCTGACCGCCGAGGGCATCGCCGCGATGGCCGACATAGAGGAAAACCTCTTCCTTCCCGAGTACGTGCGGGAGGACGTCGAATTGCAGCGCGAGGTCCAGGCGGAGCGCGCGATGCGCGAGTGGGGCGCGTCCGAGCTGCTCGCCCGCTACGGCGTGCTCAATGCGTCGTTGGCTTCGTCTGCGGACATTCTGCCTGTCGTCGTCGGCCTGCTGAAGAGGCAACATCATGCAAAGTAACGAGCTGTTTCGGCCGGAGCCGGGCGCCGGGGTCGTCACGTTGACGGCCGGCCTCGTCGTGCTCGCAGCGATCTTGTGGTTTGTGGGCTGGCATTACGCCTACGCCAAGCGGCGCGGGCTGCAAATCGAGCTTGCCCCGGTCGTTCAAACACAGCGCGAACGTTGGATTTCCACGCTCCAATCGATTCGAGCGGAGGACTTGCGCGAGCTTCATCAGCTTCTTTCGCGGACCATGCGTGAGATTCTGGGCGAAAGGGCGGGGCGGGATCTGAGCACGTGGACCGTCGCCGATCTCAGGGCGAGCGGAAAGTTCACTTCGGTGTGCGGGCTGCTCGAGTCGTGGGAACAGCCGGCTTTCGGCCCCGTGAGCCAGGCCGACGCCGAAGAGTCCGTCCGGCGCGCAGTCGAGGAGGTTTCATCGTGGTAGTGCCCTGGGCGATTCCCCTGATCTGCTTTGCTGCCGCGGCCATAGGGCTCGCCGCGTGGTTCCTCGGCAAGGACCGGCGCGCCTGGAGCGTCTCCTATGTTGCGCACACCCGCTTCCTGCGCCGGGGCGCGAGGTATCGCAGCCGCATGACGAGGCTGCGGCTGGCGGCTGCGGTTCTGGTCGCCGCCATGGGGGCGGCTGTCGTTTCCTCGGCGGTCATCGCGGCGCGGCCGTCCGAGTTGAGGACCCATTCATCCAAATTGGCTTCGCGCGACCTTATCCTCTGCCTTGACGTCTCGGGGTCCGTTGAGGCGTTCGACGCTCAGGTCCTCAAGACGTTCGCGGAGATGGTCGATCAGTTCCACGGCGAGCGGGTCGCCCTCGTCGTGTGGAACCGGTCCTCGACGGTCGTGTTCCCCCTTTCCGACGATTACGCGATGGTTAAGGAAGAGCTGGGCCGCGTCAGGAAGGTTCTCCAGGGAGGCCGGGACGTCGACGACCTGTACACGAGGACTTCCGCGGGAGACCGGTTCACAGGCGCCTCGCTCATCGGCGACGGCCTGGTCAGCTGCACGCAGAGCTTTGACTACGCAGACAAGGACCGCTCCCGCACGATTCTCTTCGCCACGGACAATTGGCTTGAAGGCAGCCCGGCCTTCGAGCTGAAGGAGGCCGCGAGCATAGCCCAGAAGCGCAAGATTCGCGTTCTGGGGCTGCTCATCAGCGGATACCCGCAGGGCCGAGACGAGTTCCGTTCGACGATTCAGGGGATAGGCGGGAAGGTGTACGACGCTCGAGGCGCCCGGGCTGGCGATCAGATCGTCAAGGAAGTTCAAGCCCAAGACAAGAAGGAGCTGGCCGGCGCCGCGGATGTCAGCGTCGTGGACACGCCGGGCCGTTGGCCCGCTCTTGCGGGAATCGCCGTCGTTCTAATCATCGGATTGGCGTGGAGGTACCGGCTGTGATGATGTGGATATGGCCCGTCTGGCTCGTCGCCCTTTTTCTCATTCTCGGGCTGGGGGCGTGCTTCTTTTGCTGGAACCGCGAGAAAGCCTCGCGCAAGGGCTCCTGGAAGGATTGGACGAGGCGGGGTCTCATGGTTGTGGCGGTCGCCTCTATCGGCGCCGCCCCGAGCGTGGCGCTCCCCCGGGAAAAGACGGTGCGAGGGGCGAATGTCTTCTTCGTCGTCGACACAACCGGCTCGATGAACGCGGAAGACTACGACGGCAAGAAGCCCCGCCTGGAAGGCGTGCGGGCGGACATTCGCCAGATAGTCTCCCGGATCCCCAACGCCAGGTACTCGATCATCTCGTTCAACTCCGGGGCCACCAGAGAGCTTCCGATCACCACCGACGTCGCCGCCGTCGAATCCTGGGTTCAAACGGTCAAACCCGAGCAGTCGGGCTATTCGAACGGGTCCTCGGTGTACCGCCCGGTCAAGGTCCTCAAGCGCGAGCTCGAGCGTTCCCGCCGCAGCCACCCCCAGTCGGTGCAGCTCGTCTATGTATTCAGCGACGGCGAGCCGCGCGGCGACAAAGGGCAGCAGAAAACTTACGACCAGATTCGCAACCTCGTTGACGACGGAGGCGTCCTCGGATACGGAACGGCGGCCGGCGGCCCGATGAAGGAAACCACCTTCTCCGGGACGGGCAGTTACATCGAGGACCCGCAAACCCGGCAAACGGCCATTTCGAAAATTGATGAGAAGGAACTCAAAGCAGCGGCGGGCCAGCTGAAGGTCAATTACATGCATCGCACGGCGCCGGGCCAGACGATCGACGTGCCCGATGTGTCCAAAGTGGAGCAGCGCACCAGCGACGGCCGTGAGGAACGCAGCCCGGTGCTATGGCCCGCCGGCATCGCGCTTGCGGTGCTCGCGGCTTGGGAGATCGCCGTGACGATGCCGCGCATCCGATTGAGAGTGGGGCGAAAGTGAGCGAGAACGAGACGGCGGCGTACGAAGGCTGGCCCGGCCAGGGCCAGGCGGGGCCGAGCGCGGGCGAGAACCCGCTTGCTGCCGGCGGCGACGGGTCGGCGACGGACGACGTCGGCCTGATGCTGAGCGAAGGCGTCAACCTGGCGGAAGGCGACATCGCGCCCACAACTCTGCGCAGAATGAGAGCGTGGAAGTGGGGCGGCGGCGCGGTGGTCATTCTGCTGACGCTGTGGTGCACGGCCATGTTCCTGCTCCCGCGCTGGGCCCGTATGGCCTATGATTCCGATCCTGAGGCGTCCGCGGGGCGCTACCGCTTGGCGATGAACATCACGCCGAGCTTCCTGCAGGGCTGGGAGACTCGTTTCAATCTTGGCACCGCCTTGGCCAAGGGCAAGAAATACTCGGAAGCCATCGGCAGCCTCTCGATCGCTTTGGACAGGGCTCCGAAGTCCAAGAGGTCCGGCAAGCAAATCGCCGAGACGGACGGGCCCGAATGCAAAGTCAGGCGAAATCTCTCTCTCGCCTACGAAAAACGCGGAGACCAGTCCAAGTCCGCCGGCCGCAAGGGGGCCGCCAAAAAGGACTTCGCGCAGGCCTCCTCGACGATGGCCCCTTGCTCAAAGAACAACAGCAAGAACAAACAGTCCAAGGACCGCCAGGACAAGAAGGCGAATCCGCCCTCGCCGAGTCCTACTCAGAATCCGAGCCAGGATCCGAGTCAAAACCCGAGCCAGAATCCGAGTCAAAACCCCAGTCAGAATCCGAGCCAGAATCCCAATCAAGGCCCCAGTCAGAATCCGAGCCAGAATCCGAGTCAGGATCCCAATCAAAGCCCGAGTCAGAATCCGAGCCAGAGCCCGTCGCAATCGCCGGGTTCCGATCCGAGTGACCCGGGCCAGGATCCCAAGCCCGGGGGCGCTTCCCCCACGCCCGCACCGCCGTCGAACGATCCGAAGACGGACGAAAAGGAGAACAAGCTCAAAGAGAGGAACCGTGAAGGCGACGAGGAGGCGCGCAGAAAGAGAAACGGCGGAGGCTACAAAGTCAACTGGTAAACGCTGCAAGAGGCCGGAGCGTGAACGGAAGGTCGCCGTCCGCCATCGGACCGAAAGCGGCTCGCGCCTGAGGCTGTCGGGCTCAGGGCGGGGCGAGACGCATCAGGGGCTGAGCGAGGCGAGGTCGTCCGGCACGGAGGCTCCAACCGAACGCAGCACGAAGCGATCGGTCGCGTCGAGGAAAGCGGAGCGAGCGGGCTCGTCCTCGGGTACACGGCGGCCAGTCAGCGCCCCTTGGAGGAGCTGGACGGTGACGTCGAGGTTCTGATCGGGGATGGCGCCCGCTTCGATGCATTCGTCGAGTATTCGGCGAAACAGCCTTCCCGTGACGGAAGCGTGCTCGCGCAAAGCCACGGCGGTCTCCTTCGAGACGACGTCGCGCAGAGGAGCCCCCGGCGAAAAGAAATAGCCGCGCTTGGCCAGCATCTGTTCGCGCGCATAGACACGCAACCTGTTCAGGGGTGAGTCTGTCCGCGCCAGCTTGGAGTTGATGCGATCCATGTAGGCGTTCACTTCGAACTCAATGTAAGCCAGAAGCAGCTCTTCTTTGTCGGAAAAATGGTTGTATATCGCCGTTCTGCCGATGCCGGACTCGTTTGCCAAATCGCTCATGCTTATCGCGTCGAAGCCCTTTGCGGCCATGAGGCCGGAAAGGGCGGCAAAGAGCGCTTCGCGTGTGCGCTCGCGATGTTCGGAAAGGTTCTTCCCCGATATTTTCGGCATGGCGAAAGGATACGTCAGCGGTCTGGTGACTTTATGCCAATTTGCTGTGCCCGCGGGTTTGCCCTCGGTTGCTCGCTTTGCCTGTTCACTGTGCCCGTCAGTTTGCTGTGCCCGTCAGTTTGCTGTGCCCGTCAGTTTGCTGTGTGCGTCAGTTTGCCGTGTGCGTCTGCTCGCGGTGTGTGCTTCTGGGGCGCCCGCCGCCGTGTGTCACGGCCGCCCGAGTGAGCGCATGAGCCGGGCAAGCGGCGAAAGAATCTGCAGATCGCCCTCGAGCCAAGGGACCGATTCCAGGTCGCTTTCGCCGAGCCACCGCAGCGCCGTATGGCTCTGGCCAAGGCGCGGCTCGCCTTTCGCATACGCCGCCCACAGCCGCATTCGGCGTTCGCCGGGAAGGGTCCAGTCGCCGTCGGGCCCCGCGACGACGCCGACGCCGGCCGCGATAGACACCTCGATCCCGAGCTCCTCGCGCAACTCGCGGCGCAGAGCGCTTTCGGGATCCTCCCCGGGCTCGACTTTGCCGCCGGGAAACTCCCACAAGCCGGCGAGCTCTTGCGGATACGAGCGTTGGGCGGCCAAAACGCGAAGCCCGCGCGGAGAGTGCGCGAAGATCGCTGCGGCGACGATGAGTGCTGACATCCCGTTTACGATGTCAGAGGAGAGGTCGCCGTGCACGACGCCGCGCCGCCGAGGATTGTCAGGAGGCACGATGCCGGGGGGGCTGGCGGGGGACGCACGATGCCCGAGCCCTGGCTGGACGGGCATGAGCCGCCAGCCTGCGGCCGAGCGGTCAGAGCCCCGACCGGTTGCTCCGGCCGGGCGCCGAACAGCCCGCCCGAGCGAATAAGGCGGCTGACGGGGCCGCCCCATGGAACAACTGCGGCTGTCTTGTGAAACACTGGAGTGCATGTTGTACGAGCACGGACTTCGCCAGATCAACTGGGTGGCACAGCACGCGTGCCTGTGGACGTGGACGGTGCAGGAGCGGTTTTTCCGATGGTTGAAGGAAAATTACGGGGAAAACTACAGGATGGGACTCGATCGAAAGACGAACCGGGTGACCGTCGAGTCTTCCCGCGGATTGCTCGTGATGCGCGGCGCCATAGTCGCGTCGGTCGCGTCCCTGCCGACCACGCTGATGTGGGGATGGTGCCCCCGGTTCAACGAGGAGACGGTCGCTCATCCGATCGCCCTCGCCATGAAGGAATACGGCGAGAAGCAGGGGTTCAGCGAGTTTGCGACGGAGGAGGTCGAGTACCGATCCGACTCCGGCCCGTTCGGCGTCGTCTCAAAGTTGGCGGAAGACGTGGCGTGCTGCGTGAGCGACCTCTTCGGACCCGACTATCGGTTTTACATGCCTTCGATGAATGTGTTCGGAAATCGGGTGACGATCGCGATATGGGACATTCCGCGCGAGGCGTTGTCGGTGGACTTCCTCGAAGCCATGGGCAGGGTGCCTCATATGCTGCGGAACGTCGCGGATCCGGCGTGGTCTCTTGACGGTTTCGCACGCCTCATGCGCGCCCAGCTCATGGAGGTGGGCCTCGACTGGTGGCGTTTGACCAAGGACGACGAAGCGGTGGAGGTCGCAGTCAAGCGCAATCGCTCCGGCTCCATTTGCGACGTCGCGATGCGCAGGCTTTCCGCCGACGTCGCGAAAGACCCGGAGATCGATCCCGGCGGTTTTCCCTGGTGAGGGCGCGGCTGTCCCGTCAGCCGACGTCGAGGCCGGCCTGTTCGTCGCGTTCCCATCCGGACAACAGATCCATCCACCCGAGCTGGTAGGCGATCATCTGGCGCGGCCCCGGCCGCGACCCGCCCCTCGAATCCGAAGCGGGCAAATGCAGAAAATGGAGCGGGCGACGGGAGTCGAACCCGCCTCTGAAGCTTGGGAAGCTTCCATTCTACCGATGAACTACGCCCGCATGACGCGAATGAGATTGTATCAGATGGATCGGGAGGTCGCGCCACTCGAAGCCCGCACCCAAAGCCCGCACCCAAAGCCCGCACCCGAAGCCCGCCTTCCGCGCCGCCTGTACCGAACCGGACTGTACCGAACCGGAGCCCGCGGTGCGCCGAAGCCTCGGCGCACCGGCTCTTTAGATACCCTTGAACCGTGCTTCTCTCCGACCGCGACATTCGCTCCTGCGTCGATTCCGGCCGAGTCCGCCTGGAACCGTGGGACCCGCAGATGATCCAGCCGTCGAGCATCGACGTCCACCTCGACCGTTTCTTCAGGCTCTTCAACAACCACAAGTATCCGGTCATCGATCCCGCGGCGGACCAGCCGGAGCTCACGCGCCTCGTCGACGTCTCCGCCGAGGGGTCCCTGATTCTTCACCCGGGAGAGTTCGTCCTCGGCTCGACCTACGAGAAGGTGACGCTGGCCGACGACGTCGCCGCACGCCTCGAAGGCAAGTCGAGCCTGGGGCGGCTGGGGCTGCTCACACACTCGACCGCCGGATTCATCGATCCGGGGTTCTCGGGCCACGTGACCCTCGAGCTGTCGAACACGGCGACGCTGCCGATCGCCCTCTACCCGGGGATGAAAGTGGGGCAGCTGTGCTTCTTCCAGTTGTCCTCGGCGGCTGAGAAGCCCTACGGCTCGGGGGCCAGCGGGTCGAGGTATCAGGGGCAGCGCGGCCCCACGGCTTCGCGCTCCCATCTCAACTTCCACAGGATCGACGTCGGCGAGGCGCCCGCCGAATGATCGACGTCGCGCGGCGTTCCCATTCACGCGATAATATGACCAGCGACAAGAAGGGAGTCCCCTATGGACATCGGTTGGAAGCTCGTTAGCGCGGGCGCGGGCATCGTTTCCGGAATCATTGCGAACAAGGCCGTCGACGTCGTGTGGAAGTCTGTATCCGGGCGTGCTCGCCCGGAGGAGGACGACTTCTCCGAGCCTTTGCGCACGGCCCTGGTCTTTTCGGTAGTCTCGGCCGCCGTGGGCGCGGTCGTCAACGAGCTCGTCATGCGCCGGGCTGCGCGCTGGTACGGGCTGGGCGACGCGGCCGGCAAGGGCGTTGCGGAAGGCTTGAAGAAAGGCTCTTCGGCCTCGAAGTGACCTTGCTTCGGAGCGACTTTGCTTCGAAGCGGCCTGGCTCGTAGGCGCCGCGACGTCGTTCTTCGCCGGTTGCAAGCGCGGCATCGCGCAGAAGCTGCCCGGCGGCGAAGCGAGTCGCCTCGAAGTCCGGGTCGTGCCTTGAGGTCGAAACAAGGCCATGTGATCAAGCTCGGCCGTGCATTCGGATGGCTTTTGATCGTCCAGGGCGCGCTCTTGTAGCATTGATTGCGCGACAGGGGAGCGCCACAAGGGCGCTGAGAGTGCGAAAGCAGACCCTCGAACCTGATCCGGTTAGCACCGGCGAAGGAAGTCGAGCTCTCCCCGCCGAAGGCGGCGGGCCCTCCTGAAATGGAGGAAGCAATGACACGCAACAGACTTCGCTCCGTCGCCTGCCTCGTCGCGGCGCTCGCGATGGCAGGATGCTCGGGTGAATCGACCGATTCGAAAGACGGCGGGGACTCTAAAACGGTCACCGTGCTCACGCACGACTCGTTCAACCTTCCCAAGGAACTCGTCAAGGAATTCGAGTCGAAGACGGGATACAAGCTCGTCACCACGCCCGCGGGCGACGCCGGCGTCGCCAATCAGCTGGTCCTCACGAAGAAATCGCCGAAGTACGACGCCGTCTACGGAATCGACAGCTACACGGCCGGGATTCCTGCCGGCGAGGGACTGCTCGTCGACTACGCCTCGCCGGCTCTGCCGCAATCGGCCAAGGAGTATGAGATCAAGGGGGTCAAAGGGCTGACGCCCGTCGACCGCGGCGACGTGTGCATCAACGTGGACCACAAATGGTTCAAAGAGAAAGGAGTCAAAGAGCCGACGGGCGTGGACGATCTCGCGAAGCCCGAGTACTCCAAGCTCCTCTCGATCATCGATCCGAACGCTTCGACCACCGGTTTCGCCTACCTTGCGGGTATGAGAACTGTGAAGGGCGAGGACGCGAAGGGGTACCTGAGCCGGATGGCGGCGGGCGGCGTCCACGTCGCATCCGACTGGACGAACGCCTACAACGTCGATTTTTCGGCTGGAGAGGGCAAAGGCAACTATCCTCTCGTTCTGTCCTACGCCTCGTCGCCCGCGTTCGCGAAGGACACCGGCGTGATCGAGTCGACGTGCGTGCGCCAGATCGAGTACGCCGGAGTGGTCAAGGGAACCGACAACGAGAAGGGCGCGAAGGCCTTCGTCGATTTCATGGTTTCGAAGAAGGTTCAAAGCGCGATTCCGACGTCGATGTACATGTATCCGGTGGACTCCAGCGTGCAGCTGCCCGCCGAATGGGCCGCCAAAGCCAAGCTGGCGAAGAATCCGATCGTGCCCGATCCGGGCAAGGCGGCGGCAAACCGCGACAAATGGCTCGAGGATTGGGCGGCGATCGCGAAATGACGGATCGTAGAAGGACGCTGCCATTCTGAGGGCGAGAGCCGCCGCGGCCCGTCCCCGGGGCGCGCGTCCTCGCGCCTCGGGGACGGGCATCGCCACAGCGGCCTCCGTGGGGATTCCAATGGCGCTCCTGGCGGTCTTCTTCGCATGGCCGGTCGGGGCGATGCTGGCCCGTGGCCTCGCGCCTCGCGCCCTTGAAACGCTCGGTTCGCCGCGCACGTGGGATCTCGTTGCGACGACGTTGCGGATGGCCGCCGCCGGAACGCTCGGTTCCGTGATCCTCGGGATCCCCGGGGCCTACGCCCTTTATGTGTGCCGCTTTCCCGGGCAGCGGGCCCTGCGCGCTGTGGCGAGTGTGCCTTTCGTCCTTCCAACCGTCGTCGTCGGTGTGGCTTTTCGCTCCCTGCTCGGCAAGGACGGGGCCTACTCTTTTCTGGAGCTCGACGGGACCGAGACGGCAGTGGTCGCCGCGATGGCGTTCTTCAATTTTTCCGTGGTCGTGCGGACGGTCGGCACGATGTGGGCGGGCATCGATCCGCGCTCGGCGGACGCCGCGCGGATGCTCGGCGCCGGGCCCGTCCGAGTCTTCCGCACGGTGACGCTGCCCGCCATCGCGCCCGCGATCGCGGGCGCGGCCAGCCTCGTCTTTCTCTTCTGCTCCACCGCCTACGGAATAGTGATGACTCTGGGCGGGGTGTCCACTTTGGAGTCGGAGATATGGGCGCGCACCAATCGGCTCAACTTCGACGTCGCAGCCGGCCTATCGCTCGTGCAGTTCGTCATCGTGGCGCTCGCCCTCGTCGTCTCGTCGCGGTTCTCCCGCTCTTCGGCCCTGCGCATGGCGCGCCGCAAGAGAAGGCTGCGCCTGGCGGATGCGCCCGCCGTCGCGCTCACCGCCGTCGTGATTCTGGCGCTGATTCTCGCCCCCATGGCCTCGCTCATCGCCCGTTCGCTTGTTCACGCGGATGCGTGGAGTCTCGAAAACTACCGGCAGTTGGCGACGTCCGGATCGGGCTTCACCGGCGGTGTGACCGTGATCGAGGCCCTCGGCAACTCGTTGCGCGCCGCCGCGTACGCGACGCTCGTAGCCTTGGCCGTCGGCGTCCCGTTGGCTTTCGCGCTTTCGCGGCCTGCCAGAACCAGGCGGGCGCGCATCGGCCAGTCCCTCGCGGAGGCTTTCGCCATGGCGCCGCTGGGAGTCTCGTCTGTGACGGTCGGATTCGGCTTTCTCATTGCGCTTCGAGGCCCGCCGCTGGAACTGGGAAGCGAGGCCGTGCCCTTCGCTCAGGCGATCGTGGCCGTGCCGATGGCGCTGCGCGCCCTCCTGCCGGTGCTGCGTGCGATCGATCCGCGCCTGCGCGAAGCCGCCGCCATGCTCGGCGCGGGCCCCGCGCGCATTCTGCGGACCGTCGATCTTCCCCTCGCCGCCAAGGGCTTGATGCTCGCCGCAGGCTTCGCCCTTGCGATCAGCCTGGGTGAGTTCGGCGCCTCGAGCTTCCTGGTCAGCGGCGAGAACGACACCCTTCCCGTTCTCATCTCGCGTCTGCTCAACCGGCCGGGCGCCGCCAACTATGGGATGGCGCTCGCTGCCAGTGTGATTCTGGGGCTTCTGACAGCGCTCGTCATGTTCCTCTGCGAGCTGCCGGCAGGGCCCGATGCGAGGATGTCCGCGGCGGAAAAGGCCGCAGAGGCTGGGTCGACAGAGAAGAGGTCAGCCGAATCAAGGGTCGAGGAATCGAAGACAATGGCAAGAATCGAGGAGTTGAAGTGAGCGAGGCCAATGCGCCGCTTCTGCAGGTCGCCGATTTCAGCGTCGTCTACCCTGACGGGCACGTCGCCGTCGACGGCGTCGACCTGACCGTGGCCGAGGGCGAGATCGTCGCCTTGCTCGGTGCGTCGGGCTCGGGAAAATCCAGCCTTTTGCGCGGAATCGCGGGGCTGGAGTCCGCTAGCGGCGAGGTGCGCATCCGTGGGGTCGACGTCTCGCGGCTGCCTCCGCACAGGCGGGACTGTGGAATGGTCTTCCAGGACGGTTTGCTCTTCCCGCATAGGAACGTGGCCAGAAACGTCGCCTATGGAATCGAGAGCCGCAGGCGCGTCCGGCGGATTGACGGCCGCGGGCGCGCCCTGCCAATCGAGGGCTTCGGCCTGCGCACCGTCCGGGAGCGCAGGCGCGCCAGACGCCAAAAGGTTGCCGAGCTCCTCGAACTGGTTGGGCTTCCCGGATATGAAAAGCGCGAAGTCACAACGCTTTCGGGGGGTCAGGCGCAGCGGGTCGCTTTGGCGAGGTCTCTTGCGCGATCGCCTGCGCTCATGCTTCTGGACGAGCCCCTTTCGGCCTTGGACCGCGACCTTCGCGAGGCGCTCTCGCTTGAGCTGCGGAGGATTCTGACCGGAACCGGAGCTCTGACGGGGGCGGACTCCTTGACGGGGGCGGGCGTTTCGGCCGGGGCGGACTCCTTGACGGAGACGGACGCTTTGGCCGGGGCGGGCAATTCGACGGGAATCGGCGCCTTGTACGTGACGCACGACCACGAGGAGGCCCGGAGGGTCGCCGACCGCGTCGTCGTCATGAAAGACGGGCGCTTCGTGTCGAAATGACCGCGCTCGTGTCGGAATGACCGCGCTCGTATCGGAATGACCGATCGTGCGGGCGGTTCGCGGACGGCCAAGGAAAGGACGACGAAGCAACGGCGGTCGAAGATGGGGCCGCCCGACGATGCAGCCGGCAGGCGCTGGGAAAAGATGAGTCTTACCCGCCCCATTCGCACATGCTCCCACAATCGACGAGGATATAGGTCCCACGTCCTAGCGGCAATAGAATTGGCGGTATGCGCATCGCCGAGATTGCCCCCGCCGACGTGGGGTCATGGTTGCCGCGCGCAGTCGAGCACATGGCTCGGGTGCGCGTGGCTAGCGGCGCGCTGCGCGAAGGGCATCTCGCCGAGTACAAAATGAGGAAGGCGGCTATGTTTCGCGTCGGGGTGCCGCGCGATTCCCGCATTTTCACCTCGGAGGCGGGCGAATGGATGTGGCTGCGCCTGGGCGACGAACCGGAGGTTGTGGCCTCGCGCATAACCGGCGACCCAGCCCCATGGGTGCGCAAGATCTTTGCGACGTGTGACGACAGGCCGGTGGCGATGAAGGTCTTCCCGGGGGAGCGCGGCCTCGCCGAGCTTCCCTCGCGTGAGATATCGGAGAGGCTTGCCGTGCCCATCTCCGACGTCCACCTGACCAGCACGTACGACGACATCCACGTCCGATCGATGACGGCGGCCGAGCTCGACACGTTCCTGGAGCGAACCATGCGTTCGGCGGACCGTCATCTCGCTCTGGCGTCCGGCTCGTGCCCGATGCGCGGCTCGTGGGACGTTTTGATGAAAGCAAGGGAGCGGCTTTCCGACGGTGTGGCCACCCCAGGGCACGCCCTCATGGCGATCTGCGTCGACTCGACGACGATAGGCGGAATGTGGGTGGAAATCGACGGCAAAGACGCTCGCATCTGGGACCTTCACGTCTACGAGGGATACCGCGGGCACGGCCACTCGAAAGCAGCGTTGCTCGCGATGGCAGAGGGGCTTAAACGCGAGGGCGTCCACTACCTCAATGTCACGGTCATAGCCCCGAACACCGGCGCAATCGGCATCTACGAATCCGTCGGTTTTCGAGTGACGGCGCGGCACGTCGTGCTGGAGCTGCCCACATTGGCGGGCCTCATCGAGCTGTAGCCGGCGGCCCTGGCTTAGGCTGTGGTTGCGCCCTGTCGCCTGGGCTTGCGCCCTTGCGGCCTGGTTGAGCCGCGCACCTAGGCCCTGGACTGAGCTGCGGCCTCGATTTCGCGTCGAGCGCGACGACGCCGACGTCGGGCCTCGCCGTGGGGAAGGTCCACGCCAAGCGAGCTGAATCTTCCGTGGCGGCCCACATACACTTGCGATTGTCATCCGGCGGTCGGCAACGCGTTCACGCGGGCCGGAGCAGGCTCGGGTTATGAAAGAGAGGACTTGCATGGACCCTTTGGATGCCGCGAACAGAGCTTGGGGCCTTGGCTCTCTCACGCACGCGGCGGCCTCGCTCTTCTTTGGAGTCCTGGTCATTGTTCTGCTCATTGTCTTGTGCGTCGGCGTCTTCTTTTGGTGGAGGAAGCGTCGCAGCGACGCCAGGAAGAGATGGGCGGCCTCTCACGGATTGCGATTCGTCACAACCGACAAGGCTCTGGGCAAGAGGACGCGCGGAATCTACGGACTTCCGGGCATGAGGCACACCGGCCGCGACGTGATCGTCGTTCCCGCGGCGGCCGGCAGTGCGCTCTATTACGAGGTCACGTGGGTTGAATGGCACGGCGACAACGACGTCGAAATGGAGAGGTGCTCCTTCCTGCGCTATCCCCTGCCCGGGTTCTTTCCACGCATGCACATCAAACCCGAGGGCGTGTTCGGCCTCGCGAACAACGACGTCAACACCGAGTGGCAGGCGTTCAACAGGGAATTCGACGTCAAATCGGAGGATGAGCGCGCTGCCCATGCCCTATTGACCGGGCCGATGCAGGAGTTCCTCATGGCTCGGATGCGCGGGCTGCACATTGAGTTCTCGGGAAATGAGGCGTTCATCGTTCTCGGCGACTACAACCCGGAGAATTCCATCGCATACGCCGGACTCATGAACGAATGGCTTGCCGTGGTCCCAAGGTTTTTCTTCAGCGCGGCGCCGACGCGTTGATGTGTCGGATTACGGTCAGTCGGATATGCAATCAGTCGGGAAAGCGGCCAATCTGGCGGTTGTCTGCGGGCAGTCGGCCGTCCGGTCAATCAGTTGGAGTGGCAAGCGGAGACAGCTGACCAGGCAAACGGTCGGCGGTTAGGAGAATGATGAGTTTCAATATGCTTGGGAGCATTGCCGCGAGCGACGCCGCCAGCAATGCATCGACGTGGTCTGATTCTTCGATCGGGGTCAAGATCCTGATAGGAGCCTTCGTCGTCGTAATAATGCTCGTGGGAGCGTGGCTTGCAGTTCTGCAGCAGATGCGGCGCCAAAAGTGGGCCGAATCCCACGGATTCCGCTACATCAAGGCGGACGCGAACTTGGGGAAGGCCACTCGCCACGTCTTCGGGCTCGCCGGGAGGAGGCACGTCGCCCGCGACGTCGTCGTCATCCCCGCGGCGGCTGGAACCGCCCTCTATTACGAAGTCACATGGGTTGAAAGGCACGGCGAGGACGAGGAAAAGAAAAGGTGCACGTTCTTGCGTTACTCTCTGCCTGGGCCGCTGCCGCGCATGCACATCAAGCCGGAGGGGTTCTTCGGCTTAGCGAACAACGACATCAACACGGAGTGGCAGGCGTTCAACAAGGAGTTCGACGTCAAATCCGAGGATGAGCAGGCTACCCACGCGTTGTTGACCGGGCCGATGCAGGAGTTCCTCATGGCTCGGATGCGGAAGATGCACATGGAGATCGCGGGAGGGGAAGCTTTTCTTCGCCTTTCCAACTACAAATCAGAGGATTCCATTGCGTACGCAAGCCTCATGGACGAATGGCTCGCGAGGGTCCCCGAGTTCCTTTTGGGACGGAGGTAGGGGCTCGCAGGCGGCTTTGCCGCCACGGCGCACGACGGCGAAGCTGCGGCAGGCCCGGCTGCGGAGCTGAGAGCAGACTGGCTCAGTTTTTACGCGTCTTCTGTGTTCTGATACGATGAATCGTCCCCAGGTTCTTAAGCGCTCCACTCGAACAGGAGAACACAGAACGATGGTCTACAGTTAGGACGTCTATGGGCGCGCAGGAGCTTGCGAGCGCGGTTGCTTACTATTCTTATGTTGGTTATTATGGCAACGGCCCTTTGCCGCTTTGGGTGATTGCGGTTATTCCGATCTTCTTGATCGTTGCTTCCCTTTACTTCAGTTTGAGGGTCCAGCGAAAGCGGGCCCTCCGCCGGCGATGGGCGGAGGGCCGCGGATTGGCCTTTCACCGGTCCGACGAGTCGCTCGGCGAAGCCACGGGCCGGGTCTATTCTCTTATGGGAGGCAGCCACGTTGCCCGCGATGTCGTCGCCATTCCCACGCCGTTCGGCGGCGCGCTCTACTACGAACTCGCCTCCCGATCGGCCGATTCAAGCGGGATGTCGGAGTTCAGGCATTCGCTCCTGCGGTATCCGCTGCCCGGCTCATTGCCGCGCATGCGCATCAAAAGCTGGCGCATGGTGCACGAGCTCGCTTCCGACGCCGGAGCGAGGGGCCAATCCTTCAGGATCAAGACGGAGTGGCGGGCCTTCAACGAGGAGTTCGACGTCAAGTCCGTCGACGAGGAGGCGGCCCGTGCATTGCTGACGCCGGCCATGCAGGAGTTCCTCATGGCTCGCATGCGCGAGACCCACATGGAGATCGTCGGCGACGTCGCCTATCTCATGCACTCGAAATACAGCTCCGTGAATTCTCCCGCCTATGCAGCCCTCATGGGCGAGTGGACGGCGCTGGTCCCGTCCTCTCTCTTCAGCAGGAACACGGTGCGCTGAGGCCGGGCGGAGAAGCGGGCCAGAGGTAGAACGAAGGGAAGCGGCATTGGAATCGATACTGTCCACCGGCGTTATTTTAGTCGGCGTCGTCATATGGATATGCAGAAGCTGGGAGGACAAACGAAAGCGAGACGCCCGCCAGGAGTGGGCGCAGTCCCGCGGCCTGCGCTATTTCAGATCCGACGAGCGCCTGGCCGCGACCACAAGCCAAGTCTTCTCCCTTGGCCCTCTCTTTCCCTACGTCAAGCGCTACGTCGCTCGCGACGTCGTTGCCCTTCGCACCCCCTTCGGCGAGGCGCTCTACTACGAACTCAGGTGGCGCTCCGAGAGCGGCGGCGAGAACTCTTCTTATACGTACTCAAACGCCATTTTTCGTTATCCGTTGCCCGGTGCGTTGCCCCGCATCCGGATCAAAGGCAGAGGTATGAACGTGATCTTCTCCTCGTTGGAAGAACTAGTTTACGGCGGCGGAAGAGGCCGAGAGTTCGCGATTGCGACGGAGTGGCAGGCGTTCAACGAGGAGTTCGACGTCAAGTCGGTGAACGGCCAGGTGGCCCGGGCACTGTTGACGCCGTCTATGCAGGAGTTTCTCATGGATTATATGAGGAAAGGCCATATGGAGATCGTCGGCGACGTCGCCTATCTTGCCTTCGAGGCCTACAACGTGAATGATTCCTTTGGGTGCGCCGAGCTTATGCGCGAGTGGACGGCGCAGGTCCCGCCTTCCCTTTTCGGCGGCGCCTGGATGTACTGATCTCGCCGGCACGGCGGCGTGCGAGGGGAAGTTTCCACGTTCAGACGTCTGGTTATGCCGTCTATTTCTTTCTCGTCTCGCATTGTCTGAGGGAAAGACGGGCGCGCAGCAGACGGGCGCGCAGCAGGTTGAGACGAGGAAGGCTGACGTTTGCAATCAGCCCCATGCACTTCGGATTGCTTGTTGCGTTCATTCTAAAGTGTAGGTAGTCTTGAGTCGGGTTCGAAATGAACCGCGAAAATACAGCGTTTGTGCGCGAACAGGACTTGTTTGTCTGTGGGCGCGCCTATTTTTCTAGAGACAGGCAGTAGGTGGGTGTATTGTGACTCTCGCATCCAAACGTGAAATGAGTGAGACCATGCCCGTTGTGATCATGGTGATCGTCGTGGCCATATTCGTCGGGATCCTCGGATTCGCATATGAACGGCAAAAAAGCGACGAGCGGCGGCAGTGGGCGGAAAACCGGGGATTCGATTTCACGGAATCCGACAGGGACCTGGGCCGGCAGACGGGTCGGCTGTTCAGGATCGGCG
>ERZ772807.132-NODE-132-length-48487-cov-7.337153_pt1 | contig 48487 bp, 36 predicted proteins | sample MGYA00511472_ERZ772807 | MGnify/ENA primary metagenome ERZ772807 (study PRJEB29015, sample SAMEA2737947) | human oral metagenome | biome: human oral; feature: human-associated habitat; material: dental | place: China | collected 2039 ... | reverse complement strand
GTCGACGGCCAAGCCCCGTGTCGGCCGGTCGATGTTGATGTGCACGACGTGCCCGTCTCGCGGTACTCGGGTGTGGAACGCAAACGAAACGACTACCGGTTTCGCCTGAGATACAGCCGCCTCGCCCAGATCGACGACGTAGGACTGGGAGACCGCATCGACATGGCGCTGAATTGCCAGCGGTTTGCCATCGACGGAGAAATGGTCGAGGCTGAACAGCTCGGGGTTGGTGATGTCGACGCCAGGCGTCGGCCGGTGAAACCAGACACTTGTCGGCCCGCGCTCAGCTGCCAGCTGTTCGTAGCGAGCCCGGTCGGAGACGATGACGAAGCTGCGGAAACGATGCTTGGGCACCACCGTGTAGTCCCATCGGACACGGAAGTCGAAGAACGAGGTAGGAGCTACGCTCCTACCTCTAGGTATACCTAGAGCCGCGTCGATTCGCGCGTCGTACCAGCGCTCCTCGGCACTGATGGCTTGGTGGCGGATGTCGCGGTAGACCTCACGGCCGAAGTCGGCATCGCCGAAGCGCAAACCCAGGCTGTTCTCGGCCAGCTCGTCCAGCAGCTGCGGCGTGGCGATCCGGCGCAGATCGGCCGTGTCGAAGCGAAAGCCCTTGATGACCGCGTCTCGCAGCGCCGGGGCCTGCTCGCTGATGACCCGGCGGAACTGGGAGGTGACCGCCCGCTCTTGATCGCGCCGGAAGGTGTACTCGAACAACGTCGAGAGCACCCCGGCGGCGAACAACGCCCCACCGACCTCGCCGATCGGCAGTAGCGCCAACCATTGCCACTTCGGCGGCAAACTAATCCGAGCGAGCCATGCGCTGAACATCATCGCCACCACCCCAGCCAATGTCAACGACACCGCCAACAACGCCGCCTTTACTTTGCGCATGCGAAACGATATGGAATGTGACGATTTGCTTCGTTTCGACGTCATTATGCATTAATTATACCAAAGTTAAATTTTCACACTAGTCAGGAATATCAGTGTCTGGACGACTTCGGTTTCGCACAGACTCCAAACCAGCCGCCTCGGCTCTACGTAAGGAGAGACAAAAAGCCGAGCTCTTTATGTGTATAATTAGATGCTGTCATTGCTCACCATAATTCAAGGAGAAAGAACATGCCTACACGTGTATTCATTAGTTTCGACTACGACCACGACGCCCACCTTAAGGATTTTCTTATCGGGCAATCGAGGAATCCGGGTTCACCTTTTAATGTTCATGATTGGTCGATCAAAACCGCCTCAAGCGGCTGGAAGGCCGAAGCTCGGCAGAAAATCAAGGCGAGCGGTCTTGTTATTGTCATTTGCGGCAAGCACACCAATACAGCTGAAGGAGTTGCGACCGAGCTTCAAATAGCCCAGGAAGAGGGCATACAATACTTTCTTTTAGCAGGCTACAAAGAAGGAGGAAACAAGAAACCCACATCCGCACTTGGCACAGACAAAATGTACAAATGGACGTGGGATAACCTGAAGCGTCTTATCGACGGTGATAGGTGAGGCTTGTGCGAGACCGGACTTCCGCAAACGCAGAGCCAGATCCCCGAATAATAGAATGCTATAAGCTTGCAGTGGAAATGGCAGATCGAGTCTCCGCTAGGAGAGCTGTCGCCAATGCTTTCTTTCTGACGGTCAACACGACACTAGTCACAACTGTTGGCTTGCATCGAGGGCCGGCAGAGGCTTCATTAGTGACGAGCGCTATCTACGCAACTGGGATAATGGTCGCTGTTTGCTGGTGGCTGCTTTTACGAAACTACCGCCACCTGAACGAGGCGAAGTTCGCAGTTATTAACAACATAGAGAAGGAGTATCTTCCTGTTCACGTATTTCTCGATGAGTGGGAGCACATGACAGGGGCTCTTTCTCCTTGTCGCATAGCCCCGAAAGCACGCGCTCAGCTCAAGCAGCTTGGCAAGGTAGAGCGTATGGTTCCCTGGCTATTTTTTATCTTGTATTTTGTCCTAATGATCGGCAGGTTTTGCTCATGAAAAACTACCTACAAGCTGACGCAAACCTTATCAGGTCCTGTCTTCCGGAGAACGTTTCTGTCCCTGATGACGCAGACAACCTCTTTCTGTTGTATGCCGTGCTGCTTCGAGCCAAAGGTGCGGACGTCGAGATCGATGACGTCCACGACGCTTGGTCAGCGTGGATGAGTCAAAAGGATTCTAGCCATGACTCAATCCGTCCATTCAGGGAACTCGATCCAGCGACGCAATCGGAAGATGTGCCCTTCTGGAAAGCCATTCGAACCGCAGCAAAAGGAAGCCGACCGCCCACCCCATAACTTCCCGGACAGCGGCTCCGCCGCAGCCGCAACCGCAGTCTTTGGGATCCCAGATACAGACGCCCACCTGGGCGAGCCGGTTGCGCCAATCGATCCCATGGATCGAGCACTACTCGCCAACCAGCCACTCCCTTTCCGGCGAGGCAGGATTCACTGCAGCAATGACGAAGGTGTATTCACTCGCCACCTGCGGAGCGGCCATCGCCGCCGCAGTACGGCGCAGCTCCGCCGTACTGCGGCCGCCAGTACGGCGTACTAAACGCCGCCAATTCTCGCCAGTTCCGGCAGGCGGCGCACACCGTCGCCACATGCTCGTCGGCCAACGCCGCCAGCCGTATCTGCAGCACCCCTGTCTCACCTCGTTTCGCCGTCGACAACACTAAACGTATCGACACTCCCCGTGACGCTACTCATAGGTGTGCAAAAAGGCAAGATGGCGGGCAGCCCCACAAAGGGCTTCCCCCACAGGAAAAAACGCCGATGAACGGCCGTTCCGCCCAGAGTATGGGCGATACGACGAGAAGTATATATCTAACGATTCGTAGATGAAACTATGCGTATCCCCAGGACTTTCTCATATCCTGTAGAAAAATATCCATTTTTCCCGCCTTTTCTTTGAAAGAAAATAGAACTTGAAGGAAAAAATATCATTACACATATTAAGGCTATAGAAACTATCAGTGGAACAAATGTGAATGGATTTAAAGCGGTATAAGAAGTATAGCGTCTAATGGCAATTAAACGCAGGAAAAAAGAAAGTAACACCAAAACAGTAGCAAAAGATATCAAGATGGCCATTAACCGACGACTCCTTTTCAGGTATGCATTAATCAGTTCGTGATCGTCTTTCTGATAAAATATTAGTGAAGTTGACGGAAAAAGACCGATCAACGAAAGAAGAAGAGTCGTATTATTGAAATCTCTTACGACAAGAAATGCAAGCAAGAAGCTAAGAAGTATCACAAGGGAAACGCAAGCTGCAATTGCTTTATATAAGAAAACCCTATTTCTTAGCATAAACGTTACGAATAGTACACTATCCTCGCGATTCACTTTGCTATTCGCTAGAATAGAACCAAACACTTCTAAATGAGATGAAGTGGCGAAGATACCAGCTTCTGAATAATCTATGTTCTCTTTGCGTTTCTTTCTATCACGGCCAATTTGAACCTCACTAATTAGCATTTCGTCAGGAGACTCAATTTTCCAATGGTGTTGTTCGTTACCTCCCCGGCCAGTTAGCAGCTGGCTAAGACCAATCCGGACAGTCGGTTCTCGATCTAACAAAAGCTGCGGTTGGAGTAGTTGTGAGCCGATATCGGCGTATGAAAAAGAACGATTATCGGATACTCCGGCTTCAGGCAAGGAGGGTGCCGTGATAACTAGCTCGAGTCTCTGATTTTTGACCTTTTCAGGAAGGTCAATCCATGCAACAAGCGGAAGCGAAAATTTCAGTTCTCTAAGAAACTGCATAGCTTTTTTATTTCGAATGATAAGTGATTTTATTAAGGGATAGTAGTTTGTCACGCTTGACTTGGAACCTTCCTCCGGCTTGGAGCCATCTAGATCCGACATAACCTGTTCTCTTACATTATCTAGCCATGCCATATGGGTCCCTCTTTTAATATGTGGACAAAGTGCCTCTTTTAGCTCTTTAACAGCGTCACTATGATCTAAAAGATCCTTAGAACCGTTGTGTGGTCTTTTGAGTTTCTCATTCATATAATAGAGAAGAATTGAAAATGCAAACTCAACACTGTCTGCAGCGTTACATATTACTTGTCTCTCCCCATTTAATCGAACCTCTATTGATAGTACTTGTATACGAGATTTCATGATTAACAGTAAAGGAATTTGTTCCATTTCACCTAAACTGGGCAAGATCTTCCGCATTGCGTACAAAGCACCATTCGCGATATCGATCGAGGTGGAAAAGCGCACTGTTTCATCGTCCAGAATGGCAAACTTATCTACTTGTCGATAGACCCACGATCTTTCAGAAAAGGCGTGGTGACAGTACCGCCACCACGCCTCATCGAGCAAAGCTCTTGTGAACATAACCAAATCTCCGTGATGCTAACGCTTCACCATGAAACCGGCAGTTGCTATTGGCGTAAGGATGACTGTCGCAGGAAGCTGATGCGGACTCAGCTCAGCCGGTATATAACTATCGGCTTCTCTGATGATGGCCGCGTCCTCCTCCATCTCCGCAAGAAGCTCTTCACGATACAGATCGATCTCTTCGTCTGTAAGGACTAATGGGATATCCATTTTTTCGTTATTCTCCTTAGATTCGTTGCAGTTTGATGGTTTTTGTGACAGTTTTTCGAGCGGCGTCGTAGAAGACTTGTCAGATGCCGCTCGCGCAACCGCCTCTGGCCCTAGCTCACGCAGAGCTATCGCCAAGGCGCGTTCGCCAAGCGCTCTTGAGTCGTGAGGGGTGTCGAGGTTCGACTCATCGTCGAAGTCTTGCCGTTCGCTTTCTTTGATGTCGTTTGGTTGTCGTTCTGGCATTGTAGATATATTTTACCATAGAAATCACGCCTTTCCTATGGTTTTATGTGGTTTTGTGCCGTTTGAGGTGTTTTGTCGCGTCTGGGTGTACGTCGGACGGCAAAACCCTCGGAAGTCCGCTTCGACCTATTGCGGCCGCAGCGACGGAAGCGGCACGCACGGATCGCTGCCCGTGTAGGTTCATGCCACTTCCTCCTTTCAAGGCTCTTACGGCTAAGAATAGTCATTTGTCCAACACATCCCTATACCTGTCAGGGTGTGTTGCACCACATGTTTGTGGTGAGTCCAGAGTCTATACCTCGGGTCTGGGAAAAGTCCAGAGGTTCGTCAACATTCGCTGACAGGCGTTCCTGGACTTCTCCCCTCGGCGGCTTTTGGGGGATGAGGGAGGGGGTGTCACTTTTGTGTCACGACGCGGCGGTGTGGGGCGTGGTCTGCTGGAGATGCGGGAGATTCCCGCACTGGCAGCGTCGGGGCGGGGGCTGGTTTTGGCGGTTTGCGTCCAGGGGCTGTCGGTTTGACATGGAAGGGGTTTGATATGGCTGGGAATGATCATTTGGCGGTGGTGCCGCCCGGGGAGGACGCCTTTGGCACGGATGTGGCTGTGCCGCGGGCTGGTTTGTCGTGGGGGTTTGCCCGGCAGGCCAGGCGTGAGGGCGAGGCGGTGGCCGCTCGCGGCCAGGTGGCCGAGACTGCTGACCGGATTCGGGCCGGTTTGGCCGCTGAGGCGTTGGCCAATATGGCTTCGCTGACTGGCATGGCGGCGCGGGCGGTTCAGACGGCTCCTGAGGGATCGCCGTATTACGAGGCGATTTTGCGGGCGTATGGCGTGGGCGCGGCTCGCATGGTCGCCCGGTTCGAGTGAAAGGCGGCGATGTGGCATGGCGGTGTTATTGGGGGCCTTGGCGCTGGCGGGCCGGGCGGTGCTGGATTTTGTGGTTGTCGGCGGGCTGCTGGCTGGGGCTGTCTGCGGCTGGGATTATCTGCGGTCCTTGCGGAGCGATTGGCGCAGTTTTCGCCAGTTGCGTCGACAGCGGCGGCGGGCTGACGCCCAGCAGCGCCGGGACGCTTGGGCTTATCGCCAGGCAGTGCGGGCGATGCGCGGCGCTCGGCGGGCCGCCTGCACTGCTGCCGCGGCGCGGCCGGCTGGCGCGGCGGAATCGGGCCAAACCGGCCAGGCGGAGGCTGGGTTGTCGGTGTGTGTTGTCGATTCGACAGCAGCGGCTGACGGGGCCGTTAATCCGGGCGGTGACCGGGGATGAGCGGCGTCGAATCGGCGGCAACGCGGCTATCGCCGGCTCTTTACGGGCCGGGGCGGATAGTTCGTAATAGGTGGCGGGCACGGCCCGCCGGCCGGCTGCGCGCCGGGGCGGGCTGTGCCGTGAGGCATCACGCAAGAAAGAAAAGAAAGGAGGCAGGCATGTCTGAGACGACATTGACACACCACCGCCCCATTGGGGGTGCGGGGATTCCCGAGGGCGGGTTCCGAACCGTTTTAGCCGACCCGCCGTGGCCGAGGCAAGGCGGCGAGGCCCATTACCGGACGATGAGTCTGGGCCGGATTGCCGCGCTGCCGGTCGGGCAGTTGGCGGCGGCCGACGCCCATTTGTGGCTGTGGACGACCAAGGGGCTGTTGCCCCAGGCCTATAAGGTGGCTGAAGCGTGGGGGTTCACCGTCCGTTCGCCGCTGACCTGGATCAAGTTCCGGCTGGGCCTGGCGGGCCGCTACAGCCTGCGCAATGCCACCGAGCAGTTGCTGTTTTGCACGCGCGGGGCCGCGCCGGTGCGTTTCCGCTCGCAGCCGACCTGGCTGAGTGCGCCGGTGCAGGAGCATTCGCGTAAGCCGGCCGAGCAGTTTGCCATTATCGAGCGGGTCAGCCAGGGGCCGTTTCTCGAGCTGTTTGCCCGCCGTCGGCCCGACAGCCGCCAAGACTGGCGGGTGTGGGGCGATGAAATCGATTCGGACATCGCCATTCCCGGCTATCCGGTGCCCTCGGACCGGGCGGCGATGTCAGAGGAAGCCGATGCGCAGGAAGGAGACGACGATGACGCGGTGTCGAGGAGGTCATGATGCACAGTGGTGGGACGAACAGCCTTCTTACCAGGCTATTGCACGGCGCTATCACGATGCTGATCGTCGTCGGGTGCGTGCAGCTGACTTTGAGGCTGCTGGCGCGGATGTGGCCGGCGCTGGTCGCTCTGGGGCTTGCCGTGGCCGCCGCGGCCCTCGGCGTCGGGCTGGCGATCCGCTGGTGGCACCGCTGGCGCTGAGCCGTCCGGGCCCTGACAGCCGGTCGGAGCCGGAAGCCTGGCCGCCGGGGCAATCGGGCCCGCATCGGCGCAGACGGCGCAGGCGGTCGGGCCGGGCCCGGGGAGGATCGGCATGAGGCGGGCTCGCTCCCGGCAGGTCTCGCGCGGCACGGCCCGCTCTCGCCGGGTGCGGGTGCGCCCGCTGTGGAAGGAACTGTCGACCGACGAGCTGGCCAAGGCGCTGGCGGTCTACCTGTCCTGGCAGGCCGCCCAGCCGACCGGCGAGCCAGACGACACGCCGGCCGGTGCTGACGATGGCGATGCAGCCGAGAATCCCGCCGCGCCCGAGGGGGCTGCGACGTCTGGCGACTGCCCGAGAGGAGGCCAGGCATGACCGGCGGCGAACTGGTGTGGCGGACGGTTCACTGGCCGCGGCCCTTGGCCTGGCAGCAGGCCTGCGAGCTGGTCTGCAGGCTGGCAGCCGACGCCTCGCTTGGCCGTCTGGCGGTGCAGACCAGCGCCACCGCCCGACAGATCGCCTTCCAGATCGGGGCGACGGCCGGCCAGATCGACCAGCTGGCGGCGATCGTCGGCGAGCTGGTGCCGGGAGCCCGGCTGACCGCCTCGCCCCAGGCCGGCCTGCCGGCTGACCGGCGCAGGCCGACTGCTGCCGGGCGTATCGGGCTGCGGCAGCCGAACCTGGCGCTGACGACGGCGCGGGCCGAGGCGGTGGCCAGGGCGATCTTGGCCAGCCTGTGCGGCCTCGAGGACGGCGAAATGCTGGTGCTGCAGCTGCTGATCGGCAGCCGACTGCCGCCCCGTCTGGTCGACGACCGGGCCCCCAGCGCCCGGCAAAGCTGGTGGCGGCTGCTGACCGGCGGGGTGCAGCCGGCTCGCGGCGAGGAACTGGCGGCCATCCGCCAGCGCCGCAGCCAACACGGCGCACTGGCCCACCTGCGGCTCGGGGCGACGGCGGATGGCCGCCAGCGGGCGGCGGCGCTGCTGCAGCGCGTGTTCGGGGCCCTGAAAACCAGCGAGGCCGCCGGGGCGCGGCTGGACCTGCACCGGGAGAACCCGTCCGTGCTGTGGCGGGCCCGCCGGCCCTGGCAGTACCGGCTGAATCTGTCGGCCGCCGAGATTGCCTGCCTGGCCGGCTGGCCGATCGGCCAGGGCGAACTGCCGGGTCTGCCGCCAATCTCGCCGCGGCTGCTGGCTCCGCCGCCCTGGCTGGCGGGCCATCGGCGGTCGCTGGCCCAACGACAGTTTGCCCGCACCCGGGCCGGCGGCCCGAACGACGACGGGCTGCCGCTGGGCATACCGGCGGCCGACGCGCTGCTGCACACCGTGCTGGTCGGGCCGACCGGCTCAGGCAAATCGACGACGCTGCAGCACTTGATCCTGGCCGACGCCCGGGCCGGGCGCAGCGTGGTGGTGATCGACCCCAAACGCGATCTGGTCACCGACATCCTCGAACGCCTGCCGGCCGAGCGGGCCGATGAGGTGGTGGTGATCGATCCGACCAGCCCGACGCCGGTCGGCTTCAACCCGCTGGCCGGGCCTGACCGCCCGGAAGTGACCGTCGACGGCGTCCTGGCCGCCTTCAAAGCGCTGTTCGCCGACTCGTGGGGCGTGCACACCGAAGAAGTGCTGACCGCCAGCTTGCTGACCCTGGCCCGCCAGGGAGGGCCGGCCGCCACCCTGGCAGCCATCCCGGCGCTTTTGACCGCCCCGGCCTTCCGCCGCCAGATGACCGCCGGCCTCGACGACCCGTTGGGCGTCAGCGCCTTCTGGGCCAAATACGAGGCGATGAGCCCGCAGCAGCAAACCCAGACCATCGCCCCGGTGCTCAACAAACTGCAACAACTGGTCATCCGCCCGCAACTGCGGGCGGTCCTGGGCCAAGCCCGCCCCCGATTCGCCGTCGCCGACCTGTTCACCCGACGACGCATCGTCCTAGTCGCGCTCAATAAAGGGATCATCGGCGCAGCCGCGGCCCGGCTGCTCGGCTCGCTGCTGCTGGGCAGTCTATGGCCGCGCATCCTGGCCCGTGCCGGCCTGCCGCCGGCCCAACGCCACCTGGTCAGCGTCTACATCGACGAGGTCCACGACTTCATCGCCGGCATCCCCGGCGACCTGGCCGACGCCCTGGCACAAGCCCGCTCGCTCGGCGTGGCCTTCCATCTGGCCCACCAATACCGGGCCCAGCTCAGCCCGGCCATGCGGGCCGCCATCGACGCCAACGTCCGCAACACCGTCTGTTTCGGCTTGTCGGCAGCCGACGCCCACGAGATGGCCCACCGCGCCGACAGCCTCGAACCGGCCGACTTCCTCAGCCTGGCCCGCTTCGACGCCTACTGCGCCACCTGGTGCGCCGGGCGGCAGACCGGCTGGCTGTCGGCTGCCACGCTGCCGCCCTCGCCCGCCCGCCGCTCAGCCGCCGAACTGACCGCGGCATCGGCCGCCCGCTACGGCACACCGGCCCAGCAGACCGAGCAGCAGCTGCGCAGCGTCATATGGGGCGAACCAACGACCCACGGGACTCACGAACACGCCGCGCCGGCAGGCGACAGGGCCCAATTCGGCCGCAAACCAACCCGCACACACCACACAGACACGGACGCGCCGGACGACCCGTCGCCGCACTGAACCCGCCGGCACCACCCCGGCATTCACCCCAACCAGCGGGCCAGTAGGGAGACGACTGACTCGCCCTGTCGTCGGACGGTCAGCATCGATCACTGACCCCGCCACCGGAAAGGAGGACTTGATGAGACTCTCATACAACCAACTGGCGACCATCGCCCGCCGGCTGAGCACGCCCCAGACACAGATCCTGGCCTTGCTCGACCAACACCGCTACGCCACCACCCGCCAACTGGCCCGGCTGCTGCAACCGCACTACCGCACCGCCGCCTCAGCGCTGCGGCAAACCGCCCGCCTGACCAGGACCCTGGCCGACCACTCCCTAATCGGCTGCCTGGCCCGACGCATCGGCGGCAGCCGCGGCGGCTCAGCCGGGGCAATCTGGTACACCACCGAAGCCGGAGCCCGCCTAGCCGGCATCGACCCCGCCGCCGACGAACTGACACTGCCGCGCCTGCAACCACGCCGCCGCCACCGCGAACCCTCGACCACCTTCCTGGCCCACACCCTGGCCGTCACCGAAGCCCGCCTCATCACCGAAGAAACCAGCCGCACCCAGCCACTGCGCATCCAACACATCGAGACCGAACCAGCCTGCTGGCGTCGCCACCTCGGCCGCCACGGCCACCCCGAAACAGTCAAACCCGACCTGGCCGTCATCACCGAAACCGGCGGCTACCAAGACCACTGGTGGTACGAAATCGACCTCGGCACCGAAAACCCCGCCCGCCTGAAAGCCCGCGAAGCCCGCTACCTACGCCACTACCACTCCGGCGTCGAACAACGCCAACGCGGCCTGTTCCCAGCCGTCGTCTGGATCGCCCCCGACCACGCCCGCCGCCGCCTCATCGAAACGACCTTCGACCACCAAGCCCCACACGGCATGTTCACCGCCTGCCAACCCGACGAACTGCCCGGAGTGCTCCTCCACCAAACAACCGCCACGCCTCTACTGCACCAAACAACCGCCCAACCCGGACACCCCACTCCACAGCCCCCCGCCAGCCCCGCCCAATGACCGAACCTCTCAATCAAACGACTGGACTTTTCAGCCGATCCGAGCGTCAATGGGACTGCCATAACACCACCTATGACGCACACCACACGTTAAGCGGGCCTGGGCCGACACCCAATCCGCCCGCCCCCAGAAAGGAGCACCCATGAACACCCACCACGACACAGCCGCTGCCGCCAACCCGTCGCCCGCGCCCGCCGACAGCCCACTGGGCCTGGACAGGGCAGACCTGCCGGCAAGCAAGGCAGCCGACACACGCCGGCCGGCCCGCCCCGGCCAGGGAACCCCCCTGGCCGCCGCCCTGGGCGAGGCCTTCACCCCCAAACGCGCCGTCTCCTACATCCGCGTCTCCACCCGCGAACAAGCCCAGCGCGGCGGGGCCGAGGAGGGATTCTCCCTGCCAGCCCAACGCGAAGCCAACCGCCGCAAAGCCCAATCCATGGGAGCCCTCATCGTCAAAGAGTTCGCCGACCGCGGCGAGTCCGCCCGCAGCGCCAACCGTCCCGAACTGCAAAAGATGCTGGCCTACCTGACACAGGACGGCCAGATTGACTACGTCATTGTCCACAAGTTGGATCGCCTGGCGCGGAACCGGGCGGACGATGTGGAGATTACCCGGGCGTTTGACGAGGCCGGCGTGCGCCTGGTGTCGACGTCGGAGAACATTGACCAAACTCCCGGCGGCATGCTGCTGCACGGCATCATGTCCTCCATCGCCGAGTTCTACTCGCGCAACCTGGCCGCCGAGGTGGTCAAAGGCCTCGGTCAAAAGGCCCGTGCCGGCGGGACCGTCGGCCGCGCCCCGCTTGGCTATCTCAACAGGCAAGGCCGCGACAGCCAGGGCAGGGAAGCCCGCTGGGTCGACATCGACCCTGTTCGCGGCCCCCTCATCACCCAGGCCTTCACCGAGTACGCCACCGACCGTTGGACGCTATCCACCCTCACTGACCACCTCACCGCCCACGGCCTGACCACTGTCCCCACACCCAGCCGACCGTCCCATCCCCTCGGCCACAACAAACTCCTCGCCATCCTCCGCAACCCCTACTACCGCGGCATCGTCACCTACCAAGGCGTCCAATACCCCGGCAAACACCAACCACTCATCGACGACGCCACCTGGCAGCGCGTCCAAACCATTCTCAACCAACACCGCCACGGCGAACGCCAACGCATCCATAACCACCACCTCAAAACCACCATCCGCTGCGGCCAATGTGGCGGCCGGCTCATCATCCACCACGCCAAAGCCAGAAACGGCCACATCTACCCCTACTTCGTCTGCTCCTACCGCCAACGCCACCGCGAGCAATGCTCCTTCAAAGCCGTCCTCATCGACGAAGTCGACCACGCCGTCGCCGACCTCTACCGCCACATCCACATCACCCCCGAAGACCGACGCGCCATCGACACACGCCTGCGCGGCGAACTCGACCGCCTCTACGCCCGCCAACACACTCACACCCAAAAACTCACCGCCCACGCCCGCACGCTCAAAGCCCAACAAGCCAAGCTCCTCGAAGCCCACTACGCCGAGGCCGTCCCCCTCGACCTGTTCAAAGCCGAGCAAGCCCGCCTGGCCCGCGAACTCGATCAGATAAGCCGAGAGCTCGCCGCCCTGACCGCCGACCGCGAACGCGTCGAACACCGCCTCGAAGAAGCCCTCGCCCTCCTCGAACATTGCCACCGCCTCTACACCCACCCAGACACCCCGCCCAGCCTCAAGAAACTCCTCAACACCGTCTTCTTCACCGACATCCTCATCAACCCAGACGACAACACCCCGTCCAGCACCCCGCAACGCCCCATCCACCCACACCCCCGACCGCCCTTCGACCACCTCGCCACCCCACAACTCCGCCACATAACCCAAAACAACACCAGCGACAGCCATAACACCCGCAGCGGCCGGACCATTCAAAACGACAGCAGCAATAATGGGCCAGACACCCACAACCACAGCGCCCACAGACAACACAACAGAAGCCAGAGCAACCAAGACAAAGACGTCCACGGCCGAGACATCCCTAGCCAAGAAAACCAGGACCAAGACACCCACAGCCAGGACAACACAAAAACCCTCCAGGAAAACCTCCCAGAGGGCAACAAACATATTAAATTTGGCAATGTTTCGTGTAAGACGACGATGGTGGAGCTAAGGGGATTCGAACCCCTGACCTTCTCATTGCGAACGAGACGCGCTACCAACTGCGCCATAGCCCCTAGGACTCCAGTAGCTTAGCACCTAGGGACGCTTCAGTTCCAACGCGCGAGTGTTGGGTCTGTCGCAGTCGCGGGGTGCCTGCGACTCGAACGAGGCGGCAGGATGCTTTCGACGAGGCAAGCATGCGTTCTTGTTGGTGGGATGGACAGGCTGGTCACGGACATGCTCCGCAGTAACCGAGATGCGCGTTTGGCGGGACGGACTGCACTGTTGGGATCGTGGTGCGCGTTTGAGAGAGCGGACGGCGTTGTCGGGATCGAGGTGCGCGTTTTTGGCAGGGCAGACAGGCCCTGTCGGGAAAGGCATGCGCCCCGACGACGCGGACATGCGCGGCCAGGATCGAGATGCGCGTTTGGCAGGGCAGACAGGCCCTGTCGGGAAAGGCATGCGCCCCGACGACGCGGCCCCGCCAAACGGAGCCGTGCTTTTGGCGGGGCGACTAGGCCCGGCGGCGCTCCAGCAGCGCGTCCAGCACCGAGCCCCCGCTCAGAACCTCGGACGAGTGGCTGACCACCGAGGCCTCGACCGCGCGCTCGACCTTCGCCTGCGCCTCCCTCGCCTCGGCCGGGCTCAGCGGCACCTCGCCGGGAGCGCTTGGCATGACCACGCCGGTTGCGACGTCGTACCTCTCGCCGATCACCTGCGGGCGATAGGGAACGGGCGCCGTCGCCGAGGCGGGTGCCGTGTACGGCTTGACGACCTTGCGATCGACCGATCCCGGCTTGAGCGTGTAGGAAGGCATTTCGGCGCGACGGCTGGAAGCCCCGGCGCCAACACCGGCACCGGCAGGAGCGTCGCCGACGGCGGGAGCATTGCCGACGACGCCGCCCGCGCCCCTCGCAGCAGGGCCGATGTTCCCGCGCACGGTCGCGCCGCCGCGAGCGCTGCGCGAGGCGGAGCCCCCTGCATAAGAATCGTGGGACGAGCCATTGGAAGCGGACGAGCCCTTCGAACTGGCCGAAGAGAAGCCCGTGCCGGAGCCCGCTCGAAGCCCGGCGTTCGAGGCAACGCCCTTGCGTGCGCCGACTCTGGGAGCGCTCGAGGCGTCGGACCCGACGCGACCGGCGGCCCTGTCGGCGGACTGACCGTCGCCATACGCGCCGAAGCCGGTGCTCTTGCCCGATGCGCCTGCGCCCGCTTTGCCGCCCGCACCGGCCGCATCCGAGATTCGGGATGCCGCCTTCGAACGCTCAAAGCGCCGGCGAAGCTCGCCCTCGATCCGGGCGGTCGCTGCGGCCTTCTGCGCGGCCGCCTTCCTGGCGGCCGCGCGCCGGGCAGCGGCGCGGGCCCCGTCGCTTTCGCGGACCTCGACGCGAGCCCCGCGAGCGGCCTTGTCCAGAGAGGCGCGCGCTTCGACGTCGGCCCTCTTCTTGGCGGACCTGCGCGCGGCGTCGGCGGCGACCTTGCGCCCTTGAGCGCGCCGCGGGCCGATCTCGGCGACGATGTCCGCAAGCTCTTCGCGGTCGGCGGCGTCGGCCTCCGCCGCCTTGCGGTAGATGTAGACGAAGCCGGCGCCGTATGCGAGCGTGGCCGCCGTCGCGATTCCCGCGAACAAGGGGGATGCAAAGCCGACGGCCGCCCCTACCCAGAGAAGAACGGCGAGCGCGGCTACAAGCGCCCCGCCGAAAAAACCTCGTTGAAGGTTAGCCGCGCGCTTCGACATCCGCGCCCTTATGCGGGCGCGGTCGCGCGCGAGCTCACGCACATCCTTCGTCACTCGCCCCCCAGCCATGTCAACCTCCGGCCGTTTGAAGAACACCGAGCCGCGCTGGCCGTCGTCATTGGGACGATCGGCGCCCGGTGCGTCACTCACCTTGAGCATTCTCAGGTCCTCGGAGTAACGATCCTCCAGCGGTGCGTTCGCAAGAATCTCCCTGCGCTTTGACAGAGCAGGGATGACGAAGGCGATCAACAAGACGGTTGCGCCCAGTACGAAATACCCCTCGAAACCCACGGCACCACGCTAACGGCAGGATGGATCGCGCACCATGAGGAGGAGCCGCGTGTTCCCAAAATCCATCCATGGGTGTAGATGCCCATGTGGCATGTAACTCTGGAATCGCATTACTGCTCCTTTAAGTAGGACCCGTTCCGCACGGCAGGCGCCTCCCCTTTCGCGCGGTTTTCCGCGCCTCGCGGACGCGTTCGCTTAAGATTACCGCCCGGAAGCGCAGGATCCGCCCAATCGGCGCAGATCGCACTGAGAGTTGCGCGACACGCGACGCGCCACTCCGACGAAAGTATGACTTTCGTCGGCCCTCGCCCGAACCGGCTTCGACGCCCGCCGCTCCCGATTTGCTCCCAACCGAGTCGTTTCGGCGCGATGTCGTCTTTTCGTGCAAGCCCACGTCGACGCCAGACGACGTCAAAACTCTCGCTTACGTCCGACGCCGGAGTGCGGCAATCGCGTGCCGAGACTCCCGTCGCACCCGTCGCCGGCCTCCGCCGCCCGGAACGCCCGGGAACAACGCATCTAAACGGCCGGATGCCGCGGACTTCGGGACATTCGATCCGTTCGCGGGGCAGCCACATGGACGCCGACGCCCCGGCAAACAACGGCGTCGCCCCGGCAAGCAGCGGCGTCGCCTCGGCAGGCAACAAGGCATTTCACCATGTTTCCGTAAAAGACTTTTCCAGCGTCGGTAAAGGCTCGCGACGGTGCGATTGCGGCGTCGTGCTGCGCTCGTCCGGGGCGACGCCGGCCTGGCAAGCCTCGCAGCACGGCCCCTCTGCCGCGCCGACGTCTCTTGTTTCGCCAAAGATCTCTCTATCTTTTCCCAGGGTCGTCATGAAAGAATTGAGCCATGATTACAAAGACGGTGACTCTTCCGAACGTCGCCGACCTGGATGTCGAGGACGCCAAACAGGAACTCCGCAAGGTCGCGCGCAAAAACCGGAGCAAAAGGTCGTTGCAGGCACGCGAGGACTTCGCCAGCACATGGGTTGACACGGCTTTGGACTTCCTAGGCGACGCGCAGGTCGTGGCGGCCTATGTGTCGATCAAGGAGGAGCCGCCCACGCTCGCCCTGTGTGACGCCATCGCCGCCTCGGGAAAGCGCCTCCTGCTGCCGAAACTCGGCCCGGGGCTCACGCGCGCCTGGGGCTGGTACACCGGGGCTCACGACCTCGACGTCCTCGCCCCGGGGCGCCCGCCCGAACCCAGCGGCGAAGCGCTTGGCCCGGAGGCCCTTTCCCAGGTCGACGCCCTGCTCGTCCCCGCCCTTCTCATAGGCCGCGGAGGGACGCGCTTGGGCCAGGGAGGCGGTTGGTACGACCGCATCCTCAAGCAGATCAAGGACGACGCCAGGGTCGGCGCGATGGTCTACCCCGACGAGGTGGTCGATATGGAACTTCCGCAGGACGAGATGGACATGCGGATACCCTTTGTGGTGCTGCCCGAGTATTGGACGTCAACAGAATAAGCCCGCGCCCTCTGCGCCGCTTGGCCGACGTCGTTTCACGCACTGGTTGAGGCTGCGACGCCTTTCGAGGCGGCCCAACGTCTCTCGAAGCGACTCAAAGCTTTAAATGACGCAAACGCGAGCGGGTTTCACATAGATGCACACGCATACGCATAGCCAATCGAGAACAAACTTAAGAAATCACGTGGAAATCACTCGCAACGCGCGAGTCTCATAACGTCGCAGGGGCGTCGGCTCTCCATTGGGAGGCCGACGCCCATTGTTCGCCCGATGCGAGCCGCGCCCCCGATCGACGCCCTTTTCCAAGCGAACCGTGCGCCTTTCCCTAAAGCGAACCGCGTGGCGCGCCATGGCACCGTGGAGTAATCTTGGCCCTCGGATAAAGTTCGCTCTAGCAGGAGGCGCTTCGTGCCCACCTATTCGTATCGCTGCACCGAGTGCGGCAGCGAGTTCGACGTTCGCCAGTCGTTTTCGGACGAGCCTTTGAAGATCTGCGAAGCGTGCGGCGGCTCGCTCCGCAAGCTCTTCAACTCGGTCGGCATCGTCTTCAAGGGCTCGGGCTTCTATCACAACGATGCGCGGTCCTCCTCTAGCACGCTCCACTCGAAGAATTCGGAAGGGCGCGAAGCTTCTGATTCGGCCGGATCGGGGTCCGGGGAGGGGGCGAGCTCCGAAAACGGGAATGCGGACCCACATTCGGGGAACGCGAACGCGCATTCACGAGACACGGGCCCGCAAACCGGGAGTGCAGACTCCGGCCGAGCAGCCGGTTCGGCGGGAGCCCCCGCATCAACGGGTGCCTCCACTTCGACAAGCGTCTCTGCATCGAAGCGTCACGAAGCAGGCCCGGCCTCTGGCAAGCGCAGCGCGGGAAGCTCCTCCTCCAAGAAAGTCGGCTCACCCGCGTAGAATTCGGGCCCACAGCTTGTACGGACGTATTCCTCGTCCACAGGCGCGCCTCTTCCGGGAACGACGACGGCGTACATCGCCGTAGCCTGACGGCATGAACCTTTCCCGAATTCGTGCGACCCTTTGGAAACTGCGGCACATGCTACTGGCTGTCGCGGTCCTGACCTCGCTGGCAGTGATCCTCTCGACGATACGGGGGCTGGCCCCTGCGACGGTCAGCGTCGTCGTGGCGAAGAAAGACTTGACGCCGGGAACCGCTCTCGGCTCGTCGAATCTCACGGTTGCAGAAGTGTCCGCCGAACTCGCTCCCGAAGGATTGACCCACTCCCTCGAAGACCTCAACGAACGAGTCCTCATAACCTCCGTGCCCAAAGGCGCACCCGTGACGCGAAAGATGACCCTTTCGGACGACTTTCTCGCTTCTGCCCCCGAAGGAACCGAAATCGCCCCTGTGATCGCTGACGTCGGCGGAGCCGACAAGCTCCTCACTCCGGGGCGCGCCGTCGCCCTCTACGCACCACCCGGAGAGTACAGCAAGGATCGCGAAGCAGTGAAAATCGTGGATAAAGCAACGATCGTCGGAGTGGGGCCAAAGAATGAATCAACACCCTTTGTTAGTGATTCCTCTCACACGTCAGTGTTGTACGTTGCTGTGCCTCAAAACACCATTAGCCTGGTTATCGGTTATGGCTCAACGATGCCCATGCGGGTTGTGGTCGTTCGTTAACCCCATGGCGCGTGACCATCACGTCCGCGTTGCAAAAGGGCGCGCGGGCCATCCACCCAAAAGAAAGAGATGGATTCACCATGATTCAGGGTTTCAAGAAATTCATCATGCGCGGCAACGTCATCGAACTTGCCGTCGCTGTTGTTATCGCCGACGCCTTCACCCCTATCGTAAAGAATCTTGTGGATAGCGTCATCAACCCCCTCCTCGGGAGCCTGGTTGGCAAACCAAACTTCAATTCGATTGGCCAGTTCCATATAGGGGACGGCGATCCAATTAGACCCGGTACTGTTTTGACAGCTGCTATCGGCTTTCTCCTTGTTGCTGCAGCCGTCTACCTCGTTCTCGTCTATCCAATGAATAAGCTCAATGAGCGCATGGCGAGGCGAAAGGGCCTCAACGCTGAGGAAGCAGAGGTCAGCGACGAAGTCAGGCTCCTGACGGAGATTCGCGATGCGCTCGCCGGCGGCGGCTACATGAACGGCGGCGGCACTGCGGGTGGCGGCTACACGGGTGGCGGTTATCGCCAGTAGTCAACCTTGGAATGATGGCGGCTCAGCAGTCTGAGTCGCCATCATTCCGGGTCTACCCAACAGCTTCTTGACCTGTGTTTGGCCTCAACGTTTCAAGTTTTTGGGGGTGCTTCCTATCCCAGGGGTCCATTCCACTCCCTTGCTCGATATTGTTCGTGATCCTATCCATTAGTTGCTGGGATTGCGCATCTTGCTCTTCAAAGTCATGCATTGCCGCTCGAAGGTTTACATTCCCTTCATCAACCCTCCATTTGAGATCGATCAGCAGTTCATATATAACCTCACGAAGATCGGCAAAAGTCGAACTAGGACCAATACCATACCTTATACCGACTTCTTCATCCCGTCGAATAAGATCCTGCATAGATATGCCACGCAAGGTTTTCGCCGCCGACTCGAGATCGGCAGCTATATCCGACATATACCCTCCTGTTGACCCATCACCTATCGTTAGCTGATCAACCGCATTTCTATCCATTTTGGTTTGCCCCGCCGTGTCCCTAATCGGCGCCGGCAGTAAATGGAAACTGGTAGTCTTGAAATCATTGTTATTGCGATCCCCAAGCACCGCTTTCAGGTTAGCGGCAAGGTTGTCCTCGATACGTTGCTCGCCTTTTTTAAGATTACTATTTATGTCCTTAAAAGATTTTTCCAGTTCATTCATGATTCCCTCATAGCTATCTGCCTCATAATGCTTCATCTCGGCTTTGACGTCCTTGACTGCAGTTAAAGCCAAATTTCCTACACCACCTATTATAGATGCAGTACTCGCACCCGCGCCGCCAAAAGGCAAACTTAAAGCCATGCACCCCCAAACCAGTATATTTATTAGCATGTCAAAACCAGACCCGCCCCCAGGAATCTCCGCGAACGCCTTCGTCGCCCCTTCAATAGCTTCAACCACTTTCTTCCTTGCCTGCTTAAAAATTAACTGTTCGGCAGCCAATGTCTCACCGTGAATATGAGCAAGCACAGAAAGATTACGTACAATTGACGGCATAGTGCCCAAAAAAGACTCCCGAAAAGCGTTCATTGTGGCCCCCTGGAGCGAAGCAGCATTGGACATCATTCCATCAAAGTACCGCTGCATACTGCCAGGCTTGACCGCTAGGATGTTTACAGCACCCTGATCGGTACCGTCTCCAGTCAGGCCTTTTGCATCAAACCCTTTCACGGGCACTGTAGACAACTTCGCGACAACCCCTTTCCTATAATTATTTATGGCATTCTCGAACCCATCGCCATATGGGTTAGGCAGACCTATCCAAGGTGAAACGATCGCGTCTATTGCCGATCGACACTCGGCAAACCTTTCCGAATAGTCGTCAAGAACTTCATTTTCATCTTGAATATCGCTCAAGCTTGTAAGTGAGGACCCACACGTCACCTTTCCACCACCTTCCCCTTTTGAGTTCGGCCTCTCCACGCGAACAGAAACGTCCGGTGCTAAGAGAGACCTGTTCTTCACTTCCTTACAATAATAATTGTCATCTTCTACCTCGAAATGATACTCGGTACCGTAGTCTTTCATCATGGCATCGATAGCAGCAACCTTAAGATTGCATACTAACTTTTTGATCTCTCTGTATTCACCCATAGTGTTCCCCATTTCGTAAAAGTAGGCGTGCCTCAAACGGGATTTTCAGGTCAAATCCAAACCTGAGAATAGTCAAGTCACCCCCATTCGTCTAGCGTGGTATATATCGTTTCCCTTCAACGTTGAAGAAACTGGCATTGTCGTCGCACGTATAACGGCGATCAAAGCGGGTCTATGAGAACTCCGTTACAGCGAGCCGAAATGCGGCGGTCGGTCTCCGAGCAGGCGGCGCTCATTGGCGTCGCGAGCGGCGACGGCCGGCTCCTCGCGTTGAAGCGAGCGGGTCTCACGCAGGTCGTTGAGATGCAATGCTTCCTCGGGGTTCGCAATCTCGCCGCGGGCCAGGCGCTCGGCGTCGACCCTCGACAAACGCACCGCCGCGCGACGCTTGCGCTTCGGTGCCTGCAAGCTCCCAGGCGAGCCCCGCCTTGCCGATTCGAGAGATCGGTTCTGCGACGGAGCCTCGTCAGCTGGATCTGACGTTGGCGAATCGCCGCCGGCACCGGCAAGCGACTCGCGATTCGGATCGCCGTTTAAGTCCGATTCGCCAGCCTGAAACACGTTCACTTTCTCTTGCCCCTGGAAGCGGAGCGTGAAGCCGAACGGCCGGCCCCGGGAGCGGACTGAGAGGCGCTGGAGGCCGAACGGCCCGCCTCGGAAGCCGCCTTGGATGAATCCGAAGGAGAACGAGCACCTTCAGACACGGCTTTAGAGGAGGTTTCAGAAGCGGGGTCAGCGGAGTACGGAGACCGCTGGGAGACCTCGGGCGACCGCAGAGCAGACTCGGAGGAATGCTGAGCAGCCTCGGAAGGCCGCTGGGGTGTGGTCGAAGACGAACGGGAACCAGGAGCAGGAAGCGAGCCCGTCTCCGAAAGAGCCTCGGAAGAAGAGCGCGAGCCGGAGAGCCGGGAGCCGACGTCGGGGGAAGCGCCGGAATCGGAAAGCGCGTCGGAGCCGGAATCGCCGAGGCCCAAGCCAACCGCCAGGCCGGATCGGTCCACGACGTGGCCTAGAATCGTATCGACCTGCATGCCGCGCCCCTCAATGCCCAGCTCCTTGCGCAGAGCGTCAACGAACTCTGGGCGGCTTCGCTCAGCGCCGTCGGCGGCTATCCATGTGACCATCTCGTCCAGTTGATCGTCCGTATACGCGGCAAGGGAGAGTCCCTTCGCGACGTCCGGGCGGGGGCCGCGCTTGACCGCCGCCTCGTTCCTCAGCTTTTCGGCCCAATTCGGGTCCCTCGGAAGAGCTGCTCCGCCGGTGACGGTTTCACCGCCAGGAATGGTCTCGCCGCCGGCAACATTTTCGTCGCTAGTGACGACTTCGCCTTCGGCTACGACTTTGCCGCCGGTGACGGCTTCGCCGCCCGGGCCGTCGGCCGGCGCTGCCCACTCGTCGCCGAGCACGGGCACCCTGACGCTGTCGGAAAGCTCGAGCGCGCGGGCCCGCTTGATCGCGTTGACAACGAGCGAGGCCTGGCCCTCCGGATCGATGAACAGCGAGGTGGAGAAGGTCCTGATCACGGCCCAGCCGCGCGATTCCAGCCGCTCCAGCCAATACCTGTCCCTGCGCCGCACCGACGGCTCGTTTACATAGGCTTCGTCGTCGACCAAGACGGCGACCCGCCACGTGCCGGGAAGCTCGACGTCGCCGGCGACGAGCGGAATCCTCACGCCGTCGTCGAAGCCGAAATCGGAGGCCACGGCGTACCCGGCGCGCACGAGCCTGTCCCGCAGGTCCGTGAGGAGGGCGCCGATCGGCTCGTCGGAACTGGAGGGGTCGAGCGGGACCTCGCGGCCGTCCGCCCTGTCGATGAGCTTCTCCAGGAGCCGCGGGCCGGGCGTGGACAGCCTGTCCGCGCCGATCTCGCCGGGGCCGAGCGAGGAGACGATCTTGAGCTCGGAGCGCGCGGCCTCCATGGCGTCGACGAGGCCGGTGAGCCCGCCGGCCGTCGAGAGGGGCCCGAAGGTGTGCAGCACTCGCCCGTGCACCGTCTTGCCCAGGCCCACGGTCAAAATGATGGAGTCGCGGCGCAGGCCGCCGGTCTGCGTGAGCTCGAGGACGGCGAAAGGCTCGACCCCGCCTTTCGAGACGAACTCGGCCAGCTGGGGGGAATCGGCGGCCAGCCGCGCAAGGGCTTCGCGTATGCGGACCGCGTGGGCCGGGGAGACGCAGACGACGGCGAGGGATTCGCCGGGCCGGGTCAGCACATGGTCGACGACGGCGTCGACCGCCGCGTCGACTTCGACCTGCGGCCCCTCGACCATTCCCGACTGCGGATTCGGCACGCCGCGCCCCTCCACGAGCACAAGGCTGGGCTTGCGGCCGCGCTTGGCCGACGGCACGAGCTCGAGGACGTCCGCATACCCCTGGTCGCGCAGCGTCTGGGTGGCCAGCTCGTCATGTTGGGCGCGCAGCGTGGGAAGCTCGCACACGGGCAGAATGTCCGCGAAGGCTGCGATCGTCGAATCCCCGCCCTCGGCCCGCGCGCGGCGAAGATTGCCCATGACAACGATCTGACGGCCGCGCATGAGCATCGAAACGGCCGAGGAAAGGCCGCCGGCGTCCTGCTCGTCCATGATGACGATGTCGGCCCAGGGCATGGGAGGCACAAACTCGGCCGTGATCATCGACGGAATGACCCACACCGGGCGGGACGCTTGAACGAGCCTCGGATAGGTGGCGATCGCGTCGCGCAGGGCGCCCGTCGAGTAGCGTTCGAGCTGATCGTCGAGTTTGAGGGTGTCCTCACGCCGCTTCGAGATCGTTTCGCGCATGATCCGCACGACGGCGCGGGAAACCGGCCCGGCCAACGTCTCGGTGTGCTCCCGGTCGAGCCTGCGCACCTCGGCGGCGAGGACGGCGAGGTTGGCCGGCGTCGTGCGAGAAAGGGCCGGGGAGCGCCCGACGAGCTGCTCGAAAAGGGAGGCCGAATATATGAGGTCGAGCTCGGCCGGGATCTGTTCGGTTCGCACGCCTCGCTCGGAAAAGTCCTTGACGACGCCGCCGAAGCCCTCCGCCTTCAGCTTGGCGACGAGCTCGTTCGCTCTGGGCAGGCGCGACATGGTGCCTTCGTCCATCGACAGCGAAAGGAGGAAGTCCAGCAGCTCGCCCATCGGCATCATGCGGAGCTTCCTGCCGGGAAGGATCCCCTCCAGCTCCTCGAGCTGCCCGCCGGCCTCGCGCTCGCTTTCGCGGATCTGGGTCATGCCCTCGGGAAGCTTGGGCCAACTGGCTTCGGCGCTGTAGCGCTTCCACACCTCGCGCTGACGCTGCACGGTGATGAGGTCTCGGTGAAGGTCGTGGCTCACAGCCCCCGGCCGCACGTAGTCTTTCGCCTGTTTCGTCAGACGGCGCCGCTCCGAGCCCTTCATCTCCTCGCCGTGGCTTTCGCGCCATTCCTTCGACGCCGTCGCGATCACCATGTCCTGAACGGAGCGCTCGAAAATCTGGGGCAGGAAAATGTCGAGGGAGTGGGAGATTCCGCGCAGCATCTCAATCTGCTCGCGCCAGTCCTCGAAGGTCTCCGCCACCGAGAGCCCGGTCTCCTCCGCCGCGCGTTCGGCCTGGGCCTTGACGGCGGGGATCGTCTTAGAGGCGAGCTTCTTGGCGAGGGCCATGGCCTCCTCCCCCGCCGCGGCGGTGTGAATGTCCGCGCCGGCCCACGGCGAGTCTGCCATGCCCACGAACGCCCCGAGCTCCGAGGCGTCTTCGAGTTGGGCCTGCACGTGCGAGAGCTCTCCCCGCAGGGCGTGGACGGTGTCGGAATCCAGTCGCACCCTGCTGCGCGGCGCGCCCTTGCCCTCGGTCAGCCGCGCCAGCCTCTCCAGAAGCGAGTGCACCGAGTGCCCCCACTGGGGATCGACGTCGTGCAGCGAAGCAACATACTCGCTGAGCTCGCGCCTGACGGCCACGAGGCGCGCCCGCAGCTCCAAAACGTCGGCCGGGTCTTCCTCGTCCCCGCGCAGCCGCATGCCCGTGCGGATGCGGCGCGCCACCGTGTCGAGGTCCGAAAAGTCGAGGACGAGGTCGCCCAGGCCCAGGCGTCCCATCTCGTCCACGAGCGCCCTGGCCGAGGAGGCGCGCCCCGGAATGTAAAGAATCGACCTGCCGGAGGCCGCAGCGTCGGCGACTATCGCCGCGAGGGTGCCCACGGCCTGAGATCCGGGCGGCGCGTCGACGACGATCGACCGCCCGGACGCGATCGCCTCGATGACCGCCAGCTCGGCGGGGTCGCGGTCGCCGGCGCCGCGTTCGGCTTCCGGCGAACGGTCGCGCATCTCGGCGGGAGGCAGCGGCAACGCGGTGAGCCGACGGGTCTCTTCGTCGCCCGCCAGCGCCGCCATGATCCCGGAAGTTTCGATGTAGGGCTTCATCGCCTCGAGGTCGGCGAGGAGCACAAGGCCCGGATGCGTGAAACTGCCGAGCAAGGCCCCGTCCTCGTAAGAAAACCCGGGCAGGTACACGCGTCCGAGTTCGCGCAGATAGGCGATGGCCGCCTCGTGACGGGCGACGTCGGCCGCCATGGCGCGCAGCCTCGATCCCTCCTCGGCGGTCATTCCGTGGGAACGCAGAGCCCGCAGCACCGTCGGGTTGACGTCGCAGCGGGCGGTGAGCGTGATGTAGGCGTCGTCGGGGCCGGCCTCGTCGAGCCTGGCCGAACGCATGAGCCCGGCCTCGTACATTTCGCGGATCTTGGGGGCCGCTGCGTCGCTCCCGGAGGTTCCGTCCTCGACCGAATCGGCCGACCTGGTCGCGGCGAGCTCCTCAGTACTTTCAAATGTCGCGCTTTCGAGGGCCTCGAGCGCCTTGCCACGCTCGCCGGGCGCGCTTGCGAGCTTCCCCGGCATGTTCGCGAGATCGCCGGACGCGCTGCCAAACGGCCGGGGTGAGTCGTCATGCGCCTCGGAGGCGCCTCCACCCGGCGATCCCGCTCCGGCGACGTCGCCGCCGTTGGCCTCGCCGTTGCCCGTCGATCCTTTGCCGCCGTTGCCGCCGGGCCCGTCGCCTCCGTTCGCGTCGTCGGCCGCTCCGCCGCCGGCGCCCGGGTGCCCGGGCAGCTCTTCGCCCAGGGCGACGTCGTGCATGTCGGCCCGCGCCGCGCCGATGGCCATCTGCTCGACGGCGTCGCGGCCCAACGCCTTCCCCGAAGAAGCGCCCGGCGAACCGCCTTTCTCGCGGCCTTGCGAGGATGCTGCCGGCAGCTCGGTCCACGATATGTGGCCGATCGCGAGCGTGACCGGCGCGTACCCGTACTGCTCGGAAAGGCCCTCCATTCGCGTGCGCAGCGAGGCCAAGTGAGCCTGTGCCTCGCGCTGGGCGGATTCCTCTCGAATGACGGACGTCAGCAGGGTCGGCTTGCCGGAGTACAGTTGCGAAGCCCCGGTTGGATGGGGGTGGGTGAGGTCGACGACGGCCGGGTCGCCGGCCCTGATGGGCACGGCGGCCTCGTCGGCGACGACGGCGAGTTCCCTGTGCCAATCCGAGTACGCGCGGGAAAGCCGTTCGCTGCGCGACGGTCCGCCGACGTCGTCGGCCGGAGCCGGCTGCGCCTCGGCGAATAAGTTCGGCTCCTTCATCTCCCTGGGCTTGCGCGCGATGAAGGAACGCTTTCCTGAGCGTTCTGCGCGCTCGGAAACGGACGGGCGATTCTCGTCCGCCTCGGCGGCTTCCGGCGACGGCGCGGGGGACTCGGCCGCGGGCGCGGCCTTGTCATTTTTGCGACTGCGCTTGAAGAAAGGGCTCACGTATCCACGGTATCGGTACTGCAACCGAAATTCCGCTTACCGCGCCGATCGCCCGTAAACGAAGCCGCCCTCACACGTCCGCGCCCAGGGCCGACTATGCTGCACGTGAAGCGCCGCCTCGTTCGGGCCTGCGTTGCCGTCTCACTCGGGCCTGCGTCGCTGTCTCGTTCGGCACGTGCGAGGCCGTTTCATCTTGGCGCGTGCGGCCTCGTGCGGCCTCATTCGGCACGGTTTCGTGCGGCGCATCCCGCCGCCCCAGTCGACGTGTTCGGCGCCGCCCCAGTCGACGTGTTCGGCGCCGCTCCATTTCATCATGCGCGCTGCGACAAGAGGAACCTGGATTGTCCCCTTAAGAATCGGTTCCGACGATAGTAAGATCGAAAAGGAAGGCGCGGCTCAGCGCCGTCGATCTTCCTGCGAGGACGGCGGCAACGCGTCACAAGAGCATGGGCTATTCCGAAGGAGCGAGGCTTCCACGGTTTCCCTGCCTGGGGCACCGCGGCGCCCCAGTGATCGTCGGGCGGCGGCGACGGGCAGGCGCCGGCGAGGGCCTACACCTAGCCAAAGGCGAACGGGGACGGAGCGTGCCCTGCCACCGGATGGCTCAAGATCGGGGAAAGGACAGAAAAGATGAACGGCGGGTCGAAGCAGGACGACGAAAGCCTCACGGCGAAGCTGGCGCGGCTTGAAAAGCGCGTGAACGACCTCGAGGAGCGCCTAAAGCGGGCGGAGAAATACAACGAGTTGTCCCAGAAAACCATTACGAGTTTGCTTTCGACGACGAAACAGTTGTCATTGAGCGGCAAAGAACTGGCGCATGCGCTTGACAAGCTTATGGACACCACGGGCAAAACCCTGGGCGCCATCCATCCGCTTATTCCCTATTTGGAAAAGATCCGCGACAGAGAGCAAATGGACGAAGACCTCCGACGCCTCTTCGAGAAGTGACGGCGGGAGGGCCACGACGTCGCCCTTTCGAGAAGCGACGGCACCCTTCAAAGAACACCTGCGACCTCCCGAGAAGAGCAGCGGCGTCTAGCACCAGAATGGGCGTCTAGCACCAGAATGCAAGCGCCTGCAAAGTTCCCATGCGCGCCCCGGACGAGGCCGGATTGTCGGTCGCCGCGCCGGGGCAATCTAGCGCCCTCGAAAGGATTCGAACCTTCGACCTACCGCTTAGGAGGCGGTCGCTCTTCCCCTGAGCTACGAGGGCAACATGCCTAGTCTACCTGCGTCGGCGGGTTCAAGCACGTTGGCCTGGGCGGCGTACGCCGCCTCCGGTCACCGCCGACAGGCACGGCCGATTGACGCCGCACTGCGCCTGCTCATCCGACGGATACACCGCCGGCGGACCGCGGCGTGCGTGCTCGCAGTCGAGCCTGCGGGCCCCTACTTGGCGGTGCGGCTCCACGGGACGTTGCCCCACGGGGCGTCCTCGTTCTCACTGGTTCGGCGAGGAACGATGATCGTCGGGCACACGGAGTGATGGAGGATGGCCTGGCTCGTCGATCCGAGCAGCAAGCCGGCAAAGCCTCCGCGTCCGCGAGTGCCGACCACCAGCATGTCCACCGCCGTCGAGAACTCGGCGAGCAGCGCGGCCGGATTGCCCTCGATCACGTGGCAGTGCGCGTCGATGTCGTACCCCTCGGCCGCCTTCATGACGGTGTCTTTGAGGCCGGCGCGGACGTCGTCAAGCACTTCTTGGTGGTATCCGGGCCCCGGAACCCACATCGACCCGCTGAGGTTGATGGCGGAGACGCAGGAAAGCTTGGCCTTCCACCTCGCGGCCTCTCGCACGGCCAGCCCCAGGGCGATCTTCGACGTTTCCGAGCCGTCCACGCCACACACGATGTGCTCGACCGGGAGCACGTCCCTCGCCGCCGTCGACGGGACGACGACGGCGGCGCAGAATGCGCGCGCGGAAAGGGCCGAGGCCACCGATCCCAAAAGCCTGTCGGCGAATCCGCCTGATCCGCCCCGCGCCCCCACGACGACTCGCGCCACTTTCTTCGAACGCGCCAAAAGCGCCGAGGTCGGGTCGTCTGCCTCGAGAGAGGTTTGGACGTCGACGCCGACGTCGGCCGTCTTCTCCAGCGCCTTGTCGATGACCTTCCGCGCATCGTCCTCGGTCAGGCCGGCGTTGCCTCGGTGTCCCGGATATGTCGGTTCCTGATGGCAGCAAAGAATCTCCAGCACGGCGTTGCGCATCTTCGCCTCTTCTGCCGCCCACTTGAGAGCGTTGAAAGAAGCGTCAGAACCATCGACGCCGCACACAACCACGTTGTCGTGTTGATAAGCCACCGTAATCACCTCCGTTTAGGTGCTTACAGTTTCCCACGTTCCCGGTGGCCAGGTAAAGCGTCACGGCCCGCCAAATTCGAGGAGATTGAGAATGGAGAGGCAGTAGCAAAGGAAAAGACGGCAGCGAATGCAAAGGGTTGGGGCGGCGACGCTGGAAGAAGCGCCACGGCCGCGAAAAACGGCTGCCTTGAAGAAGCGTGGCGGCGTCGGGGAGAAGCGCCGAGGTTGCGAGGGTGAAGACGCAAAGCGAAGAGGCCGCCTTTTAGGGCGGCCTCTTCGACACACTCAGTTGCTCAGTGGAGCACGCGAATCACAGTAGGCGTGCCGCCGACCCAGGAGTTGGGTCCGACGCGGGTCCCCATCGAGGGGTTCCATGCGCCGACGTTCTGGCCGTTTCCGGCGTAGATGCCGACGTGGCCGGGCCAGTAGAGGATGTCACCAGGCTGCGCCTGCGAGTAGGGAACCCTCGTGCCGGCGGAAAGGACGGAAGTGGTGTATCCGCCGATCGAGACTCCGAACTTGCCGTAGACGTAGCGGACGAAGCCGATGCAATCCCAGCCGGAGGGCGTAGTGCCGCCCCAGCGGTACGGCGAACCGACGTAGGACATCGCGGTCGAAAGAACCGACGAACCGCTTCCGGATGCGGTGTGGGCGACAGGCGCCGCCTGGGCGGCGGGAGCAGCGGCCTGCTGCTGCCTGACGTTGTTGACGGCGGCGGGGCGCGCACCGCGAGTGATGGTGGCGTTCGTCTGCTGGATGTTCCCCTGGGCGTTTCCGGATTCCTGACTGCCAGCTGCCTTCTGCGCCGTCCCACCGGCTTGCTGTGCGGCAGCGGGCTGAGCGGCAACCGGAGTTGCCTTCTTCTGAACGCTGACCTGGAAAGCGGTGGCGGGCTGGTCGGAAGCCTGCGCGTCCTGAACCTGGACCTGCTCGAGCTGCCAGTTGGCGTCGGCGGGGGCCTTGACTGCCGAAGTGTCGGTGATCGTCTCGTCGGCGCTGAGGTCGGTAACGGGGGCGAGGTCGGCGTTGGCCGATCCCTCGTCGGCGTTGGCGGAGGGCAGTGCCACGCCAAGCATCGTTCCAACGGCCATGGCTGCTGCCACGCTGCGGCCGGCGGGGGAATTCAGAGCGCTGAGGGCGACCTCGCGGTTGAGCGAATGGCGTCCGGTCATCTCGGTTTTCTCCTAAACGTATCGTCATTCAATTCGAGGCCTTGCGAGCCCCGGATTGTTTGTCCACGTAAAACAATAACGGGCCGTCTCCCGATTGTCACATTTAGATAACGGAACGAGGCGCAACTCACCTTCGCCTCCTTTGCCGTAACCGTACTTTTCCTTGGCACGGAAGGGAAAAGTCCGTGCTGCAAACGTTTCGATTTTGTTATCGACGATCGTGACAAACGGGGAAGCGAAGAAATGGAGAACGTTACCCACCCCTCGCAAAACCCTTGAATTTGCGCGACTTATTCACAATATCGGACTGTTTGCCGGAACTACTACTCCAGTTTTAGGACCTATGTCATATTTTAGCGAGATTGCAAGAAGAGATCACGTTTTTGTCGCGTCGTTGCAACGATTTCCCATTCGGAAGGCTCAGAACGAGTCTTCCGCCACATTCTTGCGCCTTGGAGTTCGCACGCCATCCCCGCAGGAGAACCTAGGGATGCTTCTCCACGCGCGAAGCCGCCGACGCGCACCGCGCCAAAGCGAAACGCGCCGCCTCCGGCGGGCGGCACGGCTGCACTGCGGCAACGCCGGAGTGCTCGCAATACAGAGCCGCCTCCGACATGCGTCGCGGCCACGACGCCGCGCGGGCGGGTTGGGGCGGCGGGCTCTTCGTGCCGCGCCCGCCCAGAACGGCCCGTGTGCCGCTCAACCTCGCAACGTGTCTACTTCACAACGCGCGCCGCTCTGCCTCACAAACAGACAGGGCCCCTGCTCACAGCGAAAGAGCCAAAGCCTCCGTTTTCGCTACCTCGCGAACAGGTGGGCCTGCTGCCAGTCGGAAAGCTTGACTTCGCGGCCGCGCTGCGCGCCTTTATTCGACTCCTCTTCGCCGGGCCTTTCCCCTCCGCCGGAGGCCGCGATCGTGACGCGGCCGCCGTCATCCTCGATCCTCACCCGGGCCCCGGGGACGATGCCGGCAGCCGAGAGCCGGCCGAGGAAGTCCGGGTCGGTCTGCACGCCTTCGGCGATCCTGACAATGACGGCCTCCCCGAGGTCGCCTCGCGCGACGCGGTCCTTCACCGAATGAAGGTCGCTTTGCACGGCGCTGCTCGTCACGCCTTCGATTCCCGGGATCGGGTTTCCGTACGGATCGACGTCGGTGTGCTCGAGGAGCGTTTCGAGGCGCTCCTCGACGGCGTCGGACATGACGTGCTCCCACCGGCACGCCTCTTCGTGGACGTCGGACCAGGGCATGCCGAGGACGTCGAGGAGCAGGCGCTCCGCCAGCCGGTGTTTGCGCATGACCCTGGTGGCCTGCCGCTTGCCCTCTTCCGTCAGCGCGACGACGCGGTTGTTCTTGACGTGCATGAGGCCGTCGCGTTCGAGGCGGGCGACGGTCTCGGACACCGTCGGCTTCGACTGCTCGAGACGTTCGACAAGACGGGCGCGCAGCGGAGGAATCCCCTCTTCTTCGAGCTCGTACACGGCCTTGAGGTACATCTCAGCTGTGTCGACTAAGTGACTCATGATTCTCCTCGATTAACCGGTGGGGTTCGCCTGGCGCCCGCATCCAAAATTGGCGTCTGCATCCAGAATAATGGACCTAAGCTGCAATATCGCCCGGAATAAAGGCACTATTGGCTTATGAATATCGAGATCCCGTCAGAATTGCTCCCCCGCGAAGGCAGATTCGGATCGGGCCCTTCGCGCCCAAGAATCGGATTGCCCGCTTCCCTCGGAGGCGCCGAAGGCCTCGTCGGGACGTCGCACCGGCAGGCACCGGTCAAGGCGCTGGTCCGCCGCATCCGCGAAGGCCTCGCAGAGTTCTTCGACGCCCCCGCCGGCTACGAAGTCATCCTGGGCAACGGCGGCGCCTCGCTCGTATGGGACGCGATCGCCTTCACCGGAGTGCGACGCCGAGCCCAGGCCGCCGTCTTCGGCGAATTCACAAGAAAGGCCGCCGCGGCGGCAGCGCGCGCCCCGTGGACAGACTGCTCAACGGTCGAAGCGGCTGCGGGCGAGGTCGCCTTGTGCGACGACGGCGCAGCGGACAGGGGACGCGACGGGGCGGAAGCGGGCGCAACGGGCGACGGCGCAGCGGCCGAGGGCTTGGCGGCGGGACTCTCGCGCACTTCGCTCCCAAGCGCGGACGGCCTCGCGGACACGGCCGAACCGGAAGCCGTCGATGCGTATATGTACGCGCACAACGAGACTTCGACAGGCGCGATGAGCCCCGTTCGCCGGTTCGGCCGCGGCCAGGCGCTAACCTTCGTCGATGCGACGTCGAGCGCGGGAGGCGTCGCCGTCGACGTCGGCGAAACCGACCTTTACTACTTCTCCCCCCAGAAATGCTTCGGGGCCGAAGGCGGGCTGTGGCTGGCCCTCGCCTCCCCCGCCGCGCTCGCGCGATTCGAGAAACTGGCCGGCGAGCGGTACGTCCCCGACATCCTCAACCTCCATCTGGCGGCGGCGAACTCACGCGCCGATCAGACGCTCAACACGCCTTCGATCGTCAATCTCGCAATTCTCGCCTCGCAGATCGACTGGATGCTCGAAAGCGGCGGCCTCGCGGCGATGGACGCCCGCTGCCGCCGATCCTCGGGAATCCTCTACGAGTGGGCGGAGCGCTCCGACTTCGCCGCGCCCTTCGTTCCGCCGCAATGGCGCTCCCCCGTGGTCGCCACAATCGACATCGACGAGGCGATTTCCGCCGACGCCCTGCGCCGGGTCCTCCGCGCGAACGGGATCCTCGACGTCGACCCGTACCGCTCGCTCGGGCGCAATCAGCTGCGCGTGGCGACTTTCCCTAACGTCGAGGCCGACGACGTCGAAGCGCTCACAGCCTGCGTCGACTACGTCGTAGAACGCATGTGAGCCGTTTGCGGGCTGTCGCGAGCGGGACGCGAGCCCCTGCGGGCCGATGCGGCCTGTCGCCGGGCGGAGACGTCGCCAGGCGGACGCGGACCGTCTGCGGAGCAGCCCGGAAGCTTTAAAGAACGACCCCGGGAGTGTGGCGGTCTTGGGCGGAGGCCACCTCGCGCGCAAGCTCCTGCTCCCTGAGCCGCTCCCGCTCGACGGGGCCGATGATCTCAACGCGCGGGCGCGGCGTGAACGAGTAGCGGACCTCCACTCCCCAGTGACGCCTGCCCCACACGAAGGCCGCAAGGACCACGACGAAGGCCGCGACGGCGCCGATCCCCACGCCCCAGCGCGGGCTGACGTTCTCGCACACCCAACCGGCGATGAACAAGCCTATCGGCGCGGTGCCGATCATGACCGTCTGGTAGAGCGACATGACGCGGCCGCGGATTTCTGGGGCCGTGGAAACCTGGACGGCGGTGTTGGCGCTCGTAAAAAGGAGAAGTGCGGTGAAGCCGACGAACCCGAGCGAGACGGCGTAGGAGGCGTATGTGGGCATGACGGCGTTGACCAGCGCCGTGACGCCGCACAGCGCGGCCGCGATGGCCACCGTGCGCACGCGCGGGGCTCTGGAGCGGCGGGCGGCCAGGAGCGCGCCGCCGAGCGAGCCCGCGCCGAGCAGCGAGCCGAGAATGCCGTACTCCCCGGCTTCCAGGCCGAAAACCGTTCTGGCCATGGCCGCGCTCGTCAGCTGATAGTTCATGCACAGGCATGAAACGGTTCCCGCGACGACGAAGATGACGGCGAGGTCCGGACGCTGGCGAATGTAGCGGAGCCCCTCGCGGAAACGGCCGCGGCGCGAGGCCGAAGAATCGGCCTCGCGTGCAGGCTCGCCCTGGCCGGCCGAATTCGTGAAGTATTCGCTGGGGCGCACCGCCAGAACCGCGGCGATCGTGAAACCGAAAGTCGCGGCGTTGACGAGGAACACCCAGCCGGAGCCGACCGCGGCGATGAGCAGACCCGAGGCTCCGGGGCCTACGAGCCGCCCCAGGTTGAAGCTCGTCGAGTTGAGGCCGACGGCGTTCGGCAGGTCCTCGGCGGGAACCAGTTCGGAAACGAACACGGCTCGCGAGGGCATGTCGACCGACGCCGCCGTCCCGCTCGCGAAGGCAAAAACGGCCACGTGCCAAACCTGCACCTCGCCCGTGAGCACGAGGGCCCCGAGCCCGGCGGCAAGCAACGCGAGCGCGCCCTGTGTCATTAGGAGGATCTTGCGCCTGTCGAACCGGTCGACGAGCAGCCCCGTGAACGGAAGGAAAAGCATCGTGGGTGTGAGCTGAAGCGCCGAGACCAGGCCGACGGCGAAGGCGTTGTCCTTCGTGAGCTCGGCGAGGACGATCCAATCCTGCGCGATGAACTGCATCCACGTGCCGATGTTGCCGATGAGGGAGGCGAAGAACCAGATTCGGTAGTTTCTGTGCTTGAGGCTGGCGAACGTGCGCCCCATTGGCCCCTCCTTTTCCTTCGTCGCGGACGGCTCCGTTCGCTTTCAGTGTGAGGCTTTCACTTTACGCCAATGAGGGAGCACGATCGTCGATCCCACGCCAACCCCGCAGAGCAACGGGCAATGGCGCCGCCTGCAAGACGCACGGGCAATGGCGCCGCCCGCCGCCTGCAAGACGTGGCGCATCGGCGTTCCCGCGGTCGGAGGCGCATCCCGCCGAACGCGATGGGATCGACGGCGAGCCCCGCTTCGTCATGTCGACCTTCGACGACGAGCAGGGCGGCAGGCCCTTCCGCGCCTCGCGGCAATCGCCCGTTCTCGGCGGCTCGCGCTGAGGCCTGGCTCCCCCGCCCAGACGAAGGCTGCAGCGTCAGATGAGGCCGAGCATCCTCTGGATCGGGTCGAGCAGAAAGTAGACGACGAACAGCGCGCTGACGAGCCACATGAGCGGGTGGATCTTGCGCGCCCTGCCGCGGGCCGTCTCAACCATGCAGTGGCAGATAAAGCCGACGCCGATGCCCACTGTGATCGAGTAGCCGAAAGGCATGAAGACGATCGTCAGGAAGGCGGGAATGGCGATCCCCAGGTCGGTCCAATCGATCTTCGCCACCTGCTGCATCATGAGGAAGCCGACGGCCACGAGCGCCGGCGCCGCGGCCTCGTTGGGCACGAGCGCAGCGAGAGGGGCGAAGAACGTCGACAACAGGAAGGCGACGCCCGTGACGACGGACGCAAGGCCGGTTCGCGCGCCGTCGGCGACGCCGGTGGACGACTCGATGTAGGAGGTGTTCGAGGAAACTCCGCCGGTGCCGCCCGCGATCGCCGCGAGGGAGTCGACGAGCAGAATCCTCTGCGTGTTCGGCGGGTTGCCGGCGTCGTCGAGCAGATCGCCTTCCGCGCCGACGGCGACCATCGTTCCCATCGTGTCGAAAAAGTCCGCGAGCATGACGGAGAAGGCCAGAACCGCGACGGCGACCACGCCGATCTTCGCGAACGGCCCGGCAATCGAAAACTCGCCCAGGGTCGAGAAGTCTGGGGTTTGAATCGGGCTCCCCTTGAGCGACGGAACGGTCAGACCCCAGCCGCCCGGGTTGTCGCCGCTGTGGGGCCCGACGTGCCTGACCGCTTCGACTGCGACCGCCAAAACTGTGGTCGAAACGATTCCGATGAGGATCGCGCCCTTGACGTGGCGAATCATGAGGACGACGGTCAAAGCGAGCCCGAGTGTGAAGACGACGAGCGGCCATGTCGAGACCGAGCCGTTGACGCCGAAGACGAGCGCCGTCTCGCCTTCCCCGCCCTTGTGGACGATGCCGGCGTTCACAAGGCCGACGAAGGTGACGAACAGTCCGATCCCCACGGAGATCGCGGTGCGCAGAAATTTGGGCACCGCGCGGAAGATCGCTTCGCGCAAGCCCGTCAGCACGAGGAAGACGATGACGATTCCCTCGATGACGATGACCCCCATGCCGTCGGCCCACGTCATCCCCGGGATCTTGACGATCGTTCCTGCAACCATCGAATTGAGGCCGAGGCCCGCCGCCAAAGCGAGCGGGAAATTCGAGACCGTGCCCATGAGGATCGTCATGAGGCCGGCAACCAGGGCTGTTCCGGCGACGATCGCGGCTGCGTCGGGCTTCGACCCTCCGCCGAGGTACTTTCCGGCGGAGTCCGTGCCCGAAAGGATAATCGGGTTGAGGACCAGAATATAGGCCATCGCGAAGAACGTGACGACGCCGCCGCGGATCTCCCGCCACGCCGAAGTTCCGCGTTCATTGAGATGAAAATAACGGTCGAGGACGCTCTGCCGGGATCCGGAGGCGGAGTCCGACGTCGTTTGAGAAGTACTCACGTCACACCAGTCTCGCATATCAGACTTATGCGAAGCGATTCTGATCGAATGGCGAGACGAAACTGTGCGAGCCGCGCGAGGCGGATCGCGAGCGGCGCGAATTGCGAGCGGCGCGAATTGCGAGCGGTGCAGATCGCAAGCGATTCAAATCACAAATGTCACAGTTCGCGAGCGCGGGTGCGACACTCTGGCGGAGGGCGCGGAACGAGCGCGGCGCACGGGTGCGGCGCTCTGGCGGAAGGCGCGGACGCGGCCGCCGCGGCTCAGGGCACGGCCGCCTGCACAAGATGCCCGATTCCGCGCATTGTCAACTGCCCGTCGCTGGCCGGGACGAAGACTGCCTGGCCCGCGATGACGCTTCGGACGCGGCCGCCTGCCTCGAGCTGGGCGGCGCCCCGGAGGCACAAAACCGTGCGGGGGCCGATCCCGCGCACCCGCACGCGCGTGTTGGCGTCCCTCAGCCGTATCTCCGAAAGCTCGAAATCGTCGACCGGGGCATAGAAGGTGGAGACGGCGGCGTTGACGCGTTCGGGCGCGATCCGCGTGGGCGGCGAGGCGGAAGAGTTGAGCACCGCGAGCAATTCGGGCACGTCGACGTGCTTGTGGGTGAGCCCCGCCCTCAGCACGTTGTCCGAGGCCGCCATGATCTCGACCGCCACGCCGCTGAGGTAGGCGTGGACGGTGCCCGCGGAGAGGAAAAGCGCCTCGCCGGGGTTGAGGGTCACGGGGTTCATGAGGAGCGAGGCCACCACCCCGGGGTCGCCCGGATAGCGTTCGGAGAGCATGGCGGCCACGCGGTCGGCGCGGGCCGACGGCGAATCGGCGGCGGGCCGCGCCGCGCAGGCTTCCGCCACCTCGGCGACCTCCTCGGGCGAGGGCCGGGTCTGCTCGCGCAGAAGGTACTCGAAGGCCCCGCGCACTCCGCCCATGCCGAGGACCGCTCGCAGACGCTGGGCCAAGGGCGCGTCCAGGCCCTTGAGGACCTCGCCGATGCGGCGCCGTGCGCGAAATCCCGCGAGCGCCTCGAAGGTCGTGAGCGCGTAGGCGAGCTCGGGCTTGTGGTTGCGGTCCTTGTAGTTCCGGTCGGGCGCGGACCTGGGCACGCCCGCCGCCGCCTCGGCCGCGAAGCCCTCTTCCGCCTGTTCGATCGACGGATGGACCTGAAGCGACAGCGGCTCGGCCGGGGCGATGACCTTGAGAAGGTAGGGCAGGGACGTCCCATACCTCTCGACGACGGATTCGCCCAGCGCGGCCTGAGGGTCCTGGGCGATCCATTCGGCAAGCGACTGCGAGGGCGGCCCCGGGGGCACCCGCGAAGGGTAGAGCTGCGAATCGTCGACGATCGACGTTCCGACCCCGACGGAGGCGGGGCCGTCCGGGTGGGCGCCGAGCCACACTTCGGCCACGGGCCCCTCGGCGGGCGGCTTTCCCAGCAATCCGGGAATGGCCGACGTCGACCCCCACTGATACGGACGGGCGCGTCCCCTCAACTCCAGCACGTCAGGATCGGACCCCTGCGGCGAGCTCCATATCGGCCTCGTCGACTACGGGTTCGGCGGGATCCCACATCCTCTCCTGATCCTCCGCAGAGACGTCGGTCTCGGAGTGAGCGCCGCAGCCGTGGTCGAAGGAAACGACCTTGCCGTCGAAAGGCGACCATTCATTGGCGCACACGCCGAAGAGGAGCCTGGCGGACCCTCCCATGGGCATGAGGAAGCCACACGTCGAGCAATTGGCCTGGGCCTGGCGGGTTCCGGGGTTGTCCGGACCGCTATCCCCCTTGTACCACCTTGTAAATGCAGCGTCGCGTCCTTCTTTTGACAGGACTCTCGGCCGCCCCAGGCCCATCTCGAAAGGGTCGATCTGATCGGCGTCCTCCCCCGTCTGCTCGAACCCCGGTTCGAGCCGCGAATCGTCGGCGTTGTAGGGAAGTCGGTCCGTCGGAGACACGTCGGAGGGCTCGACCCTGTCCGACCACGGCACCCATTCCGGGGCGAGCAGCGCATCCGGGCCGGGCCGCAGGGCTACCTCGTTGACGGTGACCCGCGACGAACGGGGAATGCGCGAAACCGTGACGGTCCAGAACCAGCCCCTGTAGCCGGCCTTCAGGCAGGCGAAGGCGTGCGTGAGCAACCTCTCCGCTTCGACGACGACGCCCGCGTGCTCCCCGATCTCCTCGGGATTCGCCACGTCTTCCAAGGCCGCGCGGGCCGCCTCGACCGCCTTGAACAGGATCTTCTCTTTGCCCGCCGACGACGTCGGATTCACAACCGCGCTAGGCATCGAAATCATCCGCCAATCTCCGCAGGGCCGAGGCGATGCGGCGCCCGCCGTCGGGATACCTGCCGTGGCGAAGCTGATTGGAGGCCTTGTCGAGGATCTTGATCAAATCTTCGATGATCGCGACCATTTCCTCCGGTTTGCGCCGATTTTTGCGTGCGAGCGATTCGACCTTGGCCTTCGGGGCCACGGTGAGGGCCTGGGGCCCCCGCCGAGTGTCGGCGACGCTGAACTCGACCCGGGTTCCGGCCTTCACGCGCGAGCCGACGGGCAGCGCGGAGCCGGAGAAGAACACCTCGGTCCCGTCGTCGCCCGCGATGAAGCCGAATCCCTTCTTCTCGTCGAAGAACTTGACTCTACCCGTAGGCACGTCACACCAACTTTCATATAGAAACGGCCGCATGAGGCGCGGCCATACCGTCCACTGTGCAGTAGTTTAGCCGCTGCGCACACGAGCGGGCCGGCCAGATGCGCACGCCGCCCTCGCGCCGCGCTCAATGCGCCCCTCGCGCCGTCCCCGCTGCCCCCCGCGCCGGGCCTCCGACCGTCAAATCGTCATATTGCCACGGGCGGAAATCACGCTGCATCGGCCCCGCCGCATCGGCGACCTGGTAACTTTGTCCCTGGGGATTCGTTCCCCGGCCGCACGTTGCCCACGCTGACATGGCAGGTGAGAATCAGACCGTGAAGAAAACGAATCGCCATTGCCCGATGCGACGACTCCTCGCGCCTTCGATAGCCCTCGCCGGTCTCGTGGCCGTTCCCGCAGCCCTCGCGGCCCCCGCCTTCGCCGAGGAGCCCGAAGAGCTCAAGTCGACGGTGACGGACACGGCAGGCGTGATATCCAACGAGAAGGCCCTTCGCGACGCGCTCGCCTCGACCCAGGACAAGACCCACAAGTCGGTCTACATCGTTTTCGTCAAGAACTTCGGCTCGAAGACGACCGACACTTGGGCGAGGGACGCCTTCCGCAAGTCCGGCCTGTCCCGCTCGGATTCGCTGATCGCCGTGGCGACCGAGACCCACAGGTTCTCGCTCTTCGCCGGGGGCTCAGGATATTCCGTCACCGAGCTCAGGAAGGCCCTCGACGGCTCGGGCGTGTACGACAAATGGCGCAGCGGCGACTGGGCGGGCGGAGCGAAGTCCGTCGTCTCCAACCTCGAAGAGAACGCCTTGAAGAAGGAGGAGGCCGATTCTGAGGGGGCCGGCGAATCGAAAGGGTCGGAAATCTCGGGGAGCACCGCGGCGCTCCTCATCGGAGTTCCGGCCGTCGGAGCCGGCGCCGCCGGCGGCGTCTACGTTTGGCGCAGGCGCAAGAAGGGCAAAGAGCTCGAGGCCAAGAACGCGGAAGACCTCGCTTCGCTGTCGAAGCGCGCCGCCCGCCAGCTCCTCGAAACCGACGACGGCGTGCGCGGGGCGGCCGCGGAACTCGAATTCGCCCGCGCTGAATTCGGCGTCGAGGCCACCAAGCAGTTCGCCGAGGCTCTAGCCTCCGCCCAGGATTCCATGCAGAAGGCCTTCGTCGTGCGCCAGGAGCTTGACGACGACATTCCCGAAACCCCTCAGCAGCAGTGGGAGATGAATCAGAGGATACTCGCGCTGACCGCTTCGGCCCGCGAATCGATCACGGCGCAGGAGCAGGGCTTCCAAAACCTGAGAAACCTCTCGGCGCGGGTCGACCAGCACTTGGCCGAGCTTCAAACGAGGGCCGACGAGCTTGACGGGCAGCGCGACATCCTCGTGGCCGAAATCGACAACCTCGCCTTGACGTACTCGCAGGCCGCGCTCGCAACGCTGCGAACATATCCAGACCAGATCGCGACTCTCGTCACGAGCGCCCGTAGCTCGATCGCCTCGGGCCGCCACAGCGCCTCCGAAGGAAAGCGCAACGAGGCCGTAGCCTTCGCGCGCATGGCCGAAGAGACGCTGGGCCACGCGGCGGCGAAGGCCGAAGAGATCAAGAAGGCGCACGGCTCTCTCGACGACGCCTTCCAAAAGGTGCATGCCGCTCTGGCGTCCATATCCTCCGACGTCGTCGACGCGAAACGCCTCGGCGCCGGCAACCCCGTCATCGCCGCGAAGCAAGCCGACGCCGAGAAGGCAATCGCCGCCCATTCGAACGGCGACGTCGACCCGATCAAGGCGCTGTCCGAGCTGGCCGCGGCCGAGGATGCGCTCGACGCAGCGCTCGTCGACGTGCGCAACGCCGACGAGATCAGGAAGCGCAAAGAGGAAGCGAGCCAGCGCAACCGAGGCATCGCCCAGCAGACGATCGACCGCGTGGAGAAAATCGAAGGGTACGGCCGCTATGCCGACCAGAAGGCGAGAACCCTTCTCGCAACCGCCCGGGAGAACATCGCCAAGGGCGACTCCGCGCAATCGCCCGACGCCAAGGACGATTACTACAAGGCCGCGGTTTCCGCGGCCGACCGGGCGGAGGACAGGGTCATGGACCTCCGCGAGCGCGATTCGCACAGGTACGACTACGACGCGCGCGACGGCGGCGGAATTGGCCGCACAATGGGCGGCATGCTCGCGGGCATGGTGCTCGGGTCGCTCTTCAACGGCGGGAACGACGACCGCCACGGAGGAGGCTTCTCCACCGGGTCCTTCTTCGGCGGCGACTCCGACGACGGCGGGTTTTCCCTGGGATCCTTTTTCGGCGGCGACTCCGACGACGGCGGCGGCTTCGACTTTGACTTCGGCTCCGGCGACGGCGGCGGCTTCGACTTCGGCTCCGGCGACGGCGGATCCTTCTAGAACTTCATCAACACCTTACCGAAAGGCACAGATATGGCTGAGAAGCAGACGATCCTGGGACGGATCACCCAGCTCGCCAAGGCGAACATCAACGCCTTGCTCGACAGGGCCGAGAATCCTCAGAAGATGCTCGACCAGATGGTCCGCGACTACACGAATTCGATCGCCGAGGCGCAGGACGCCGTGGCCGTGACCGTGGGCAACCTCCGGCTCGCCCAGGCCGACTACCAGGAGGACGTCAAGGCCTCCCGCGAGTGGGGGCAGAAGGCGCTCGCGGCGTCGAACAAGGCGGAGCAGATGCGCCTGGCGGGCAACGAGCAGGACGCCGCAAAGTTCGACAACCTGGCCAAGATCGCCATTTCGAAGCAGATGGCCTCCGAGAAGGAGGCAAAGGACGCCGAGCCGCTCATCGCCTCGCAAGAAGAGGTCGTCGCCAAGCTCAAGGACGGCCTCGACCAGATGCGCAGCAAGCTCGATGAGCTCAAGACGAAGCGCAACCAGCTCGTGGCCCGCGCGAAGACGGCAGAGGCCCAAAACCGCGTCCAGGATGCGATCTCTTCGATCAACGTCCTCGATCCCACGTCCGAGCTCGGCCGCTACGAGGACCAGATCCGCCGCCAGGAGGCGCTTGCTCAGGGCAAGGCCGAGGTGGCCGTCTCGTCCCTGGACCAGCAGTTCGCCGAACTCGAAGACCATTCGCAGGACATCGAGATCGAGGCAAGGCTCGCCGCCCTCAAGAGCGGCGACGCCCCCGCCCAGATCGAGGCGCGCGACTTCAACGCCTACTGACGTCGCGGCGGCGGCTTCAGCCGCGGCTGCAGCCAACCGTCGTTTCGGCCTTAGCGAACGCCAAGGCGGAGCCCATCAAGCGCGCCCGCGCCGCCGACGCAGCGCCCCTGCCGCGCAGGAACCATTGCCTGCCAAGCAGGGGCGCTTTTGCAGACAATTCCCAGGAATGGGTTGTTAGATGGCAGTATGACCGACTCCAAGCTTCCCGAAGCAACCGTTCTCGTGGTCGACGACGAGCCGTCGATTCGAGAGTTGCTCTCCGCGTCCTTGCGTTTCGCAGGATTCGATGTTTTGTCCGCGGCCGACGGCAAAGAAGCCCTCGACCATCAGGCCGGCGCCCATCTCGATCTCGCCGTTTTGGACGTCATGCTTCCCGACATGGACGGATTCACGATCCTGCGCAAACTCCGGGAGCGCGACGCCGAGCTTCCCGTCCTGTTCCTCACCGCACGCGACGACGTCAAAGACAAAATCCAGGGCCTGACGGTGGGCGGCGACGATTACATCACCAAGCCCTTCTCTCTGGAAGAGGTGGTGGCTCGTATCCGCGCGGTCCTGCGCCGCACACATCCCTCCGACGCCGACGCCGCCGTCCTGACCTACGGCGACCTCGAGCTCAACGAGGAGACGTACGACGTACGGCGCGCCGGTCAGATCGTCGAGCTGTCACCGACCGAATTCAAGCTGCTGCGCTACCTGCTCATCAACGCCGAGAGGGTCGTGTCGAAAATGCAGATCCTCGACCACGTGTGGGATTACAACTGGAACGGCGAAGTCTCGATCGTCGAGTCCTACATTTCCTATCTGCGCCGCAAGATCGACTCGGCCGAAGCCCTGGGCATCACCGATCCCGAAGAGGCAAAGGCCATCGTCCCCTTGATTCACACGAAGCGTGGAATCGGCTACGTGCTCCGCAACACAAAGTGACGCATGACGGATAGCACCGTGGGCAGCGCCCACGTCATGAAAAGGCGGACGCTGACCTTTCGCCTCCTCATCACGTTCCTGTCGCTCCTCGCTTTGGTCATCGTCGCCCTGGGATTCGTCACGATATCGATGCTCAGGTCTTACCTCGTTCACAACGTGGACGACCAGCTCAAGTCCACCGGGCAGGTCGTCGCGAGCAAGACCCTCGCCAACATCGCGAAAATGAAGGGGAACAACTCCGCGGACGACGTCGGCCACCTCAACCTGTCGGACTATTACATCTACGTCAAGATGGAGGGGGACACGATCATCGTCCCCTCTCCCGACAACGACGCCTCCAAGAAGCCCGATTGGGACGTGGCGGGGCCGGAGTACTTCAGTCGGCAGACGTATCAACGCTACGGCAAGCCCAAAGACCCCGGGAGCTTTGCTTCGAAGAAAACCGCAGACTTCGAGACCGTCAAGGGAACGCAGTTCGGGACCCAGTGGCGCGCAATAGCCTTCAACCTCAACGACCGGCGGGGAACGACGATCGGGACGATGATCATCGCGCTCCCCCTGGCCCCCGTCGATGCGACAGTCGCCCGAATCGCCTGGGTTATTGGACTGTCAGGCGCAGCGATTGTCATCGTCGGCGCGTTCACGGCGCTGTTTTCCATCCGTTCGTCGCTCAAGCCCCTTCGCGGCATCGAGAGCGCAACCCACGCCATCGCCGACGGCGACCTCTCGCGCCGCGTCCCCAAGGGCCAGGAGGGCTCCGAGGTCGGCAAGCTCGCCGATTCCATCAACGTCATGCTCGAGCAGATCGAGCAGTCCTTCGACGTCAAGGAGCGCTCTGAGAAAAAGATGCGTCAGTTCGTCTCCGACGCCTCGCACGAGCTGCGCACTCCGCTGGCCACGGTTCGCGGCTACGCCGAGCTCTATCGCATCGGCGGCGTGCCGGACTGCGAGATCCCCGTCACGATGGACAGGATCGAATCCGAGGCTCAGCGCATGAGCGGCCTCGTCGAGGACCTTCTTCAGCTCGCCCGCCTCGACGAGAGGCGCCCGCTTTCGCTGAAAGACACGCAATTGACCGAAATAGCGATGAATGCGGCCATGGACCTGAGGGTCCGCGACGCCGGCCGCCCCACCGCCGTCATCGGCCTCGACGGCGGCCCCGCGCCGGAGATCACGATCTACGCCGATTCGGACAAGGTCACCCAGGTCGTCACGAATCTGCTCTCCAACGTTCTCAGCCACACGCCGGCCGGCACCCCGGTCGAGATAGCTCTGGGCAGACATGGGGAAGACGCCGTCGTCGAGGTTCGCGACCACGGGCCTGGCGTCGAACCTGAGGATTCCGAGCGGCTTTTCGAGCGTTTCTTCAGAACGGACTCCTCCCGGTCGCGGGCGTCGGGAGGGTCGGGTCTTGGCCTGGCCATCGTCGCCTCCGTCATGGCCGCGCACGGTGGGACGGCGCGGATCAGCGAGACGCCGGGCGGCGGCCTGACGGTGCGCCTGACCTTCCCGCCTGTTGCCCCCTCGACGGCATCGGGCGGCATCACGGCGGCCGAGGAGGCGGCACGCGTCGCGTCCTCGTCGGAGACGGAGCAGGAGTCCAAGCCCAAGGGCAAGGGCATCGGGCGGTTTAAAGGCTCGGCCAGCAAGGGCTCGGCCAGCAAAGACTCAACCGACAAAAGCCCAACCGACAAAGACCCAACCGACAAAAGCCCGGCCAGCAAAGACTAGACCGACAAAGGCTCAATCAAAGGCTCGACCGGCAGAGATTCAGCCAGCAAGGTCCGGCTGGCAAAGACCCGGAAGGGCGGCCTCACAGGCAGGGGCGGCTTGCCAGCCGGCTTTGCGCGGCGACGGTCCGGCCTTCTCACACGGAGACGATCGCGGCACGCGGAAGAGTCGGTTCCTTCCGGCGGTCTTCCTGGCTTGCCGGAGAGGCCAGGACTCAGGCGGCGTCGTCGGACTCCCCGAAGGGAGACGTTCCGTCCTCGTCGACGGGGTGGGGCGTGTGCTGTTCGAGCATGAGCTCAATCGCGTGGAAGACCCTCGCCATATAGCCCTCCGGGGACTCCCCTTCGCGCCCGTTCATGGGCCTGCCGATGAACAGGCACACTTCAGATCGAAACTTCGGCAGAAACCTCCCCACGGGCATTGCTTCGTGCCCGCCGAGCATGGCGATGGGGACGATCGGCACCCCCACCTGCATGGCGAGGGCCGCTGCGCCCGCCTTCGGCTGACCGATCTTGCCGCTGCGCGAGCGCGTGCCCTCGGGGAAAACGAGAATCGGCACGCCGGCCCGCAGCAGGCGGCCCGTCATGCCCGCGGCCTTGCTGTGCTCGACGCTCTCGCGCTTGCCCTTGCGCAGGATCGGGTAGGTGTTGAAGAAGATGGACGTGAGGGAGGAGATCCCGCGTTTGCGGTAGAAGTAATCCGCTGCGGCGCCGGTGGCGAGCTTTTCTGTGATCCAGTCGGGCAGAAGCGAGAAGACCATGGGCGCGTCCAGGTGCGAGGAATGGTTGGGCACCAAGATGAAGGCGCCTTCCAGGCCCTTGACGTTTTCCTCCCCCAGAACCTCGGTTTTCAAGTAGGTCGACATGACCGGCCGGGTCATGTACCTGCGCACGCGATGGCGCCTTTTGGCCTTCTTCTCGTCGAGATATCGGTCAACCGGCTCGAGGTTCTCCGTCACCCGTCGCGCCCCCTCACGATCTTCTGTGTCACGGCGCCGACAGCGCGCTGCGGGGCGTATCGAGCGAGGGCCGAGGCCACCTTGAACTTCACAGAAGGCGTGACGTAGGTCTTTCCGGCGTCGACGGCTCGAAGCGTCTCCTCGACGACGGCGTCGGCGTCGAGCCAGACGGCGTCGGGAAGGTTCGACGTAGTGATGCCCGCTCGCGCATGGTGCTCCGTGCGCACCCACCCCGGCATGAAGGTCACAACCTGAACTCCGTGGGGTCGCATTTCCAGCGCGAGCGCCTGCGACCACGTTTTCACGAGGGCTTTGATCGCCGAATACAGGCCCATGGGAACGAGGCCCGAAACCGAGGCCGTGTTGACGACGACGCCGTGGCCGCGAGCCTTCATTGCGGCGGCGGCAACGGCGCCGACTTCGACGACGGCGGAGGCCATGAGATCGATGGCCTCCCGCAGCGGCGCCGTGTCCGTTGTGGCGAGAGGGTGGCGAAGGCCCTTGCCCGCGTTGTTGACGAGGACCTCGACTTGTTCCTCGTCGATGTAGGAGCAGACCTTTGCCACGCCCTCCGATTGGGAGAGATCGGCGGGAAGCGCGACAACGTCGACGCCCAGCGAGGAGAGCTCGGCGGCGACCGATTCCAAGCGGGCCTCGTTGCGGGCCACGAGCGCGATGTCGCATCCGCGTGCCGCCAAAGCTCGGGCGAAAGCCAATCCGATCCCGGAGGTTCCCCCCGTCACCAGAGCTCTTCCGCGCAGCGGCGACGGCGAGGCCGATCTCTTCGAAAACTTCACATCACTACGTTAGGGCATTTCGCCCCATTGCGTGGACTCAAAGCGCCAACTACGCAAAAGCAAGGGAGCTCCCCAGCCGCCGAATGTGCGATTTCAGCCAAGAGGACTAGTATGGCTGGCCTAAGGTAGGAGGTTTCGATGCACGTCGACATTCCGCAGTGGCTGCCGCAGGCGTACGTGCGGGCAGTCCAAGCGGCTGGCTCCCCTTTGTCGAAGGAGGAGCTCGCCGTAGCATGTCGCGACGTTCTCCAACGATGGTCGTCCGACGACAGGCACTATCACGGACTTCAGCACCTGATGGACATCGCGGCGAGCGTGGAGACCCTGACGCCGCAGATGCACCGCCCCGAGCTGGTTCGGCTGGCTGCCTGGTACCACGGCGTCGTCTTCTCAACCGAGGCGAAAGACACGTACACCCGCAACGGCGGAGAGGACGAGGCGGCCTCCGCGGAGGTCGCATACGAAGATCTGCTGCGCCTCGGCGTTCCTGAGGACAACGCCCGCCGCGTGGCCGAGCTTGTCAGGGGAATCCGCTCAAAGTGCGATCCGCGGTCGAGTGACACGGCCAAGCTCGATGCGATCGACATCGACCTGCTGGCCCTGCGCGACGCACACATGGGGACGCTCGCGGTCGAGCCCCAGCGCTACAAGAAGTACATAGAACGAGTTCGCAAAGAGTACAGTCACATCCCCACCGTTCTTTTCCTGCGCGGACGCCAGGAGATCATTCGCCATCTGCTCGGGCGCTCAGCGCTCTTCATCACGCCCCTGGCCCGCCAGTGGGAAGAGACCACCCGGGAGAATCTACAAGCCGAGTCCCAGCGGATCGCCGCCAAAATTGAGGCCTTGTCGGAGCAAGACGGCGCTCCGGCGACCAACGAGCGAAAGGCCATGGCCGCCAGGGTCCCGGAGGTCGAAGAAGACCCCCGGCCCACGCTCGTTCCTCACGCACGAATCTTCACGCCCGCCTCCGCGCAATCGCCTCTCTCAGCAGTCACGCCTCCCTACCCGGCAAGCGCCCCGTCTCCCGCGACGGGATCATTCGCGGACGTTCAGGCCGTCGCGCACGGCAACGACGGGCAAAGCCGCGTCGGCGCCGGAGGCCGCACAGAAGCCCAGGGGCGGGTTTCAGGTTCCACGGGGCAGGTTTCGAGCCTTGAGTCCTGCGGCGAGCGGTTCGCACCGGGCGAGAAGATCCCGACGGACCTGAGCCCTGAGGAGCTCAAGCAGCTCAAACGCGAAAAGCTGGCCGCACAGGTGCGCAAACGGATTGAGGACCGCCATCAGGCGGGACGCTGCACGGGCGACGCCCAAGCGGGCTCCGGCGGCGCCCTGACCGAGACGGGCACGATCCGCGCCGTCGGCGCCGCCATGCAGGGCAAGGCAGAGGCGGGCAAAACGGAGTCAGAGAACACGGAGGCCGACGGTCTGAGGGACGCAGGCGCCCGTGCTGCCGTGGGAGGCCTGAACACAGCCGCGAGCCCCCACGCTCCCGACGGCCTTAAGACGGCGAACTCGCCGTCGGAGAAAGCCGCCCCCGTGGCATCCGGCGAATGGGACAACGTGCTCGGCTCCAGCCTCAGCCGCTCGGCAGAAGAGGACGCCGCCGGGCAGGGAAGCGCCGCAGGGGCGGAGTCCTGGCGATTGGCCTTTCCAAAAGGGAGGCACGGCTACAGAGTTCTTTCGGCTGCCACCCCCGAGTGGGTCGACGACGAAGAGGAGGCCGCCGCGGCGCAGGAGTCTCACGCGAGCGGAATGGAGCGCGAGCCCGACCTGTGAGGCACAGCTGAGGCGCAGCAGCCCTGCGACGCACGCGAGGGGCGGGAACCTGAAGGTTCCCGCCCCTCGCGTATGGCAGAGAGACTGCCGATGCGGCCTCGCGGCTTAGTACATGCCGCCCATGCCGCCCATATCGGCGTCGGCGCCGCCCGCGGCGGGCTTCTCCGGCAGGTCGGCCACGACGGCCTCGGTGGTCAGGAACAGGCCGGCGATGGACGCCGCGTTCTGCAGAGCGGAACGAGTCACCTTCACCGGGTCCATGACGCCGTCGGAGAGAAGGTCGCCGTACTCGCCGGTCGCGGCGTTCAGGCCGCTGCCCTTGGGGAGGTTGCGGACCTTCTCGGCCACGACTCCGCCTTCGAGGCCGGCGTTCTCAGCGATCTGCTTGAGCGGGGCCTCGATGGCGATCTTGACGATCTGCGCGCCGGTCGCCTCGTCGCCCTCGGGTTCGAATCCCTTGTAGGCTTCCTCGGCGGACTGGATGAGGGCGACGCCGCCGCCGGCGACGATTCCCTCTTCGACGGCCGCCTTCGCGTTGCGAACGGCGTCCTCAATGCGGTGCTTGCGCTCCTTGAGCTCGACTTCGGTCGCGGCGCCCGCCTTGATGACGGCGACGCCGCCGGCGAGCTTGGCCAGGCGCTCCTGCAGCTTCTCGGTGTCGTACTCCGAAGTGGAGTTCTCAATCTGCACCTTGATCTGCGCGACGCGTCCCTCGATCTGCTCGGGGGTTCCGGCGCCGTCGACGATCGTCGTCTGGTCCTTGGTCAGCACGACCTTGCGGGCGCGGCCCAGCATGTCGATGTCGGTGTTCTCAAGCTTGAGCCCGACGGTCTCGGAGATGACCTGGCCGCCCGTGAGGATGGCCATATCCTGGAGCATCTCCTTGCGGCGGTCACCGAAG
>ERZ772807.130-NODE-130-length-48805-cov-6.456718_pt1 | contig 48805 bp, 29 predicted proteins | sample MGYA00511472_ERZ772807 | MGnify/ENA primary metagenome ERZ772807 (study PRJEB29015, sample SAMEA2737947) | human oral metagenome | biome: human oral; feature: human-associated habitat; material: dental | place: China | collected 2039 ... | reverse complement strand
GCTGCGTGCCGACCGAAGCGGCGATCTGTCGGGTGTTCTTGATGTTGTTGATCTTGGCGCCGTCGATGGACTGGTAGGCCACGCCAGCGCGGAACGAACCCCAGTCACCCAGCAGGCCGACGCTGTAGGCGTCGTTCAGCTTGTTCAGGCGATCGTTGCCAGCCGGCGCGGTGGCCTCGCCGGAGGCGTAGGCAACGGCCAGCGTCAGGCCGCCCATGGAGGGGGTGGCGTAGCTGATGGCGTTGTCGACCTTGTCGACGATGCCGGCCAGGTCTTCACTGTTGTAGTACCAGCTCTGACCCGTCACGTCGCCAGCTTCGATGGCGCCCTTGATGGGGCTGTCCTGACGACCCAGCTTGACGGTACCGAAGCCACCGTTCAGGCCGACCCACGATTGGCCGGACCAGAAGCGATCCGTATCAGCCAGCCGGCCGTTGTCGGCGTTGGCTTCGTATTCCAGGTTGAAGATGGCTTTCAGGCCATTGCCCAGTTCTTCGGAACCGACGATGCCGACCTTGGAGCCATCCCAGACGCCGTCGTTGACCTGCAGGTCGCTCTTGCCGGAGCTATTGGCGTGTTTGTTCAGGCTCTCGACGGCCACATCGACGCTACCCGTCAGCTGGATGCTGGTCTGGGCTTGGGCGAATGCGGGCACAGCTGCCACAACGGCCAGCGCAACAAGCGATTTTTTCATTGTTCAATCTCCTAGGTTTCTGAACTCGATCGGTCGTGAGCCACTGCCGGGCGCGTTACCGAACGAGACTCCCCGAGGCTGGCTCGGCAGGAAGTCAAAATCTATTCTCCGCAAATTCCGCGAGCGGTCAAAGATCAGGAGCGTTCCACGGGGCAAAAACGACGCGACTGTTGCTTTTTGGGGACGTTGATGGCGCTGGACGGCGAGATTGCGTGCATGAATGGCGCGCAGCGGAGGTGTCCGGTTCGTACGCGTTCTTCAAGCTGTTTGCAAGGAAAGGAGGCTAGTGCCCGGTGTTTCCGGGGAGGTTTGGCTCAGGAGAAGGGTGCGGGTGACTGTGTCGTTGCAGCGTGCAGATGTGGTCGGGCGGCGGCAGAGTGGGGGAGCGGTTTGTGCGGGTGAGCCTCGGGATGCGTTGGTCACGATGGCGGTGGCGCCTCATCGAATTTATGTGGCTTCCAGAGCGACTAAAGCATCGCTGTGTAGGGTTGGGGTGAGCTTCGGTTGGAGAAAAAGTTATTTAGGTCGGTATCCCGTAAGCGGCTGATCAACTTAGGCGGAGTCGGAATGGCATTTGGTGCGATCCAAAGACGATAAAAGAAGTCGCAAATCAAAGGAAAAATAAAAGAGGTCTATCCTCGTCAGATAAACCTCTTTCGTACACCGCCAGGGACTCGAACCCTGGACCCACTGATTAAGAGTCAGTTGCTCTACCAACTGAGCTAGCAGTGCATGCTTTTGTTTTGCGGATGCAAAGGTAGGAGTTTTCGTAGAACTAACAAAGCCCTTGCGCCAAAAAAATGATTTTTTTTGCACAAGGACTTTGATTTTGTTCGTTTAGGCCTGATTATGCGGCTGATTTTGTGCGCTCCTTGAACATAAGCGTAAAGAAAACGAGGACACAAAGTGCGTAGCCGGCGAAAATAAACCAGCACGTCGGCCAATCGCCTACGGTATAAATGTTCCCATTGTGCGATATGGGGTGCGTCATCTTGTTAATCAGCCATTGTGCGCCCAATGTGCCGACCGTTGCGCCAATACCATTGGTCATTAGCATAAACAATCCTTGTGCGGCAGAGCGGATGCTGTCGTCCGTGGCCCGATCAATGTAGAGCGAGCCGCTGATGTTGAAGAAGTCGAACGCAACGCCGTAGACCAACATTGAGAGAATGAACATCCAAAGTCCCGGACCCGGATTGCCCAAACCAAACAAGCCGAAGCGGAAGACCCAGGCGGCCATCGCGATGATCATTACTTTTTTGATGCCGAAGCGCTTTAGGAAGAACGGAATCAGCAAAATGCAGCACGTTTCGCTGATTTGCGAGATCGAAATAATGATATTTGTGTGTTGCACCCCGAACGTCTCGGCGTATTCCGGCATTGCCGCGAAGCTACTTATGAATGGGTTCGCGAAACTATTCGTAATCTGTAAGCTGACACCCAATAGCATTGAGAAGATTAAGAACAGCGCCATATCCTTACGCTTAAAGAGCGCAAAAGCGTTGAGTCCGAAGGCTTCAGCAAAGCTCTTTTTGCGCCCGTCTTTGATGATGGGGCAAGCGGGTAGCGTGAAGGCGTAAGCAAAGAGCACTAAGCTGAGCACACCTGAAGCAATAAACTGACGATAGTCGGCTTGGATTCCGGCTAAGTCGACAAACCACATCGCGCAGATGAAACCGATCGTGCCAAAGACGCGTATGGGCGGAAAATCCTTCACCGTATCCATACCGGCGCGCGTTAATATCGTATAGGCCACCGAATTGGTGAGCGCCAGTGTCGGCATGTAGAAAGCCACGCTCAAAGTGTAGAGCGTAAAGAAGATACCGAAGCTCCACGTCGGCGTGCTCTGCTGATAGAGTGCGGCCGCAATCAGCAGCGTGCCCGCCAATAAATGACAAATGCCCAATAGTCGCTGTGCCGGAACAAAGCGGTCGGCGATCATACCTATTAAAGCCGGCATAAAAATCGAGACTACGCCTTGGATAGAGTAGAACCACGCAATCTCAGTGCTGAGTCCGATGTTGCCTAAGTAGCGCCCCATAGCTGTCAGGTAAGCTCCCCAAACGGCGAACTCCAGAAAATTCATCAAGATGAGGCGGATTTTCAGATTGAAATGATTATTGTTCATAGAGCAATTTCTTGATTTGACGAACTAAAACGCGCTTGCTTAAGCGCTCGGCATACGTGCAGCAAATGACGTGGTCCTTATTGACCAAATAAAGCTTTGGCAAACCTTTCGCCCCAAACGCATCATATACTTGCCGATCCGGTTGTGCGGAATAAGGAAGTGTCAGTTGCTTATCCGTCCAAAAGGATTTGATCGACTCTTCCGTTTCTGCACGAGAGATACATATAATATTTACGTCGGGAAAGCGCTCACTTATTTTTTGCAAGTGGGGCAATTCGCGCCGACAATCCGAGCATCCGGTGTTGAAAAAGGCCAAGATTGAAACCGTCCCTTTGAGATCAGCTTCGGTAAGCATTTGTCCGTTGTTCAACAGAATGGAAAAAGCGGGGATCTTGTCGCCCACAGTGCAAGTTTTGCTCGGAGTGGTTGCACCCTGCTGCGCACGTGCGTCTGCCAGCAGGCTTCCTAAGAGCGCTAAGCCGCAGTAGACTAGCAGTCGGAGCCTTTTAGCCGCTTCCCCTACGCGCTTGGTAGCACCGGACGTGTTGTTTCTGAAAGTGTACATTGTGTTTTTATTGTGCTTAGTCCATACCGTGGCCGAGATGTCTTGACCGCAAGCCCCTGTATAGCTTGCAAATGTATAAAGAAGTATTCAAAATGGGCCACTTCATCGGGCAATTATTCTCGCTCGTCTCTAATTTTTTCTCGGCCGACTGCGGGAAAAGGCGTGGAGGTGCGAATCGGGGCGGCGGCGAAGTCTTTTGCGACCCTTCGGCCGCTTTGGCTTTTTCTGTCCGTGGAGCAATTGCCGGCCATAATCGTTGTCCGGCCGTCACCGTCTGCGGGTTTTGGGCGTTGAGAAGGGCGTTTTTATTGTTTGCCGGCAGCAAACCATTGTTTGGCGGCAGCAAATCATCGTTTGGTCGGAGCAAACTATCGTTTGGTGGCAGCAAACAAAAAAAGTGCAAGGCCTTATCGTTCGCTTTTGGTCGAAAGTTTGCGTCTATTGCCCTCGTAAGGTCGCTTTGAGTGTAGCTGCATCATTTTGTGTAAATCTACCGAAAAAATAGCGTAGGTCGGCAACTTTTTTTCAGTAGATAAGGGAGGACGGTAAATCAACTATAATGCCTTGGTATAAGGGCCGAGTGTTTGTATTTTTTTCATTGCAAATGTTTATCTTTGCCCGAAAAACACGGTAATGGAGAAGCAAAAGATCCTCTTTGTGTGTCACGGCAATATATGCCGAAGTCCTATGGCGGAATTTCTGATGAAGAAGCTCGTAAAAGACGCCGGAAGAGCGCAAGAATTTGAGATCGACAGTGTGGCTACGTCTACGGAGGAAATAGGTAACGATATGTACCCTCCGGCTCAGCATTGTCTGCGCAGTCATGGCGTGCCATTCGAGCCTCGAGAGGCACGGCAGATGACGCAAGCCGACTATGATTATTATGACCGGATTTTCGTGATGGACAGAAACAACCTCCGACGGCTCCACACGATTGGAATCGAAGACAAGGAAGACAAAATAAGCCTACTGATGGCGCTCATCGGCGAAAATCGCGAAGTGGCTGACCCGTGGTATACTCGTGATTTTGAGAAGACCTACGCTGATCTTTGCGCAGCGCTTCCAAAGATTCTGTGACGCTGCTTTTTTCAGCTACGCCCAAAGTGCGCCCGGATTGTGAACAAAGCGCCATCTGATCATCTCGATGATGCTGTTTGCGCAATGGTCGCAAGTCTGCTCCCATCCCCCTCGTAAGGTCGTTTTGAAAAGGTCTAAGCACCGCCGCGCTTTGCATTCTTAGTTTGTTTTGCAGCGGCCGTTTCCGAAAATGCTTCGGCCGCGCGGCTGGTAAACTTCTCGCTTTTCGTTTTTATGTCTTTATAAGTTTTTTATCTGCTAATATTAAAAAATGCGGGGGCTAAGACTGCGTTTTTTTGCTACTTTATATAAAAATGTCAGATGGTTTTCTTTATATTTGCACGCAATATTCTGAAGCAGTCTGGCGCGTGTGTCGCTGCATTGCGTTGAAATAATGGCGGAACATAAAGAAGACAATACAATAGAAGGCCCTGCGGCGACGAACTTGCGGCGGGCGCAAAAGCAGATGGCTCGTGCTGAATCAAGACCGGCCCTTGATGCTGATTGGAGTTACTTCTTTACGCACAATGCCCGACTCAAGCACATCACACAAAAGCTGAAGGCGGACAATTGCTTTCCTACGTTCGTGCATCAATCGTGCAAATATATTCGTAATCACGACAAAGTGTGCAAGCATTTGCGCCCGACGATCAGCGGACTCATCTTTATTCAAGGGGAAGTAAAGGCTATCGAGGCCTACTTCAAAGAACGCTTGCCGGAACTGTACTTGGCGCGCGATTATGCTACGCGCTGCGTGGCCCGAATTCCGCACGCCGTGATGCAACCCTTTATGAAGATCGCCGAACTTGACGCTACGCGCATCCGTTTTCTGCTTCATCCGTTTGAACATTACGCCGGTAGTCAGCTCGTTCGTATAACTTCCGGTCCAATGGCGGGCTTGGAGGGTTACATTATTCGGATAGACCGCGATCGAAAACTGGTTCTGCGCGTAGGAGATATGACGATTGCCGTCGGCGGAATCCATCGCGAATCGTTTGAAAACGTAGCGGATTATATCCGTATGCGACGCGCTGAAGAGCACGAAAGTGTGGCTGCTTCGGAAGAGGGTCTGACGGAGTTGCAAACGGCTGTGGAGCGAACGCTTTTCAAGCCGCAGACGTCGACTGACCGTCTGCTGCTCGCCGGTAGCGGGGCGCGCTGGATCGAAACGGCGCAGGAGCGGCAGGCGCAAGCCGACTGGGGCGCGGCGCTCCAGATTTTGTGCTATCTATGGGAGCGCTTAGCGGCTTTTCGTCAGGATTTGATGCTCACGGATATTGCCGGGCGGGAGCTGATTACTCGCTTGAGTCGACAGGTTTCGATGCAGCTCGATGCGCTGCTTGATGCGCCGAATCGGCCGGAAGACGTCGCGGAGAAAATTGAGGTCTGGCGCGATGAAATTTTGCTGCGCAACGGCTTTGCCTGCGTCGGCCGTGATTCTACTCCGACGCCGGCCGCTGCTGAACGCCACTGAGCGAATGCGACGCGGTGCAGCGCAAAAAAAAGAACAAAAAAAGGAAATAAAAATAAGAGCATACCGCAATTTTTGTGCAATTGGCGCGTTACATAAAGAAGAAACCCAAGCAACATACCTGAAGAAAGGTCGTCCGCAGTGCGATATCCTGCATCAAAACCTCCGCTTCAGGCCTTTGAAAGTAAGAGGGGCTGCTCGCAACCTCTTGACAACGACGCCTCAAATAGTTGGAATCAAAGTTTAAACTATGTTCTACCGACCAAAGGCTGCATTTACATCTTTGATAGTCCGCCGCGACGCGATTGTTCTTAAAGCAAAGTAAAAGCATACAATGACGCTATTCGCCATATTAATGAGCTTCGTCGCCAGTGCCTTAGTTTCGGCGCTGATGATTCCGCGCATCATACTCATATCCTTTCGCCGGAAACTTTTCGATACCGTCAACGAGCGAAAAGTCCACACCGGCATCGTTCCGCGTTTGGGCGGCATCGCCTTTACGCCGGCATTGATCTTTGCTTATACGCTCCTTTACGGCTTGGGAACCATCTTGCAGGGCGTCACCGACAATCGTGAGGTCGACATCTTGGCTGCTAAGCCGCCGACGCTCGGACTTTGCGCCCTCATATTATTGTATGTAGAGGGTATAGCTGACGATTTGAACGGCGTAAATTACAAGCTGAAGTTTTTAGTTCAAACGATTTGCGCCCTTTTGATCGTACTTTCAGATCTGTGGATCAATAATCTTTATGGGCTCTTCGGGGTTTATGAGATTTCGCCCTTTATCGGGCAGCCGCTAACCGTGCTCTTGATCGTCTATATTATAAATGCCATCAATTTAATTGACGGTATCGACGGCTTGGCTTCAGGTTTGAGTATGGTGGCCTTGTTCTTCTTCGGCGTGCAGTTTGCCGGGCAGGGCGTAGTGGCAGGTGCGGGCATCGCGTTTGCGTTGCTGGGCGCTCTGGTTCCGTTCTTCTATTATAATGTCTTTGGCAAAGTGGAGCGGCACAACAAGATCTTTATGGGCGATTGCGGCAGTCAGGTTGTGGGCTTTATTTTGGGCTTGCTGGGCGTGATTTTCGTGATGCCAAGCTCCGCCGGCGTTACCGATGCTACGCCTTTTATTATGGGCTGGGCGGTTCTGCTCATTCCGGGTTTGGATGCCATCCGCGTAATGGTGTTGCGGATGCTCCACGGTCGACACCCGTTCAAGCCGGATAAGACCCACATCCACCACAAGCTGTTGGCGCTCGGCTTAAGTCAGCGCTCAACGCTCGTCCTTCTGCTTACGTTCGACGTGTTCTTTATCTTGATCAACGTAGGTGCAGCTTACAAGCTCAATATCAACCTCATTTTCTTGGGCGACATAATTGTGTTTTGCTTGCTCCAATACGGCGTTACTTTGCTCATACGTGCCCGCCGCCGGCGGCAAGCCGCCGGCGCGGCTGATTCGGCTGACGGTCTCGAAGTTGCGATGACTGAGGCGCAGTGTGCCACTGTATCATCTTCAGAGCATATTTTGTATCATATGCGTACCGAAGAAAATCGCCTCCAATATATAGTTGTTTCTCCGATGCCCAATATGAACTCGTGGATCGCTTATGGTAAGGCCGCTTTTGCTTTACATAATTTGTTTGAGCATAAAGGTATTGAAAACTATACCTCATCCTTCTCTACCGATAAGCAGATGCCCTATACTTGGGTTAGCAATGTTGTGTTCAGAAAGCTGTTGCTCAACATAGAACATCAGAAAGAGAACGACCATATCATCATCCGCTATCCTGCCAAATCGGATAAAATGGCCTATAAGCATTGGCTCGAACTGCTCAAGGATCGAGATCCGAGTACGGAGCCGGCATCCTTAGTGCCCTTGCACAAATAATAAGATCTTCAATCCCTCTATATTCATCCCGCCATCGGCCGTAAGCGTGCCGCGTGGCGGGATTTTGTTTTGCCAATTCCGTTTGCAGACGCGGCCAATAGAAAACGCAGCGACTCTTTTTGCGTAAGAGCCGCTGCGTATTTGAAAAGTATCGAAAAACTTATTGAATGCTAAACTTCTGATTCCATTGTCCGATGCGTGCTACGTAAACGCCGCTCGCCAAATTCGGTAATGCCACGACGTTAGAGCCTTTATCCAATTTCTGCGTCAAGACCGTGCGCCCCGCAGCGTCAATGACGTAAAGCTGGTCTTGTGTAGCCTTGCCTTCCATTTTAATATAGAGTGCGCGGCCGGAAGACATCAGCGACAATGACGGGTTAACGACCTCCGGCGTTTGAATGCCAACCTCTACACCCTCATATGGGTTGCGACCCTCGTTAACGCCGTCGAGAAAGTTAAAGATTTGCCAATGAATCTTCTTGGCTGCTTCCACATCAGCTTGGCGAATGACGTTCTTATCTCCTTTCGGCGTGTTCACAACGAAAGCTTCGCCCGGTTCCATCGCGCTACGTGCAGGCAGCGAAGCAATCATAGCCGTCATTGCTTCCCCGTTTATTTCGTTGCCGTAGCATTGCAAAACCATCAGCGCCCTGTTCGAACTCAAATCCAACGACTTTAGTTGTGCATTAGCTGCGCCCAGCGTTCTCAGCATACTGTTTGCGCCCGTTGAGAGTTCTTTAATCGGGTTCGATGAACAGCTAAACAGCGTCAATTGTGGGATTAGTTCCAGCTCCAATTCGCTAAAATTATTCTCCATCACATAAAGCACCTTTATATCCGGTGTGCGCTCCAGCGCCAAGTGTGACAACGCATTGCCTTGGGCGTAAAGATTGATCAGTCCGGCGTGTTTACCATCCTTTTCGATCGGAAAAGTCAGCGTGTTCAAGCGGTTATAGCCGCAAGCTAACGTATGTAGCTCATAGAGATTTGAGACATCCAGCAACGTCAGTTGATTATCGCGACAGTCGAGCAGTTCAATTTTTGTGTTTTGTGAAACATCCAACGTTGTGAATTTATTTGCTGCGCAGTAGAACTCCTTCAACTTTTTGTTTGCAGCAATCGAAATGTTCTCCAGCAAGTTGTTGGCGCACGTAGCTTCACGCAGCTCCTCGCATTTAGAGAGGTCGAGCGAGGTCAAGTTGTTTCCGCCGCAATAGAGTATGCGCAGATTCCTCTGTGATGAAAGGTCGAGCGTCTTAATCGCATTGCGCGTGCAAGAGAATTTAGTCAAATTCGGGCAGTTACTCAGATTTATTTCATTCAGTTTGTTTTCATCCACGTCGAGTTCGAGCAGAAACTGGCACGGCGTGGGATCCAGCGTTGTGATCTGATTCTTGTAGAGATAAAGCTCTTGCAAGTTTGCGTTGTGACTGAGATCGATTTTCTTCAATTGATTGCGGCCTGCCAAGAGTTTAAGAAGCTGTGGTGCGCCCGAGATATCAATCGACGTCAAATCATTTTGCGCGCAGTTGAGCCCCGTAATATTTCCGTAGATCGTAATCTTTTTATCCACGCACGTAAAATCGATTTGCCCGCCGAAGTTTGTTACCGGCTCGTCTTCGTCGCAGGTTCCGTTATTGTTCAAGTCGACCCAAACATTGCCCATTTCCTCTTCGTCAGCATTGATGATAAATGTCCACTCATCGAGATCTTCGCCCGTAGTAAGTATTATTTTGGGCTGATCCGTCGAGTAGCCTTTAGGCTTGCTTTGATCCGCGAGGGCCGGCGTACAAAAAGCTGCGCTCAGCACCAATCCGGCGGAGAGATGTAAAAGTTTTGAATGCATAATGTAAAATTAACTATGTTAGACATATTGATTTAGAAGCGCACAAGGCAAGTAAAGAAGCCGGCCAAGCGCTAAACTAAGTTGGTTGTGCTTGCAAATTTACATAAAAAGCCCGTTATTCGTAGAACAAACGCTTTCCCAAATTAAATTTTCTCGTGCCCCGCGTTCTTCTTTTCACACCACGAACCGAGCAGGACTTAGACCGCTCTGACAGCTTTAAGGTGGCCCAATATTTCCTCCCTCTTTTGAGACTGAAAATGCATATTTTTTGCCCATTTCATCGCAGATTAGCCTATTTTTCGCCTACTTCAATATGCGTAATTTCGGAAGTGAACAATTTAAATCTTAATGCCTGTTCAAAAGTCTAAATCTACCATCCCTTCCGACTGTAATAACCGGATTATTCTCCCATTTTATTCCCCTAAAAAGCCTTAAAGAAGTAGTCCTATCTCCAAAAGCCCGCGTAAAATGCAAAAATCCCTTTCACGGCGGCTGATTAAACAGCCATTGATACCCCATTTCGCAGCGCCGCCTACGCAAGCAATTATTGTTTGCCGGCAGCAAACCATCGTTTGCCGGCAGCAAACCATCGTTTGGTGACAGCAAACGAATCGCCTATGCGCGTTGCTTGTTGAAAATGATAGCCTTATCCCGTTTGTAGTTTGCGTAAAGATGGCCTAAATCTTAATATCCGCGTTGCATTACTTGTCGTGCGCAATAGCGATTCGTAACTCCACTTGAGGAAGGTAGACCTACCCAAAAGCGTTAGGGCTGTTCGTTTGTCACCTCCAAACGGCTTCAAATAACGAGAAAATGAAGTTTTTCACAAGGGCAAAATTGCTATTTTAGAATAAGCAAAAGGAGGATTTTGGTGGAATTACAACGCTCTTTTGTAAGATTTACTTTGCAAATGAATTTACATGGAATCTACATAATTAGGATGCTTGAAAAAATATAAATAGCTGTCATATAAAAGCTTAGCGGAATTTTCTTTTTCTAAAAACCTACATGTTTTCTTATATTGTCTGCAAGTGATTGTTAAGCGTTGTATTTTTGCAAAACAAAAACCAAACAATCAGATTATAATGAAAAAGATCCTTTCTGTCTTGTTCCTCTTCGTTGCAACCGTACTCGGATTGCACGCACAAGAGTTGGTCTCACCCAATGGCAATTTTAAGATGACGTTCAGTTTGAACGCCGCGGGACGCCCCGTATATTCGTTAACCTACAAAGGGAGAACCGTTGTTCGCCCCTCGATGTTGGGCCTCGAACTCAAACGCGAGGATCCCAATGCTGCGGTCGACTTCGAGTTTAAGCAGCGCAAAGACGCCGGAACTTTGGATCAGAAAGCCGATTTAATGACAGGCTTCCGCTTGACTAAGACCGAAACCTCCGCTTTCGATGAAACTTGGCAACCCGTTTGGGGCGAAGAAAGCAGCATTCGCAATCATTATAACGAAATGGCTGTAACGCTCGAACAGCCGAAAAATGATCGCTATATTATTATCCGCTTCAGATTGTTTGATGACGGACTCGGCTTCCGTTACGAGTTCCCCTCGCAGAAGAATTTGACCTACTTCACCATCAAAGAAGAGCGCTCGCAGTTTGCTATGGCGGGCGACCACACTGCTTGGTGGCTTCCGGGCGACTACGATACGCAGGAGTATGAAACCGTTACGTCTAAACTGTCTGAAATACGCGGCAAAATGAAGGCCGCAATCACCCCTAATTCTTCACAAACCCCGTTCTCGCCGACCGGCGTACAGACGGCGTTGATGCTAAAAACGGCCGACGGCCTCTATATCAACTTGCACGAAGCTGCTTGCCTTGACTACTCGACCATGCACCTCAACTTGGACGACAAGACGATGACCTTCGAAAGCTGGCTCACGCCCGATGCACGTGGAGACAAGGGCTATATGCAGACCCCTTGCGTATCGCCGTGGCGCACGATTATCGTTGGCGAAAAAGGAGCTGATATCCTGGCTTCCCGTATGACGCTCAACCTCAACGAGCCGTGCAAAATAAAAGATACGAGCTGGATCAAGCCGACAAAATACATCGGCGTTTGGTGGGATATGATTACGAATAAAGGTACGTGGGCTTATACCGACGACTTACTGACCGTAAGACTCGGCGAAACCGATTATACGAAAACAAAACCCAACGGAAGACACAGTGCAAACACAGCCAACGTGAAGCGCTACATCGATTTCGCAGCCGAACACGGCTTCGACGCCGTCCTCGTAGAGGGCTGGAACGAAGGTTGGGAAGACTGGTTTGGCCACGAAAAAGACTCCGTTTTCGATTTCGTGACGCCGTATCCTGATTTTGACGTTAAAGGCATTCACGCTTACGCTGCCTCAAAAGGCATTAAGATGATTATGCACCACGAAACGTCTGCGTCGACGCGCAACTACGAGCGCCATCTCGATAAAGCTTATCAATTTATGGTAGACAATGGTTATCCTGCCGTAAAGAGCGGCTATGTGGGCAACATGTTGCCGCGTGGCGATCACCACTACGATCAGTGGATAAATAATCACTACCTCTATTGCCTGACGAAGGCTGCTGATTATAAATTGATGGTTAATGCGCACGAGGCAACGCGTCCTACGGGTATCTGCCGCACATATCCTAACTTGATCGGTAACGAAAGTGCGCGCGGAACGGAATATGAGGCTTTCGGCGGCAACGCTGTAGATCATACGACCATACTTCCTTTCACCCGACTCATAGGCGGACCGATGGACTACACACCCGGTATCTTCGAGATGGACCTTTCAAAGATGAATCCTAACAACGGCTCAAGAGTACGCTCGACCTTGGCACGCCAATTGGCGCTTTACGTGACGATGTATAGTCCGTTGCAGATGGCAGCCGACATCCCCGAACATTATCAAGCCCACATGGATGCCTTCCAGTTTATTAAAGATGTGGCGTTAGACTGGGATAAGAGTTTGTATCTCGAAGCAGAGCCCGGCGATTACGTTACCATTGCCCGTAAAGCCAAAGGCACGGACAACTGGTTTGTAGGTTGTACGGCAGATGAGAACGGCCATACATCTAAACTCAACTTCGACTTCCTCACACCCGGGGCAAAATATGAGGCAACTATCTACGCCGATGCCAAAGATGCGAGCTGGGATAAAAATCCGAAGGCTTACACGATTAAAAAGATGGTCGTAACGAACAAAACTAAACTCTCGCTTCGCGCTGCAAGCGGCGGTGGCTTCGCAATCAGTATCATCCGTAAATAAACATATATCGTAGTGCCAAAACAGCGGATGCTTAGCATCTGCCGTTGCGGCACTATCGTATGTTCTTGCGCCGACGCAGCCCGCAACGGCGCTCTATCGTAGCAAGAACTCATCCTATTGCACACATATATAAATAAACAAATTATAAACACAGACAAATGAGAAAGCAATTAAGCCAAAGATTTTTGCTCTTGCTGGCAGGAATCTTAGTTTCCTTCTCCGCCTTGGCACAGACCATAACGGTGAAGGGACACGTTCAAGACACTCAGGGCGTGCCGGTGGTCTTTGCTACGGTGGCGTCGACGACAACGAAGGCGTCAACCAATACAGATGACAACGGTAACTTTACCTTGCAGACGCAAAAGGGTGCTACGCTTCGTGTTTCCTATATCGGTTATAAAACCGTGACGGTTAAGGCGGAGGAAAACCTGAAAATCGTCTTGGAAGAAAACAACGACTTGACCGAAGCTGTGGTAGTCGGCTACGCAAAGGTGAAGAAGTCGGACGCAACCGGCTCCGTGACCGCTCTGAAACCCGACGCGCTCACCAAAGGTTTGACAACGAGCGCGCAGGATATGTTGGTCGGTAAAGTAGCCGGCGTTAATGTTGCGTCGGAAGGCGGCCAACCGGGTGCAGGTGCAAAGATCCGCATCCGTGGTGGCTCCTCGCTCAACGCTTCTAACGACCCGCTGATCGTTATCGACGGTTTGGCTATGGATAATGAGGGCGTACAGGGCCTCTCCAACGCCCTTGCTATGGTTAACCCGGAAGATATTGCCAGCTATACGGTGTTGAAAGATGCCAGTGCAACTGCTATCTACGGTAGCCGCGCAAGTAATGGCGTCATTATCATTACAACGAAAAAAGGTAGCAAGCAATCGGCGCCGCGCGTTACGTATAATGGACACGTATCCTTTGGTACGACGCGTAAGACCTACGACTTGCTTAACGGTGATGAGTATCGCGCTTTTGCTCGCAAAGCATACCTCGCTGCAAACCCTGCTGACCCCACGCCAGCTTTGATGCCTGCACTCGGTACAGACAACACAGATTGGCAAAAACAAATCTATCGCACGGCTTTAGGTACAGATCATAACTTGAGTATCAGTGGCGGTTTCGGTAACTTCCCTTATCGTGTCAGCTTGGGCTATACGAATGATAACGGTATCGTAAAGACTTCTAATTTTGAGCGCTTCACGGCAGCCTTAAACTTGTCGCCGAGTTTCTTTGAGGAGCACTTGCAGATCAATTTGACGGCTAAGTATATGAATGCCAAGAATCGCTATGCTGATGGTGGCGTGTTTGGCGCAGCAACCAGCATTGATCCGACGCGCCCTGTGTACTCGTCGAATCCGGATAACGTTAACTTCACGGGAGGTTATTACCAAAAGATGGATCCTACATCTGCCTACAACAATCCCGGTTGGACGGCAACGACAAATATGAATACGCCGCAGAACCCCGTGGCGCTGCTCAACTTAAAGAACGACCGTTCAAACGCTAATACGTTTATTGGTAACGCAGAGGCAGACTATAAGCTTCACTTCTTCCCGGATATTCACATCCACGCCAACCTCGGTGGTGACTATTCGGAAGGCTTGCAGAATACAACGATCTCTCCTTACTCTTTCAGCAACAACTATTATGGCTGGGATGGGTACGCGAAGTCTTATAAATACAACTTACAAGGCAATATCTATGCGCAATATATACATACGTTTAATCAGCATATGATCGATGTGATGGCCGGTGCTGAGGAACAACACTTCCATCGCCGTATATTCAGTGAGGGTAGTGGCTCTGATTGGTATGATGCAACGGGAACGAAATTAGATAAGCCTAATCCCTATAACCCGGCTTACCGCAAAGAGACAATGCACATTTATCGCAACTCGCTCGTTTCTTATTTCGGCCGCTTGAACTATTCGCTTTTGGATCGTTACCTCTTGACTTTCACGATGCGTTGGGACGGTTCTTCACGTTTTGCGAAAAAACATCGTTGGGGCACGTTCCCTTCTTTGGCGTTGGGCTGGAAACTTAAGCAGGAAGATTTCTTGAAAGATGTGAGCTGGCTTGATGAATTGAAGCTCCGCCTCGGTTGGGGTATTACCGGTCAGCAGAATATCGGTTATGATTTCTACTATTTACCACGTTATGTTCAAGGTAACAGTTATGCGCAATATCCTTTCGGAGATGAATACTTCACAATCTATCGCCCGGAGGCTTATAATCCTGACTTGAAGTGGGAACGTACGACGACGTGGAACGCCGGTGTGGACTTCTCTCTCCTTAATGGACGTCTCTCTGCCGCCGTAGATTACTATTATCGCGAGACGAACGACTTGATTTCTACAGTTCAGGTGCCGGCTGGTACTAATTTTAGTAATTATGTAACGAAGAACATCGGCTCGCTCCGTAATACGGGTCTCGAATTTTCTATTGATGCGCGTCCGGTTGTTACCAACGACTTCACGTGGCAAGTAACTTACAACGCAACGTGGAATAGCAATAAGATTACTAAGCTCACGGGCGACAATACTATTATTAAAGCGGGTAACAGCATCTCGCGCGGCTTGGGTAATAAAGTACAAGCCAATATCGTCGGCCGCCCCGCAAATAGCTTCTACGTTTATCAGCAGGTGTACGACAAGAATGGACGCCCCTTGGAAGGTGTCTTCGTAGACCGCAATGGCGACGGTATCATCAATGAAGATGATAAGTATGTCTACAAAAAGCCTACTGCTGACGTGACGATGGGTATGACTAACAAGTTCTTGTATAAGAATTGGGACTTTAGCTTTACGATGCGCGCTAGTCTGAATAACTACCTCTACTATGACTTCTTGAGCAATAAGGCTAACGTTACTTGGGCCGGTATCTATTCCAATGGTGCCTATTCCAATGTTACGAAAGAGGCAGTCGATCTTGGCTTCACGGGCAAGACAGATTATTATATGAGCGACTATTTCGTACGCAACGCCAGCTTCTTGCGCTTCGACAACATTACGCTTGGCTATACCTTCCGCGATCTCTTTAAGGCCGGCAAGTATGGTGGCATCAGCGGCCGTGTTTACGCTACCGTTCAAAATCCATTTGTGATTACGAAGTACAAAGGACTTGATCCGGAAATCGATTCCGGCAACGGCGTAGATAATAATTTCTATCCTCGTCCTACAACTTATATGCTCGGCGTAAGCTTACAGTTCTAACAAACAAAAACATACGCATTATGAAACTAAAATTCATAAACAAAATAACTTCTGCGGCTCTTCTGCTGGCGCTTTCCGTTTCGACGACGTCTTGCGTCAATGACTTGAATCAATCGATTAAAGATCCGCAAACCAATACGACGTTCAACCAAATGGGAACGTTGGCAAAGATATATGGTAATTTAATACTTACAGGTATTAAAGGTCCAGCAGGTGATGCTACAAAGGGGGAACCCGATATGGCGCAGTTTGATGAAGGAAATTCATCGCTTTATCGTCGTGTATTCGAGGCTAACGAGTTACCTTCCGACGAGACGGTTTGGACGTGGCAAAGCGACCCGGGTATTTCAGACTTCACGAATCTTAACTGGAATTCCTCTCACGGGCTCAATAATTTGACTTATTACCGTTTGGAGTTTAACATCACGCTTTGCAACTTCTTCCTCGACAATACAGAGGGTAAGACTGACGCAGAGACCTTGAAACAACGCGCAGAGGTGCGTTTCCTCCGTGCACTCCATTATTATTACTTCATCGATCTCTTTGGCAAGGCTCCGTTTAAGGAACATTATAACACAGACATTCCCGTCGAGAAGAGCCGTAAAGACGTCTTCGATTACATCACGGCCGAATTAAAGGCTATCAGCGATGGCTCTGCTACGGATCAACTCTCCGAGCCCGGTGCTGCAGCTTACGGTCGTGCGGATAAAGCTGCTGCCTGGATGTTATTGGCTCGCCTCTATTTGAATGCAGGCGTCTATACCGGAACACCCCAATGGCAAGCCGCAAAAGACTATTCCGATAAGGTGATCAACGAGAGCGGATATAAGCTCAATACCCAGTCGCTCAATGGTTATACGGCTTACGAGCAACTCTTTATGGGCGACAATGGTGAAAACCAACTGGCGCGTCAGGAAATCATCTTCCCGATCCGCTGCGACGGTAAAAAGACACAAAGCTATAGTGGCTCTGAATACGCAATTGCTTCCACGCGCGGCAATGGTACGCCCGCTTGTGGCACTACCGAAGCTTGGACGTGTAACCGTGCTCGCGAAGCTATGGTTCTTAAGTTCTTCAAGCAGCTTTCCGATGTGCCTTTGGCAACAAATGAAAGCGACAACGGTGAAGCTAATGTCCGGGCCATTCGTGCAGCAGCTCGCGATGACCGTGCGATGTTCTATGGAGGTGGAGAAATGAAAGACGGCGTTTTGAAAGACGTCCGCACCACCCAGACTTCGCCTATCACCTCCTTTACGGCCGGTCTCTCCATCTTGAAATGGTCCAACGTTTACGCAACAGGCGGCCGCCCCAACGATTCAAAATTCCCCGATACGGACGTTCCACTCTTCCGCGTCGCAGAGGCTTACCTTACGCGTGCAGAGGCCAACTACCGTCTCGGTGTAGCGCCCGCTTTGGTCTTGAACGACATCAACGTGATCCGCAGTCGTGCCAACGCGCAGCCGCTCACACAAGTTGACGATAAGATTCTTTGCGACGAATGGTCGCGCGAGTTCTACTTCGAAGGACGTCGCCGCAGCGATCTCGTTCGTTTTGGCTTCTTCACCTCAGGTAAATATATGTGGGATTGGAAAGGTGGCACCTACAAAGGCAATGCTGTCAACGCGCAGTATAATCTTTACCCCATTCCGTTTGAAGAGCAAGACCACATCAGTCAGAATCCCGGCTACTAAACCGCGGCAGACATTATATAAATAGCAACAACAATGAAACATATATTTTCCCTGCTGCTCGTCGCTTTGACTTTACCCTTCTTTGCTGCTTGCAGCGAAGATACGGGCAGCAATCCGCATTTACAAGATGCTGCATCTTTCGTGCTCAATGAGCCGCCCTTTGCAGCCAACAACGTGTATGACCTCAAGCATGCGCAGTATGTCGAACTGACGACCTCGCAGCCTGCCTATGGTTTCCCTGCTTCTACTGTTTATACTGTAGAAGTATCGCTCACGGGCGATTCTGCCAGCTTCATAGCCTTGCCTACGACGCATACCAGTGCCCGTATGAATGTGCCGGCTTCCGAATTGAATGATGCCATCCTGAAATTGGCCGGCAGTGTCACGCCAACGACAGCTTTGCCCGTCTTCATTCGTTTGCGCGCCAATATTTACGGCAACGAAAACTTGGGTAAATCTCTCTCAAATACGATTCGCCTTCCGCAAGTGTTGCCTTACGCACCGCAAGTCACGGCTACTTTGCCCGAAAAGATGTACATCACCGGAAGTTTCCCATCTGCCGACAATTGGAGCAAGTGGGTTATGCTCAATCCGGCTTACGGTAAGGCCGGCTATTTCTACGGCGTGGTTTATTTCTCTGCCAATGCAGAGTTTAAGGTTAACCCCGACAACGCTTGGGCAGGTAGAGATAAAGGCTTTGGCCAATTGACGATCGACGATCAAACGGGTTCAAACCTTGTATCCGCCGATGCCGCTAACGAAGGTGCCAATATCAAGGTCTCCAACGCAGGTTGGTACACGGTTGTCGTAGAAACCGCTGTCAATGGCAATAAAGTAGACTACACACTCCATTTCCTCCCCGCCGAAGTTTACCTCTTCGGAGCTACCAACGGAGGTACGTGGGAGTGGAACAACAACTTCCTCTTCACTGTTCCGGCTACGGAAAATGGCGACTTCGTTTCGCCGGCTCTCAGCGCAGCGGGCGAAGTCCGCATCGCGATCAAGACGACGACCGACTGGTGGCGCACCGAGCTTACCTTGCTCGATGGCAAGACGATCTTCTATCGCGACGCCGATCTCCCCGATGGCTGGAGTAAAGATAAGGGAGCCGCTTACTCAATTCAAGGTAAGGTAGGCCAGCAGATTCATCTCAACTTCACCACGGGCGAAGGCAGCGTGGCCAATTAACAAACTCAGTCGCGAAGGCGGCGGTTGCTAACGCTTTGAGCGCTTCCGCCTTCGCCGCTTACATAAAACAACACAAGATGAAGCATATATTTTTAATGGTAGGTTTGCTCTTGTCGGCCGGAATCTTCTCTGCTTGCAACGAAGATTTCAAAGACTGGGCTCAACCGCAATCCAACGCGCAGCAAGGTGCCATTGCTGCCGTCACAGCTCAATTGGGCAACGGCACAGATAAGGATATCGTCAAGGACCAAGCCGGCGATACGCTCAACGTGGCGGTATATCTCGGCGCCAGCGATCAAGCTTTGACCGACGTAGTCTTTGAAAAGCTCATCGTCAACGGCACTTACGAAGTGCCCTTCTTCTCCAAGGAAAAGAATATCTATGTGACCAAGGCCGCCCTCGACTCTGTTGCTCAGGTAGCCTTTAATAGCAAGGCCGCTGTTCAGCGCACACTCACTATGCGTATGAATGCTGCCGCTAAGGATAAAGTGGGGCAGGCGCTTATCGTACAAACCAACGACATCCAAGTCAATTACACGCCGGCAGCCACACCGGCGCGCGAGGCCAATTATTACCTGCTTGGCGACTTCAACAATTGGAAGTATGACCAAGCTGTAAAGATGGACGACAAGGGCAATGGCATCTACGAAGCTACGATTACCGTTGCCGCCGACAATTGTTACTGGCGCATCTTCGGGCAGAAAGCTGTCGATGATCAAGATATTGATCAGTCGCTCGGATGTGCGACCAATGGTAGCACGGCTACAGAAGACTTTGTCGTATGGAACAACCCGCAGACGATGCTTTTGGAGAAGACCGGCAAGTATGTGATTACTTTCGATGCAGTCAACTTCCGCTATACCGTGAAGGGTTTGATCTCCGAATTGTATATGACCGGCAGTCATTATAATTGGGGCGCAGCTCCTTCCGATTGGTCCAAGCTCGTCCCCGTCAACGGTCAGAGCGACGAATATTGGAAGATCATCTACGCCGATGCCGGCGAGCAGATCAAGTTTGCGCCGCAAGCAGGTTGGGGCAATGATTTCCCCGGCGTCGTAGCAGCCGACAATGCCGCTTCCGGAGTTCACGTTGATGGAGGCAACCTCAAGTTTGGTGCAGCCGGTTGGTATTTGCTCTACGTCAATGCCGACACCAAGGCTGTCGAAGTCTTCCGCCCCGAGGTTTACCTCATCGGTAACACGGTAGGCGGCTGGACAGGCGCTCTCCCGGCCAACCGTTTCACCATTCCGGCGACTCGCACGGGTGAGTTTGTTTCTCCCGCGCTCACTGCCGCAGGCGAAGTGCGCATCCACGTGCAGCCTAAGTCTACGATCGACTGGTGGAAGATGGAGTTCATCATCCTTGGCGGTAAGATTGAATATCGCGGAACGGGCGGCGACCAAACGCGAGTTTCTGCAAATGCCGGCGAGCGTGTATACCTGAATTTCTCTGACAATACAGGTCGCATACAATAATCCAATTTTACGCAGGCATCACGAATGTGGCAGTCGTTCCGTCTTATCGGAAGCCCTTTAGGGCCGACTACGCATTCGTGATTGTTTATTTTGTATAGATATGAAACGCATATTTTCTTCCGTCCTTACCCTTTTTCTTGGCGCAGGCGCCTTATATGCCCAAGTGCCTCGCCATTCGCAGGACATTATGTTGCAGGGCTTTTATTGGAACTCGCAAAGCCTCACGGGCTGGACGCAATTGCTGCCCGAGGTGAGCGATATTAGCAAAAGTTTCACAATGATTTGGTTGCCGCCCTCTGCTACCGGCGAAGGCGACAACAAGACCGGCGGCCTCAATGTCGGCTACCATCCGCAGCAGTGGAGCAATCAGCAATCTTGCTGGGGAAGTCCGGCCGACTTGAAACGCCTGACGGCTGCTTTCCGCCAAGCCGGCGTCCACGTTATCGCAGACATCGTCATCAATCATCGAGCCGGTTTCACGGGGTGGGGCGATTTTTCCGAGGACAACTTTGGTGCTTTCGGCCGCTTCCAACTCACGGCTGAGCACATCTGCAATACGGACGAGATGAACACCGACCCCAATGCGGGCGATTGGCGCGGCAAGGCTACGGGTGCAGCTGATACGGGCGAAAACTGGGGCGGCGCGCGCGATCTCGACCACGCGAACCCCTATGTTCGGCAAGACGTAGAGGCCTACCTCAGATGGCTCAAGGCTGACTTTGGCTACGATTCGTGGCGCTACGATTTCGTCAAGGGCTTTGCAGGCAGCTTTGTCGGCAACTATAATACGGCTTCTCAGCCCTACCTCTCCGTAGGCGAATATTGGGATGGCTCTTACGACAAATGTAAAGCTTGGATCGAGGCTACGGGTTACAACTCGACGGCCTTTGATTTCCCTATGAAGTATGATGCCCTCAACAACGGACTCGCAAAAGCCGATTTCAGCAAGATGACTTGGCAGGAGGACGGCAAGACCTGGCGCCCCGCCGGCTTGATTCATCACAAGTCTACCCGAGCTTACGCGGTTACCTTTGTAGATAATCATGATACGGATCGCGATGACAACCGCTTCACGGGAAATGTGGCGCAGGCCTACGCGTTTCTCTTCTCTTCGCCCGGCATTCCGTGCGTCTTCTGGAAGCATTGGACGCAGTATGGCAAGGCCATCCGCTCCCAGATTGCAGCCCGCCATGCGGCCGGCTTGACGAATGAGAGCGATGTCGAAGTGACGGTTCACGATCGTTACTATGAGGCTCACGCGCAAGGCGATAAGGGTACGCTGATCTGCCGCATCGGCGAGCAAGCCCCGACAAGCGTCCCCGAGGGCTATCAATTGGCTGCTTCCGGCAAGGGATGGGCTTATTATCTCAGTGATAATGTAGCCTCCGTTCCTACCATTTCCGGCGCACCGCTGATTAAGGTTAGCGGCCGTTCGGTTTCTATTGCAGCAGCAAGCCCCGTGGCGGTGAGCATTTCGCACCTTTCGGGCCAAAAACTCGTAAATACGACAACTAACGCTTATACGACGACGCTTCCGAGTGGCACTTACGTCATCCAAGCGGGTGATACGGTGCAGAAGATCTGTCTTTGAATAAACGATGAGCTACTTTTGAGCGGACGGAGATGTGATATCTTCGCCCGCTTCTTTTGTTTTGCACCTTGCCTGTGTTCATTCGTTTATTGTTTGCTGCCGCCAAACGATAGTTTGGCGGCAGCAAATTATGGTTTGGTGGGAGCAAACGATAGTTTGGCGGCAACAAACAATTCGACTATGCGCCATTGCCTGTGCCAAACGACTCCTGAAAATCGGCGAAAAGGGCTCTTTTGCTTGAAAAGTCTGCTTCCGGAAGTCCATACGTGCTTATCTTGTCGAATTTTACTATGGTTTAGCTAAATTTATAGACTGTCGTCGAGTGAGTGTAAAAAATTGTATGCACCTTTGTTGGCAAGAATAAAACCATTATCAAAATGAAGAGGTACCTATTACTATGCGTTGGGCTATTTATCGTGCTTTGCGCAGCTGCACAATCGTACGAAAAATTGTGGAGCAAATACGAGGATGCTTTTGACGATGATAAGCCTAAAACAGCCTTATCCATTTTACAAACTATCGGACGCAAAGCTGCAAATGAAAAGAACGACGGGCAGCTCATCCGCTCCATGATCTTCACGCTACAAGTGCAAGAAGAAATCTCGCCCGACTCCCTGCTGCCGGAAGTGGCGCGCTTGGAGGCGGTGATGAAGAAAACGAAAAATCCTACGTCGCTCGTCATCTTGCAGGCGCTTTTGGGGCGCTTATATTCGATGCACGACTACGATACGCTTCACTACAAGCGCGGCGTAGCGCTCCTTAGAAAGGCGATGCAAGATCCGGCGCTACTCGCACGGGCCACGACGAAGGATTATCAAGCGCTGTTTGATATAGAAGAGGGCAGTAAGTATTATAATCACGACTTGCTCAGCGTCTTTATGGCCGACGGAGCCTGGAAGCAGGCTTATCACTCTACGGCGGCCAGAGCTAATCTGCGCCATCAGGTGATTCGTTATTATCGGCAGCAAGGTAATCGAAACGCAGCCCTGCTCGCTACGCTCGATAGTATAAAGGCGGCGCCTTATCCCAACGATAATGCGCTTAGAAGCGCCCGCTATGCAACGCTGATGCGAGTGAAGGAGGAATTTCGCGATTTGCCCTTGAACGTACTTACGTACATCGCCATCATCAATGCGCCTACCACAGATGAATATGAGAGAGACTTGACGCCGCTCATCAACTTGGCGAAGGAGGGCTTGGCGCGATATGGAAAAAGTGAGCTTTCGGGAGAATTAAGCAACTTCTTGATTCGTAAAAATCGCGCTGAAGTGACGTTTAGCACGAATAAAGGCGTCTATTATCCTGGAGAGGAAATTCGCCTAAATGTACTTTCACGCAACTTGAAGCAAGCGGAAGTAAAAGTGTATCGCACGAACTTGACGACAGATCAGTTGTATTCAAACAGAGGACGGGATGACCTTCTCAAAATAGCGAAGACCGGGCAACTCTTGCAGACGCTTAACAAGCCGTTGAAGCACGATGTGGCTTATACTTGGTATAAAGATTCGCTCTTCTTTAAGCTCGATGAACCGGGGATTTACTTGTTGCAATTAGATGATGACATTACGCCGCTGTATGTGTCGCGTGTGGCTTCGATTTGCCTTAGTGCAGCCAATGGGAAGGCTGGCGTCATCGCGATAGATAGAAAGACGGGCGCACCGTTACGAGGCGGGACGCTCAAAACGTATAGTTGGAATAGAGATAATGATACTTACAAACTCGCGACTACGGCTAAGCCGGATCAAACGGGCTACTTCTTTGAGCTACCTCGACGCGAATATGGCAATTATTCTTATTTGACGGTAGGTAATGACGCCTTTTCACCCGATTTAGACTACTCGAGTGGGTATTTTTCCAGGACATCGAAACTAAGAAAACAGTATGAAGTGCGCGTCTATACGGACCGCGGCATTTATAGACCGGGCCAAAAGGTGCAGTTTGGCCTTACGGCTTATACGCAAAATGGAGATTCGATCGGCGTAGAGGCAGGTTTGCCCTTCCTTTTCAAGTTGTATGACGCCAATGGTCGGATGGTCGATTCGCTACGTTTGAAGTCGGACGAGCTGGGCGCGGCGGGAGGAACTTTTACCTTGCCGGAGGTGTGCCTGCCCGGAACTTTCTCGATCCAAGCTGTGTACAACAAATGGCGAGGCAGTACTTCTTTCAACGTAGAAGAGTATAAACGCCCTACTTTCCAAGTGCAACTGGACACGCCAAAGGATGCTTATCAGATTGGAGACGAGGTTAAGTTCACCGGAAAGGCAACTACGTATTCCGGTGTGCCGCTTCGGAAATCGAAAGTCAATTATACGGTCGCGCTGAATGGGTACTATTCGGATCAGCAAAAGACTACGGAAGGCACAACCGAGACGGACGACGAGGGAAACTTCTCCATCGCCGTTAAACTCCTGCCGCCGCCGCACAAGAATGCGGACGAAGAGGACGATGATGATATTGCCTATCTGGAGGATGAGGATTGCGTGGTCGATTCCGCAGCTTCGGTCGACGAGGACGTGTTTATGTCTGACGAATATGGGCTTGATGACGATGCGGACGAGGTTCAGGAAGCCCCAATCAATTCGCTGGCGATGTCGACCTTGACTGTGTCGGTCTCAGCTTCGATTGTGGCGCCCGATGGTGAGACGCGCTCGGATCAAACCTATATTGTGGCCGGCACAAAGCGCTACCGCACGGAGGCAAGTTGGCCTTCTATCATCTGCAAAGAGCGGCTGCCGGAGATAAGAGTGCATCGTTTGGGCTACGGAAACAAGATTTCGCTCGCCTCAGGCCGATATATCGTGCGCTTAGACGATGGCTCGAAGATCGGCGGCAAGATTGTGGCGCAGGATTCTTTATACACGGAGAAGGCATTCAAACCTGCCGCGCTCGCTGGCTTGAAATCCGGAAAATATATCGTGGAGACGTTTGTCGAGGGTGCGGATACGATTTACAAACACTTGCTTTTGTTCTCCACCAACGATAAAAAGTCGCCCTCAAATGCGATGCTGTGGGCCTACAACGCCACTCCCGGCGACAAATCTCGCGTTGATCTTTACGTAGGAACGGGTGTGCGCAACGCCACACTTTATTGCCTGACCTCCACGCCTGATACCATCATCGAAAAGCGCTACCTTGCGCTCGATAGTTCCATTGTTCACCTCCCCTTTGCCTATAAAGATGCTTACGGAGATGGAGCTACGTTCATCGTAATCTTGTATAGCGACGGCGAAGTCGAGTCGGAATACTTCAAAGTCGAACGCCCGCAGCCCGACAAGCGCCTTTTGATGCGCTGGAGTAGCTTCCGCGACCGCCTAAAGCCGGGTCAAAAAGAAGAATGGCGCCTTCGCGTGACGCGTCCTGACGGCCGGCCGGTGCCGAGTTCTGTTTTAGCGACGCTTTACGACGCTTCGCTTGACGATATTTCCTATTTTAATCTCTCCAAGTCTGTCTATTTTGACCGCAGAAGCTCATATGCGAGTATTTTTAGGCCTCGTAACAGTATCAGCTCCTTATCTTGGAGCGCCGATATCGACTTAAAAAACGAGGAGAGTTTGAGTTTCTCCGACTGGGAAAACGATTTAATCAACGTATTAGAAGATGTTGATTTGTACAGAGACGATTCTTATGAGCCTTACTACAATCCGAGGCGTCGAATGATGGTCAAAAGTTCACGAAAGTCGGAAATTTCAGAGCTTTCTCTTCAGGCTTCGCCAATGTCACTCGAGGATTCTGTGGATTTAAAGTCGTCTGAAGAATCATCAATGATGTCAAAAGAAGTTGCTGTTCGCGGTCTTGCGGTTGCAAAGGCAAGCCCCAAGAAAGAAAACTCCGCAGCAAAGCCCACCAATAGTGTGAGAAAGAATTTCAATGAAACAGCCTTCTTCCACCCGGCTTTGCGCACCGACGCCAAGGGCGAAGTTTCGTTGAGCTTCACCTTGCCCGAGAGTCTCACGCGCTGGCGTTTCCTCTCCTTAGCTCACGATGCGGAGATGGACAACGGGCGTATGGATACGACCATCGTAGCCGTGAAAGACTTTATGCTGCAGTCCAACCTCCCGCGCTTTGTTCGTCAAGGCGACCACGCCGTGCTGAGTGCTACGCTTCGCAATCTGCTTCCGCAGCATGCAGAAGGTGTCGTGCGATGCACATTAACCGACGCCCGCAGTGGTGAAATCGTTCGACAATATGAAGTTATGTTCGACTTTGAAAAGGAAATGACGATCACTTTCCCTTACGACGTGACGACCAAAGCTCCCGTACTGACCGTTCGGATGGAAGCTGTTGGCGCGAAGTTTAGCGACGGCGAACAGCAATACCTCCCCGTGCTCAGCGATCGCGAAGAAGTGACGCGCACCTTGCCTTTCTCAATGACGAAAGCCGGTACGATGACGCTGGCCATCGATTCGCTGTGGAGCAAGTCTCCCCAAGCGGCCGACAAGCGCCTGACGGTTGAAATCAGTTCCAATCCCACGTGGTACGCAGCTTCCGCTCTGCCGGCGCTCTTTGACAATACGGGCGAGACGGCTTATCAACAGGCGATGCGCTACTATGCTGTGTCGCTCGCCACGTACATTGCCGACAGTCACCCCGAAATGCAGCAACTGACGAAGCCCGAAGCGCAGACCAACGATTGGGCTGCCGTCCTGCAGCGCAATCCCGATCTCAAGCAAATCTTGATCGCCGAGACCCCGTGGGTGAATGCGGCCGAGCAGGAGGCCACTCACGCTGCCGCTATGGCGCTTCTCTTCAATCCGGACGCAATCGACGCTCGCAAGATGAGTGCTATCGACAAACTCGAAGCGCTGCGCTTGCCCGATGGTGGATGGGGCTGGTATGGCGCTAAGGTTAGCGACGTCTACGAAACGACTAACATCCTCTACCTCTTGATGCGTGCCAAAGTGATGACGGGTAGCGATGAGGCCGACCAAATGTTAGAAGAGGGCTTCAACTTCTTGGCGGAGAAAGTTGACACGGCACTCCACCCGAAGACGGCACCGCTCAGCAAGGCCTGGCTGCAAAGTTATGCCAACGAGACGACCACGCTGCGCTATTTGTATTTGGCTCACAAACTCGGCATCAAGCCGGAGGCCAACGAGAAAAAATTGCTTAAGGCTTTGAAAGCTACTTACAAAGGTTCGATGTATCAGAAAGCACTCAAAATATTGGTGATGGCTTTGTATGAAAACAAGAAAGTCGTAGCCCGCGATTTGGAGAGCTTGATTCAGCATACGGTTGAGCAGCCCTCATTAGGGCGCTATTTCGATACAGATCGCGCGAGTGATAGTTGGTTTATGTATAAGATACCTACGCAAACGGCTGCTATCGAGGCGCTGGATATGACTCGCCCCGCAACGAGCGACACGCTGCAGGCTATGCGCCTTTGGTTGCTCCAATCTAAACGTGCCCAACTCTGGCCCAACTCCCGCGCCACGGTGGATGCGCTCTACGCCCTCTTGCGTCCGAACGGCGAGAGTCTGACGGTTCAGGGCTTCAAGCCCAATCCGCTCTACTTCACGCTGAAGCGCGGCGAGGAAGTGCTGGAAGTAAATGCGAAGAGTCAGCAAATGGGGCAGGAGACTGTAGGCTACGATCGCCAGAGTTTTACGGACGAAAAGCAACTGGCGGCCGATCATATTGTGCTCCGTAAGAGTGGCGAAGGCCTCGCTTGGGGTAGCGTCTATGTGCAGTATACTTTACCGCTCGATGAGATTCGCTCGGCGAGCAGCGGACTCTCCATCGCGCGCCGTTGGGAAATTAAGAAGGGCGAAGCGTGGCAGCCACTTGCCGACGGTAGTACGGTCGACGCGGGCGCAACGCTGCGTCAGGTCATCACCATCAGTGCTGACCGCGACTTAGATTTCGTCTCCGTGAAAGCATCTCGTCCCGCCGGCCTCGAACCTCTGACCGCCTTGAGTGGATACGACTGGGAGAGCGGCGCATATCACGCCGTGCGCGACGCGAGCGACGAGTACTTCTATCGCAAATTCCCGAAAGGCACGTTAACCTTCACGGTCGAAGGTCGCGCTATGCGCATCGGCACCTTCCGCTCCGGTCTCGTTCGCGCCCAGAGCCAATATGCTCCGGAGTACAATGCCTTCGCGCCAAGCTTTACGCTGACCGTCAAGTAAGCCCTTTTTATAGCTGATGGCCACCCGCCGCTTTCCGGCGGCCCGCGTAGATTCATCAAGCACCCTACAGATTGCAGCAATGTGAGGAAATTAGTCTCGCATTGCTGCTTTTTCGTGCCTGCCGCCGCCATTGTCGCCGCCGAAGTACAGACGCCCCAAGCGGCCGCCCTATTTGCGGGTTCTGATCTTTGATTCTCGAACAGATGCGCGTCTGTTTCTTGTTGTTTTGTCTCCCCTTTCTCATTGTTTGCTCCCACCAAACCATCGTTTGCTGCCGCCAAACTATTGTTTGCTCCGACCAAACCATCGTTTGCTGCCACCAAACGATCGCCTGGTCGATTGAAACTTTCCGCCGGTGCAACGTTTTGAAAAAGCAAGTCCGCCCTTTGAGCTTCGTCTTGTGGATCTGTTAGGCCCATTAGCAGCCTGCCTGCATGGGGAAGCACACTTGAAGTTCATCTCGCTTGTTGGCCGTTTTTGAAAAATGGAAGGCGTGATCGTAAGTCTAAATGAAGGGCTAAAACTTTCCAGTTCTTTCCAATCTTTGTAACATTGGAAAGAATTAGAAAGAATTGAAACGAAAAAGAAAGCGAGTAAAGGTGCGTGATAGTACCATTGCTCGCTTCTGTATATTGGTCGGAAGATTCGAATAGTCGCTAATTGCCCGTTAAGGATTGGAGCAGCTTTAGCGCTTGGCCTACGCTGCCGATGTCTTTTATAATCATACGCCGCTTGCCGCTCGACTCTTTGAGTTCGCAGCGGCGGAAATTGGTCGTTGCAAAAGAGATGAGTCGGTCGAACGTAGCACTCTTATAAAAAGGACTGTCGGTTTTGGAGATGAAATACAGCGTCATGCGCCGCTGTTTCAGCGTGATCTTTTCCGCACCCAACTTCCGGCCGCTGCGACGCAAAGGTACGATGGCTAATAGTTCGTCTCCCTCAGGCGGAAGTTTGCCGAAACGGTCTTCCATACGCTTCCGAAAGGCCGCCAATTGGTCATCAGCGGTCAGTCCGTCCAGCTCGCGGTATAGCATCATGCGCTCCGTTGCGCCCGGCACGTAGGTTTCCGGGAAAAAGGCGTGGAGGTCGCATTCCACATTACACTCGTCGACAAAGAAATCGCCCGTCAGGTTCGTTTTTCTCAAACTATCGGCATACAAATCTGCAAACTCCTCGCTTTTAAGTTCGCTCACGGCCTCCGCTAATATCTTCTGATAGGTTTCATAACCAAGATCTGCGATGAAGCCGCTTTGCTCTGCGCCGAGCAGATTACCGGCTCCTCGAATATCTAAGTCTTGCATGGCGATGTGAATGCCGGCTCCGAGATCGCTAAACTCTTCGATGGCTTGCAAACGTCGACGCGCGTCGTCTTTGAGTACGCTCAAGGGCGGCGCAAGCAGGTAGCAGAACGCTTTTTGCGAAGACCGCCCGACGCGGCCGCGCATCTGGTGGAGATCGGACAGACCGAAGGTGTGCGCAGCATCGATTAAAATCGTGTTGGCGTTGGGGATGTCGATGCCGTTTTCGACAATGGTCGTCGAAATCAGTACGTCGTAATCGTAATTGACGAAGTCGAGAATGATTTTCTCTAATTCGGCGGGCGCCATTTGCCCGTGGCCGACCACAACGCGGGCGTCCGGCACATATTTTTCCACCAAAGCCTTCAAGCCGCCCAAGGATGCGACGCGATTGGTCACAATAAAGACTTGCCCGTTGCGACTCATTTCAAAATTAACCGCTTCGGCGATGATCTCATGATTGAATGTGTGGATTTCCGTTTGGATGGGGCGCCGATTAGGTGGGGGCGTCTGAATCACCGACAGGTCGCGGGCACCCATCAGTGAGAATTGCAGCGTGCGGGGAATGGGCGTGGCCGACATCGTCAGTGTGTCGACATTTATTTTTAGCTCCCTTAGGCGCTCCTTCACGGCTACGCCGAACTTCTGCTCTTCATCTATGATCAGCAAACCGAGATCTTGGAAGCGCACGGTCTTACCTATTAACTTGTGGGTGCCTACTATGATGTTGATATGCCCTTCTGCTAAATCGTGTAAGATACTTTTGGTCTCCTTAGCCGACTTGGCGCGTGAGAGATAGGCCACTCGCACGGGGAAACCTTTAAGCCGTTCGGCGAAGGTGCGATAATGCTGCAAGGCAAGTACGGTTGTCGGGACGAGAACGGCGACTTGCTTGTTGTCGACTGCGGCTTTCAGGGCGGCGCGCACGGCTATCTCCGTCTTACCAAAGCCTACGTCGCCACAAACTAAGCGATCCATCGGCCGCAAGCTTTCCATGTCGGCCTTTACTTCTTGCGTTACTTTCAACTGATCGGGCGTGTCTTCGTAAGTAAAGCTCGCTTCGAGTTCCTGTTGCAGAAATGAGTCGGCGCTGAAGGCATATCCTTTCTCTTCCTTGCGTTGCGAGTAAAGTTTGATAAGGTTGCGCGCGATGTCTTTAATCTTTTTCTTCGTCCGATCCTTCATCTTCTCCCACGCTCCCGTACCCAAGCGACTTAAATGTGGCGGCGTGCCTTCGCGCCCCTTGTATTTGCTCAACTTATGCAAGGCGTGGATCGAAACAAGTACGATGTCGTCGTGCTGATACGTGAGTTTTATCATCTCTTGCTGCGATCCGTCAGCAGCCGGAACGCGAACTAAACCGGCAAAACGCCCAACGCCGTGATCCAAGTGTACGATATAATCGCCCGGATGAAACTGCAGGAGTTCGTTAAGTGTGAGCGCCATCTTTGCATCTCTGGCGTGGTCGCTGCGCAGGCTGTATTTGTGATAGCGATCAAAGATTTGGTGATCCGTAAAGCAACAGATGCGCAAGTCTTCGTCGGAAAAACCGGCGTGCAAAGTTTGATCAACGGGCGTGAAAGTGGAGTTGCCGCCTTTTTCGGCAAGGATGTCGGCCAATCGTTGCTGTTGTTTGCGACTGTCGGCCGTGATATAAATGGTGTAGTTTTGATCCAAATAATCCGAGAATGCGCGTTGGACCAAGTCGAAGTTTTTGTGGAAGATCGGTTGTGGAGTTGTGTGAAATTGAATCTTGGCTGCAGCGGGCGTAGTTCCTTGCGCCAGCAAGAAGTTTGGGAATGCGCGCAACCGATCATAGATTTCGTCGCCCGTAACCAGCAGTTTGTCCTTATCCGGTTCCGCTTGCGGCGTCGGCAGATCCGCTTGGAGGGCGTCCGTATCGCGTTCTCCTTCGTAAGCCGCCCATTCTCCGCTCATCGCCGCCTCACGTGTGAGACCTTCATCATAGATATTGTTGATGACGTCGCGAATATATTCCGGTTCACGCATAATCACGAGACTGCTTTCCGGTAAATAATCCGTGAAAGCTACGTTGTCGCCGCCGGCAGCGCCAACATCAGGCACGATCGTCACCGCCTGCAGCCGTTCCTTTGATAATTGCGTCTGTACCTCAAAGGAACGAATCGAATCAACGTCGTCTCCGAAGAAGTCGATGCGGAAAGGAAATTCGGAAGCAAAGGAATAAACGTCGAGAATACTACCGCGGACGGCAAAATCTCCCGGTTCGTAGACATAATCCTTGCGTTTGAAGCCAAATTCCAGCAAGCGTTCTTCCAATGCAGTTAGGTCGTAGTGGCCCTCCTCCTCGATGACGATTGTCTTCGCCGCCATATCCGCTTTCGCCGCCACACGTGTAGCCAACGCAGCTGGAAAAGTGACGATACAAGTGCCCGCCGGATTTTGCGAAGCTAAGCGATCCAGCACCTCCGTGCGCAGAATATCATTGGCCGCATCGCGTTGGCCAAATTTTACCACCCGCTTAAACATCGACGGATAAAAGAAAACGTCGGCTTCGCCCAAGAGTTGGATCAAGTCGTGGTAGAAATAGCCCGCCGTTTCCTCATCATCGGCCACGAAGAGCAGGGTTGGGCAATTGTTTTTCAGGTTTGCGTGCAAGCGCACTTGAAGTGCCGCAAAAACCATTGCCGCGGCCGACGCGTGAAGTCCCTCGCAGAAAGTAGCAGGGGCGTTTTTGCGTCGGGCAATGTCTTCCATTGCCGCCAATTGCGGGCGTACAGCGTAGAGCGAAAGCAGATCTGAAAGCTTCACGTCAGGATAAAATTAAACGAACGCCCACCGGCGCGCAGCCTATTTTGGCGTGGCGCGTCGGACAGCGCTATATATATAATGTGTGTCGCACTTTTAGCGAAGCTGTTGCTTGTAAGCATCGCCCCAGAGCGTATTTTCTATTTTGTGGGCGCGCAAGTCGCAATGGCCGCGCGGATTTCCTCCCAATGTGTTGCCAATGCCTGCATAGAAGGAAAGAGTAAGTCAGTCCCTCTCTCCCGCAAAGCCTCATCCGGCAGCGGTCCCGTATTGACAGCAATGGTAAAAATGCCCGCTTTGACGGCCGCTTCGACGCCCAAGGGCGCGTTTTCCACCACCAAGGCCTGATTCGGGCGAAGCGAAGTACGCTTGAGACCGCACAAGTAAGGGTCCGGCGCCGGTTTCCCTTGCGTATAATCCTTGCTGGATACGATTAAATCAGCGCGAAACACGTTTGGGAAAGCCGTTTGCAAGCGTTCGAGCAGCGAGCGTTGTCCACTCCCCGTTACGACCACCCGTTGCAGACCATCGCGGCCCACTTTTTCCAACATTTCCGCCGCGCCGGGCATCCTTTGCGGCCGTGGTAGCGCATTGAAGCGTCGGCGTTTTTCCGTATAAATCGTTTCCAATTCCTCCGCCGTCGCTTGTCGTTGATGCGTGCGCTCCATCAGCGTGTTAATCATCAGCGTCGAGGTGCAACCCTCCAGCGTATACGGCTCATCGGGCAGCATTTCCAAGTCGTAAGCCGCCGCCGTCGCCTGCCAAGATTCGTTGTGGAGGCGCATCGAATCAAAGAGTACGCCATCCATATCAAAAAGCACGGCCTCCGGAGCCAATTGCTCGAAGCCGTGATCTTTCAGATAGTTTTGTATAGCTTGTATATAATCGTTCATCATGCTTACTTGAGCAGCGTCGCCTTGCGTTTCGCCGCGACATCGGCCTCCGGCGATGCCGGAAGTCGATCATCAGCGATGCTGTTAAGCTTCTTTTTTCAGTCGTTCGCGGATTGCTTCGCTTTCCGCCTCATAACCGGGTTTGGATAGCAAAGCAAACATATTCTTCTTATAAGCCTCCACGCCCGGCTGACTGAATGGGTTCACGCCGAGTACGTTTCCACTGATGCCGCAACCCAATTCAAAGAAGTAAATGAGTTGTCCCAAATAATAAGCGTCCAAACGCGGGAGGACGATGCGAATATTCGGTACGCCGCCATCTACGTGAGCAATCTGCGTGCCCAATTCTGCCATCCTGTTCACCTCATCTATGCGCTTACCCGCCAAGAAATTGAGACCATCGAGGTTCTCTTCGTCGTGCGGGAAGCGGAGTTCGTGTTCACTCTGTTCCACAGAGATTACCGTTTCAAAGATTGTGCGCTCACCCTCTTGCAACCATTGGCCCATAGAGTGCAAATCGGTCGTAAAATCTACGGCAGCCGGGAAGATACCTTTCAGTTCCTTACCCTCACTCTCCCCGTAGAGTTGCTTCCACCACTCATTCATGAAGTGCAGTTTCGGTTGAAAATTGGCCAGCACCTCAATCTTTTTCCCGCCGGCGTAGAGCAAATTGCGCACGGCTGCATATTGCTCCGCGATGTTCTCAGCATAAGGCGCTTCGGCCGCATGTTTTTCCATATCGGCCGCACCTTTCACGAGCAAATCTATGTCAAAGCCTGCGCAAGCAATGGGCAGGAGACCCACCGGCGTCAATACGCTGAAGCGGCCGCCCACATTGTCGGGGATAACGTAACTCTTATACCCTTCTTTGTCGGCCGTTGTGCGTGCGGCGCCCTTTTTTGCATCCGTGATGGCTACGATCACGCGGCGCGCCGTCTCCTTGCCGCGTTCTTCCTCGCACAAACTGCGCAAGAGGCGAAAGGCCAGTGCCGTTTCCGTCGTCGTTCCCGACTTTGAAATATTGATTACGCCAAAGCGGCGACCTTTCAAGTAAGCCAAAAGTTCGGCGAGATAATCCTCACCAATGTTGTTTCCCGCAAAGAGGATGTTCGGATTTTCGCCTTTATTCGTCAGCCACGCAAAGGAGTTGCCCAAAGCCTCGATCACGGCGCGTGCACCGAGATAAGAGCCGCCGATGCCGGCCACGACGATTGTATCACATTCGCGGCGCAACGTATCGGCCGTCGTTTTGATGTCTTGTAAAAATTCCGGAGTCAAACTTGATGGCAAGTGGAGCCAGCCTAAAAAGTCGCTGCCCTTACTTGTCCCATCTTCCAGCGCTTTGTGCGCCGCCTTCGTCTGTTTTTCCATCCCTTCAACAGCTCCTTCTGCTAAAAAGCAAGCCGCTTTTCGAATATCAAGTTTTATCATTTCCATCTTTATCTTTTGTTTAGAATCAGTGCAAAGTTACGCAATTTGTAGCGAAATGCAAAGCAACGCGCCCATACTTTGACACCGGTCGCGCGAGGCGGAAAAATGAAAAATACCCACTTTTGGCGATGCGACAAATTTCCGAATGGCGAGAAATAAGCCTAACTTTGCGAAAGTAAAACTCAAGATTAGAAATTATATGTTACCAAGAAAATATATTTTACATTTCAAATCATCGCTGGCCCTGATAGGATTGGCTATGCTTTTTACAGCCTTTCTGTCGGCGACCTTGCATTTTGTGTCGACGCCACCTACTGAAGAGTCGTCGACCACTGAAGTTTGTGAGCAGACGACGTCGTTTGCCGATGCGAATGCTGTGGAAGCATTCACCCCGTCCTCGCCTCCGGCTGACGACGAATGAGTTGCCGATGCTTCCGGCCGGCACAATGCGCTGAAGCGTAGACTTTGCCGGCAAATCGCAGTTGTATTTGTTTCAATATGATGTGTGGTGCGAGCAAGAGAGCGCTGTCAGATGCCGCGACGGCCCACCGGCCGTTAACGCGAAGTGGAAAACGCGTGTGCATCTCAACAACTCACAGAACTTAGTCTTCATTTTTCACCGCTCTAAGGTTTGCGCATTGTGCCTCCTATGTCTTCGCGACGTAGGAGGCGCGCTTTTTCAGTCTGCAACGATTGGTTTTCTATCCCACGCCGCCCCACTCGTAAAGGCCGCTCTCCCGCTCGCGACCTTTTTTATCACGAGAAAAAAGGTTTGTGCTCACGATGAAAAGACTGTGCGCTCACGAGAAAAAAGGTTTACGCTCGTGATGAAAAACGCCGCCGGCCCTGTTTTGTCGTTTTTCTTCCAAGTTCAATTGCGCAAAAAGTGCGGCGCGCGATGCGCTACTCAAATGTGGGTAGCAGAAAAATAAATTGAAAAGCAATGGAGCAGAGCAGGCGTGATGAAGAGAGTGGGTGGTTGCATACAAATCTTAGTGCTTGTCGGCAAACGGCGGGAGCGGTTCCATCGCTGCAGCATCGGCCGCTTTCCAAGGTCAGTGGTGAGCGCGCATTGGCCGAACTTTGGACGCGCGGGGAAAGCGCCGGAGCGAGGCTTCCGGATGCAAATCTTCCGCGCCGGAGACCTCCGTCGAGCTCTCGCCGAGCGGGGCGTTGATTTGTCGAGTGGCCGTATAGACGCGCACGAAGTCGATGTCGTCTAAACGGACGGGCCGGCGCTGCGCATCGACCGCGTCATCGATATTAAAGGAGTTGGCTGCACGGTCATTGTTAGGTTTGTTGTCAACATAGCCCCATCGCAGGAAGAAACCCAACCATTGTCCGCCGCCGGCGCCCACTAAGAAACGATTGGGCGGAAGCAGTGTGCCCGAAAAATGGAGCGGCGCGGTGAGCCAGCGGGGGAAATAATGCTGCGTATGGTAGGCATTGTTCGTCACTACGCCTTGATTGCCGCGATTGTCAGACCACGTGATGGCGCCTTCGGTTGTCCGCGTGTAATGCAGGGCATAAGCGTAATCCACGCGGCCCACGCTATCTTCATCGGCGCTGCCTCGCAGTTCGTACCATTGATCGTCGGGTAGGCCGTTGCGATTGTCGTCGCGCGAAACCATCACAATGCCCGGCTCACTTGCGCCGCCGAGCGCGGCCCATTGGGGATCGGCCGAGGCAAAGGAGTTGCCGGCGATGTAAAGGTCGTTCTCCCCGTGAATATTCGCGACGCGGTGATCGAAATGAAAGGTGAGGTAGCCGCCATATCCGCCCAAACTGACGAGTCCCCGCGCATTGTTGGCCAAAGCCGCGGTGCACTTCGCTGCCATACTGCGCGCATCGTCGCCCGAGGCGTAGGCCGGGAGCAGATTCACAAACTGGCCGGGGGCAGGCACGTATTCGTCGACGGCTTGCAGGTAGCGACTGTCAGGCTTTTCAGTAGGCGGCGGCCCGATCTCCGCTCTGCGCGGCACAAAAGCCGCGTGTGCGGGAATGTCGCCCGCTTGTACGCGCCAATCGAAGCGCCCATCAGCGTGGAAATGTAGGAGTTCGCCACTCGCAACAAAGTTTTTCGCATCCATAATATAGAAGTCCTTGGCGCGCGGATTGACCTTGATGCCATAAGGCATCTTCACGCTGCGCAAGTCCGGCGCATCGAAAAGCGTCGTCGGAAGTCGCCGGTGCGTACGCACATCAAACAGCCCGTAATCCACGTGGTTGACCTGCCCGGCAGCGTCCCAGCGCACGCCGATAAAGTAGAGCGAGTCGCCAACAAGGTCCAAATCGGACACGGCTTCGTCGAAGACCTCCGCCACCCGATACGCACCGGCGGCATCCGGACGCAGACAATACAGGCGCGGCGGCACATCAGCGTAATTGCCGCGCGTCGTGACCCAGACTTGACCATAGCGGTCCGTGCGGCAGCGGTGCGGATTCAGGCCTACGGTGAGGCGGCTCGTAACGCGGAACGTCGCCAAATCAATGACGCTTAACGTGTTGTCATACAAAGGCGCGCGATAGCCACCGCTGTTGGCCACCAATAATTGTCCGCTTGCGATGGCCATTTCTTCCGGTTGCGGGCCTACGACGACGGAATCTACTTTGCGGAATGTGCGTCGGTCGATCTTATACACGCGCCCTAAGGGCGTGCGCGTTGCAGGGTCGAGCGGGCCGACAAAGGAGGAGACATAAGCAAAGCCGCCGGAGAAGATGACGTTGCGGCAGTTGGGCACTTCTATTTGCGCCAGCTTATTCCCCTTATCCGCCTGACAGACGACGATTTTGTGAGAAGCATTGATCACTAACCAGAGTTGGTTCTCTATGACCTGCACATCGTTGCCCACATCGCCGAGCTCTTTGACCTCGTGCGGATTGCGCGCCGCATAGACGCCGCGATAATAATAGGCTTTACCGTCGGGCGCGGACAAATCCAAGTAGTCGAGCGAACTCCTGTTCATCCCGTAATTGCCTTCATTGAGCACATACATTCCCGCCGCGTACGTCTCGCCACTGCTTGCGCCCGGCGTGACGCCCGGCTCGTCGGGCAAGGTCTCATCTCCGCGGCAGGCTTGTAAAAGCAAGAGCGGGAGCAGCGTCAGGAAGAGGCGGAAGAGGGTGGAGGGGTGTGGCATAGTGGCAACTTAGAAATTGATGTCCAGCGCCGCGTTCAGTGTGCGACCCGGCATAGGATAGTTGGCAATCACCTCGTATTGCTGATTAAAAATATTGTTGACAGCGAGCGTTAGTTTGCCTTCGATGCGGCGCGAAAGGAGAAAGTGACGCTGGAGGCAGAGGTCGTGCGTGTACCACGGTTGCAAGCGGTTGCGGCGCACGTTCTCAGGCTGCGCGTATCGACGGCCGACGTAAATAAAGCTGTAATAGCAGGCCCAACGCTTGAACGAGGCGCTCACCACGGCCGCCCCGCTATGGTGCGGCGCGTAGGGGATTTGCTGATTATAATAAGCGTCGGCAGGATCCGTAAGGTCGTGCGCCCATTGATAACTATAACGCACCTGTAAAGCCACTTGCAGAGCGCGCTGCGGACGCGCCTCAAGCGCTGCATTGACATCGAGGCCGCGAACGGCGACGCGCCCGAGGTTTAGCATCGTCCAGCGAAATTGTTGCCCTTTGGGGTAGGCGATAATCTTATCGTGCACCTTATTATAATAGACCTCAGTCGACAATTGCAGACGCTGCCAGAGGCGGTGACGAAATGCGTGCTGCCATTGCGCGCCGAGTGCTATTTGAAATGCCTTTTCGGGGCGTAGGAGTGCATTGCCCAAGTCCGTATAATAACGCTCGTTGAAGGTTGGCGCGCGAAAGTGGCGCTTCACAAAGCCGTGGAGCGAGAGTGTTCCGTCGGGCTTGAGTAGGTAATTGAAGAAGAGTGCCGGCGAGGCGTTGCGCACGGTAGCCGATTGGGCGGTGGTGCGTGTGCGGTCGTGCAAGATGGTTTGCATCAAACTGCCCTGCACTTGCCACCGACCCAGGTGGAGGGAAGAAGAGAGGGCCGCGAGGTGCGTCGTGCGGCGAGGGAAGGCGAAGAGGGGATGGTCGTCGCGCAAAGTGTTGTAGCGGAAATCATAACTGCCGGAGAGCGTCCAACCCGGGAGCACTTCATAAGCATTCGCCCACGAAAGATACGTTTCCCGCTGTCGGTAATGATGATCTGCGGGGGCGGCAAGCGTATCTCTGTTGTGATAGCGCGTTGCGTAGTCGGCATATTTGGCTTGCAAGCGCGTGCTGTAACGCTTCGCGAACGTGCGCTGCCACGCGGCTTGCACGAAGCGAATATCATCGCCCTGCCGCTCTCCGCGCCGCCACACATTGCTAACAATTGCGCCGGGGATGCCGCGCTTCGAATGATAAATATAGGCCTTTGCGCGCCAGTCGCCGCCCAGCAAACGCCCGTACATATTTAGTTCGCCGCGCAAAGCCAATACGTCGCCATTGTGGCGCGTGGCCGTCGTGTCGTAAGCGACAACGCCGCGCGGCGTGAGGCGTCGATAACGAAAGCGATATTTTCCGTCGGCATTGAGTAGGCCGACATTGATTGTAGCACTCAGGGAGGGCGCTAAACGGAGCGCGTAGAGGCCACTAAGTTGTAGCGCACGGCTCGCTCCGTATTGCACGCCCCATCGCTGGTTGCTGCGGCGGCCTTCGGCAAACTGCGGGCGGTGCGTTTGCAGGTAGACGGCCGCTGCGTGGCCAAACTCAGCCGCAGATTGGAGGACGCCCGTGCGCTGTCCGTTATATAATGATACGACTTCGACATTGTCCAAAGAGATTTGGCCGAGATCTGTTTGTCCATTTTGCGCATTACCTAAGGGTAGGCCATCGTAAAACACGCCGAGATGACTGCTGCCCATACTGCGGACGTCGATAGTTTTGAGTCCGCCAATGCCGCCATAGTCTTTGATCTGCAAACCTGAGAAATAGCGCAGTGCATCCGCCACGGAAGCACCCTTGAGTGCGTGCAAACGAGCCCCCTCTAAGCGCTGCGGCGCTACGACTTCGCGCCGAGGAAGCGGGGCGCGCACGACAACTTCGCGCAAGGCGGCGGAACTGTCGTGAACTTGCGGCACTTGCGCATAAGCGTCAAAGAGCCACAGGCTAAAGAGAATGTTGAAAAGAAAGGATAGAAGGCGCGACATCGTTCTTTTTACTCTTCTACGAGTGGCGCAAAGTTAGCCTTTTTCAAATCAAAATGCTTTAGATGAGCGATGGATTATCTACTCGAGGTGCAGACAATGGGCGGAGAAGAAATAAAGGGTAGAAAAGTTTGATGATGCCTGTCCGGTGCAACCTTAGGCGCTGTCGTCACGAAAAATAGAAGCAGAAGGTGTGGAATCATATAGGAACTATTGTGCTACATAGGCAGCGTCGGTGTGTCTCTACACGTTGAGGCAATCGTCTCTACGCGTTGATACTGATGTCTCTACACGCTGAGACGGTATTCTCTACGCGTTGAGACTTCTATTGTGTGCATATCTCGTTGATGGAAAGTGCGAAGGAAGAATAAGCAATGTGCGCATCACCGAAAAATGAAATTAGCAGAGTGCGTTGTAAAAGTGCGCAAAGGGGTAAAAATAGCCATAGTGGATTTTATGATAGTCGGTAGGGTGTGAAGCTGAAATACGATGCGATGAGGCGTTTTCAAGCGCTGACGGATAAGATGCTGCTACGGCTGAAAGCGAAAGCAGGAAAGTTGCATTTTCAAGTCCTCGCATTTCAACGCCTTGATGCTTGAGGAGTGATGAAAATCGCGGGGATATTTGGGATTGCACTGTAATAACATTACCTTTGCACATAATTTAAGCAAATAAAACACAGTAGGCAAGTGCTACTCAGAGAGAACTTGAGCGCGCGAACGTCTCTCCATTCTCTCAGAACCTGCCTAAGCGCCGGAACGGATTGTCGAAAATGAGTGGCGCACCGAAGTCGATGAGACCATAGAAGATTTAGAGACGGAATGAGTGTGCAGGGAAAAAAGGTGAGCAAGTTGATGATGCAAGTCCTGAAATATCTATCGGCGCGCGCTGCTGTTTGTAGAGGGCAGCAGCTGTACGGACGATTTGTTTTGGCGCATTGTTTTCTAAAATAAATTCCCTTTCCGTTCTGCATGTTCCTTGTGTGGGTCTTGCTTTTCCGATGTCTGACGTGTGCGTCAAACTTTCTATCTTGTAGCCAAGATACTATTAAAAACATAAATCCTAATGCCCGAGCCTCTGATACGGCATGGCTTCGAAAGAGTTTTAATAGAGGGGCACGACTACTACTATGTACAAACCTTTACTAAAGAAGTTTTTTTTGTCGACGGCTGCACTGTTCTTTGCAATGCTTGTACTGCCTCAGCAGGCGCAGGCACAAGAACCGGTCAATTATGAACTTAAGCTTGCCGGTATGCGGGTAAGTTCTCTCAATTGCGACGACCTTTCCTCCATTGATGGCGTGAGCGGGACAGCGAAATTTGATCCTGAGAGCAAAACACTCACGCTTGACAATGCCACCATTAGCACTTCCGTCATAAAATTCCCGGGTCTTGAGAATTCGATCAAAGGCCTTACTATTCGTCTTATAGGTGATAACACCATTACTTCTGAGAACTATTGGGGACTGTTTAATAATACCGAGCGTAGCATTACGTTTACAGGTAGCGGCAAACTTACTGTGAACGGTTCGACGACGGCTCCTCAAACAGGTTACCGCCGAGCTATTTTTAATTGGGGTACCATTGTCGTGGACGGCTGTACTTTGGAGGCTAACGGAGGTGTCTATGGAATAGGTTCCGGCTTTTGGAAGTTTATCAACTGCAACGTGCGCACCAAGGGCGGTGGCGGAAGCCAAAGTGATGAGTATGCAGGTAGTCTTACTTGGATGTGGGATAAAGAACCTGAGTTTGTCGGCTGCAAAATCACGTCACCTGCGGGAGTTTCTTGGAAAAAGTTTCAAAATAATGGCTACGACAACTATGTCCTCGTAGGCGAAGATGGCAACGCCGTGACCGACTGGGTGGAAATAACTCGTGACAATACGGGCGTCAATGCTCCGAATACAGAGGCTGCTACGGCTAAGCGCGGCATCTATACGCTGCAAGGCCTTCGCCTTTCCGGCGAACTAAAAGATCTGCCTGCCGGTATCTATATTGTTGACGGTAAGAAGGTAGTGAAGCCGTAATATCCGGCCTAAAAGCCGTATAATTATATAGTTTGAGTGCCTTTTAAGTAGCACTACTGAAATAGACTGCTGCGCCCGCTCTCCGGGCAACTACAATCAAGCCGTACTTGGAAATATCGGCCGCAGTGCGCGATGCTTAGCCTTTTATTCCCTCTTGCCAACAAAGGCGGGAGGGAATATTTATAAATGGTAAAAGCAGAAAAAGTTGTTTTCTTTCTTGCGGCCCGTTGATACGAATCTGCCCCTTTGTTCCGCTTTTACGCAATTTCTTTGTATTTTTGCGGCCTACATTCGTACGAATTTGAGATCGAAAATACTCGCTTTCCTGATTACTTTTGTGGCGCTCTGCTTGGCTTCCAACGGAGGGCCTTTTCGCGATGTGCCGCAAGCGGCCAAACCTTTGCAGGATACGATTCGTGCCGGAAAAAAGGCGGCGAAAGTGGCTAAGCCTACGGTGAAAAGCGTGAAAGATTCGACTAAGACGCCCAAAGATTCTGCCATCGTAGCTAAGGATTCAGCGAAGTCTGCAGTTGGGGCGCCGGCGAAAAGTGCGGGCATCGTCTCCGTCGATACGCTCAACGTCGATAGTCTGCACAAAGATAGCGCCAAGCGAGGTGCGCCTTTCGAAGCGCCGGTCGATTTTAAGGCCGCCGACTCCTTGGTCTATTACGCGGCCAACAAGCAAGTGCTCCTTTATGGCAAAGGTCAAGTGAAATATCAGAACATGACGCTCGACGCCGGCCGCATTGCGATGAATATGGATTCGAGTTTGGTCTTCGCAGAAGGCGTCCGCGATTCCGACAGTGTGCTCGTTGAAAAGCCCGTCTACCAGCAAGGCAGCGATACCTATACGAGTGAGCGGATGGCCTATAATTTCAAGACGCAGAAAGGCTTTATAACCAACGTTAATACCACGCAAGGCAACGGCTATATCCAGAGCGAGAGTTCGAAGCGTACATCCGACGGAACGCTATATTTGGAGCACGCCAAATATACCACCTGCGACGCGCCGCACCCTCACTTCTACCTTAAACTCTCACGCGCCAAGGTCATACCCAATAAGGAAACCGTTTTCGGGCCGGCTTATTTAGTGGTCGCAGATGTTCCCTTGCCGCTTGGCGTGCCCTATGGCTTCTTCCCTTTCAACAAGAAATATTCCAGCGGACTTGTGATGCCGAAGTACGGCGATGAGACGCGCCGCGGCTTTTATCTGCGCGACGGCGGCTATTACTTTGCTTTGTCCGACTATATGGATCTAAAAGTCTTGGGAGAGATTTACACGAAAGGCTCTTGGGGCTTAAGCGCAGAGACCAACTACAAGAAGCGCTATAAATATAATGGCAACATCTACGTCAGTTTCTTACGCACCGTCGAGGGCGACAAGAACCTGCCCGACTATTCCGTGACAAAGAGTTTGAAGCTCCAATGGTCGCACCAAAAAACCGCCGTTGAAGGAACTAACGGCTTTAACTTCTCGGCCCGCGTCAATTTTGCATCAGAAAATTACGAGCGCTCCAACTTAGAGAGTATGTATAACCCGAATGCTTATACGCAAAGCACGCGCGCCAGTTCAATCTCTTTCTCCAAAACCTTCTCGAATATCGGACTTACGCTCTCCGGGTCGACTAACTTATCGCAGAATATGCGCGATTCGACCATTGCGATGACGCTGCCCGACTTGACTTTTTCGCTCAATCGCTTTTATCCCTTCCGCCGCAAACGGCAAGTGGGGCAGGAGCGTTGGTACGAGAAAATCTCTATGTCGTATACGGGCCAGTTCTCCAATAGTATTACGACCAAGGAGAACCGCCTGCTCAAATCGAGCTTGATTAAAGATTGGCGCAACGGTATGCAGCACAATATACCCATTGAGGCGACCTTCCAACTCTTTAAATACATCAACATTTCGCCCAACTTTACGTTTCGCGATTTGATGTACACGAACCGCATTACCAAATCTTGGGACGCCGTGCGGCAAGTAGAGTTGAGCGATACTACGCGCGGCTTCTACAACCTCTACGATTGGAACGTCGGCGTTTCGGCCAACACGACGCTCTACGGCTTCTACAAGCCGCTGTCCTTCCTTTTCGGCAAGAAAGTGATGATGTTCCGCCACGTGTTCAAGCCCTCAGTCTCTTTCAGTTATGCGCCCGACTTCACCGCCCCGCATTACGGCTACGTGAAGGCGTATGACCGCATCGATGCTTCAGGCAACGTTGAGCGCGTCCCGTATTCGCCCTATGCGGCCGGCATCTTTGGCTATCCCTCATCAACAAAGCAGGGGACAGTGACGTTTAATATGTCGAACAACTTAGAGATGAAAGTCAGAAGCGAAAAGGATTCGACCGGCGTGAAGAAGATTAGTCTTATCGACGAACTGGGCGCCTCGCTCTCTTACAATCTGGCGGCGAAAGAGCGCCCGTGGAGCGACCTCTCAACTCGTATCCGCTTAAAGTTGACCAAGAGTTATACGCTTTCGCTCGCAGCCATTTTTGCCACGTATGCATATGTGTTCAACTCCCAAGGGCAAGTCGTTACGGGCAATCGAACAGAATGGAGCTACGGACGCTTCGGGCGCTTCCAAGGTATGAGTCAGAACCTCTCTTACACTTTTGACAACAACACTTGGAAAAAACTTAAATCCCTTTTCCGCAAAGGCGGGAGCAACGATTTCGCATCAGGCAACGATAAGCGCGAGGAAGAGAAAAGCGAGAAACCGAGTGACGCCAACATCGATCCGACACTGCGCGACTTAGATAAGAAGGGGCAAAAAGTAAAGCAGAATGCAAAGGTCGATCGCGACGGTTATATGGCCTTTTCAATGCCTTGGTCGCTAACGATCTCTTACGGCGTAACGATGTATGAAAACCGTAAGCGCCCGATCAACACACGCCGGATGCGCTATCCCTATGGTTTTACGCAGACGCTCAATGCTTCGGGCTTCTTGCGTATAGCTGACGGCTGGAATATCTCATTCTCGACCGGCTACGACTTCAATTTCCACCAACTATCTATGACAACGGCTTCCATTTCGCGCGATCTGCACTGCTTCGAGATGAGTTGTAGCGTCGTCTTGCGCCCTTATTCTTCGTTCAACTTCACCATCCGCGCCAAGGCCAACGAGCTGGCCGACGCCTTGAAGTGGGATAAGCGCAGTTCTTATTCGACCAACGTCGAATGGTATTAAGCCCCTCGCCCGCTTTCTTCAGTTGACGTATTTTCCGATCTTATACAGCGTTATAAAGGCCTATGCCGTGCGCCTCGCAACGCCAACTACCGATACACATCCCTATGCCACTGATCTCTAAGGTGCACCATGTCGCCATTATTTGCAGCGATTATGCCCGCTCGCTCCGTTTCTATACGCAGGTCTTAGGTTTAGAAGTGCTGGCCGAGCATTATCGCGCTGCGCGCCGTTCGCATAAGACCGACTTGGCCTTAAACGGAGAATACGTCATCGAACTTTTCTCCTTTCCCTCTCCACCTCCTCGCCCCTCTTATCCCGAAGCCGCCGGCCTTCGCCATTTGGCTTTTGAAGTGACAGACCTTGATGCGGCCATCCGTAGGCTCGACGCTTTCAATGTGTCCCACGAGCCGGTGCGCATCGATGAGTTTACGGGCCGCGCTTTCGTCTTTTTTGAAGATCCCGACCATCTTCCCATTGAGTTTTACGCCGCTGAGCAAACGTAAACCTCCAATCGTAATCTCCTTATCCGTATGAAATCTGCCGCCGCCTGTTCAATTAAGGCGGCGCTCGCATTTTTAATAGATGCCCTCAAGGCTCAACCGCATGCAAGTGCTTTCTCAACAAACGAGCAGGGGAGCGGGCGGTAGCACATACAGACTATTGACGGCAAACCCTTAGGGATGCGTGGCAAACAATAGAGAAACAAAGGCTGCCGGCGCAACTCCTCATTGTTTGCTGCCACCAAACTATCGTTTGCTGCCGCCAAACTATGGTTTGCTGGGAACAAACTATGGTTTGCTGCCACCAAACCAATCGCTGATGCAGGCAAAGTAGACCGAAAACAGCCCTCGTGCGCTAAATCCTTGTCAAAGTATAAGATGTAATGCGCCGCAGACGAAAAGTAGAGCGGAGCAGGTCTCCGCTTTTGCGGGAAAAGCATCTCGTTTGCTACTTTTATACGGAAAAAACTGCGTGCTTCTTTCCATAATTGCCAAAGAACGTGTATATTTGTCGTGTACTTGGCCGCTCACAGCAAGAGTTTTGCGGCCAAAGCTTGCGTATGGCGCGACACAGCTTGCCTCCCGACGCAAGAAAAGCGTACTCTCGTACGCGCATCCCTTGCCGGAACGAATCCAAAATAACATTATAAGTATGACACTTATTAAATCCATCGCCGGTTTTCGCGGAACGATCGGCGGAGAAACGGGCGATACGCTCAATCCGCTTGACATCGTAAAATCCGTGACGGCTTTTGCTATGCTTCGTCGCCCCTTGGTGGGACAATATGAAAATAAAATCGTCGTAGGGCGCGATGCGCGCATCTCCGGAGAAATGGTCAGCCACTGCGTTTGCGGCGCGCTGCTCGGTATGGGCTTCGACGTCGTTAATATCGGCCTCGCCACAACACCTACGACCGAACTGGCCATCACGGCAGAGCACGCTGCGGGCGGCATTATTATTACGGCGAGTCATAATCCGCGCCACTGGAACGCACTGAAGTTTATGGATGAAAACGGCGAATACATAGCGCCCGAAATTGCCCACGAACTGATTGCTTTAGTGGATCAAACGGACAAGTTTGTCTATGCTGACGTGGACCACGTAGGCCATTATTATGAGAAAAACGACTACAACCAATATCATATCGACTTGATCAAGCGCTTGAAGTTGGTGGATGTCGACGCCATTCGCAAGGCTAATTTCCGCGTTTGTTTAGATACGGTAAACTCTGTGGGAGGTATCATCCTGCCGCAACTGTTGGAGCAACTCGGCGTGAAGGATGTGACGATCTTAAACGGGGAACCGACGGGCGATTTTGCGCACAACCCCGAGCCTTTGAAGCAACACCTCGGCGAGATCTGCGGCCTGATGGCCAAAGGCGGCTATGACATTGGCCTCGTTTGCGATCCTGACGTCGACCGCTTGGTCTTCATCCAAGAAGATGGCGAGATGTATGGTGAAGAATATACACTTGTGACCTGCGCCGACTGGGTTTTGCAGCACACGCCGGGCAATACGGTTTCCAATCTTTCATCTACGCGCGCCCTGCGTGACGTTACGCGCCAATATGGTGGCACATACGGCACCGCTCCCGTGGGCGAAGTCAACGTCGTTATGAAGATGAAGGAGATCAATGCCGTTGTTGGCGGCGAAGGCAATGGAGGTGTGATTTATCCGGAAGCACATTATGGTCGCGATGCTTTAGTGGGCATCGGTTTGATGCTGACTTATATGGCTAAAACCGGCAAGAAGGTCTCTGAAATCAGGAAGCAATTCCCCGAATATTTTATTTCGAAGAGTCGCATAGACCTCCAACCTACCACAGACGTAGACGCTATTCTTGAAAAGGTGAAAGAGATGTATAAAGATCAAGAGATCACCGACACCGACGGCGTCAAAATCGATTTCCCAACGGAATGGGTGCACCTGCGCAAGAGCAATACGGAGCCGATTATCCGTGTTTTCTCGGAAGCAGCTACGCCCGAAGCAGCCGAAGCGTTGGGCAAGAAGATCGTAGAAGTAGTTTTGGCGATGGCGAAGTAAATTTGCCGTCCGCTATGCTGCGCCGCGCGCTTCACTGATAAAGTGCCGCCGGCTGCGGAATAGGAATGGCTAAAAAATAGGCCGAAGAAAGTAGTGCAAACGTTGCACCCGGCTTTCTTCGGCTTTATTATTATATAATGTGTGCCCGCCTTCGCAAGGCGGATCTGAACCATCGGCGCGCTTAGTCGATGCTGAGCGTCTGCAAAGGCGTTCCGTCGAGCAAATGGATCGTCACTTGTCCGTGCTCATACGAGGCATAGGTCTTCGGATTTCCGCCCTTCGGAAACGTCGGACTGCCGGTGTTGCAAATCAGTCGACCCTCCGCATCCTTCTTCAAAACCTGCAGGTGCGTATGCCCATAGAAAAAGGCCTCAAAACCACATCGCGGTAGTTTCCCCTCATTATATATATGTCCGTGCGTAAGAAATAGTCGCTTCCCTTCGTCGACAAGTAGCACGTAATCGGACATCAGCGGAAAATCTAAAAGCATCTGATCGACCTCACTGTCGCAATTGCCGCGCAAAGCCATGATGCGGTCGGCCAAAGGATTGAGGCGCTCAACGATGGCTTGCGGGTTAAGCCCTTCCGGCAAACCGTTGCGCGGCCCGTAATTGAGTATGTCGCCCATCAAGCAGAGCATATCATAGCCGCCTGCGTCAAACTGCCGCAATACGGCTTCCAAAGCCGGCAGCGAACCGTGAATATCGGAAACAATCAAGTATTTCATAATTGCAAAGATAGAGATTGAAGGCGGATTAAGAGACGTCGGCCAAGCGGAAAAGAGCGAAATGCACCTGCGCTCAATGCCGCGCAAAAGAAAAAAGAAGCGCATAAACCGTAAGTTTGCTATAAAAATGAAGCTGTTGGAGGCGAGCTTCACGCCCGTTGTTGTATTTTTGCAGATAGTTATGGAATTTCGTACGCCGGTAGACTTACCGCTCCAAAAATTAGCGTTGACGCCTCGCAATCGCGTCCTGCTGCTGGGTTCTTGCTTCTCCGATGAAATCGGCAGGCGCTTAGCGGCCGAAATGGATGGAGGTTGTGTGCTGATAAATCCCTTCGGGACGCTCTATAATCCAACTTCCATACTGCAAGCCTTGCGCGCGCTGCAAACGAACCGACTTCCGGAAGGCCATCTCTTTAAGGGGCGCGACGGACGTTGGCGCAGTTGGGCTTTCGGCGGGAAATGGGCGGCCGATACACAAGCCGAATGCGAAGCGAAAAAAGAAGATTGAAGGCACCGCTTGATAAAGTTTATCAAGCATAAAATCT